>Ga0265780_10008375_pt1 | contig 12575 bp, 8 predicted proteins | sample P1T30metagenome_FD_192432 | JGI IMG/M metagenome (GOLD analysis project Ga0265780, IMG submission 192432) | Plant litter microbial communities from East Loma Ridge, Irvine, California - P1 T30 | ecosystem: Environmental > Terrestrial > Plant litter > Unclassified | place: USA: California...
CGGCCGTCACCGCGCCTCCCGTCCGGCGGGCCCCGAGCTGCGACACCGGTCGTTCACCTCGTCGCCACCCGCCGGTCGTACGGGTGCTGAACAGTCGTGCAGGTCCCCCCCGAACACCCGAGAAGGACTCTGCATGCGCACTCCTGCCCTGCGCCTCGGCGCCTCGATCGCGGCCGGCCTCGTCGTCGCCGCGGGCGTCGTGACCGCCGCACCCGCGTTCGCGGCGGTCGGCGACGACGACCCCGCGGTCGGCACCGTCGCCGCGAACGGCCTCGTGCTCAACGAGGTCGAGTCGAACGCCGACGACAACGACTGGTTCGAGCTGAAGAACACGTCGAGCGCCACGATCGACCTGTCCGGGTACGCCGTGCTCGACGGCGACAGCAGCCACGAGGCGTACTTCCTGCCCGCCGGGTCGACCGTCGCCGCGGGCGGGTACCTCGTGGTCGACGAACTGACCGCGACGGCGCCCGGGTTCGACTTCGGGCTCGGCGGCGCGGACACCGTGCGCGTGTACGACGCCGCGGGCGAGCTGACGCTCCGGTACCAGTGGACGGCCCACGCCGCCGTCACGTACGGCAGCTGCCCGGACGGGTCCGGCGACCTGGTGGACACCACCTCGCGGACGAAGGGCGAGGCGAACGACTGCTCGTCACCGGTGCGGATCAACGAGGTCGAGTCGCAGGACGGCACCCCCGGTGACTGGGTGGAGCTGACGAACGTCGGCACCACCACGGTCGACCTCGGCGGGTTCGTGTTCCGGGACGGCGAGGACACCGCGGACCACGCGTACACGATCCCCGCGGGGACCACCGTCACGCCCGGCGGCTTCACCGTGCTCGACGAGCAGGACTTCGGGTTCGGGCTCGGCAAGGCCGACTCCGCGCGGCTGACCGACCCCCGCGGCGAGCTGGCCGACTCGACCACGTGGACGGCGCACGCCGCGACGACGTACGGACGCAACCCGGACGGCACCGGCGCGTTCCAGGAGACCTCGGCGCCGACCAAGGGCGCCGCGAACCGGTTCGCCGGCGTCGTGACGGCCGAGGCCTGGCCGGGCGGCCCGGACGAGACCGTGCTCGACGACGAGGGGACGTTCTCCGGCGACCTCAGCGGCCTCGACTGGACGACCTCCCCGACCTCCGCGGACGGCCAGCTGTGGGCCGTGCAGAACGGCGACGGCCTGCTCTACCACCTCCTGTCCGACGGCGACGGCGGTTGGGCGCCGTCGAACGCGGCCGGCACCGAACTGCACTACGCCGACGGATCGGGCACGCCCGACGCCGAGGGTGTGACCGTGACGACCGACGACCCCGGTGCCGTCTACGTGTCGACGGAGCGCGACAACGACGTGTCATCGACCAGCCGTCCCGCCGTCCTGCGCTTCGCCACCACCGACGGATCGCAGTCCTCGCTGGACGCGACGGCGGAGTGGGACCTCGCGCCCGACTTCCCCGGCCTCGGCGCGAACGCCGGACTCGAGGGCGTCACCTGGATCCCCGACTCGTGGCTCACGGCACACGGTTTCGTCGACGAGCACACCGGTGCCGCGTACGCGCCGTCGAGCTACGCCGGGCACGGTGACGGCCTGTTCCTCGTCGGTGTCGAGGGCACCGCGAGCGTCTCCGCCTACGCCCTGATGGACGGCGGGGCGTTCCAGCGCGTCGCGACCATCGACACGCCGTTCACCGTGGTCGCCGACGTCCAGTTCGACCCGACGCTCGACGCGCTCTGGGTGGCGTGCGACGAGGCGTGCTCCGGCCGCACGGCCCTGTACGAGATCGTCGACGGGGCGTTCACCGCGTCCACCGTGTACGAGGCGCCGGCGAACGCCGACCGCGGGCTGGCGAACGAGGGCTTCGCGATCTCGGGCGTCTGCACCGACGGGGCGCGCGCCACGTTCTACGCCGACGACAACGACACGAGCGGCGCGTCGCTGCGCACCGGGACGTACCCGTGCGCCGACGGGGAGACACCGGGCGACGGTGGCTCGACCCCGACCCCGACCCCGACCCCGGGCGACGGGTCGACGCCGACGCCCACGCCCACGCCGGGCGACGGGTCGACGCCGGTGCCGGTGCCGGGTGACGGCGGCGCGACCCCGGCTCCCGCCCCGACGCCGGGGACCGGCGCGACCCCGAGCACGCCGCAGGCGCCCTCGGAGTCCGCCCTGACCGAGGCGAACCGGGGTTCGGTCTCCGCTCCCGCGTCTGCACGGCCGGGTGCGACCATCACCGTCACGGTCGGTGAGCGGTACGCCGGTCAGCGGGTGGGCGTGTGGATGTTCTCGACGCCGACGCTGCTCGGCACGGTGACGGTCGCGGCGGACGGCACGGTCTCCGTGACGATCCCGTCCGACGCCCCCGCCGGGGAGCACCGCCTCGTCGTGGCCACGGCCGACGGCACCGTCCTCGGCTGGACGACGATCACGATCGACCCCGTGACCGGGGAGCTGGCGTTCACGGGTGCCGACCTGACCGGTGGCATCGCGGCCGCGCTGCTGCTGCTCGCCGCGGGTGCGGGCGTCCTGGTCGCGCGGCGTCGCCAGGCGGTCGCCTGATCACGCGCCGACCCTCGACCACGAGACCGACGTCCGACGACGTCGGTCTCGTGGTCCGTTGAAGGGCGGGCACCGTCGTCGGCATCCCGGCCGCCGAGCGGGTCAGGCCTCGCCGAGCACCTTCCGCCACGCGGACGTCAGCACGGCGTACTCGTCGTCCGTGACGAGGTCGCGCACCCCGGTCGCGAGCACCGCCGAGCGGACGGCCTCCTCGGCCCCGGCCCGGTCCCGCAGGTGTGCGTGCCCGTGCCGCACCGCACGCCCGGCCTCCTGCGCCGCCTCGATCTCGTCGACACGTCCTGCTGCGCCGGCGACCTCGAGCGCGTGCTGCCACGCAGCGACGAGGTCGGCGTTCGTCACCATCCGGCCGTCCGCGCCGCCCTGGATCGCGAGCGACGCGCTCGGCTCCGGCAGCAGGATGGCCTCGTCGGCCTTCCAAGTGGTGTCGAGCGACTCGGCTTCTTCTGCGGTGATCCGTCCGGCGCGGTCGATCATCGCCCGCAGTCCGTCGTTCTCGGTGGTGTCCGACACGGTGTCCTCTCCGACCCGACGCGGTCGCGTGGTCCGGACCATCCTGTCGACGGCCACTGGGAGGAAGCGGAACCCGACGGCGGACGGGAGGCGCGCTGCCGGCCCGCCCCGTGCCTCCCGTCGGTGCGGCCGGACGCGTCGAGCGCATCCGGGATCGCTGCGCGCGACGCCCCGTTCTCCAGCAGGGGCGTCACCGTCCAGCGGTAGCGTCGGGGGATGCACACCGAGGTCCTCCGCTACACCGCCTTCGCCGCCGGACCAGGGGGAGGCAACCCCGCGGGGATCGTGCTCGATGCCGAGGGGATGACCGACGACGAGATGCTCGCCGTCGCACAGCGGGTCGGGTACCCGGAGACTGCGTTCGTGGTCGGGCGGACCGCCGACGGCGTGCGTCTGCGGTACTTCTCGCCCGCAGCCGAGGTGCCGTTCTGCGGACACGCCACGGTCGCCACCGCCGTCGCGCTGACGGAGCGGGAGGGCCCGGGCCGAGGGTGTTCTCGACGGCCGCCGGGGCGGTGTCGCTGGAGACGAGCGTGTCGCCGACCGGGGAGGTGCTGGTGGCCATGACGAGCGTCGAGCCGCGGTCGCGCCCGCTCGAGGACGGTCTGCGCCACCGGCTGTTCGCGCTCCTGGGGTTGGTGGACGCCGACGTCGCCGACGGCTTCCCGGTGCTGGAGTCGTTCGCCGGCAACTGGCACCCGGTGGTCGTCCTCGGCGACGAGGACCTGTTCCACCAGTTCCGCTTCGACCCGGCGGCGCTCGCCGAGCTGAAGCGCGAGGCCGGCTGGGCCGGGACGGTCACGGTCCTGCACCGGACGGCGCCGCTCGAGTTCGAGGCGCGGAACCTGTTCCCGGCCGGTCGGATCACCGAGGACCCGGCGACCGGTTCGGCCGCGGCGGCCACGGGCGCGTACCTGCGGGCGGTCGGGGCGGCGTCGCCGGACGATCGCGTCGTGATCCGGCAGGGTCGGCACGTGGGTCGGCCGAGTGTGCTGGTCGTCGACGTGCCGGCGACCGGTGGCATCACGGTGTCGGGCGGCGCGACCCGGATCGGCTGAAGCGGGCGGGCGACTCCTGCCGCGGCTGGGCCGACACCGGTGCCGACTGCGTGCAGCGCCGTGTCCGGAACCCGATCCCGATCGGATCGACCCTTGACACGGTTAAGTCCATACGCTGGAGTAATCCTGCGTGGGCGACGGCGCCCGCGGACATCACCCGTGCAAAGGAGCACCGATGAAGCGCACCCGTATCATCGCCGGACTCGCAGCCGTGGCGGTCGCCGCGGTCGGCCTGGCAGGCTGCTCGAGTTCGGGGTCCGCCTCGAGCGACACGATCAAGATCGCGTACCAGAAGTTCGGCGCCTTCCAGCAGCTCGACGCCCAGATGAAGGTCGTCAAGCAGGAGTACGAGAAGGCGAACCCGGGCAAGTCGGTCGAGCTCGTGCCGATCCAGGCGCAGGAGGACGACTACGCCACCAAGCTCGCGCTCATGAACCGCGCGCCTGCGACCGCTCCCGACGTGATCTACGAGGACACGTTCCGCATCAAGGCCGACGCCGACGCCGGGTACCTCCTGCCGATCGACCAGTACACCGACAAGTGGGACGAGTGGGACCAGTTCTACGACAACGCCAAGCAGGCGGGTGAGGGCGAGGACGGCAAGATCTACGGCGTCCCGATGGGCACCGACACCCGCGCGCTCTGGTACAACAAGGACATCTTCGAGAAGGTCGGCCTGCCCGTGCCGTGGCAGCCGAAGACGTGGGACGACGTGCTCTCCGCCGCGGAGACGATCAAGCAGAAGGCCCCGGACGTCGTCCCGTTCAACGTCTACTCAGGCAAGGCCCAGGGCGAGGCATCGACCATGCAGGGCTTCGAGATGCTCCTGTACGGCGCGGACGGTTCCGGCAACACGCTCTACCGGGACGGGAAGTGGGTCGTCGGCTCGCAGCAGTTCCGGGACTCGCTGCAGTTCATCGAGGACGTCTACCAGGGTGATCTCGGGCCGACCCCGCAGCAGGCGCTCGACACGAACATCGGCACGACGATCACGCAGACCTGGCTGCCCGAGGGCAAGCTGGCGATCGACCTCGACGGGTCGTGGCAGTCCGGCACGTGGCTGGAGTCCGGCACCGCGCCGTGGCCCGAGTGGAACGACGTGCTGGGCCAGGCGCCCTTCCCGACGCAGAACGGTCAGGCGCCCGGCTACAACTCGATGTCCGGCGGGTGGACGCTCTCGGTCGGCGCGAAGTCGAAGGACCCGAAGGCGGCGTTCGACTTCATCACGATGTTCCTCGACAAGGACGGCTCGGTGAAGTACGACTCCGAGAACAGCCAGATCGCCGTCCGCGAGGACGTCGCGGAAGACCCGGAGTACACCGGCGCCAACCCGACGTTCGAGTTCTTCTCCGGGCTCGTGGAGCACACGAACTTCCGTCCGGCGACGAGCGAGTACGCGCAGGTCTCGAACGCGATCCAGGTCGCGATGGAGTCCGTGATGACCGGCCAGCAGTCACCGGCCGAGGCCGCGAAGGTCTACGACAAGGCCGTCCAGGGCGTCGTCGGCGCGGAGAACACCGTCTCCGGCTGACGGGACGGCACCACCTGACGGACTGGAGGCGCGGCTCGCGTCGCGCACCGCGCCTCCCGTCCGACCCCCACCTTCGGAACCCCTCTCCGCACCCGGAAGGCATCCACCGTGTCCAGCACCCCCCTCGCGCCGACGCTGTCGGCGCCCGGTGCGCCGAAGCGCACCGAACCTCCCGTCCCGCACAAGCGGCGGCCCCTGCGGAACGCGACCCGTGTCGTCCCGCTCCTGCCCGCCGTGGTCCTGCTCATCGTCTTCCTGCTCGGCCCGGTCATCTCGTCGTTCTACGGGTCGTTCACGAACGCGGCCCTCACCGGCGTCGACGCGGCGAACCAGCAGTTCGTCGGGTTCCAGAACTACGTCGAGCTCTTCCAGGACCCGGACTTCCCGAAGTCGGTGGTCTTGACGATCGTGTTCCTCATCGCCTCGGCGGTGGTGGGGCAGAACGTGCTCGGCCTCGGACTCGCGCTCCTCATGCGCAGTGCGAACAAGGCCGTCCGCGCGATCGTCGGCACCTTCGTCGTCGCCGCCTGGGTGCTGCCGGAGATCGTCGCCTCGTTCGCGGCCTACGCGTTCTTCCACGACGAGGGGACGCTGAACTCGTTCCTCGCGTCCCTCGGGATCAGCGGACCGAACTGGCTGTACGGGTACCCGATGATCGCGGTCATCCTCGCGAACATCTGGCGCGGCACGGCGTTCTCGATGCTCGTGTACTCGGCGGCCGTGCAGGAGGTCCCCGAGGAGATCACCGAGTCCGCCGAGGTCGACGGCGCCACCGGCTGGCAGCGGCTCGTGTACATCACGCTGCCGGTCATCCGACGCTCGATCTCGACGAACCTCATGCTCACGACGCTGCAGACGCTGTCGGTCTTCACCCTCATCTTCGTGATGACGGGCGGCGGACCGGGCACGAACTCGTCGACCCTGCCGATCCTGGCCTACCAGGAGGCGTTCCAGTTCTCGCAGCTCGGCTTCGGGACGGCGATCGCGACCATCCTGCTCGTGGTGGGTGCGGTCTTCTCGATCATCTACATCAAGGCGCTGAAGCCGGAGGTGGACTGACCATGGCCCTCACCGCCGACCGCCCCGTGTCCAACGTGACCCGGTCCGTCACCGCACCCGGCGCGCTCCACATGACGTCACCGCGCGGGCGCACCCTCCGCTGGGTGTCCAACGTCGTCCTGCTCGTCATCGCCGTGTGCTTCGCGGTACCGCTGCTCTGGCTGGTGCTCGCGTCCCTCGACACGCAGGCATCGCTCTCGGTGAAGATCCCGTCGCAGTTCACGCTCGACAACTTCGCGCAGGTGCTCACACCGGAGCTGTCGTTCATCCCGCTCGCGAACAGCCTGCTGCTCTCCGGAGGCACCGCGATCGTGACGGTCGTCGCCGCACTCCTCGCCGCGTACCCGCTGTCCCGGTACCGGATGCGCGTGAACAAGCCGTTCCTCTACAGCATCCTGTTCGGCACCGGCCTGCCCATCACGGCGATGATGGTCCCCGTCTACGCGCTGTTCGTGTCGCTCAACCTGATCGACAACATCACCGGCTGCATCTTCTTCCTCGCCGCGACCAGCCTGCCGATGGCGATCTGGATGGCGAAGAACTTCATGGACTCGGTGCCGATCTCCCTCGAGGAGGCGGCCTGGACCGACGGCGCCTCGATGTTCACCACCCTGACCAGGATCGTCGTCCCGCTCATGCGTCCGGGCATCGCAGTGGTGTTCATCTTCGTGTTCATCCAGGCGTGGGGGAACTTCTTCGTCCCCTTCGTCCTGCTCCTCTCGCCCGACAAGGTGCCCGCCGCGGTGAGCATCTTCAACTTCTTCGGGCAGAACGGGGCCGTCGCGTACGGGCAGCTCGCCGCGTTCTCGATCGTCTACTCCGTGCCCGTCATCGCCCTCTACGTGCTCGTGTCCCGGGGCCTCGGCGGCGGCAACGCCCTCGCCGGCGGCATCAAGGGCTGACCCGCACCGCCCGTCTCATCCGCTGAACACCGGTGTTCGCGCTCCGAACACCCGCGAACCGCGGTTCGTCCTGCGAACACCGGTGTTCTGCGAACGGAAAGGAACCACTCCATGCACAAGGACGAACCCCTCGTCGAAGCACGCATCGCCCGGCTCGTCCGGGACCGGATCGACCCCGCAGTGCACCGGCGCTCGGCCCCGGTCACCGTCGAGGCATGGACGGTGCCCGACGAGCCCGTGCCGTTCGACGTCGCCGTCGCGGCGGACTACGCGCCGTTCGCGATCGGCGACGCCTGGGGCGCCCGGCCCTGGGGGACGACCTGGTTCCGGGTGCGGGGCACGGTGCCCGAGGACTTCGGGACCGCGCCGGGAACCACCGCCGAGGTCCACGTCGACCTCGGGTTCACGAAGCGACAGCCCGGCTTCCAGGCCGAGGGGCTCGCGTGGCGCCCGGACGGCTCGACCATCACGGGCATCGAGCCGCGGAACGACACCGTCCCGCTCGAGGTGGGCCCCGGCGAGTCGTTCGAGCTGTACGTCGAGGCCGCCGCGAACCCGGACATCGGGGGTGACAGCTTCCAGGGGAGGACCCCGCTCGGGTCCCGTTCGACCGCGGGCGACGAACCCATCTACCGGCTCCGCGCGCTCGAGGTCGTCGAACGGGACGACACCGTGTGGGAGCTGCAGCAGGACTTCTGGGTCCTCCGCGGGCTCATGGCGGAGCTGCCGACCGACGGCACCCGGGGCGCGGACATCCTGCGTGCGCTCGAACGCGCCGCCGACGCCCTCGACCCCGACGACGTCGCGGGCACGGCCGCCGACGCCCGCGAGGTCCTCGCCCCCGTGCTCGCCGTCCCCGCCAGCGCCGCCGCGCACCGGGCGGTCGCCGTCGGGCACGCCCACATCGACTCCGCCTGGCTCTGGCCGGTGCGCGAGACGATCCGCAAGTGCGCCCGCACGTTCTCGAACGTGCTCGACCTGATGGACCGCGACCCCGACTTCACCTTCGCGTGCTCCTCCGCGCAGCAGTACGCGTGGATCCGCGACGGCTACCCGTCGATCTGGGCGCGGATCAAGCAGCGCGTCGCCGAGGGGCGCTGGATCCCTGTCGGCGGCATGTGGGTCGAGTCGGACACGAACCTGCCGGGCGGCGAGGCCCTCGCCCGGCAGTTCGTCGCCGGCAAGCGCCTGTTCCTCGAGGAGTTCGGCGTGGACACCCCCGAGGCGTGGCTCCCCGACTCGTTCGGCTACTCCGGCGCGCTGCCGCAGATCGTCCGCGCCGCCGGGTCGAAGTGGTTCGTCACGCAGAAGCCGTCGTGGAACGAGACGAACGTCATCCCGCACACGTCGTTCCACTGGGAGGGCATCGACGGCTCGCGGGTCCTCACCCACCTGCCGCCGGCGGACACGTACAACTCGGACGTCTCACCCGCCGACCTGCACCGCGGGGAACGGGGGAACAAGGAGCGCGGCGTGGCGAACACGTCGATGCTGCTCTACGGCTTCGGCGACGGCGGTGGTGGTCCCACCCGCGAGATGGTGGCGGCAGCGCGTCGGCAGCACGACCTCGACGGGTCGCCCCGCGTCGACCTCGGCACCCCGGCGCAGGTGTTCGAGGAGCTCGAGCAGGCGCTCCCGACGCCCGCGGTGTGGTCCGGGGAGATGTACCTCGAGTTCCACCGCGGCACGTACACGTCCCAGATCCGCACGAAGCAGGGCAATCGCCGCTCCGAGCACCTGCTCCGCGAGGCCGAGCTGTGGGCGGCGACGGCGGCCGTGCAGCTGGGGGCGGACTACCCGTACGACGCGCTCGAGGAGGCCTGGCACACCGTCCTGCTCCAGCAGTTCCACGACATCCTGCCGGGGTCGTCCATCGCGTGGGTCTACGAGAACGCCGAGGCGAACTACGCCCTGGTGGCCGAGGTCCTCGAGGGGCTCATCGGCGACGCCACGACCGCGCTCGCGTCCGGCGGGGCGTCGGCGCTCGCCGGGGTCGGTGCCGGCGCGGTGTCCTCGGCGACCGCCGCCGGGAGCGCCGGTGCGCTGCTCGACGCACCGGTCGGAGCCGGAGCCGCCGGAGCCGCCGGAGCCGGAGCCGGGGGTGCGGGAGCGGGGGCCGTCGTCCGCTTCAACGCGGCACCCGTCACCGCGGACGGGGTGACCGCCCTGGGCGGTGCGCCCGTCGACGATGCCCGACCCGTGCCTCCCGAGCGGCACGGCGACCGCTTCGTGTTCGACACCGGCGTCGTCACGGCGACCATCGACGCGGCCGGGCACGTCGTCTCCTTCGTCGACCACGCGTCCGGGCGCGACGCCGTCGCACCCGGCACCGCCGCCGCCGAGTACACGGTGTTCCGGGACACCCCGAACCAGTGGGAGGCGTGGGACATCGACCGCGCATACCAGCGGAGCGGGACCGTGCTCACGGCGACGTCGGTCGACGTCGACGGTGACGCGCTCGTGGTCGTCCGGCCGTTCGGCTCGTCCTCGGTCACCACGCGGTACTCCGCGGTCGCCGGGCAGCCGGAGCTGCTGGTCGAGACCGAGGTCGAGTGGCACGAGCACCAGAAGCTGCTCAAGCTCGCGTTCCCGCTCGACGTGCGCGCCTCGGTGGCGTCCAGCGAGATCCAGTTCGGCCACATCGACCGCCCCACCCACCAGAACACCTCGTGGGACATGGCGCGCTTCGAGACGAGCGCCCACCGCTGGGTGCACGTCGCCGAACCGGGCTTCGGGGTCGCCGTGGCGAACGACTCGACCTACGGACACGACATCACCCGCTCGACGCGCCCCGACGGCGGGACCACCACCCTGGTGCGCGAGTCGCTGCTCCGCGCGCCGACGTTCCCCGACCCCGACGCCGACCAGGGGCACCACGTGTTCCGCACGGTGCTGCGGACCGGGGCCACGGTGCTCGACGCCGCGGACTCCGGGTACCGGCTGAACCTGCCGGTGCGCTCGGTGCCGGGGTCGTCGACGGTGACCCCGCTCGTGGTCGTCTCGTCGCCCCAGGTGCTCGTCGAGGCGGTCAAGCTCGCCGAGGACCGCTCCGGCGACGTCGTCGTGCGGCTCTACGAGGCCTCGGGTGGACGGGCGTCGGACGTCGGCGTGGACTTCGGGTTCGACGTCGCGTCGGTCGAGGCGGTGGACCTGCTCGAACGTCCCGTCGGGGACACGTGGGAGGCGGGTGAGCCGGTGGTGCTGACGCTGCGTCCGTTCGAGATCGTGACCCTGCGCGTCCGACGGGCGTGAGGCAGCGCGTCCGACGGGCCTGAGGCAGCGGGTCCGTCGGGGGAGACCGCGGCGCCGGACGGGACACGGGTGCGTCTCGTCCGGCGCCGTGCTGCACGGGCTCCCGCTCCGCGACGGGTGCCTGGCGCCGCGACGGCGAACCGGCCCAGCGAGATGTCGCTAGCGTGGCGCAATGGCTGTCACGGAGATCTGGCTGGTCCGACACGGCGAGTCGGAGGCGAACGTCGCCGCGGCCCGCGCCGAGGCCGACGGAGCAGAGGTCATCGACGCAGGGCACCGGGACGCGGACGTCCCGCTGAGCCCGCTCGGCGAGGAGCAGTCTCGTGCGCTCGGCCGGGAGCTCGCGGACCGCGGCGTCGACGACCTCCCCATCGAGCTCTGGGTGTCCCCGTACCGGCGGGCGCAGCAGACGATCGACATCGCCCTCGACGAGGGCGGGATCCGGCCACCGGCACGGCGGGTCGACGAGCGGCTCCGGGACCGGCAGCTCGGGGTCCTCGACCTGCTGACGCGTCGCGGGGTGCAGCAGCGGCACCCCGACGAGGAGCGGCGACGGCAGTGGCTCGGCAAGTACTACCACCGGCCCGCAGGCGGGGAGTCGTGGGCGGACGTCATGCTCCGCCTGCGTTCCGTCCTCGCCGACGTCGACCGGCTCGACCGCGCGGAGCGGCTCCTGGTCGCGGCGCACGACGCCGTCGTGATGCTGACCGTCGCGGTGTGTCTCGACCTCGACGAACCGGCGCTGATGGCGTTCGCGCAGGACCACACCGTCGCGAACGCCTCGCTGACCCGGCTCCGACGGGACACCGCCGACGGGTCGTGGACGCTCGAGGAGTTCTCGGCGCTCGACCACCTCGACGCCTCCGAGGTGACCGAGCACAGCGGTCGGAAGGACGACGCACGTGTCGACTGAACCGAAGCCCGTCACACCGAACGTCCTGCGCGAGTGGGCACTGCCCGAGCCCGGTGCCGGCAAGTACGGACGCGGGCAGGTCCTCGTCGTCGGGGGAGCGGCCCGCACGCCCGGCGCGGCGATGCTGTCGGCGCTCGCCGCACTCCGCGTCGGCGCCGGGAGGCTGACCCTCGCCGTCGCCCGGAGCGTCGCGCACGAGGTCGCCGTCGCCGTCCCCGAGTCCGGCGTGGAGCCGCTCGACGAGGATGCGGACGGGCACGTCGCCGTCGGTGCGCTCGAGGCCATCGCCGACACCGCCGGTGCCGCCGACGCCGTGCTCGTCGGGCCGGGGCTGGACGAACCAGACGGCACCCGTGACCTGGTCGCCGGGCTCGCCGACGTCGTGGGAGCGGAGACCCTCGTGGTGCTCGACGCCTTCGCGCTCGGGGTCGCCGCGGACGTCGCCGACCGGCTCGAGCCCCTGCGCGGCCGGCTCGTGATGACGCCGAACGGCAGCGAGGCCGAACGGCTGCTCGGTCGGGAGTGCGGGGACGACGACGTCGCCGACGCCCTCGCGATCGCGGAGCGCTACGGCGCGGTCGTGACGCTGTCGGACGTGGTGGCAACCCCGGACGGCCGGGCGTGGGTGAAGGGCACCGGCTCCGGCGGGCTCGGCACGAGCGGCAGCGGGGACGTGCTGTCCGGCGTGGTCGTCGGGCTGCTCGCGCGCGGGGCGGACCCGGCGCAGGCGGCGGCGTGGTCGTCGTACGTGCACGCCGCCGCGGGCGAC
>Ga0265780_10008377_pt1 | contig 12572 bp, 18 predicted proteins | sample P1T30metagenome_FD_192432 | JGI IMG/M metagenome (GOLD analysis project Ga0265780, IMG submission 192432) | Plant litter microbial communities from East Loma Ridge, Irvine, California - P1 T30 | ecosystem: Environmental > Terrestrial > Plant litter > Unclassified | place: USA: California...
ATATGTAGTGATACACTTAGATAATCACCTGTAATGAATCCATAATCATCCAGAGTCTTTTCATCCACCTTTCTCCCCCTTTCCTCGATCTCTGGGGAGATTGTCGACATTAATTCTTTTCCAGTAAATGAGACCAAGTCTTTAGAGCGGTATAAGCCCCGTTGAGATGCATCAACATATACATGTCTGAATGCGAATCGGGCAATGGGCGAGCGATAAGGCGCTGGGAAGGTGGGGTAGAGGAGAGCAATCAAGGATGTAGGAGTGGATGATTTCCTGATTATCAGCTCACTCGCACTTCTGCACGATAGACGCACGATCCATAGACGTGGAATTCCTCTCGATATGGGAACTTGCCATCGTCGAAATCGATCAAAGGAGTATGTTTGCCTTTTGTCACGAATACTCGAATCAGAAAGGGAGATACCTGTCCGTCAGTCCGAGGTTCTATCCTCTTAGAGATAGATCACCCACCTCATCGGGCGTGGCTGATCTTGGGCGCTTGACTGGTGATCTTGAGCGGGATGGGCTTGATCTTGGCATTGCTGCTCGTCGTTGTTGTGTTGAGAGAGCGGGTTAGAAGAGTAGTAGGAATAGGAGGATGATGGTGAGTTTCCTCCTATTGACGATGCTGCGTGCCTGAATTGACGAAATGTCCAACTGGACGTCTAGGTAGCCTTGCGAATTACTACTCCACTGGTAGGACACGAGATCCACCTATCGCTCACAGAGAGCAGCCGAACGGAGCTATCACAAAGGAAGACTGGGAGCCAGGAAAGCGAGGTGGACATGGTATGCCGTGACTCCCTACTATTAGCTCGTCTGACCTCCAGTCACTACGTCAGACTTATACTCTGGGTCAAGCCCTCCGACTGGACCTCTTACGCCGCACCGCGGTCTGTCCGGTTGATTCGAAATGGACTTATCGTGCTCAGTCGACATTAGCACAGAAGCAAGATCCTCATGAAACAGCTCGAGCAAGGCTCAAGCCGTTGATTGACGATTTCGAAGCACCTATCGATTACGCAGTAGCATATGGTTCGGGAGTTATCCATCAGGCTAATAAATCCGATGCTGGCGAGGTAAGGCCCTCTCTGATTGCTGGATAGAAGGAGAGTATAATGCTAATGGTAAGACACCATTGACTGATCTGATCATTTCTACACCGAGCGCGAAAGAGTTTCATACGGTTAACCTAAGGCAAAATCCAACGCATTATCCTTTATTGGCTAGATTACTCGGTGGGAATGGGATCGCATGGCTACAAGAGAATTGGGGGGCTAGGGTATGGTATGTGACAATGGTCAAGATCAGGAACTTGGTACGTGGCCATGCGCCTTGTTTATTCGACATTGTTGGCCATCATGACAATAAAGGCTGATAGGATAGGAAGTGAAATATGGAGTCATCTCCACTGCTTCACTACAGAAAGATTTACAAAGCTGGGAAACACTATACATTTCCGGCCGACTCCAAAAACCCCATTTGCCTCTTTTCCCATTTATCAACGTCACCTCCGCTCTCGAGACCAACAAGAAAACGGCATTCTCCCTCGCGCTTATCCTACTCGGCGAGAGATTTACTGAATATCAATTATGGGAGAAAATCGCTGGGATCTCGTATGCGGGTGATCCACGTATGAGTATTCCTGGAGCAGAAAATCCAGAAAAAGTTAGGAATATCGTTAGAGGTCAAGGAGCTTTGGAGGGGTTTAGGGCAATGTATGGGGATCTACTTGAGGACTTACAATGGGAAGGTGGAGAGAAGGACTCGAAGATGGCTTGGCGTGGGTCAGGTGATGAGCATCTTGTCGTATGTCCGCTCCTCTGTGCCGGGATTAGGCTGACAATCAGCAATCCAGTACTCCTGAGCATCTTGCCAAACTCCTCATGCGTCTCCCACCTCGGCTCTTGCATCCTATTGCAGCGCATTATCGACCTGCAATCGTCGGATCTCTTGTCGATGCAAGTGTCAAGGAGGATCGGGTGAAGGAATTGGAATCGAAATTGACGAGAAGGGAAGTACCGGGTGATGTCGAATTCTGGGAAAAAGTTGCTGCGCAGGAGAGGATGAGGGAGGTCGTATTGAACGGTACGTCCTACATCCATCCCCTCTTGAGTGAACCAAGACATGGTCTGACTGACAGAACTCCGGGGGATCATCCGTAGACCCGCTCTCACACAATCAGTCAAAGGATTGTTTACTGCTGGATTCACGAAATCCTTTTGGTACAGTTTGGCAAAATTCCAAAAATGGTTAAAAGGCAGGAAGAAGAGCAATTGATTTCAATGAACGGCGTAGCGTAATCGTACATTTACATGATTGTTTGATTTCCTACGTCCCCTCTGTCTCCGCCTCTGCCTCTGCCAATGTATATCCTTCTTTCCTCGCAGCGCACTCGGTTATACAAGGACCCTATCGAAGTTCTCGCCTCTTACACTTCCACCCCTCATGGAAGTCTTGACGTTCTGGATGAATGCATCCCGGTTCTTGGCGAGGTCATTAGCGGCGTCTATCATCAGCTTCCAGGATACCTTGATTTTGACTCGACAACGTACCCTTGTTGAGAGGATCATCGGGATTACTATCATCAATATCTCCATAGCAATCATGGGATAAAGAAGGGGACATACGGTTCTAGGAAAAGGAATTGAAGTCCGACCATTACTCCTCCTAAATTCAATACCTTGAAATCAGCTTGATCTCGAAAAGCGGAGCGGAGAGCTTACAGGTTTCCAATCTTCCCTGAGAATGTTCCTATGTTATCAGCACTTTCACCATTGATATTTGACAAAAGGGAAGACGTACAGACAGATATTCCCTGATAGATCGAGATTGGGGTGATAGATCTTGACGTCAGCCTCTATTCTATTTACCATCACGTCTGAAGTTCAATCTCGGAGTGTTGCCGATAGAGAAGAGAAGAGGCAATGTTTGTGTATATGTACCTTCTGCGTACACAACACCTTTGGTGGTTCATGTGGGTAATTCGGGTTGATGTTGAAAGTGAATTTGAATTGACCGCCTTTGTACATCCCTGCACATCAGTATATATGATGCACAGTGTTCGAGTCAGGTGATCGATGAGTATGCGGAGGGATCGAGGTGCTGGGAGGGGATCGGACATACCTTCATCAGGAGTAAGGGTCAGATTGAATGACAAGACATTTGTTGGATCTGGGAATTCCATCTTCATCGTATTTGGGAGTTCCAGTTCGGTCAAGTCTAGTTATCAGTACAATTATTCGAGTGGAGCAGCCTTGATGAGCTCTTCCTGGGCTAAACATTATATGTAGAGATCGTTGAGTTAGACGAATGGAGTGGCCAGAGAAGGGGACATACCCTTCTGAACTCTTAATTGAGCAGCCGACATTTTCGGTTTCCCCTTATTCTCTGCCTCTGCATCTTTCTTGACTGACCAGATCTATCATCAGCCATCATCTCACACTTAGGGAAGAGAGAGAAAGTACCTTGATCATTGTCGATAATGTATACTAACAGAAGATAACGATAAAGATAGAGAGGAGACGATCAAAAGTGGAGGTCAAAGCTCTTGGTTCGAGGTACATGTATTTGAATCGACTATTCCTATATACTCTACTTGATGATGTCGGAAGAGAATGAATTACATACTGTGTAAGTACTCTTCTGGACCGTTGAGAGAATTTGGACTAATGGAAGGACGATACGGGTCCCATTTCATAATCCCTCACATGCTCTGATAGCTCTACGAGGTCTACAAGTGGATAAAGAGCAGAATTCAATATTCGTTCAACGACAACTATCAACCGAAGGGAATGACCTAATAGTGTATGTCAATATTAACGCCTCACCCTCTTCTCTCATCCACTCTGGTTCAAAGCCAGCTCCGTTCCGTATCCGGTGTACGGCTGACAGATAGAACATACTCAGCAACAACAGTCCGCCTACTCCGCTTAGCAACCAATACGTTCCTATCATCATGCGATCTAGTTATACGTACAATGGAAGAATTCGCCCCTGATCCGAACGACGAAAGGATCAGTGATGAGCAATTGGAATCGAATCGGAATCTAGGAGGGAGCGATGGGAAAGGGATTGAATTGAAAGGGAATGGAGTTGGGGCTGGGAGCGGGCAGGAAATTGGGGTTTAGGCTGGACCAGGAATCTCATGGATCGGGGCTTGCTGCACGGGCAGCAGCTCTATGCGAAATGGAACGTGAGACATTCATCTTCGCATGCCGAAGTATGAAGAGAGGAAGGTAGAAAGGCCTTGATAATCAATTTGTAAATTAGCTCAAATCACATAGCATGCACCATTTCCCCAGTACAGAACTTGCATCTGTAGAGATCAGACCGCAGCGCCAAGGCAGCGAGACTCGGATAAAGTCCACCACTCCTGGACCATTCGCCTGGAGAGCCACAGTAAAAAGCATAAACGCACTCGATACATCATTTCGTAAACCATCACTACCTTCATCCCTCTTCCCCTTCTGCTCATCAAGCCAAACCTCTGATCGGGCCTACGAGAACAACTTGTTGACACTCATATTACTTTCAGCATTCTTCTTCAAGACCTTGGCAACTGCCATTTCAAAGTCTTCTTGTCCCACATATTGACGTCGTTCTCTTAGAGCGTACATTCCTACTTTATCAGCTTCTCACCGCCAATAATCCTAACAGCACTCACCAGCCTCTGTACAGATACCCCTAACTTCTGCTCCGGAGCAATTACCCATTTTCTCAGCTAGACTCCTAAAGTTGATTCCCCTCTGTAACGACATCTGTCATTAGCTCTGACTCTCAGACAACATTTGCGACTAACCTTTCTAGAATGGATCTTTAAAATCGTGATCCTAGCTTCTGGGTTTGGGGGTGGGAATTCGATCTTTCGATCGATACGTCCTGGACGCAGAAGGGCGGAATCGAGGATATCAATTCGGTTCGTTGCCATGATCACCTACATGTCAGCGCGGTTCGGTGAGCGGGTCAAGCGAGGGATGGGGTAGCCATCGTTGTCCAAGTCCTCGTCCTGTCTTTTGCTCGCAAGATGGATCAGACAAGGATAAGTCCCCCTTCTCCAAACACGACCTCGATGCGCTCACACTCGGAAGCTCGACCGGACTTACCTTGATATTCTTGGTCGACTCAAATCCATCCAACTGATTCAACAATTCCATCATCGTCCTCTGTACCTCCGAGTCCCCACTCTCTCCTCGACTACTTCCAATACTATCAATCTCATCCATGAAGATAATGCTAGGCGCATGTTCCCTAGCCATCACAAACAACTCCCTAACCATCCTACTTCCCTCTCCAATATATTTCTGTACCAATTCACTTCCCGATACTCGAATGAATCGACAATCCGTATGATGAGCAACTGCCCTCGCCAACAACGTCTTTCCAGTACCAGGAGGACCGTAGAGTAAAACACCTTTAGGTTGGGCTATACCTAATGATTCGAATAATTCGGGGTGTTTGACCGGTAATTCAATGACTTCTTTAATTTCCTTGATTTGCTTGTCTAGACCACCAACCATTTCGTATGTTGAATCGGGCACTTTTTCGACCATCATGAGTGAGACTAGGGGATCGATCTTGTTGGGTAGGATCGAGTGGAGTTTGTAGGAATCGGCTCGGAGAGATACTCGCAGATTAGGAGTGAGGGCGGATAGGGGGATGGAATCGGAAAAGTCGACCACTGAAAGTCAGTCTAGCACCGAGCAGAGCGAGGGTGCGAGGCGGGAAAGATAAGTGAAGGGTGGATGGCTGATGCTTCGACCGAGCCAGTGAAGGGAAGTCGAGGTTAATAGGGAGAACGTAGATATGGATAGAGGACATGAGACTCACCGTACTTGCCCTCGGGCTGAATCTTGACCAATACCTTCTTCTTTCCCATTACTTTAACAATCTCTCCAACATAACTAGCAGGTTCATTCAGGAGGAGTAATTCTTCCCTTAGTAATCGCACTGTAGGTCAGCGTCTGTCTCCATCGTCCAATCCCTCAATTGTCCGTCTTGTCTGTACGCTTCTCGCTCATCGACGTTTGTGTATGAACATGACAATGTGAATTGATACTCACCCCTAGTGTTCAAGGTATTCCTCTGAGCTTCTAATCGACGTAGATTCTGTGTCTTGTTGGAAATATCGAGTTCAGCAGCCTCGATCTTGTTCTGGTAGTATGTCTATACGTCAGTCATGCTCTCTTACGACGCAACATAGACAAGAAGCTTAAAACGAGCGATGGACGATAATCAAGAGACATGTTGAAGGTGAACTTCTCACATACCTTGATACTAGCTCCCTTGACTTGAACTCGCTGTGAGAAAGATGACGATCTCCTCTTCATTCCTCCCAGATCCTGTGGTTTAAGTTCATTCGCTGTCGACGACATGGTGTATGGTATTGTATGAGGTAGATGGATGATGGCCAGGAGAGTGGGTGTATGAACGCGTAATCATGGTTAATGGCGAATTAACACGTCATGGCGATCAACCCGGCATGTCCAAGCGCATAAGAGACGTTGAACGCCATTGTCTAAGCATATGCATACATCATGCGTATACGTATAGCAAGCATGTAAGTCTACTATACAATGGCACGTAAGAACTGGGAAACTGATGATAGTTCGCCAATAGTGCTATTTGTACTATCTCTGGTGATACTACAAGTCACTGCCGATAACATCCTTGGTCCAGTATTCACGCTTGGTACCGGACTCGAAGACGACGGCCTGAGTGTAGGAAAGCGAGCGAGGAAGGCGGATTATCAAGCTCACCCAGCTGGAGAACTTGTCTGTCGGCCTTTCGGATTATGTGAACCTTGTCCCGTTGATGAGGTGAGTATCCTTTGGGTATCCAAGCAGCTTCCTCTGGCCTGGTCTTCTTCGAGCTCTCGTCTTTGACCCCGCTGCAGAGAAGATCTTTCCGGAAGTTAATAAGGAGCAAGGACGGAGGATGGCATGGAGTGATAAGACGGACCGGAATCATCTCATTGCCTAATAGCTTCGTCCGAGCTCAGCTAACGCCCAGCGAAACCAACCATTCTGTCAACCATTCGGAAATAGACGACTACTTCACTGTAAACCCTCTTCTGCGAGTGATACAAAAGGAGAAGTACCAGCATGGGAAGCATGTGGAAAGGTAGTCAAGCAGGAACGACAAGATTTCTACGAGTTTGTGGTATGTCCATTTTCTACCACCACTATTCGTCTCACTTGGACTGGAGAAAGAGCTCCAGGATCAAGAGAAGGAAGAGCTGATGAGAGACGGCAAATCTACTATTTCTTATTGTTGCCATGGCGATCCTCTGGGCTAGGAGTTCGGCATTGGCGACTGCTCAGTATAGGCAGCTTGCAGCGCGGATTGGGATCCCGGGGTCAGGTGGATGGAGGGGTTGATCACGGGATGTCATACATGGTTTGGTCGCAGAGGTGTGATCCTTGATAGGTTGTATGCATATATGTACCACGCAGCCACTACTGCAATGTAGTGTGAGGTCCGATGATCCCAGGATAGACACTCGCTCTGCTCTGCTCTTGCCCAATGCCGCCATCTGACGCTGGCCCAATCCCATCTACTATGTCGTCTTGAGGTAATTTGAAGCTTTAATATCCGCTCGATTCCTAGTCATCAGTCCCTACTCTTCATAGCACAACTCACTGAGCTCTTAATCTCTTCTTCTGCATTGCGAAATCCACTTCTCCCTCTTTACCCCCTTTCTCCAATTTCGCCTTGTTATCCTCCAACACAGTCCATAGCCATGCGGGATATTGATCATCCGGTAAAGCGACTGGATCAGGTTGATCTTTGAGTACTGATAATCCTGTAAGGACAGTTCCAGGGGGACATGATGATATTGCTTCCTGTCAGCTTTTGATTTTGACTCTGGTTTAGTCAAGGCAGGCATACCTTTCTTTGCTTTTGGTGCTGGTTTAGGATTGTCGAAAGTGGTAGGGGTGTATGAGAAATAGCGTAGAGTGGATCGGGATGAAGAGGCTACTGCCTGTATAGGGCGTGTAATTGATCGGATAGACATTGTTCTAGGTATATAGTAAGAATGGCATCAGATCAATGAGCAGACGATCTAACTTTAAGATACTGACGTGGTATTCTGGTCGACGTGCCTGACAATATCAAAATCAAGTGCTGGGTCGCGTCGCGTCGGACGTCATGTTCGTCCAAAATCATCCAACCTATACAAGTACCAAGCAGCGATAATGGCAGAGGCATCATCAACAGCTATATCATCCTCTCCATGTCATCTGGGGGGTTTGACGAGGCTAGCGTTCGCTCCGGATGGACAGTAGGTTTGCATCATGCCTCATCGCCGCTTTCCTGTCTCTTGGTTTCTCCTACGACGGGAAGCGGACAGGCTAAGGAGTAGGAAGGATACTGACTCACAGAACGATATTCACTGGAGGATCAGACTGCCTTGTTCGGATTCATAAAGCGAATGAACCGGATTCAGAACCTGGGTTTCATGATAATCACGAGGACGCAGTGACGTCTCTAACATGCGAAGTATGTCCAAGTCGGCACTACAAGAACATAGGGATGATGAACTGACGGGACAGGGAAGCACTTTGATAACAGCCTCATTAGATAATATCGCTCGGACATTTTCATACCCCGGAAACGAATATACAGGCTATGTGACTCGCTCATCGAGTGTACCGATTAGATGGGTTGGGATGGATAAAAAGGGAGAAAGAGTAGCTGTTTGTTCAGAGTATGTCTTGATCGACTCTCCACTTGTCCTTGTCCAGTGTATTGGGAGCTGATGATAGTGATCTACTGGTCAAGGTTCTTCATGTGAATGATACAACAAGAGTATCTCTGCTTTCTGATAATACGAAATCTATTCGTTCGGCAACATGGGATCCAAGTGGGAAATACCTTGTACGTATCCTCCATTCATCTATTCCTTTCGACAGAGGGGGCTGACGATAGACGACTGTAGGGTGCGATGGAAAGATCAAGGTCTACGATATGTCTGATTCAACACCTTTACTGTTAAAGATTATCGAAGGGGTAGTCGCATCCAGCGAGTCCGAGTAAGTCCCCCTAATTAGAGAGCCAAGTGACGGAAAGCTGAAGCAAATGTTTAGCTCAAACACATCATGTTATGCAGCATGGAGTCCTTCTGGGACAGGTTTCGCAGTACCAACAAGGACAAATGGTATATCCTTCCCTCGTTGATCCCAAGGGCAAGGGAGCTTATGGTAGAAATCGCTATCATTAACAAAGACTGGACAAGGCAAGCTACTATCTCCCCTGAGGGACTTAAGACTGTGAGTTGCTCATTAAAGAGATAAGTCGGGAACTGATGGATAGATGGTTGGAGAACTAGCTTGGTCACCTAATGGACGTTATCTCGCTTCTGCGTCCGGAGCACAGATTACTGTATTTACCATGGACACGAGACAGGTCGTTGCCAAGTGAGTCCTTCCTCCTGATTTCGCTGTTGGCAACCCGTGTCGCAGTCTTCCCAACCTGACTGCTATCGCACTCCAGACCACTGACGATAGATACACCAATCCCGATGGCGCCATTACCGGCCTCGCCTTCTCACCGATCTCGAATCTCCTAGCATTCACAGCTTTCAACGGTGCATTTTCCCGCTGGACCGATCCAATTCCATCTACACTCCCCTCTCCTATAGTATCCGATGTTATCCAAGCGAAAACACTAGACAAGCTCCTCGATGATGAATTTGGGGATGAAGATGGATTAGATATTGAGGAAAGAGGCGAGGATATCGATGATTGGATTGTGGATGATGATGGGTATGCGGATGCGGATGAGGAGGGACGGGGAAAGGGTAGAAGGGAGGTTGTCAATGTTACCAAGGCTCAACCTCCCTTTGGACCTGGATCTACGTCCATGAGGAATAAAAAGAGGTACCTCGGTGAGTATCTCCCTCTTGTTTTGGCTTTGCTCCAAGGGGAGAAAGAGGATGAGCATCCGAGTGTGAATGAAGAGTACAAGGCAACGACGCTGACTTGATACAGCTTTCAATATGATTGGAGTGGTCGATGTCACGGATCAAGAGACTCATCAAGTCATCAATGTCGAGTTTCACGATAAGAGTGCAAGAAGGGGATATCACTTCCAAGATCACCATAAATATACCATGGCTTCGCTGGGTGAGTCCACCCTGCATATTCTTGAAAGCTTGGCTGATGACAAGGGGAACAAGGAATAGTTTATGCTTCTCCCTCGGACGCCGAAGATCCGTCGCAGATCTACTACCGCCCATACGATTCCTGGGCCTCTCAGTCCGACTGGACGATCCAGCTACCCCTCGGCGAGGATGCGTTGGTGGTTGCCGCAGGTGGGCAGGAAGGGGATGGACCTGGAAGTGTAGTAGTGGCTACTTCGAGGGGATATGTCCGGTTCTTCAGTGCGAGTGGGATACAGAGGTACCTGTGGCGAGTTGATGAGGTTGTGTCGATGGTGGCAGGCAGGGAAGGATTGTTGGTTGTTCACAGAGAGGGTGGGACATCTTTGGATGGTAGGTTTTTCCCCTTTCTTCATAAATTAACCATGTGACGATGGTCGGAGTCAATCAGGGGCTGATGAGTAGGATGTCAGAACTTGAGATATTCATTGATCGATCTCGACAGTTTCGATATTATTCAAGAAGGAAAAGTACCATTACCAAAGAAAGCTCTACTGTCATGGATCGGATTCTCACGCGATGGGGTATGTTTCTCTCAAGTCTTTCGTTTTACGGTCTAATGAAAACAGGTGCCTGCAATGTACGACTCGACAGGCCTATTATCAATTCTAGACCGCCATCTCCGACCACATCAAGCTCGTTGGATCCCATTCTTCGATTCGTCGTCATCGTCGTCGACGATTAAGGATAAATCGTATTGGCCCGTTGGTTTGACTGAAACACATTTCACTTGTGTTGTCCTTAGAGGGACTGATTTGGAGCCTTGGTTCCCTAGACCACTTATTCAGGAGATTGAATTGGGAATGCCGATTTTGGGGATGGACAATGAGCAGGGAAAGAGGGAGGAGGCGTGAGTTTTGTTTCTTTGCTCCTTCTTCTCTGACCCTCTATCACTCTCGGCTCTGCCCTCACGATGCTAATAATAGTGCGATCCGAGGCGAAATGTCGATTTCCCTTTTACAGGATGCTCCATCACCCGACGAATATCTAATAAAACAACGCCAAGTCACGCTCGACAAGGAATTACTCCAATTAGTCCAGGGGGCATGTAAAGCCGATAACCTCCAACGAGCGCTTGATCTCACTCGATTAATGCATAATTCAGGAAGTGTAGATGCAGCTGCGAAGATTGCTGGATTCTACCATCTTCCAGGTCTACAAGAGCGAATGGGTGGTGTGAGATTGAAGAAAAAAGTCAAGAGGGAATATCCATTGGTCTATGGTAATGGCAATGGCCATGGCAGTGGAAGTGGAAATGGAGGTGGAGGTGGAGGAGGAGAAAAGACGAAAGGGTTTAACGATTTCACTAGAAATACAGCCCGACGTTCATTTGGTGGGAAAGTTAGGGATCGAGATTCGACTCCTGCCACTGGAAATGGGATTGGGAATGGAAATGGGACATATATCCCTGAAACCCCTCGAACAGAGATGGAGATGGAATCTACACCTGTACCGGCTGAGGATTCGGTCATGGGTTCGCCTGATTCATTCTCGGATTTCAAGCGGAAGAGGGAAGAAGAGGATTTTGAACCGGTTGTAAAGAAGGTTGAACCCTCTTTCAAGGGTACGTTACTCTTTTTCTTTCCTCCTCGTCCATCGGTTGGTGAATGGCTTAATTGGAGTGGATATGAAGAGCAGAGCTGACTGATAGAACCGGCAAAGAACCCATTCGCAAAGAAACCAACGGGTTCCAACCCATTTGCTAAACCTGCTCTTCCATCTGGGACCAAGGCTCTCGAAGCGATTAAATCGACATCATTCTTTGAACGGGTCGATACGATTGAATCGTCTGGCGTCGGGGCGGGGGTCAAGACTAAAACTCATCCAAAGCGTAAAGAATCGGGTGGAGGGGGTAAACAACAAACTCTTTTCCCGACCAAGTCGTTAAAGAAGGATGTGTCGAAAGGGGAGGGGGAGGGAGAGGGAGAGGGAGGGGGGTCGATGGTCATGGAACCAGAGACTGAGACAGAGACTCCAACGACCGAGGTAGAGATCCCTGAGGACGAGACGATGGAGAGTGAGATGCAAGAGGCTCAAGCGCCTAGTGTCGTTGGTGATAGTCTTGTTCGTCCATTTCTTCTTCCCTCTTGCCTCATACCACTCCTTAATCCTTTTCCGCTCTCTCTACAATACAGATAGATAAGGACAGTAGCTAACAAGTAGGAACGGGAAGCTAGTCCAGATTGGGATGAAACACAAGATGATGTTGAGCTCTAGTCTCTTTTTCTTGAATTGTATTACTAGACGATGTATATGTATGCTAGATGCGATGCATGATTATGGTTATGAATGTGATTATGTCGATGACTGTGATGGTGTTGTACAACTGCTTTGATTCGATTCGATCTAATTCACCATTTCCTTCCAAACGATTTCTATCATCAGTACTCCTCGTCGATCCATTCCA
>Ga0265780_10008378_pt1 | contig 12571 bp, 9 predicted proteins | sample P1T30metagenome_FD_192432 | JGI IMG/M metagenome (GOLD analysis project Ga0265780, IMG submission 192432) | Plant litter microbial communities from East Loma Ridge, Irvine, California - P1 T30 | ecosystem: Environmental > Terrestrial > Plant litter > Unclassified | place: USA: California...
CCGCCAGCGACATATCGTTTTTCAACGGGCAGCGCGCGGCACGAGCAGCTGATGGCGCGTCACAGCGGCTGGCAGTTGATGCGTATCGTTGCAGTTTCAATCCCAGCGCTCGTATGAAACGACGATCTCGGCATGCAAACTTGCGCATTGCGGTGTTGGCGGCATTGGCACCTGGTGCCAGCTTGTGGGCTGCCAATGTAGTCTCAAGCATGCGAGAACCAAGCGGGGCTACGCGTATAGCCACGCAAACAAGGCCTGTCTGCGTCGGCCGGTTTTTAATCGATATGCCGTCCGACGCGACTGTCACTCGTCAACACGTGATGGTTGATCACTTCCGCGTGACAAACCATGGTTCAGAAACAGAAGAGCAGTTTCTCGCCAGGCTGATGCGGCGCGAGGCTGCCATCAATGCGGTTAAAAATCAGGCCGGAACAACGAATATGGAGCGGGTCGATGATATCCACGGCGATGGCGCTAGCGGAAAGGTGTTTGTGTTCGGCCGGACTGCTACCCATGTCTACCATGGCGAAAAGAGGGTCGACTACGTTGGCGTTGAGGTGAATGGCTATGTCAATGTAAATGGCACCACATTCAGCTTCATCTCAAATGACTATGACCCCGAACACACCGGTAACCTGGCACGACTGATGAGTCAGCTGCAGCCGGTTGGACCTGAGGCGATTCCCACACAACCCGGTTTCTGCCTCGACGGCGTATTTTTGCGCGATTCCCTACGCGACCTTCCAAGGCCCGAACAAGGTGAAAGCATCGTCATGTTCGCCGGACTACCGGGCCATGAAGACCTTGGCATTGCATTGTCCACGATCGCCGGCACGGCGCCGGGCCCTGGCCTGATCGAGCGCACCGATGCCAATCGCGTTGGCCCGTACGCATTCCTGAACTTGTTCACATCGACACTGCTGAAAGGCAGCCGCACCATCAATGGTCTCGAAGGTGAAGAGTTGGCGATCAAGGTCAGGGAGCATAACCTGACCACTGGCTACGCATTCGACTGGGAAACGCGGGGTACTGGAGATAACGTACTGCGCCCGTTCGTGTCGCTCGAACTGCAAACCGGCATCAGCCCACATGCGGATGGCGCGCCGCGTCAGTCGAGCTTGTCGGAAGCATCGTTGGGCGACGTATGGCGCCGCATGTCATCGAGCCTGCGCCTGCACAGTGTCGCCGTCTCCCCGGCGCCAGCGCCGCCACACTGACGCCTCTTGCGATCCGTGCACCATGCGCTGCGCCATTCTCGCCTTTGTCGCCGGCGCCGCGCTCCTGCAGACGCAGGCTGCGTTGCCCGACGCCGACGTCCGCGCTGGTGCGGCGTCCTGCGCGATACTGCTGCTGGCCTGGCGCCGCTACCTTCTCGTACACATCGTCAGCGGCGCGACCCTCGGCTTTTGCTGGGCCGCGCTGCTGGCCGGGCTGGCGCTGGCGCCCGCACTCGACAAGGCTGACGAAGGCCGTGACCTGACACTGGTCGGCACCATCGACAGCTTGCCGTATGCGTTCGCGCAGGGTGTCCGCTTCAACTTTGCCGTCGAACAGGTCGTCGACCAGGCTGCGGTCGTGCCACCACGCATTGCGCTGGCCTGGTACGCCAGCGCCGCCGACCGGCCCGCCAACGTGCGTCCGGGCGAACGCTGGCGCCTGACGGTGCGGCTGCAGCGTCCGCACGGCAGCGCCAACCTCGGCGGCTTTGACTACGAAGCGTGGCTGCTCGAACAGGGCGTGCGCGCTACCGGCTATGTGCGCCCGGCATATGGCGACCGGCGCATGGACAGCTTCGTCCTTCGTCCGGGCGCCGTCGTCGAGCGTGCGCGTGCCGTGCTGCGCGAACGCATCCTGCGCGCGCTGGACGGCCGCCAGTACGCCGGCGTGATTGTCGCGCTGGTGATCGGCGACCAGCGCGGCATCCCCCAATCCGACTGGGACGTGTTCAACCGTACCGGCATCGGCCACCTGATCTCGATCTCCGGCCTGCACATCACGATGATCGCGGGACTGGCGGCGCTGGCCGCGTCCTTCCTGTGGCGACGTTCGTTTTTCACGCAGGCGCAACTGCCGTTGCTGCTGCCGGCGCAGAAAGTCGCCGCGCTGGCAGGGGCTGCGGTGGCGGTGTTGTACGTGCTGCTGGCCGGCTTCGGCATTCCGGCGCAGCGCACGCTCTACATGATCGTGGTGGTGGCCATCGCGCTGTGGTGCGGCCGGCTGGCGCAGGTCAGCCACGTGCTGTGTTCCGCGCTGGGTATCGTCATCCTGCTCGATCCGTGGGCGCTGCTGTGGCCCGGCTTCTGGCTGTCGTTTGGCGCGGTGGCGGCGATCCTGTATGCGGGCAGCGGGCGCGTGCGTGATCACGCCACCGGCTGGCGCGCCGGCTTGCGGGCGGCCGCGCATACCCAATATGTCGTCACGCTGGCGCTGGCGCCGCTGACGATGCTGCTGTTTGCGCAGGTGTCGCTGGCCAGCCCGCTGGCGAACGCGGTGGCCATCCCCCTGGTGAGTTTCGTGGTGACGCCGCTGGCGCTGCTGGGCAGCTTCGCACCCGCGCCTGTGTCGACCGGCCTGCTGCTGGCAGCCCACGGCGTGGTGCAGGCGATGGCCTGGCTGCTCGAACACCTGAGCAGCATGCGCTGGGCCATCTGGAGCGCGCCGGCGGCCGATCCCTGGACCTGTGCGCTGGCGCTGTTTGGCGTGGCGTGGCTGCTGGCGCCGCGCGGCTGGCCGCTGCGCTGGCTCGGCGCCGTGGCCTGGTTGCCGCTGCTGGCGCAGTTGCCCACACATCCGGCTGCCGGAACTTTTACCATCACCGCGTTCGATGTCGGCCAGGGCATGGCGCTGCTGGTCGAAACTGGGCAGCATCGCCTGCTGTACGATACCGGTCCGGCGTATTCGCCGGAATCGAATGGCGGCAGCCGCGTGATCATTCCCTACCTGCGCGCACGCGGCATTGCAGCGCTCGATGGCGTCGTCATTTCGCACAGTGACCTCGACCATGTCGGCGGCGCGCTCGCGGTGTTGCAGGCGGTGCGCGTGGGCTGGGTGGTCTCGTCTTTGTGGCACAACAGCCCGGTGGTGCTGGCGGCGTCGCGGCATGTCCGCTGCGCCGCCGGCCAGCACTGGCGCTGGGAGGGCGTCGACTTTACCGTGCTGCACCCGGCCTTGCCGAGTTACGCCGATCCAGGCCTGAAACCGAATGCGCGCAGCTGCACGCTGCGGGTTTCGAACGGGCGGCATACGGTGCTGCTGGCAGGCGATATCGAGGCTGCGCAGGAAGCGCGGCTGGTGCAGGACGCACCCGGTCTGCTGCGGGCGGACATCCTGCTGGCGCCGCACCACGGCAGCGGCACCTCATCGACCGAAGCCTTTTTGACGGCGGTGCAACCGGCAGCCGCGATTTTCCAGGTCGGTTACCGGAATCGCTACAAGCACCCGAAAGCCACGGTGTGGTCACGCTATGCCAGCCACGGCATCGCACGCTGGCGCACCGACGAAACAGGCGCCGTGACCATTGACGCTGACGCCGGGGACGGCGGCGTCATCCTGCACGGCTACCGCGCCGACCACCCGCGCTACTGGTATCCCCAGGAGTGAGGCTTTGATCCCGCGCTTCACGCCAGCGACCTGGGCCGGCTCAGCCGGGCTTGCAACAGGATCACGACCAGCAGGAAGGCGCCGCGGATCACCGATTGCCAATAGACGCTGAGGTTGAAGACGCCGAGGCCATTTTCAAAGTTCAACAGGTTGAAGATCAGTCCGAGCAGGAGTGCGCCCATCACGGTGGCCACGATGGAGCCGACGCCGCCGCTCAGCAGGGTGCCGCCCAGGACGACGGCGGAGATGGCCACGAGATCCCAGCCCATGCCTTCGTTTGGTTGTCCGGCCGCGAACTGGGCGGCGAGGATGGTGCCGGCCAGGCCAGCCAGCAGTCCGCTGAGCGTATAGACCTCGACCAGGCCGCGCTCCACGTCGATACCCATCAGCTTTGAGGCTTCCGCGCTGCCGCCCACGGCAAGTACGCGCTGGCCGAAGCGCGTGTAATTGAGCGCCACCGCCGCCGCGATGAAGACGGCGAGCGCGATCAGGAAGGGAATGGGCATGCCCAGCAGGTCTCCCTGGCCGAACTCGGTAAACCAGGTGTCCCACGATACGTCGACCGGCTGATTATTCGCCAGGCGCAGCGCCAGGCCGTAGGCCCCCAGGCTGGTCGCGAGGGTCACGATAAACGGTTGCAGCCGCATGCGGGCGATGATCAGGCCGTTCAACAGGCCGCACAATCCACCTGTCACCACGCCGGCCGCAATGGCGAGTTCCGGCGATCGGCCGGAAAACAGGGCGGACACCACGCTCGACAGCGCAGCCACCTTGCCCACCGACAGGTCAATACCCCCGGTGATGATGACGAAGGCCATGCCGATCGCCACCAGCACGAACATCGCGTTGTAACGCAGGAAAGCAAACAGGTTGTAGGTGCCGGCGAAATTTTCATAACGTATCGTGCCGAACGCAACCAGCGCCAGCAGGACACAGAGGATGCCAATATTTTTTCTTGCTTGCATGATCGTCTTTCAGTCAGTGTACGAGGACGGGTCAGCCCCGGCGCTGCAGGTAGACGGCCAGGATGATGATGGCGGACTTGACGACCAGGGCGCTGGCCTCGGTCACACCGTGCGCCAGCAGCGTGTAGCGCATCAGCTGGATGAACAGCGCGCCGACCAGCGTGCCTGAAATGCTCGCATGGCCGCCGGTCAGCAGCGTCCCGCCGACAGCGACGGCGGCAATCGCTTCCAGCTCCACGCCCGACCCGACCAGGTTGGCGTCCGACGACGAGTTGATGGCGATGGCGATCAGGCCGGCCAGGCCGGCGCAGGCGCCGCTCAGCGCGTAGACCGTCAGCTTGACCCGCCGTGCAGGCACGCCCGCCAGCGCCGCGGCCCGTTCGTTGCCGCCGACCGCCAGCACGTACCGTCCGAACAGGGTTGCGCGCAGCACCCACGCCACCAGTGCGACAAGCACCAGCATGAGGATGACCTGCACCGGCATGCCCAGCACGCGGCCCGTGCCGATCCACTGGAAGCCTGGATTGCTGAATGATTGCAACTGGCCGTTCGTCATCACCTGCGCGATGCCGCGTCCGGCGATATAGAGCACGAGCGTGGCGACGATGGGCTGGATGCGCCAGCGCGTGACCAGCCAACCGTTGAAGCAGCCGCACAGGGTCGCGGCCAGCAGCGGGAGGACAAACGCGGCGACCAGCCCGCCTGGCCCGCTGATGTGAAGGAACAGCAGCGGCGCCAGCGTGCCGGCGATGGCCATCAGGGAGCCAACGGAAAGGTCGATGCCCCCGGTGGCGACGACCAGGGTCATCCCAAGCGCGACGATGACGATGGTGGCCACCTGCGTCAGGTTGACATTGAACGTCTGCACTGTCAGGAAGTTGTCGGTAAACGCGATATTAAACACCAGCAGGACTGCCAGCGCCAGCCAGACGCGCGGCACTTGCGCCAGGCGCGCCAGCCGCGATGTGTTGGCAGCCCTGGTTGCGGCCGGGTGAAACAGAGCGTGGAACTTGCTGTTCATATTGCTGATCTGCTCGAAAATATTAAATAGGCGCATACGTTTCTCTGGGGCTGGGACGGCGTCAAGCCGGATCGTGCGCCATCGCCGTCATGATGGCCGCTTCGCTGATCTGGCCGCCGGTCAACTCGTGCGTGGTGCTGCCGTCACTCATCACCACCACCCGGTCGGCGGCGGCGACCAGTTCTTCCAGTTCCGACGCGGTCATCAGGACGGCCATGCCTTCGCGCGCCAGTTCATTGATCAGGCTGAGAATTTCCGCCTTCGCGCCGACGTCGATGCCGCGCGTCGGCTCGTCCAGCAGCAACAGCTTCGGATTGGTGCACAGCCACCGCGCCAGCAGCACCTTTTGCTGGTTGCCGCCGGAAAGCTCACGGATCGGCTGGTCGGGATTGGCGATCTTGATACCCAGGCGCCGGATGAAACGCTGCACGACCTCGTCCTGTTTGTTGCGGTCGATGACGCCCCGGCGGCTGAGCGCGGGGTAGAGCACCAGGCTGAGATTCTCGCGCACCGACATGCCTGGAATAATGCCCTCGGCCTTGCGGTCTTCCGGCAGGTAGGCGATGCCGGCCCGGATGGCGTCCAGCGGCGCGCGCAAGTCGACCTCGACGCCATCGATGCGCATGGCGCGCCGCCGGCTCGGGTCGGCGCCAAACAGTGCGCGCATCAATTCCGTGCGGCCTGCGCCCAGCAGCCCGGCCAGGCCGACTTTTTCGCCCTTGCGCACCGACAGCGTGGCGTCGCGCACCTTGGGTGGCGCGCTGACGCCTTCGATGTCGAGAAAGGGCGCCTGCGGGGCCGCGGCATGCGCTTTTGCATCATCTTCGGCATGCGACTGAACCGCCGGCAGGATCACCTTCTCCAACGCGCGGCCCAGCATGGTCGTAATGAGGTCCATCTTGGTGATGTCCGTCATCGGGCTGTCCGCCACGGTGCGGCCATCGCGCATCACCGTCACGTGGTCGCACACGGCGTACAGCTCGTCGAGCCGGTGGCTGACGAAGATGATGGAGCGGCCTTCCGCCTTGAGCTGCCGGATCACGCCGAACAACCGCTCGGCCTCGCGATCGTCCAGTGACGAGGTTGATTCATCCAGGATCAGCAGCTTCGCATCGACCGACACTGCGCGCGCCATCGCCACCATTTGCTGGGTCGCCGTGCTGCATTCCATCACCGGTTTGCGCACGTCGACCTCGATGCCGAACCCGGCCAGCAGCCGGGTTGCTTCTGCCTGCGCGCGCTTCCAATCGATCAGGCCGAAGCGGCGCGGTTCGCGGCCGAGGAAGATGTTTTCCGCGATCGAACGAAATGGCACCAGGTTGATTTCCTGGTAAATCGTACTGATGCCGGCCGCCCGGGCCCGCTGCGGAGTCGTGAAATTGGCGGTGGCGCCGTTGAACGTGATGTCGCCGCTGTCGCGCAGGTACGCGCCAGTGAGGATCTTGATCATGGTCGACTTACCGGCGCCGTTTTGGCCGATCAGCGCGTGGACCTCGGCGGGTTTGACCCGCAGGCTGGCGTCGCTCAGCGCAGGGATGCCGCCGAACTGCTTGCAAATGTGCTGCATCTGCAACAGGTATTCGCATCCTTCGCGAACTGTTTGCATGGTGGTCTCCTCGAGATGCGTCGCGCTGGCCGTGCAGGGCGCAAACAGCGCGCCCCGCCGGGCGCTTCTGCGGCGCCGCGCGTGGGAATAGTGTGATGTTGTGGCAGTGATGCCAGTGTCAATCCTGGCCACGACCGCCTTGCGCGACCGGCCCGGCATCCAGCTGCCGGTTGGTTCAGTATGCGCTCGAGACGCTGGCAGCAGCGTTCGATTTGTCGTACAGCATGTCCTTGACCTTGACCCAAGGTTCGATCTTTTCACCCTTGGCGGAGCGCTGCGCGGTCTGGCAGGCGAGGGGGCCAAAAAACGGGCTCGACTGCACCGTGGCGCCCATTTTTCCCGCTGCGATCAGCTGCAGGGCATCGCGCGTGCCGTCGACCGACACCACCGTCACGTCACGGCCCGGTACCTTGCCGGCCGCTTCCAGCGCCACGATTGCGCCGACCGCCATTTCATCGTTATGCGCATACACGGCGGTCACATCGGGGTGGGCCTGCAGCAGCGTTTCGGCCACCTGGCGGCCTTTGTCCCGGTTGAATTCGCCGTTTTGCGAGGCGACGATCTTCATGCCCGGCTGCTTTTTGATCAGCTCGTCAAAGCCGCGCTTGCGATCGTTGGCAGGCGAGGAGCCGGTGGAGCCTTCGAGTTCGATGATGGTGGCCTTGCCGCCGGTTTTTTCAATCAGCCACTGCGCGGCGCGGCGGCCCTGGTCGACAAAGTCGGAACCGATGAAGGTCACGTAGTCGCGGCCAGCCTGGACCACCTTCTGGTCGACGTTACGGTCCACGAGGATCAGCGGAATTTTGGCCCGCTTGGCTTTCATGACCGCTGGAATCAAGGGCTTTTCCTCGCGCGGGGGGACCACGAGCAGGTCGACCTTTTGCGCGATCAGGTTGTCGATATCGGACACCTGCTTGGCGGCCGAACTGCCAGCATCGGTGACGACGATATCCCAGTTACATTTTGCAGCGATGTCCCGCATGCTTTTGGTTTCGGCGATGCGCCAGGGATTATCGTTTTCCGACTGGGCGAAGCCGACCTTGTAGCGCGGCTTTTGCGCGACCTGGGGCGCCAGGCTGGCGTCGGCGGCCTGCGCGCTCAAGGACGCCAAACTGGCGCCGGTAATGAATGTGGACAGGATGAGTGTTTGAATTGCGGTGCGGCGCATTGTCTGCCTCTCTGTTGTTCTGGCCGGGCCACGGCGGACCGGCATCTGTTTGCCGCCGCCTTGTCCGCTTCTGACAGGCATTGGTCGTCTCCATGCTTACCGCAGCGGCTGACGCCGGGTAGTCCAGCGCATTTTTCCATCATTAATAAATTTAGTCAAATTTAATTAATATTATTACCTGAGGGTAAAATTTAGCGCCTGAAACGGCGCGCACGGTTGTACCCGGCCATGCGTGCGCCAAGGCAGGTCGATCAAAAAAAGATGGCGGCTGGGGATGCCGGTTGAATCAGGCCGCCTTTGGCGCCGCGACCGAATCGCGCTCGACAAGCGGGCAATGCATCTTGATCGCCGTGCGGCGCGTGGCGCCGGCGCCGGCAACACCAGCCGGCACGAGGGCGCGCGCCTGCTCGATCAGGGTTTCCGCAGCCCAGCGGCCCATTTCATAATTCGGCAGCAGCACCGTCGAGAGGGCAGGCTGGGTGTAGCGGGCGATTTCCTGGTCGTCGTACCCGATCACGGCCAGGTCGCCTGGGACGCGCAGCCCCAGGCGCTGGGCGGCTTCGATCGCCCCGAGCGCCATCAGGTCGCTGGCGCAATAGATCGCGGTCGGCGGATGGGGCGCCGTCAGCAACGAGGTGGCGTGCGCGAAGCCGGTGCCGAACATCCAGTCACCGTCGCGCACCAGGGCCTGCTCGAACGGGATATCCGCTGTCGTCAGCGCCTGGCGGTAGCCCTTGAGACGATCGCGCGCGGCATCCATCCACGGCTCGCCGTTGATGTAGGCAATGCGGCGGTGGCCGGCATCGATCAGGTGCTGGGTTGCGGTATGGCCACCCGTGACGTCGCCCGGGACCACGGATGAGAACGCGCGGTCGTCGCTGTAGCAGTTCAGCAGTACAGTCGGCACGTTATGCAACAGTTTGGGCACCTCGACCGCGCGCGTAAAGATGGTCGAATAGATCACGCCCAGCAAAGCCGGGTTGTCCAGCATGCGCTGCAGCACCGCCGCTTCCATTTCAGCATTGCTGCGGGTGGCAAACACCGACACCAGGCAGCCATGTTCCCAGGACAGGTCCTTGGCCCCGTCTATGCTCAGCGGCGGGTGCGGACTGGTGGAAATCTCGTCGACCAGGTAGACGATGAGGTCGCGCTCACGCGGGCTGGTATCGCCGCGCCGCCAGGCGATCACCGGGTAGCCGAGTTCGGTAGCAATCTTCAGCACATTGTCGCGTGTCTTGTTCGAGACCTTGGCGCCGCTCATATGGTTCAGCACCAGGGAGACGGTGGACTGCGACACGCCGGCCCGCGTGGCGATATCGGTCATGGTGGGCCGGCGGGGCGGGTTCTTGTCGGTCATGGATGGCGTATTGGTCAGGTGGGCATGGCTTGCGGATGTCGTGTGGGGCGGCAGCGCCATGCTTGCAAGAATTATCAGGACACATTATCGCTTATAACAATATCGGCCGGCAATCCTAGGTAATATTATTACTAAACTTCTTGACCAAGTCCCGATATCTATGCAGACTTTACACCTCGCCGCGACATGCAAGTGCGCAGGCTGTGATCATGACAACGAGACCGAGACCGAGGAGCATCGATGAGCCGTTATTCCCCCGAACAGCAGCAGGCCATGGCCGACGAATTCAACCGTGAAGGCATCGTCATCCTGCGCGAACATTTTCCCCGCGAAAAAATGCAAGCCTGGGCCGACGCATTCGCGCCGTTGCTCCAGGCGCACCTGGGCGGCCTGGGCAACGACAGCCGCGGCGCCAACCGCCATTACATTACGCTGCCGTTCACCGGCGTCTTCGCCGACGAAAGCATCTTCACCGACCCGAACGTGCTGGCCGTGGTCGAGAAGGTCGCCGGCCGCGACCCGGTCATGTGCCAACTGGCTTCCGACACCCCACTGCTGGGCTCCGACTACCAGGCGCTGCATCGTGATACGCCCGCGCTGTTTCCCGAAGCGGGGTTTGAAACGCCGTCGTTCCAGCTGGCGGTGAATTTTCCCCTGTGCGATGTCACGCTGGAGAACGGGCCGTTCGAAACCACGCGCCGCACCCACCGCATGTTGCGCGACGACGCCTTTGCAAAGGTCGAATCCGGCGAGATCGGCATCGAAGCGGTGCCCATGCAACTGGGCGATGTGATGATACGCGACGTCCGGGCGTTGCATCGCGGCACCCCCAACAAGACAGACACGCCGCGCCCGATGGTGGTGATCGGTTACAGCCGCAACTGGCTGAACCGGCCTGAGGTGCATATCGATATTCCGCAGGCGACGTGGGACCAGCTGTCTGGCCAGGCGCGCCAGCTGTTGCGCCATAACCCCGTGGTGCAGGAAATTGGCGCAGTGGCACGCGAGGAAACCTACAAGTCCTTCATGTACTAGTTTGCGGATACATTGATGAGCAACGTCCTGTATCCGCAACATCTCGCTACCGTCGATCCTCGCTTCCGGTAACTGGTGCTGCCGAACGCGCCGCTACGCCAGCTGCCTGACTAGCCCGCCAGCGGCAGAATGATGGTGACGGCCAGGCCGCCGCCGTCGCGGTTCACGACGCGGATCGTGCCGTCGTGCGCGTCGATCACCCGGCGCGCGATGGCGAGGCCCAGGCCGTGGCCGTCGATGCTGTTGCGGGCGCCGTCGGTGGGCTGGCAGCGGAAGAACGGCTGGAACAGCGACGGCAGATCGTCGGGATGGATGCCGGGACCACGGTCGCCCACCGCGATCGTCACGGATGCGCCAAAGCAGGCCACGTCGATGTCGACGCTACCGCCGCCGTGCTTGATCGCATTGCGCACAATGTTTTCCACCGCGCGCCACAGCAGATCGGGCGCGCCGGCGACGGTCAGGCCATCGACTGCCGTCACGCCAATCGTGGCGCCGCTGCTGGTCGATTCAAAACGGGCATCGTCGGCGATCTGCTCGACCATTTCCCGGACATCGATCGGCTCCCGCTGCTCGACGCGCTGGGTGGCCTCCAGCCGCGACAGCGTCAGCAATTCGCCCACCAGTTTATCCATGCGCACGCTCTCGCGTTCGATGCGTTCCAACGACGCGGCCAGCTTGTCCGGCTGCTGGTGCGCCAGGCCGATCGCGGCCTGCAGGCGCGCCAGCGGCGAGCGCAGTTCATGTGACACATCGTGCAGCAGGCGGCGCTGGCCGTCGATCAGGTTGCGCAGCTGCCCGGTCATGCGGTCGAAGTCGCGGCCCAGGTCGCGGAATTCGTCGCTGCGGCCACGCTCTTTGGCAAAGCGCGGCGCAAGGTCGCCTGTCGAGGCGGCATAAAACGCGCTGCGCAGGTCGCGGATCGGGCGCGAAAAATACCACGCCAGCAGCATGGCGAACAGCAGGCTGGCAATGGTGGCGCCAATCAGCGGGAACAGGCGCCCGACCCGGTAGCCGAAGATGACCGGACCGCCAGGGCCGCCAGGTCCACGCATCGCACCGGGGCCACCGTCGGGTCCGGGACCCATGCCCGGCCCCATCCGGTCGCGAAACGGATCGCCACGTGACGGCCGCCCGAACATCCCGCCAGGCTGGCTGCCATTGCCGAGCACGCCCATGCCACCCTCGGCGCGCACGTCGAAGCGCGGTACGAACGCCAGCAGGCGCTGGCCATCAGGCGCCACGATAGACCGCACCGCGGCATGCGGCGTGCCATCTTTTAGTTCCGCCAGCGCGTTGGCGCGCAGCTCGGCCGGAACGGTGCGTCCCATCACTTCGCGGCCCTGCTGGTCGATCAGGTAAATGGTGTGGCGGCGCATGGTCTGCACCATCTCGCGCAGCGCCGGCACGCCACTGTGCTTGAGCGTCATGGCGGCGGCGTCGAGCAGGAATTGCGCCGGCATGCCGGTGTCGATCTCGGCCGCCTCGGTGCGGTGGCGCGCCTGGTCATGCAGCCAGTAGGCGCCGCCGATGCCGACTGTGGCGGCAACCTGCGCCAGCAGGATCGACAGGAAGAATTTCCAGAACAGGCGGCCCATGCAGCGGCCTTATTCGCGGATGAGCTGGTAGCCGAGGCGGTACACCGTCTGCAGGCATGAGCGGCCATCGGATAGCAGGCCCAGCTTGTGGCGCAGGCTGGACAGGTGCACATCGATATTGCGGTCGAAGCGCTGCAGGGGGCGTCCCAGGCCCTGTTCGGACAGGTCATTCTTGCTGACCGGGCGCCCGGCATTGCGCGCCAACACTTCCAGGAGGTTGA
>Ga0265780_10008379_pt1 | contig 12570 bp, 11 predicted proteins | sample P1T30metagenome_FD_192432 | JGI IMG/M metagenome (GOLD analysis project Ga0265780, IMG submission 192432) | Plant litter microbial communities from East Loma Ridge, Irvine, California - P1 T30 | ecosystem: Environmental > Terrestrial > Plant litter > Unclassified | place: USA: California...
GACGGCTAGCCAGACGCGGAGTTGTTGTTGGCCGGCGTATGGGTCGTTCCTGCTAAAAATATGCGGGTGCTCTGGAAGGCGCGTAGCAGATTTCGTCTGTGCGTCAGCGCTTACAGGCTGTCTACTCGTCTCGCACGGTAATTGGTCGATGGCCGTCGAAACCACAATGTGACCTGACTGCGGCCCCTGCAGGCTACGAGGCTTCAGACCGCTGTTCGCGATGCTGATTTGGTGGACGTCGTTCGGATGTGCGCTGCGGGCGTAGACGTGCGGGAGGCTGCGAGGTGCAAACACGAGCCTAGCAGAACAAGGACCTGGCGGGCAAACGTGGCAACCTGGTCCAGCTGTCTATCTGGTGCCGAGTAAGAGAACCTGAGACGAGCTGATGATACGCTCGCGTCAGGATGCGTGGTAGTAGAAGGCGATCAGGAGCTGCAAATAGATGGAGGCCAAGTAGATGCAAGTAGCATGTGCATCTGACCTCGTGGAGCTTTACATGACTTTATGTCTCGTTTGCAGCCGCTGTGGTGTATTTCCATGCTGCCCAAGTCGTGTCGCGCGCTTCCGCCGATACATTGCCTCCGCCGCCTGGCCACCCGTTGCCGTCCCATTTCTGCTCTGTCTCTGGCCGCGCGCCTCACAACACCAACGCCCCTGTCAAGACAAAGGCCGTGCGGAAGGTGGCTGCTCAAGTGTTCCTCACAGGTCAAGGCACGCCAGGAGATACTTCCATGAAACCTAGTGACCAGCGCTTACACATGACGCCCGTTGATTACTGTTGTGTACTGTGTCTTGGCTAGCTACGGGCGCTACTTTGCTTCGCGAACTTCGATGAACTGTTTTGACTTGGTCGTACTGCTGCCGAGGCCATCCAATCGTCGGTCGCTATGACTAGCCAGCTGAAGCCCCACCTTGTGTCTCCAGAACCATGGCGAGGGGCCTGATGTTCGGTAAACATATCCTTCACAGTGCAAAGGAGCAAATAAGCATATCTGCGCCGCATGACTACAGCCCGACGCCGAGTTGGCGTAAAGCAGGCCTCATCCTACAAGGGCATCCAGCCGACAGTCAGTGTGGACATCGTCCTCCCGATACGCGCGCACTGCGTCTCCAACCGCAATAGTTGGACTCTGAACCAATGGAGACGATGCATCCTCCAGAGGCAGATGGCACGTGTGCTCTCCAAAGTAAACACGACCATCGAAACGACGTGTTTTGGACAGTGTCACAAATGGCTCCTGCTTCTTTTCCGCGGTTTGCTGGTCAATGCAGACCATCTGGCATCGTCTACACGCTCCCAGCATCTCGAAATACTGCTGGCCAATCTGAACGTAGCGCCAGTCGTCTTCTGCATATGGATCCTCAAGCCCAGGCGGGTAGTCAGGGTTCTCCGCAACCACTATGTTGGCTCTAAATACTTCTGCTTGCGCCGCCTTGCCGCCCTCCGCTTTGATCAGCTCGTTGAGGCGGTTGAGGCTCGACCGTGAAATCGTGAGGATCGGACTCTCATTTGACAGCAATATCGGTTTTGAAACGCACGCGCCGGGCGTTATGGGTACCGTAATTGGAAAAGCGCCGGGTATGTGCAGGCCACCACTCTTCTGGTATTTCTGGAGATGCGCTTTTGAATGTCTCGACGAGCCACTCCCGTTGCTAATGGCAGGGAATCGTGCAAGGTGACAAGCCACACCAAGTGCTTGAGAGAAGAAGGCTGAGATCTGACTCGACCTATATGTCTTGGCACTGACAGTGTCACCGCATACTTTGGCGGCGGCGTCCTTGTACATGTCTGCATTCGAGAAGAATCGTGGATCTGCTGAAAGCGGCACGGTGATCTCGTCAAGACTCGTCGTACCGCACAATGCACCAGCTAAGTTGACGCGCAGTACGCCTTCATTCAAGTCTATGCTGGGGCGAATCAGAGCCATTTTTGGGTAGCGCTTTTGACTCAAAGCTGCTCCCGTGCCTTGATGTACGAGGCACCATTCGCGATCCCACGCAAGGCCTTCTGGTCGCACCTCCCAGCCCGCACCGGGCGGCACGCTGTATCCTGCACAGCTTTTAATAGGATACACAGACAGGCGCTCCACGTGTAGGCGGCCATGTGTTGGGGGCTCATCTCGAGCAGTCATCATTGGTGATGTAGCGGTGGGGCGGGGGCCCTGAACGAAGAACTCGCGCACGAAAGCAACAAATGACTTCACATCCTTCAGTGTACTCATCGCTCCGAGGCTCACACGTATCATGCCAGTTGGCTTCGCACGGATGATGTCGTTATCGTTGCCACATCTTTGGCCAGCAGAGAAGTTCTCCCGCATTTCCCAAGGCGCCAACTCAAGCGATGCTGCGACACCGCCGGGATTGCAGAGCCCACCAGTACGTAGCTGAATGTCCCGAATGGCCGCGAGCTTCTCGACCTCTGCGTTGCTAACCCAGCCACCAGACTCGTTTCGAAGGTTAAAAGCAATGACCGGGCCTTGTGATCCGGCGTCGCCATATGTAGATGCAGGATCCTTGTAGATATGGCACACCTTCTCGCCGTTACCGTGTCGTAGTGAGGAAAGACCGTCGTAGAGTTGTCTAGCCAAGTATGTTGTATGCATTGATATCTGCTCTAATGATTTGTACAGCTCTCGATGTACAGTCATTGCAGTATCGAGTGCCATGATGCTGTGGATCGGCAGGGTGCCATCTTCCAATCTTTCATGCAGCGAATCTGCCTTCCTCGCGTGCCATTGCTCTTTGAGACATACAACCATCTCAACAGTGCCACCACCGAAATAGCGTCGTTGGTCGAATATCGAGGCTGATGCTTTCCTGACAATAAGGGCGCCGAGATCAGGAAACCCAAATATCTTGTACAAGCTCAGCACCGTGAAGTCCGGTGCCTCTTCGGCGCTTCCGAGGTCAAGCGGCGAGGTCGACACCAAAGCAGCTGCGTCCAGTAGTGTGTACGTGCGGTCGCGTTTGTTCGTGCGTATGCGGTGAGACCAGTCCAACGGTAGGCGACGCCCGTTCATGTTGGACTGAGCCGGATATGCAAAGAGCCCTGCCCGGCCTTCATTGTCTTGCATGTCAATCCAACTGTTGACCTCCACGTCTGACGTAAAGCATCGGTGCTCATTGGCAGCCTCACGTACACCAATCAGACTGGTATGAGCATCGCGGTGGTACCCATACCAGAACCCCTCCTCTTGATCCTGGAACGCATCCATAACCAGCTTGATGCCCGCAGTGGCGTTTGCCACGAATACAACGTCGAAGTCCTGTGGGTCGGCATTGAACAGCTCCAACAGTCGCAACCTGACATCTTCAATGCGGCGGGTCGTGAGCTGAGAGGCGTTGGAGGCGGAGTGCGGGTTGCCGTATAGGTTGGTGATCATATCGGTTGAGAAGCGCTCGATTAGGGTTTTCGCGTAGAGGGTCGTGCCAGCATGGTCCAGATATGTGGTCCCTATTATGTGTGAGTGCCCATACCCTCCCTCCTTTGCAAATGAAGCTGACCTTGCAACATGGGGTATTCCTTTGCACGCAGCTCTTCTACGCCATGATCATAGCTGATACGGGTCGCTTCGTCCATTTTGTTTGGTCGCAAGACAACCAAGTGTACTCACCCGTTGTCTTTGAGAGAGGAATAGGAGCGCAGATACCTTGGAGAGGAACCCATTTGGTCGCAAGCGTGCTGTTTGCGAGAGTGGGGGACGGCAAACGGTGGAGTAGCTAGCAGCTCGATACGGCTATCGGAGACATCCGCCGCGCACGGCCACAAAGGGGCGAAAGCCGACGTTCGCATCGTCGGCTTACATTTCGACATCACATTTGCAACTATGTGATCGCGTAGGCTGAATAGCTTCACGATACTCGCAGCCGTTGCATCATATCTGATGAAGCTATGGTCATTTCTAGGTTGCCTGAACACACATGCCAGAACCTGGAGGCGATCTAAATTCTTCCTAGTGACTACACAAGAAAGGGTCCCAGTTACAGTGACAATCACTCTACCAAGACCTGTCCCTCCTCTGATAGGTCGGTACCCCCTCTCAATTCTTATTCTCGACCGCCAACTCCATCTTGAGCATTAGCCCGAAGATGCTACCGGTCATGAACGAAACCTCAATGGCATATTGCCTTGACACCATGTCCATATGAGCGACCTTGGTCCGCTTGACCGGGTGTCTTCCAGGCAGCATCTCGAGCTCCTCGCTATTGTAACCAGTTTAGCAAGGCCGATCATAGCGAGAGATGTGGTCACTTACCAGACGAATCTAAATGAGTGGAAGAATTCTTGGATATCTTCCACTTCTGCACCTGCCGCGATGTTGGAGATGATGACCCGACACGGAAGCCTGGCTTCGTTCTGGATGCTCAGGTAGTGCTTGCTCTCTTCCGTTACTTGGGCAATGGTCTTGTCCAGCTCTTCGTTGGCCCGCTTGACGATGGCATCTCTCTCTTGACAAGCCTTGTAGTTACTGAATCCATCACTGAAGAGGTAGGTGGTCCAGCCTTGAACTTCTTCCCAGGGAAGACCGGCAATCTCCAGCTGAAGTGCGATGACGTAGGGTGCGATATTCTTGTCGAGTGCGATCAAGCTATCAACGTCACTACCCTTGGCGGTGCTTGTGGTGTTCGCTTCCGTGACCTTTTGTACGCCAGAAGTATGACCAGGTGAAGGCGAGAGAGTGCCTGTAAGTCTGTCTCGAAATGCTTCGAGGCTTTCGTCGTTGTCTCCATCAACGTCTCCCCGTAGCAGTCCTCGCTCCAGCTCTGCAAGCATCCACTTGGGGTCGTTGGCATGGGCGAGCGCGCTCTCTTTTTCGATGGCAGGCAGCATGCTTCGGGGGTCTTTGTCGTCGTCATCGCCCAATATAGCCTGTGGGGTCTGTACCGTTGGAGTATGCAGTTCCTCCCATAGTTTCTGGAAACGAACCTCCAAATCTTGGTCAGCGGCCAGCGGGTGAGCATCAATGGGCTGACGGAATTCTCCTGCAATGCTCGCAGGCGCCTCAACTCGAGCTTCTATACTGAGCGACAAGCTACGTGCAAGAGACGCAAGCACTTGCTCCGTGTCAACCTCTTCACTCTTTACGCGACCGGTGGTTTGCGTTACAGAAGGCGTGTTATCGAAGGTCGCTAGCAGTAGGACCGGGTCAAAGACATCCTCAGGTTCGCCTTTGGTGCTGGATGGAAGCGCGGTTTGCCACGTTCGCAACATCTCAGCCTTCAAATCTTCCTCCATAGTCGTATCGCAAGTTTTTGGCTCGCTCTTGCCAACATACATAGACGTACCCTCGCCGTGGGTATTCGCGGCCGCGCCATTCGTCTCAAAGCTCGCGAGCATACGCGCCGGATCTTCTTCGTCCGATACGTATCCTCCGCGTAGAGATGCGTGAGTAGCGTGCCCACCTAGAATATCATTAGTCAATGCTCCATACGCTTCAGCATGGTGTTAATCAACCCATGATGTTCGCTTTCGGCTGGTCGATATCGTGTTGCCCAAAGTTCTGTAGGGTAGGCTTGGTCTGGGGTTCGTGGAGCGGAGCACTTGGACTGGCGATCACGCTGCTTCCTGCCGCTGCATTTGACGTTAGGTAGAAATCAGTGGGTACCGGTGCTGAAGCGGTAGGTGCGGCTGGTGGCTGCGGACGTATTCTCTGCATCTCCGCGTCGCGATGCTGGGAGGCTTTGGCCAAGGTGTCCGAGATGTTGGCCAGTTGATTTCCAAGAAGCCCCGACATGGCGATGGAGCGGACTCTCGCTCTGTCGTCTCTTGTTGGAACGATGCGTTTCGGTGTACTTCTTGATACTTCTGCTCGCGCTGCCCTGTTGCGCTGCTCGAAACGCTCAATGACGTTATTCTTACATGCCATGCTTAGTCCTGGGGAGGTTTTTCAATGCTGATTTGAATGAGCTTACCGCGGAACAGCTCTGCTAATTGCGTTGGAGTCTCAAGCCACCAGAGATTCTGTGCAAGGTGCCGTGCAAGATGCAGACAGTCGCGTCACTGTCAAGGACTAGCCGAAGAGCGGTGGGCGCGGGCCATGTTGTTATTCGGCGGTCTGAAGACTTCCAGAAGAGGTAGTCGCGATGGTAACGGCGGGACGGCAAACAACCTTAAATGCCGCGCGGTCACGGGACTAGGCACCGACGTTGGCCACAGGGATTTTGACAGGAAATGTGAAGTATACAGAAATAACGAAGATAGCCAGCTGCTATAAACAGCCGTCATTGTATACACTGAGCACATACATCGCGAGAGCATGTCCCTGCTCCGCTCACATCACCCCAATATGTCCATCTCTTCCAAATACCCATGAGATGAGACTGAAAAGGACCAGAAATTAAAAAGCATACCAATCATTGCTTTCGCCGAAGCCCTACCCGCGCACTCCAATTCATCCATCCAGCTCATTGCTTCTTCTTTCCCGCCTTCTTCACCTCCCCCTCCTTCTTCTCAATCTCCTGGATCTCCTTCTCCTCCGCACGCTTCGCATACCATTGTCCCGCCTGTAATACCAGCACACCGACCAGCACCAGCGCAAGAATCGTGTTACTTGCCGCATAGACCCTCAACGTATCCTCTCTGCTAATAAAGTCCTCACCCTCCTGCAAATCAACCTTCTCGCCAATCTCCGACGCGCGGCTGATGTCCCCGTAAATGCCCGCCGTCACAACCCTGAAGCCTTTGACGATGTTTGTCAGGTACACAGTTATGCCGGCCATGTAGAGCACGAGCGACGCGCCGTCGAACAGCATGTTGGACTCGGACGCCTTGAACAGCTTGATCAAGAAGCCGAGGAGGCCGGTGCCGATGGCGAGGTTGAGGATGCGGCTGATGATGGCGGGCGAGGCGTAGAGGAATTTGATGTGCGATTCAAGCAGGTTGAAGTAGTGGTCGCGTCCCTCGGGCGGGGCGGTCCAGAGCACATTATAGTCATATGGCAGCGAGGCGAAGAGTATGCCTAGGAAGAAACACGTAGCTTCGAGGTGGTTGTGTTAGCTGTGCGCAAAGGTGGTCAGCCTGGTGGGGGCCAAACATACGTCCTACGACCATGAATTGCGCAAAGTTGTTGCCTCCCATTTTGCGTTCTCTGATGAAGCACGAGTCCTAGGCGACGTGCGGATCTCGATTCGAAATTGTGGTGATGGAGGAAAGCAATGCGCGTGTAGACGGCTTATCGCAGGATGCGCCCAGTCAATTTCGAAGGTAGTCCCAATTTAGGAAGGCGGAAGTTGGCTCACGGCTTGGGGCGGACGAAAACACAAATTTTGCAGTCTGGAGAGTGTGGAGAGAAATGCTACGTCTGTGAATTGATCGTTGGAGCTCCCACTTTCCGGAGACGACCCCGCCGGGAACGCTATGATGTCGAGTTGCGTGTTTGCGAACCATGGCTCTGGGCTTGGCACCCGCCCAAATCTCGGACGCCGAGAACGTGTCCCGACAGAACGATGGTTCACTTCACTAATGAACTTGATTTTGAAGATGGCACGACGATTAAGCACGACTGAATGAACGGTGAAGAGCTAGATGTTGGATTGATGTTGGAAAGATGTGAGCGTGCGACGCTCGAACTCCAAGCCCCTAGAAAGACGCAGTGCGAAGGAAGCTGAAAGTCCTACACCTGTAGTCGCGACTTCTGACGCGATGGCCACCGTGCTAAATATTCAGACATCTTAAAAGTAGGTCTGCTTACTAGAACATTTCGCAAGAAAGCTACCATGCGAAGTAAGAGCGTTGCGCGTGATGACCGGTGGCAATGAAGGCGTCCTGTACCGCCTGAAGACTGCCTACCTAGGCATGCCGAGTCGCAATATCGATTTGATCAGGGCGAGAAATGCTGTCGTCCTCTGCAGTGGCAAAGGAAGTGTGACCGTCAAGTCGACGTTTTTATCTCACTCCAACAAGCCCTCCCAGTGCTGTTTCTGCTCTGCGAACGTCTCGTCGTCAAGCACTCCTTGAAACGCGACCTCAGCCTCCAGTAACTTGGCAATTCCATACTCTTCCTCTTCGTCGCTTCCGCAGCTGTCATTTCTCGTCTCGAGCGCTTCCAGCAGCACCTCTCCTTTACCCTCCAGCTCGTCGATTCGCTCAATTGCTGCCGCAAGAGCTTCCAGGAGCGACGCCTCGGTGTTGGCATCGGGCGCCGCTGGAGTTGAGCTTGCTTGCATTCCAACTCGATTTAGAATGCTCTTAAGCCTCAAATTGCGCTGCAAGACCTTGCCCTTGGCGCGATCACTCTTCTTCAGGCGGGCAGTGGCACGCTTTGATTCGTTGAGTTCGTCAGCAAGCTTGTTATGCTTGGTCACTGCCTCGCGGAAGAGGTTGAAGAGATTGTCGTTGGCCATGATAATCTCATTGCGCTCATCACAAAGCGCTGCATGCTGCTCCTCGAGTGAAGCAAAGGCACGCCGCTGGTGTTCAAGTTCCTGCTCATGATATGCGCTCTGCTGCTCCTGGACTTGTGCGGTAGTACGCCATTCGTCTCGGTCGATACGAAGACGAGAGGCTACAGACTGGGCGATGGCGAGTTCGTTCACGAGGTTTGTCTTTGGCCCCAGGGGGCTTGCCGAGTTACGTGAACGTGGGGCTGAGCGCTGCTTGCTCATTTTTTGGTGTCCCTCACTGATCTTAGACAGGTCGAGCGTCATTGGTGGGCGCGCTGGCGCAGAAGCATGGCGCTTGAGACCATTCAGGAGCCGAGTCTTGGGAGTAGGTAGCGGGCTAATTGTTATACTGTCGATTGTGACGGCCATGATGTTTCTGTTATTTGTCTAACCCAAGAATTTAGGCGGCAAATTATCTGAGATGAAGGGCGAGGAGACTCAAAGGTTGGTGTTTTAGACAAAGAAGGTGAGGTAAAGAGGTTCTTTGTTGAGCAAGTGAGAGGGCTTGGAACGGCGTGTCACACCGCGCATTGTTCAGGGTCGTGACGAAGTGCGGGGTCGACACAAGCTCAGTGTTAAGAACAGTGGGTGAAGGAGGAAACGCGGTGACGCGCGATCACGTTATCATGTGACCGAAATTCACAACCTCTAAGGTTGCAACACTGTATCGAGCAATGCTAGTCCAGAGGGGAATTAGCCCTATTTTGCTTCAAAAAAGTTCAGTCGGGGTTGTGAGGAGTATACATGCTTGTCATAAGATTCAGCGGCCTGTATTCAAGCCGTTGTAGCCTCGAGGCAGAGCTAAAGAACTTTCGACACGAGACTCCTCTACCCAGGTAGTCCTCAATCATACATGAAATGTGGCTTGATCTCCTCATCGACTGCATCATTCTCATCTTTCCAACACCCCCAGTAATAGTGTTTATAGTCCTCTCGGTCACCGACAAAGTGGCCCAAGCCCATGCCCTTGACGCCAGCCCCAAGCATCATCGTGTAGTCGCCCATGTTCTCCATCTTCAACCGCCCGACAGCATAGCCAAGGTTATCAATTGAAATAGTCTGGCGCTCAGCTGCTTCATGCCAGATCGACAATCTCGTGCCGTATAAGAAGGTTGGAAAATGTTCCTTGTTGAATGGCAATGAAGAGAGGGCCATGTCGTCAATGATGATGAAGTCGTGAGGAAACCAGCCTCGATCGAGGAAGTGTTGCATAATGTTGGCGATGTTCTTGTCCTGCTTGGTTGCTGCATCGTCCGCATCTCCTTCCACGTAAGAGATAGGGACACAGTGAAAATCGGGCTCGGACGACTCAAACCAGTCCACTTCAAATAGTTCATTCAACTGCTCCTCTTTCTCCGTCGTACAGTTCTCCGGTAAGAGGACAGGAAGCTCAGTGTCTGTGTGTATTTCTTCTGCTTCTACCACCGGTTCTGGTTCAAGTCGACATGCTGCATCCAAGGAGCCGGAGTCGAACCATGACTGGTAGTAGGGCTCAGTGCACAGGAAGTGATAGGCATCAGCGATCGGTACGATTGCACATTCGTGAGTCTGCTGTATTTCAGGCTTCTCGTACTCCTGTGAAATGATGCATTTCTGCTCTTCCAGTAGGTCTTGGTCAATGAGGATACATTGCCCAGTCACTTTTGGCACGTCTCCTTCCGCACGAGGGACAACTCCTCGAGATGGCTTGGATGTGCGATACCAGGGTACTGGTCCTAAATTCCGCCTTTCCGCACTCTCAGGAGGTGCCTCGCCTTTGCCATGAAGCAAACGTTGCACAACGTCTTCACGAAATGTTGAGGTGGTTTTGAAAAGGAAGATGACTGGAATGGCGAGAACAGGGTTGAAATTTGATAACTGTTCGAATAGCTCAGGGAAGTCTAAACCACGATGGCCAGTTGCTGTGTTAGCCATTGTCAGTGAAGTAGTCAATGGCTGTACTGTCGTGGATGTTTGCAGTCTGGCTACATCTCTCCTAGCTCGCTTGGCTGCTTAGGGAGTGGTGGCGAAGTGGCTGCGGAATGACGACTTGTCTCTGCAGGATTTGGAACCCACTAAAATGCGCATAACACGGAAGCTAAAACAGAGATGGATTGATCCTTCGACAAGGTTGGCAATAGATTATCAGAATTAACCTCGTATCCGGCGAATAGTACAGTCAGTCAACAACGTCCTCGGTATGCTCCCCAGGGGACAGTCTGAGCTCTACAAGGCGAATGCAGCAACAAAGACACCCGCAGCACCGCCAATAAAAGCCACAGCACCTGTTGGCAGAGGTCCTGCAGGCGCAAGTCCAGTACTGGGCGCGGCCCCAGCAGCGCCAGAACCCGAAGTCGAGCCACTCGCAGCCGGTGCTCCGGATTTAGCCCCTGAACCAGATGGTGTCTGCGATGCTGAAGCTGGTCCCGATGAAGTGACAATTGCATACGCTGAGATGTATTCCATAGTGGAAACCTCGTCTTTGGATATCATAGTCGTGGTAGTGCCTCGATCCGATTGGTCTACGACGTAGCCGTCCGCGGTAGCTACGCAGGTGAGATCTGCATCCGCTATCGCGCCTTGCCATTTACAGTTCACATCCACAGTCCTGTCCAGTTAGTGCATGTCTCATATGTAATTCGTATATAGGTAATCATACCATGCACCCGGCGATGGATCTGTCATGTGAATCTCCCATGTCGATGCACCTTGCTTCAGTGTGTACGGTTCGCACAGTTCGAAGTCATCGTCATCGTCACCCGCAGAGGCAGTTGGGGTGGCCTGGCGAGCAAAACGGGCTCGTGGTGTGGGTGCGGGCGTGATGGTAGCGCCAGGGCTATCAGGGGTGGGACCTGGGCATGTCAGTCATGAGGATTGGTATGAAATACGCCCAACTTACGCAGCGAGGAAGGAAGGACGGATATTCCAGCTTTATCTGAGGGACAAACGTTCTGGTAAGTCGTTGCAGTCGCGTCGGATCCAATCTGCGTAAGTGTCGCTTGGTATGGATAAAGATTAAACAAAGAGACTGAAGACTGCGCTGTAGCTGCGCTAGCAAACAGTGCGATGGGGGTTGAGGAACGCATTATGGATGCAGTGATACAATTCGTGCAACTGAAAAAGAATGGGTTTGTTCAAGTCGCAATTGCTAGCAGCAGGAATTGGTCAACCGGAAAACAGGAGCCAAGCCAGAGCACTTGTAGTCGCGCGACGTATTTTCTCAGCCGCACCCGGCTAGTCTAGGGGTTCTAAAAAGAGACATATTGATTATCGCGTTGTAGGCGAGGCACGCGTGATGTCTTGGCCAGTAGGATGCAGGACTTCGGAGCGGATACGGGAAACCAAAGCGCGCTAGACACGTTAGTTGGAACCTGACGGAGCGGTCAACTTTATTTGCGCCACAGTGAGATTTTGGAGGACTGAGAATGACTCCGTGGTATGTTGTGAGTGGAAGAGATGGAGTCACCGGTTGTAGGCACAAGCTGCGAGCTAACAGGGGTCATCAATTGAGGGGACGGCGCGAGCGTCTTCCGGCATCTAGTCTGCCATCATCAGGCGCCAAAGACCGCCTTTCCCATCTCCTATGCCATCAAGGACGGCAAATGGGTAAAAACGGCATTTTGCTTCTGCCAGCGCAATATTATCCTTCGCGATACGCGTGGCGCAGACAGGCGTCATCACGATTGGCTCTCAATCCTCAACATCACAGGCATGAGCATGTACATCTTCTTTTGATAAGCCCAGACATCCTCAGGTTCAGCTTTAGTTATACCTGCATAGTTTTAAGTCCATTAAGGTAAGCAGCCTTGTGCAGACCAGACGCGCATAACATTCCTTGACCATGCGTTCAATGGCACACTTCTATTCTTCGATTGTCAAATTTCGCGCTGTTCTGCAGGCTCAATTGGCATTTTAGTATCTTTCATTCCTAATTCTGATCCTGTCTTTGGTAGTCTTCTTTCAAGCTGGTGCGGGATGTCTTTTCTTGTATGACCAGTGGATTCATGCTATGTTACATATTTCGTGAATATTATCTCAGCTTTCCTTATGCATCGCTCACGATTTCATGACACATGTCTTACATGAAGCTCGGTCCTCGCCTTCCTAGACTCCTTCCTGCAAGCGCCCGCGCCGCATCGTCGTTTGGCTGCGCATCTCCAAATCCACATCCACCGTCCCGTTCCTGAGCTACTGCTGGGCCGGCACACT
>Ga0265780_10008380_pt1 | contig 12570 bp, 9 predicted proteins | sample P1T30metagenome_FD_192432 | JGI IMG/M metagenome (GOLD analysis project Ga0265780, IMG submission 192432) | Plant litter microbial communities from East Loma Ridge, Irvine, California - P1 T30 | ecosystem: Environmental > Terrestrial > Plant litter > Unclassified | place: USA: California...
ATGCGTGTCCAAGGCCCGAATGCAAGATTGCAGTCCTCAATCGCGGCTCACTGTCGACGTTCATGGTGGCCAGACACGTTCGCCTATTGCCCGAGGCCAAAGTTAAGGTCACTCTTTCGACATTGGTCATGTCCAACCCCAACCAGGTTTATTTGTAGTTCGGAGAGGCTGTGGAGATTTTAGACTCTAACGTGGGAAGAAGGTGTTGGGTTGGAATGCACATTGGACGAGGCCGAAGAAGATGTGAGCAGGCTTCTCATACCTAGGTACCTTCCCGCAAATCCACTAAATTTACGATATTAATCCTATCTTTGGTTGAGTGAGCAACCCCTCATGTCGTAAGTAAGCCATGCTTGGGGCGGCCCAAGAACCCTGAAGCTATTTCATGTTATGTCAGTTCTCCCATCCAAAAGCGAGACATCCTACTCCATATGCCCACGTGTTCGGTGAGAATGCTCACGGACTCGTTAACCTCGACTGACGCTGTCATGAAGATAACAAGGAATAAGCCTATCAGACTCGGACAGGGGTCAATCAAGATTTTGACATTGTTTTGATCTATCACTCTTTTAAGCATTATAAGGACACACACACGGTAGGCAGGTAGGCAAGCAGATATAGAAGTACAGATTGCGCATGCATAATAGGGTGTTTTTAGGGGCGAAATCAGCCCGCCGATGTGTGCAGGCCTTTCGTGTGGGCAGAGGTGGCGTAGGGTCACATCTGAGGCATACCAAGGAAAAACAATTCCACCTTCTTTTGAAACCTAGATCCTTTGAGTAGAATCAGGGCTTTAATTTCATTCTTTTACTTTGTCACCTCATCCCTTTATGTTGAAGTTAAGGTCTTTTGAACTTGATGAGACGATGTTACGTTCTCGTCATTATGCTATCGTTAGTCTCCACCTCTATCCTAACACGCGTTGACCAGAACGTTGACTCGTGGAGCTTAGTTGATAACACGGCTAAAGTTCAGGTCAGTCGAGCCCCTGGTAAGAAGGACCACAAGTGCTTACAAGCTTCCAATGGCGCATCCCGAGATCGGCAAGTAGCAGTTGGTGCCTTGCTGTTTGACAGACGCCCCGCCTCCACAGTTGACGTTGCAGAAGGTCTGTAGGCCCCCTACTCGCGCGTAACACGATTAGCAGAAAGAAGCGTAACAGTGGGCCATGATTTTGGGAGTGTGCTGCGAAACATGGTACGTTTAACGGAAGAAGAAGATGGGAAATACGCACGACCGCCTCCGTTGCCGAAGAAAATGTCAACTTCGACTCTGTTCCAGTTGATCCCAGTTGGGGCGGAGTAGCAGTTTCCGACCGTGCCTTGGCCACTGCAATGCACTTGTTAGTTTGGCGATGACTGGAGGGGATGGTTGGAGTCTTTGGACTTACGGAGGAGAGCCGTTGGATGGGAATGTATCAGATGGATTGCTGTTGTGGTCACATCCGCTGTTGTCGTCTGACGCCCACAGTTAACAAATTCGTTCCTGTGCTGACATTGCAAACTGCGCAGTCAAAGGCTCAAGCATGGAAGACTCACAGAACCTCCACTGGAAGTCAGCACGCTTCTCCAGAAGCGTAAAGTCAGAACGCGTCTCGAGAGTCGTAGCGAACTCTTCAGCCTGCTCGATTGGAGAGGCCAGAACGGAGAAGATGCTGAGAGCCATGATGGCCATAGACTGGAAGATAGGAGCCATGTTTGGAAGATTGAATAGCAAGAAGAAACCTTGAGTTCTCGGGAGACTGTATTGAAGTATGGAGATGAGGAAGTGCGTGCTGGTACCTCTCATCTAGGCATTCTGCTGGTCTTTATATACCACAGAGCGCGGTCCTCCGTCGTTCACATATCTGATTGATGGGACCAAAACCGGGCCGTACCGCCCCGAATGGTTACCTACCTATCTGCGCCGTCCCAATCAAAACCTTCATATACAACGGACTCTTCTCTATCATCGTACTCCTTGCCGAAACTCTAAACGCCCCATTGACTGACCCACTCACACCCAGCCCCGCAATTGCCCTCCCAGTATACAACGCTACGCTATTTGGCGCAACGCTTCGAGCGCTTAATGTGATAATGTGCTCATTGGTACTAGAAGAAACTCTCCAATAAAAGGCAGAGCATCTTAAAGAACCGGTAAGAACTTTAAGCAGTAAGAATACGGTGAAGCTTACAACTAAAATTCACTGTTATTGCTGGCAGCTACTGTGAGTGTGTCGCAACAGAGAGGGGAAGCATTCATCTACTCACTAGACGCAGGCTGGAAGACTACATCTCATACGGGGAGATTTGACCACGCAGTAGATGAGCTTCCATCTTTCGTACCAAGTTTTCTAGTCAACATGCCCATCAGGTGTGGGCATGATAGCAGCTCATATGTCTGCGAACAAGTGTTTACCATACTAATAATGTGGCAAACCAAGTCAACGTGTCTCTCTCCGTCTCACCAAGTATTTGAATTTCTGTCGCTAATCTCGGGCGCGAGGGAACCGCCTTGGATGCAAAGCTGACAACGCATGCACGCTGACAATGCATACACGCTGACAGTGCTATATGCACGCATCTCGTACCCAGATGCTGTCATGCAAAACCGGTAAAGAGTTAAGTCTACGCCGTATTAAATGTAGGTTAGTTTGGTCTTTCTTTATGGCTAATTGTCGCAACCATAGCCTGGAGCCTGAGCTCCTCCAGGCTTAGTCACGTGCTCTTTTCTTTTGTACTAGTGTATTACGCGAGTTTGGGTATATATTCTGCTGCTCTCGTCTAAAGTAACTTGAGCAGTGATCCTACAATACGATCACCTGAACCTACATTTCCCAGCTCGTTTTCCTCCACACTAATTGTAATTGTGGTGTAAGATGAACTTGGTTTAGGATACCGACTTGCTTACATTGTAGCCTGATGCACGAAATCTTTGAACGCCATAAGTTGCCATCAAAACTGGCCCAGTAAAGCACGCAGAATCATGTCGTGCTTTCATGCGTGGTGCTAAATGTTTGATTGAAGTATCTGAAAATCTTGGGTATCTCGAAAAAGGCCAGAAAAAACCAAACGCCACCGCTATGCTCCCCCAAAATTCCTCGGAGATTAGTGTCATCATCCGATGTATGACCTTGGTGCTTTCTGCAGTCATGCTTTCATGTGTTAAAATGTACCAAGCCCAAGGCTGCATCCATGAAGCCTATCCATCCAGCTGGCCGAGGTACTTCTCTACTTCATCGTTGCCATAGAACATCCTCTGCAGCTTGTCGTGCTTCCTCTTCTCCACCTTTGCAAGTTTCCTAACCTTGCCAGCGTCCAGTCGACCCTCTTTGACGTCCGCAGCACTCGCGCCGCCCAGAGCCCTCTTCTTCTCGTGCTGTTTCTTGTCTATGCCTAGCCCAAATTTGTCCCTCTTCTCCTTGGGCACAAGCGGGAATAGCATGCCCTGACCACTCGCGCCCAGACCAACCCGCGCATCGACATCGTATCCGTGTTTTGACATGTACTTGAGCCCCATTCTTGTGCGGTCTATGGCTGAAGGTATAGGTGCTCGAGGCAGTGCAGCTTGATGTGCGGGACTGAGGAAGTGTATCCGTTGGTCTTGCTCTTTGAGAGGCTCGCCGCATATACCGCAAGCTGGATATGCGTCTGCCTTCGGCTGTGGTTGACCGTTTGGAAACATAATGGCCATGTATTTCTCTGCGAGGGTATTGCCTTTGCCAGGAGCCGCCGTGATCGGGGTGTCTGGCGCGGCAGAGACGAACTGTATGGGGTTCTTCCATAGACCGCGGCCGTAGGCAGGCTGCTGCGCGAAGGGGATCGTGGTGACATCGGCGTCGTCGAATCGAGGGTCTTCTTCGTCTTCAGCCTCCTCGGTGCGAGGCGTCATGGTAGATGTCGGCATGGTTGTGAATGTTAGTTCGTGGACGGTCGCGTGCCGATCGAACAGAGGCCGGGCGGAGGATGTTGTTTCTTACGCCATCATTGCGCGACGGTGAAGTAATGCAGTGACTCTGTGTCGAATGTGCGAATAGTTTTTGGTGCTATTCCAGGCGCCCGGGACCACGCGCGATCACATGTTCGATGACGCCACGTGCGTAGATCTGCCTTAGCGAGACACCATCGTTCCGCGTCCCTTAAACCCTTTCCGTACCACACCAGACAGCTATGCCTGTCAACATCATCGCTGCCGCCTTCTCGGAGGGCCTTTCCTCTATACCAGGCGGCTGGACCGCGGTGAAGGTGATTCCGGCGCTCGCGCTGCTCTACCTGCTAAAATGGTACTTCAATGGCGCGGTCAACCTGTCGGAGCGGAATATGCATTCCAAGGTGGTCATGGTTACAGTAAGTCGTTTCACGGATCTGCGATGCGGGAGAAGCCAAACTGACGCTCAGAAATAGGGAGGTACAGCTGGTATAGGAGCTGAAGTAGTCAAAGGCCTTGCAGCTCGCGGTGCACAAATCGTCCTTCTCGTCCAACAGCCGCTCACCGACCCCTTCTTCGTCGACTACATCGAGGACCTACGCACAGAAACAGGCAACGAGCTGATCACTGCCGAGCATGTCGACCTCACGTCCTTACATAGCATACGACTGTTCGCAACGAAATGGGTGGATAATGCGCCACCACGCAGACTAGACATGATTATCCTGTGCGCAAACACAATGACACCACCTGGAGGAAAGGCGACGATGACGGAGGATGGTCTTGAATCTACCTGGGGACTGAACTACATGGCCAACTTCCACCTTCTGAGCATTCTCAGCCCGGCACTACGAGCGCAGCCACCCGACCGAGACGTCCGTATCATATTTGGAACATGCAGCGCATACATGGGTGGACAATTGCCGGAATTCGACGCCAAGCAGAAAAAGGGTGCGAAAGCAGAGGCAACCGGACCCGTGGCAACAAGCGTGTACGCAACATCGAAGCTCGCCCTGATGACATTCGCCGATGCATTTCAGAAACATCTGTCAAACTACGCCCGTCCTGACAAGAAACCCATGAACGCACGTGTCATCATGGTCGATCCTGGCTGGACTCGAACACCCGGCATGCGGCGCTTCCTCACCTTCGGTTCGCTTTGGGGGCTTGCGCTATACCTCTTCATGTGGCCATTATGGTGGCTGGTACTGAAGAGCAGTGACCAGGGTGCGCAGACGATTCTATATGCGGCGATGGAGGCACAGTGGGGTAGAGGAGACGGCAGCTACTTCCTCAAGGAATGCAGGCGCGTCACTTGGACGAGGAAGGAGATCGAAGACGAGGTGCTGCAGAAGCAGCTGTGGGAGAGCAGCTCGAAGACCATTGAGCTTCTAGAGAAAGAAAGCGCCAAGAGGAGGGCTGTGGAGAAGAAGGAGAAGGAAAAGGCAGATAAAGCGGAAGCAAAAAGTACTGCGAAGGACGCCAACGGGGATACAAAGCAACGAAAAGCAAAATGAGCCATACGCAGAGGACGCACTGACTACAGCATGTACACGAAGTACGATAATGTCGAACGAGTGAATATATCAGCACATAACTTAAAGGACAAACACACTCTGGAGACGGTACTGTGGAAAGGTAGCCTTAATCAAGAGTGTTATCGGGGCGCCTTTGAATGGCATACTCAGTGGGGCTGAGAGTATCATGTGATCAGCTTCATTCACCTACAATCGATTACCCCTCGACTAATTGGGAACCCCGCTAAGCTAGCTGCTAGCCCTTTCCTCTCTACGTTTGCTACCACCATAACTTGTTCAACATCGGGTCAACCGTAACCGCCTTGATCCTCAAACAGCACCGAGATACCGCGTCATGTCGTCTCACGTGCCTCACCTACCCCCAGAGATTGTTCTTGTGATCCTCTCCACTGACAAAATCGACTTCACCACTGTACTCCGCCTCACTCGCGTTGATAAAGAATGGCGCTCCCTTATTTACGACACGAACGCTCTACGTGCAAGCTGTTTCTTCCACAACGCATGCCGTCCGGAGAACACGCCGTGGATCCCTGCATACATGGTCCTTGATTACATTCCAGGAGCTCTAACAGATTCCTCGACGCCTATGACATTGCTCTCTGACTTGGAGTTCGAACTTCATCCGCTGCTTCTGCCGTACAAGGTCAAGGGGCAATTCACATCCGCCGCCTTCTTGCTGAGCTACCGCCTAGTACGGGCACTTCACAATTTTCGAGAAGAGCGATCAACATCGTGGAGTCATATGTGTATCACCTCGCCTCCCATGCGTCGTCTGGCCACGACAGTTCATCACATCCGCTGCGATTCCAGAAATACCTCTGCTGCAGTCCAGTTGGCGATCGAGAACCCTACAGGCATTACCTGCGGAGACCTATTCGAAGAACTATGGAACACGAATCTCAAGCGCAACCTAGGTCTTATCGACGATGATAAGGATTGTAAAGGTATTTCGTATCCGTACACCGGCGACAGCGAGAAATGCCTCTGCTACGACGCCCTCGGACCGCAAGATCGAGCATGGCTCAAAGTCGAGCCACTTAGGAAGAATCTTGAAGCTAGAGGCATTGTTCTGCAGCCATTGGGATACAACTACACCGCCGATCGCTCACTAGAGGACTTTCCGGCGCAGAAGGAAATCTCAACGACCGACATGCAGGAATTTGCGCTCATGTGTGTTGTCGAAGAACTCGCATCTATAGAGATGGACAGAGAGAGCATCCGAGGGTGTGAGAGGCAGCTTTCACGACACAAGTATAACAACATCTTTGAATATGCGAGCACGCCCTGATCCTCTTAATCTCTCTCTCCGTTAAGAGCAACAGAGAAGCGTACTATTATCACATAGATCTAGGCGAAATGGCATACTGTGAGTGTCGCAGCCCTCTCGACTACAAGAAATGTTCGCGCTGCAATTGCAGGCTACTTCACCAAAGATGCAAGGCCCCGTCTAAAAAGCAAGTGTCGACAATCATCCCTTGCCATAGCCCTCGAATACAAAGTGCAGTTTAAATTCTTTCTCTCGCGCGAAGTGCAATTGTCATAGTCGGTGCAAATGGAGTCATGCGGAAGTGCCCCACCATGCTTAGCTCTGAGTCTTCTTCCACCCTGCTATTTTAGCCGACTGTGGATTTTTTACCACAATAACCTGATGTAGCTGAACGACCATCTGTCTGCTTACCATGCTTCCTGCGACCAATTTTCCTACATTCATATTCAATGCAAATTGGAAAATCCTCATCAAAACATCCAAATCTCGATATACGGTCGCTTAGCTCAGTTGGTTAGAGCGTGGTGCTAATACTTCCCTTGATACGCCAAGGTCGCGAGTTCGACCCTCGTAGTGACCAATCAATTTTCTCTTTTTTTGGTTTTTCTTTTTGCGGGCCTCTCTGTATATAATGGTACTTTGTAGACTCAGGACTAGACTGCTTTCTCACAACGTTCTGTTGTGATCATGGTCAGCACTTTTGTGATGAAAATGATACATTTCATTTACATTTGTATATTTCCAAGTGTGATACATATTTACAACCCATTTCCAAACCACAACAAACAACATGCTATATATGCAAGAAGCAATCCGCTAAAACGGAGGTATATCGACATCTATCCACTTAGTCTTTGCCATATACTTATAAACTCGCCTTCTCCCCGCCAAAACTCTTGCCCGTAATGACGCCAAAGTATTGGTTCAGCGCATCACACGTTCCACTGCCTGCTTCCAGCTTCACAACAACACTCACATACCCATCTGGTCTGACGACAACGATACCGCCCTTCTCCTCGTCCAGACCCATCTTCGCGTGCGCCGCCGCCTTAGCGTCGGGCACGCGCTGGTCCCATACATCATCGGCATACACGTGGTCTGCATAGCGCGCAAAGACCTTGGGCAATTGCTCGTCGATGTGAATCTTACTTCTCGCGCTGTTGAAGATGAGCGCAAGGGAGAGGAAAGCTGTATGCGGGTTGTGATGTTCATGATAACGGTCCGTCTTCTCCAGATCCTCGTACAAGAACGACGAGAAAAAGGACGTGGGGTTTGCCATATTCGTAGCCAGGTCTTTGAGCGCGGCGGATGTCTTGTCTACGGCGCCGCCGAAGATGAACATGCGGTAGGAGCCGTTGAGCGGGATTTCTTGCTCGAGGTGCACGACGTTGGCGTCGACGACGCGGGTTACGGTCGCGGCTGTGAGGATACGGCCGGTTCGTTGGGTGGTGCCCTTTTCGTAGGAGAGGTAGAGGGGATGTTGGGAGGGATGCTCTGGGCCCCAGTTTATGGTGTTGGGGTTGTAGGCGACGCCATAGCCGGAGGTGAATTCGCACGATGCCTTGAATGTCTTGATGAACTCGTTCTCCTCAGCGGGCTTGTTGGATGTAGCGCCTGCAACTTCGCCTGCGGATGGAATGCGTGTGGAGAAAAGTTTGGCGTAGCGGGCGTCGAAGTCGAGGAGCGTTTCGGCAATCAGTTGGCGTTCGGATTCGTAGGTTTTGAGGACGTCACGCGCTGCCCAGCCGCTTTCAACGTGATGAATCTTCCAGGCGAGGTTTACGGCATCGAGGAACGCAGTATTCATGCCCTGTCCTGCCTTTGGCGAGTGGGTGTGGCATGCGTCTCCGCCCATGAATACACGTTCATCAAGAGTGTAACGCTCTGCGATTCCTTGGCCAATTGGGTACACTGAGTACCACTCTATGCGATCCCAAGTTAATGTGTATGGCTTGAGTATTTCTTGTGCGAGCTTTTGGGTGTCTTCTGCGGTGACTTGCTTGCGCGGATCCCAATCCTTGTCTGTAGAACTGGCAACCTGAATATAGAGACGGACCATGTTGTTCTCACGAGGAATGACCATGATGCTACCCGCGTCTGAATGAATTGTGCATTTCATCTGGAGAGAACATTAGTCTTTGGTCAGATCCTTGCAGATAAGAAACCATACCTTGATATCGGGAAAGTTTGTCCGTACGACACCATCCATAACACCCCATACGTGCGCGATTGGATCCTTGTAACACATCTTCACGCCCAGCTGTTCACGTATGAAACTTCTCGCGCCCTCTCCACTGAACAAGTACTTTGCGCGTACAGTTTCTGACGCGGTGCCGTCAACGTGTGCCAAGTTGACTTCAACAGGGTATGTGGGGTCTTTTCCGTCGTTCTTGAAACCGGTAATCGTCCACGGTCTTTGTAGCTTTGTCCCGCTCTTCTCGATGTCCTCAATAAAAACACGTTCAATCATGCCTTGGTGGAGAAGCGTTGTGAACGGGTACCGTGCATCAATAAACTTTGGACAACTCGCCCAAGTTCCTGTGCGGTGAATGCCTTTGGCACTGGGGTCCCAGAAAGCAACTTCGTACACCTTTGCAGGCTCGTACTCCATGATCTTGCGCTTCAACCCCATGTTTCGCAAAAGATCCAGCGATCGGGGCTGGATGCCATCTGCGCGGCCAGTTGGTGTCGGCTCAGGCCTGTTGTCAATGTGCTTGATCTTGTATCCCCATCGCGCCAGACATGTCGAGAGACAGAGGCCGACCGGCCCTGCGCCGACGATGACAATGTCGTAGTTTTCCACCGCCATTTCGAACCGTCTGGTGTGTGAAAAACAGAAAAGGTATCAATGTGGTCCGCGTGTCACAAGACGAGTCTAGGGTATCCAGATCGTAGAAGCAATAGATGGTGATGCTCAAGAATAAACAGAATAGATTAACCGGGGTTTACGATCGTCACATAAAAGCAGCGCGGCGAGGCTCTTTAAGAGGCCAACGATAGTGCTGGACGCCGGATCCATGGCAAGCGACCACAGGAACGGCACTGAACCCGGCAATAAATTCGGTTGTGCAGATTCTCGAAGCTGGAGACTGACGGACGCCGACAGGCATGCCGTCATAATGCGGGGAGCGTGGGCGGAACTGCTCAGCGGCACTTTGATGCCAAGCTAGGCTTTACGCTTGTCCCGGTCCGGCATAGCCGATATTTAACAGCGACAGTACTGCATGTTAACCCGAGCATAACCACTCGACAAATCTGTTCAATGACAGCGCTCTATAACACTTCTATTGTTCAAGTCTCTAGTAGGTCTTATCACCATCGACTTGTTCTTCCAGCCCTGGAGTACGTGAGCTGAATTTCCTGACACAAATCTCGGCCAAAACAGTCTTGCCCCACCGGAGCTGCCCAAGCGTGTACAGTTATGCGCGCGCGGAAAGTGGGGGAATGAAGCACGCGGAGTTGACATAAGGTACTTCGATGCTCCACACTTGAAACACTACACTTACCGTGTATTCTTTCCAGCTCAATGTGACCATCAGCATTTGCTTGACTTCGTGCGAGACGGACCGATTGACGAATCGTGGCCAATCGTGTTTTCGGCTAAGAGCACGTCTTGCCCCGAGCGGAAGCCGTTATTTTATTCTGAGGACTGGCAGGTAGACTCGGCAACGATGTATGACACCGACACTTATGTTGCGGTGAGCAAGAAAAAGAAGGCGGATTTGAACGGTCCGCCAACGCTGATGGCAAGTGAGCCAAATTATGAGGCATGGATGGAGCGAACCTCGGCATTGTTAGTGTGAAGTTTCCTCCAGATCAATCAGAACAATACTTTTGGAGAATTGCATATGCTTCCAGCCTGAATGTAGGGACAAATATTCGGCTCACCAGAGCTACCTGGGCAGCGTATCTTTATATTCATTTCCGCCTTTGCCTATGTCGAGCTTACAATTAATTTCCTGTGGGCGAGCTATATACCATCGAAGCTCAAAGGTTCTACCCAAACTTGCTATCTCAATTTCTACTTAAATTCCAAGACAGAAAACATGTACGTGTGGCCAAACCAATCGAGCTCGGTGACAGCGACCGATCACATGTCCTTAAGAGCTACAGACCAGTTCTTGCCAAGAGCTGAGTACGTTTATTGAAGCATGAGTTTGAAACGTTAAGGTGAACAGAAACATCATCTCAAGCGGTATATCTGAAGGACCTGCATCGCCTGCAAAAGAAGGCAGTCAACAGGCTTGGGAATCGTGAGACGAGATTGCATGCCTCCGTTGCTAATGTAGATTGACGAGCAACGCAATAACTACAGTAGCCTGTCTAGCAAAGCCCAGAATGTATTCATATCAGTTCTGTCGTAGATAGGCTAACATAAAACATGAGTGTGTCCTATCCGTGTCCGTCCGCGATCCACCAACCTGAACTCCCGACACCTGATGGTCTAGCACTTAGACCAGGAGTAATGTCATGCATTGTCGCAAAGACGTCGGATCATATGCAGATGCATGCGCCACAAGCAGTATCAAGCCCATTTTGTATCCTCCAGCCTTCGTCATGCCCCGCAAGCTTTTGCAGCATTGTGTGGCAACTGCGGGCGTCCATAGCCCGAAACCTCGAATCCACCATCCTTTTGAGTACGTGTAGCTCAAGAAATCGTGACTTCGCCCAGTGTAGCAGCCATGCGTTCCTCTTCCTTCCTTGCTCTGGCAGCTTCGGTCTCTCTGCGCATGGCGTCGATGTTCCAGCTCGCGTCCTCGTCGTCGCTGTCTGCGTCGCTGTCTTGCCAGTCGCCCTTCTCAAACATGGCACGACCAGTCGCCTCTTTCATCTTCTTGGCCTCCTCCTCGGCCTGCTTCTTGCTTATACGGTCCAGCTTCCATTTCGCAAAGGTTTCTTCAGTGACGGGCGTGAGCTTGCCGGTGAGCTTGTGGCGTTCGGACTCGAGAAAGTCTTCGAGAGTAAGAGTAGCCATCGGCGAATTGGCCATGAGGGCTTTCTCGGCGGCGCGTTGTTCCTTGGTCTTGATCACGAATCTATTGCAGGATTAGCGGCCATTCTCACAGTGGTGGGTGTGTTGCGACTTACCCAGCTGGCAGCGAGTGCTTATATTTGCACTCGTCTCCGCCATTCGGACATGTCCAGAACCAACCGTACTTTTGGTCCTCGATTGCCTGAATAAAGTACTTGCAGACCTTGTCCGTGGTCGTCTTAGGGTTTCCGTGCTTGCTCAGCACGACACTCCGCAGCTTTTCCTCATCCCACTCCGTGTTGGTCTCCTTCTTCTTGGCCTCCTCTTCCTCCTCCTTGTCTCGGTTGTCCGTGTACAAACTCCTCTTCTCGGTCTTGCGCTCGACGTTGAGATCGTGTGAGAACTTGCATTTCTTGCCCTTTTCGCAATTGCCCTTCTTGAAGAACTGGCAGAGAATGGTCTTCGGGTCCACACCAAATGGCACTTTCTGTATCTGCACGGGCTTGAAAAGATCGGCAACTTCTTTGCGGGCGGCTTCGGCTGCCGCCTTTTCCTTTTCCTTCTGCAGCTTCTCTGCTTCCTTGCGCTTCTGCTCGGGGGTACCTCCAGCGGCTGTTGTGGCGTTGATTTGTTTGATTTGCCGTTGTGCAGCTCCTCCCTTTTTATTTTTCATACCAAAGGTCTTGTCGACGGCGACCTTCTTCACCTTGGGCTGCTCGCCCTTGCCTTTGGGTGGCATCTTGGCGGATATAGATGCCAAATGAGCGTGTGAGAGTGAAGTATTGGGAAATTCCGGTAGCCAGTCGTGAAGGCCAAACGGTGCCTGGTGGGGGTGGTAGCGATTATTGGTAGGGCTGTGTGTGTCAAAGTGAGAATGACGATGTGTG
>Ga0265780_10008381_pt1 | contig 12570 bp, 16 predicted proteins | sample P1T30metagenome_FD_192432 | JGI IMG/M metagenome (GOLD analysis project Ga0265780, IMG submission 192432) | Plant litter microbial communities from East Loma Ridge, Irvine, California - P1 T30 | ecosystem: Environmental > Terrestrial > Plant litter > Unclassified | place: USA: California...
GATAAAGAAAAAAGAAATCTTGCTATTAATAATTATTGGCTAAAAAAAGAGTTGGATAATGATTTAAATAATACCAATACAGTAAATAAAAAGCCAAAACTATAAAATATTAAAGCCTTGGATTTTCAAGGTTTTTTATTTCAAATTATTTTTCAGAACTTTTTAGTTTCTGCTTTTTCTTCTTTTGTTTTTCTCTGAATTTCTGAACCCATTCTTCAGCATCTTCAGGTTTACCTAATTGACACCTTACTCTACGGCGAGAATTCATAGCTCCAGCTTGTCTACAAGTTATTTCAATAGCACCGTATTGAATTGCTAAAGCTTTTTTACTTAAACAAATATCATAATGACTACCTGATTTTTTCTCAGGACTTTGCCACCATTTCCTTGCAACTCCGATTTTTGCAGCCATTTCATGAAGTTCCTGGTCAGTTGAAGCAAGATAAAGAAAAGTAGTCAATCTATGGACATTCTTAAAAAGCTTTATTTATAAGGCTTTGTAGTGATTTGGCTATGTCCATAGGTATAAATTTGATTTTATTAGATAGAAATGTCCATACTTGTTAAGGTAGTGATTAACTTAAAATTGCTTATTAATTTTTGTTTGATAAAATTAAATAATAATTAAGTTAATAAAAACATGAAGCCTAAGATAATAGCTAAAAATAAAAAGCATCTAAAAGAATTAATTCAAAAAGAAATTGAATTAAATGGAAATGAATGCAATCTCAACCATATAGATGTTTCTAATATTAAAAATATGGAAACATTATTTGAAAACTCTCAGTTTAATGGAGATATATCTCAATGGGATATATCAAAAACAACCAATATCAGTAGAATGTTCCAAAACTCTCAGTTTAATGGAGATATATCTAAGTGGAATGTATCTAATGTTAAAAATATGATGGGATTATTTGTTAGCTCTCAGTTTAACGGTGACATTTCAAATTGGGATGTTTCCAAAGTTAAACATATGTCTAGTATGTTTTATTGTTCAAAATTTAATAAAGATATAATCAATTGGGATGTTTCTAATGTAACTGATATGTACTCAATATTTGATCACTCATTATTCAGTAAAGATTTATCTAATTGGAAACAATATAGTTTATTAGATGTTAATAGAGTGTTTGAAAATTCTATTGCTCCCAACCCCTATTGGACTAATTATGATAATTTGGATGAAAGGAAACGAGCTATTGATGCGTATCATTTACATAAAGAATTAAATAATCAATTAAGTGAAAATCATAGCTTATCTAAGAAGGTTAAGATATAAAACAAAAAGGCAGAACTTTCTGCTTTTAGTTATCATTTATCATTTAATTTGGCTTCTTTTTTCTTTCTTCCATATAGGATTTTAACCATTCTTCAGCATCTTCAGGTTTTCCTAATTCACCCGTAACTCTACGGCGAGAATTCATAGCACCAGCTTGCCTCCAAGTTATTTCAATAGCACCAAACTGAATAGCTAAAGCCTTTTTACTTAAAGCAATGTCATAGTGACTTCCTGATGTTTTTTCTGGAGACTGCCACCATTTTCTTGCAACTCCAATTTTTGCAGCCATTGCATGCAGTTCTTCATCACTATCCGCAAGCTAAAGATAGGTAAGCAGTCTATGGACATTCTTGGATGAGCCTATTAGCAATGGTTTTAATCAATTTCATTATGTCCATAGCTTTCAGGAAAAATTTGACTATTTTTCTTAAAATGTCCATATCTAATGAATCAGTAATAAACTTAAAATTGCTTATTAATTTTTATCTGATAAAATTAATATAAATAAGGAGATAATATGAAAGCTAAAATTATTGCTAAAAATAGAGAAGATTTAGAAAGATTAATTGAAGAAAGTATTAGACACAACGGATTACAATGTAGTCTAAATCATCTTGATGTTTCTAAAATTACTGATATGTCAAAGCTTTTTGATTATTCGGAATTTAATGGAGATATATCTAGTTGGGATGTCTCTAATGTTACAGATATGAGTAATATGTTTGCAAATTCAAAATTTTCTGGGAACATTTCTAATTGGGATGTTTCTAATGTTGAAAATATGTCTGGATTATTTGCTAAATCAAATTTTAATAATGATATTTCTAAATGGAATACTGTTAAGGTTGTGGATATGAGTTTTATGTTTTATCAGTCCAAATTCAACGGAGATATCAACAATTGGAATGTTTCTAATGTCGAAAATATGGACAATATGTTCTCATATGCGAAGTTTAATAACGACACATCAAATTGGACGCCTTATAGTTTAAAAAGAACTTCTAATATATATGAAAATTCTACTTCTCCCGTTCCATACTGGGTAAATTATGATGAACCAAATAATAGAAAAAGTGTTATAAATGCTCATAGCTTAACTAATAAATTGAGAACCACCTTAAATATTAATAATAAACAAGAAAATAAAAATAAAGTTTAAATTAAGCCTCATTATGAGGCTTTTTTAATTCTCTACTTTAAATATTATTCAGAAGATTTAGATTCTTTAAGCTTTCGTCTTTCTTCCATATAATTTTTCAACCATTCTTCTGCATCTTCTGGCTTTCCTAATTCACCCGTAACTCTACGGCGAGAATTCATCGCTCCTGCTTGCCTCCAGGTTATTTCAATTGCACCATACTGAATCGCTAAAGCTTTTTTAGAAAGTGCAATATCATAATGGCTACCTGATGTCTTTTCAGGTGATTGCCACCATTTTCTAGCTACTCCAATTTTTGCTGCCATTTCATGCAGTTCTTGGTCTGTTGAGGCCAACTAAAGAAAGGTAGTTAATCTATGGACATTCTTGAATGGTCCTATTCATAAGACTTTGTGGAGATTTATTTATGTCCATAGGTTTTTAGATAAAGATGAGTATTTTTATTAAAAATGTCCATGCCTATTTATTCATGAAATTAACTTAATTTGTATATTTATTTTTATTTAGTAAAATTAATCTAACTAAAATATAAATTATGAAGCCTACAATTATTGCTAAAAATACTGAGCATTTAAAAAATCTTATCCAACAAGAAATATCTAATAATGGAAATGAATGCGATTTAAATCATATTGATGTATCCAATATTACAGATATGTATGGCTTATTTCTCCAATCAAAATTTAATGGGGATATAAGTAGATGGAATGTTTCCAAAGTAAATAATATGGGACATATGTTTTTTTATTCACAATTTAATGGTGACATTTCAAAGTGGAATGTTTCTAGTGTTAATGATATAAGTTATATGTTTGCTAATTCACAATTTAACGGTGATATTTCTCAATGGGATGTTTCTAATGTTACTAATATGTATTTTTTATTTTCTGAATCAAAATTCAACGGCAATATTTCTAAATGGGATGTTTCCAATACGGTGTATATGGAGAGGTTATTTGCAAACTCTTCCTTTGATGGTGATATCTCTCAATGGGATATTTCTAAAATCGAAAATATGAGTTTCATGTTTTTTAACTCGGTCTTTAATGGAAACATATCTAATTGGAATGTTTCTAATGTCAGACAAATGGAGGGATTATTTTATCAATCAATATTTAATGGAGATATTTCTAAATGGGATGTTTCTAATGTTAAAGTTATGCACACTATGTTTTTTCAATCGCAATTTAATAATGATATCTCTAGATGGAATGTTTCTAATGTTGAAAATATGAGTTTTATGTTTAAGAATTCAAAGTTTAATAAAGACATATCAAAATGGGATACATCTAATGTTACTCATATGTTAGATATGTTTCGGTCATCAAATTTTAATGGTGATATTTCACAATGGAATGTTTCTAAAGTTACAAATATGGAAGGTTTATTTTGGAATTCTAAATTTAATAGTGATATTTCTGATTGGGAACCATATTCTTTAGTTAAAATGAACAATATTTTTAAGCAATGTAATTGCATTATTCCATATTGGGCTAATTATGAACATAAAGAATTAAGGGAAAAAATTATCTATAAATATCAAGCAGCTAAAAAATTAAGTGAAGAGCTAAATCGTGAATTAAATAATACTAATACTTTAAATAAAAAGCCAAAAATATAAAAATATGAAACCTAAAATTATAGCCAAAAATAAAAGTGATTTACAAAATTTAATTAATATCGAAATTGGAATAAATAATTACGAATGTGATCTAAATCATATTGATGTTTCCCAAATTGAGGATATGAGTGCAATCTTTATTAATTCTCCATTTAATGGAAATATAAGTAAGTGGGATGTATCCAATGTAAAAGATATGAACAAGTATGTTAAACCTTATTTAATTAAGCTCAAGAAAAGCCATAGTAACTATATGGCTTTTCTCTATTTTAAAACCATTATTTTGAAGATTTTAATTCTTTAAGCTTTCTTCTTTCTTCCATATAGTTTTTCAACCATTCTTCAGCATCATCAGGCTTTCCTAATTCACCTGTTACTCTACGGCGGGAATTCATAGCTCCTGCTTGTCTCCAGGTTATTTCAATTGCACCAAATTGAATTGCTAGAGCTTTTTTAGAAAGAGCAATATCATAATGACTACCTGATGTTTTTTCTGGAGACTGCCACCATTTCCTTGCTACTCCTATTTTATCAGCCATTTCATGAAGCTCTTGGTCAGAATCGGCAAGATAAAGAAAAGTAGTCAATCTATGGACATTCTTGAATTAGCCTATTTATAAGGCTTTGGAGTGATTCTATTATGTCCATAGGTTTTATCAAAAATTTGATTATTTTTGGTGCAAAAATGTCCATACCTATTGAAATACTAAATAAGATAAAATTGTTTATTAATTTTTATTTGATAAAATTTAAATAAATATATGGAAAATTTATGAAAGCTAGAAATTTAGAACATTTGGAAAAATTAATTGAAAATGAAATTGAAAAAAATGGTTCTCAATGTAACTTAAATCATATTGATGTCTCAAAAATTAAAGATATGAGTAATTTATTCCAAACTTCAGAATTTAATGGTGATATTTCTAAGTGGGATGTTTCTAGAGTAGAAAACATGCAAGAGATGTTCTCTCAATCTAAATTTAATGGAGATATATCACAATGGAATGTTTCTAAAGTTGAAAATATGGAGAGAATGTTTTATGAATCAGAATTTAATTCAGATATATCAAAATGGAATACTTCTAGTGTTAAAAATATGTTTGGGATGTTTGATGGTTCGGTTTTTAATCAAGACATATCTAAATGGAATATTTCTAATGTTAGAAGTATGGCTTACATGTTTAATCGTTCTAAATTTACTGGCGATATAAGTAAATGGAATCCCATCAAAGGCCATAATTTGCAATTCATGTTTGCAGATTCTCATTTTAATGGTGATATATCTAATTGGGATGTTTCTAATATAAAACTGATGAATTTTATGTTTAAAAATTCTAATTTTGAAAAAGATTTAACTAATTGGAAACCATATAATTTAGAAACTACAAATGAAATGTTTATTTCTGCAAAATGTCCAATACCTTATTGGGCTATTAATGACAGACAAGAAAGAAAAAAAATTATTGATAAATATTCTTTAGCAGAACAATTAAATACTGAATTAAGTGAAAATAATAATACAGTTAAAAAGATGAAAATATAAAACAAAAAGGCAGAATCATCTGCCTTTATTTCACTTAAATTCCTTAAGTTTTCTTCTTTCTTCCATATAATTTTTCAACCATTCTTCAGCATCTTCTGGCTTACCTAATTCACCTGTAACTCTACGGCGAGAATTCATTGCACCAGCTTGTCTCCAAGTTATTTCAATAGCACCAAACTGAATAGCTAAAGCTTTCTTACTTAAACAAATATCATAATGACTACCGGATGTTTTTTCTGGGCTTTGCCACCATTTTCTAGCTACTCCAATTTTTGCTGCCATTTCATGCGGTTCTTGGTCTGTTGAGGCGAGCTAAAGATAGGTAATCAATCTATGGACATTTGGGAAAGTGTTTATTTATAAGGCTTTGGTTTAATTTTGATATGTCCATAGGTTCTTATATAAAATTGCTAATTTTTAGCGACAATGTCCATATCTACTGAAATACTAAATAAGATAAATTTGATTAGTAATTTTTTAGTGATAAAATTTAATTATTATATGAGGTATTATTTATGAAACCTAAAATTATAGCTCAAAATAACGGTCATCTTAGACAATTAATCCAAAAAGAAATTAAATTAAATGGATACCAATGTGATTTGAATCATATTGATGTATCTTATGTTAAAGATATGAGTTATTTATTTTATGATTTAAAATTTAATGGCAATATATCTAATTGGGATGTTTCTAATGTAGAAAATATGAATGCTATGTTTATTGATTCATCAACATTTAAGAAAGATTTATCAAATTGGAAGCCTTATAAATTAATAAGCTTAGACGGTATATTTGAAGAATGTGAAGCGCCTGTTCCTTATTGGGCAAAAATTGAAGATCAAAAAGCAAGAAATGAAGCAATTAACAAATATCAAGAAACTAAAAACTTAAGTGAAGAATTAGATAAAGAGTTAAATAATAACAACAATAGTCCAAATAAGAAATTTAAATTATGAAACCTACAATTATAGCGAAAGATAAAAACCATTTACAAAAATTAATCCAAAAAGAAATTGAATTAAATGGAAATCAATGCGATCTCAATCATATTGATGTAAGTAATATTCTAAATATGAATCATTTATTTTATGATTCTAAATTTAATGGTGACATTTCAAATTGGGATGTTTCTAATGTCAGGTGTATGCAATGTATGTTTAAGTCCTCAAAATTTAATGGTGACATTTCAAATTGGAATATTCAAAAAGTTGAAGATATGTATAGTATGTTTGAAAAATCAGAGTTTAATTCAGATATATCAAAATGGGATGTTAGTAATGTTAAAAAAATGAGCAATATATTTCGTGCATCAAAATTTAATCAGGATTTATCTAAATGGACACCATATAAAATAGAAGATATTATAAATATAATTCTTGAATGTAATGCGCCACAACCTTATTGGATAGAATATGAAGATAAAGAAGCACGAAATAAAGCTATTGATGCTTATCATTTACATAAAGAATTAAATAATGATTTATCTGAAAATAATGTTTCTTCTAAAAAGATAAAAATATGAAACCTAAAATTATAGCTCAAAATAAAAAGCATTTAAAAGAAATAATTAAAGGCGAAATGGAATTAAATGGAAATGAATGTGATTTGAATCATATTGATGTTTCTAATATTGAGAATATGTATGCCATATTTGCTCAATCAGAGTTTAATGGAAATATCAGTAAGTGGGATGTTTCTAATGTTAAAAATATGGAATCTTTATTTAACAGATCAAAATTTAATGGAGATATATCCGAATGGAATGTTAAGAATGTTGAAAATATGAAGCTAATGTTTTTAAGTTCTGTTTTTAATGGAGATATATCTAGTTGGGATGTATCTCAAGTTAAAAATATGAGGTTTATGTTTTCTGAATCAAAATTCAATAGTGATATTAGCAAATGGAATGTTTCTCAAGTAATAGACATGGATAGAATTTTTTCTTTCTGTCCCTTTCTGCAAGACATTTCTAATTGGAAACCATATAATGTGCAAATGCCATTAATGATGTTTTATAGGTGTAATACTCCTGTTCCATATTGGGCATATTTTGAAAATAAGACAGAAAGAAAAAAAGCTATTGATGCTTATAATTTGAATAATGAATTAAATGCTGAATTAAGCAATACTAATATTATTAAAACAGCAAATCCAAAATTATAAAAATACCAAAAATAATATGAAACCTACAATTATAGCTAAAGACAAAGAGCATTTAATAGAGCTTATTGATAAAGAATCAAATTTAAATGGAAATAACTGTGATTTAAATCATATTGATGTTTCTAAACTTTCAGATATGAGCGAATTATTTAATCATTTTTCAGAGTTTACAGGAAATATATCCAATTGGGATGTTTCCAATGTAGTCGATATGCAATCAATGTTTGAAGGCTCTAAATTTAATGGAGATATCTCTAAATGGGATGTTTCTAATGTTCAAGATATGAGTTTTATGTTTGAAAAATCTGATTTTAATCAAGATATCTCAAAATGGAATGTTAGTAATGTTGAATATATGAATTGGATGTTCGCTAATTCTGTTTTTAATCAAGATTTATCTAATTGGAAACCATATAAATTAAATTCTATTACTGTTGTTTTTGATGAAAAAATTAGTTTAATTCCTTATTGGGCTCAATATGAAAATTTAGAAGTTAGAAGAAAGACTATTGATATCTATCATTTTAAAAATCAATTAAATAATGAATTAAATCAAAATAATAATCCACCTAAAAAAATGAAAATATAAAAGGCAGATAATTTTGCCTTTAATTTACTATTCAGAATTTAGATTCTTTTAATTTTCTTCTTTCTTCCATGTAATTCTTTAACCATTCTTCAGCATCTTCAGGTTTACCTAATTCCCCTGTAACTCTACGCTGAGAATTCATAGCTCCTGCTTGTCTCCAAGTTATTTCAATAGCACCATATTGAATCGCTAAAGCTTTCTTACTTAAACAGATATCATAATGACTACCTGATTTTTTCTCAGGACTTTGCCACCATTTTCTTGCTACCCCAATTTTTGCTGCCATTTCATGGAGTTCCTGGTTAGTTGAAGCAAGCTAAAGATAGGTAGTTAATCTATATACATTCTTGAATGAGCCTATTGGCAATGATTTTAATCAATTGAGTTATGTCCATAGCTTTTAGAAGAAATTTGATTATTTTTATTGAAAATGTCCATACCTTCTGAAACAGCAAATAAGCTTAAAATTGCTTATCAATTTATATTTTATATAATTTAAATAAAAGGATTTTTATGAAAACTAAAATTATAGCTAAGGATAGAGAGCACTTAATAACTTTAATCAACAACGAGATTAAGTTAAATGGGGATGAATGCAACCTCAATCACATAGATGTCTCAAAGCTTACTGATATAAATTTTGTATTTAAAGGATCTAATTTTAACGGTGATATATCAAAATGGAATATATCTAATGTAAGAGATATGTCAGGATTATTTGCAGATAGTAAATTTAATGGAGACATATCTAATTGGAATACCAATAATGTTAGACTAATGATTTGCATGTTTGCTGGAAGCCCCTTTAATGGAGACATATCTAATTGGGATGTTTCTAATGTAAATTATATGGAAGAGATGTTTAGTCAATCTAAATTTAATGGTGATATCTCTAAATGGAATACTTCCAATGTAAAAGAAATGATACGCATGTTTATGGCATCAGAATTTAATAATGATATATCTAACTGGGATGTTTCTAATGTTGCTAATATGTCAGGAATGTTTTGTGACTCTAAATTTAATGGTGATATTTCTCAATGGAATGTGAGTAATGTCAAAGAAATGCAATATATGTTTGAACATGCTAATTTTGAAAATAATTTATTAATCTGGAAGCCGTACAATTTAGAGAATGTTGAAAATATGTTTAATCAATGTTCTGCACCTATTCCCTATTGGGCTAATAGTTTTAATAATTCAAATGTAAGAGGAAAAGCTATTGATGCGTATCTCTTATATAATGAATTAAATAAAGAATTAAATAATATTAATTCTCCAATTAAAAAAGTTAAAATCTAAACCAAAAAGGCAGATAGTTCTGCCTTTAATTTATTTATTTACTTTAGATTCTTTCAATTTCCTGCGTTCTTCCATATAGGCTTTTAACCATTCTTCAGCATCTTCAGGCTTACCTAATTCACCTGTTACTCTACGGCGAGAATTCATTGCTCCTGCTTGTCTCCAGGTTATTTCAATTGCACCATATTGAATAGCTAAAGCTTTCTTACTTAAACATATATCATAATGACTACCTGATGTTTTTTCAGGACTTTGCCACCATTTCCTTGCTACACCAATTTTTGCTGCCATTTCATGCAGTTCCTGGTCAGAATTATCATCGCTAAGCATATGAACCATCTTCATTCGTCCATATTGAGCATTCATATCGTCTACAAAAACGGCCATATTTTTCCTCTTAAAATCTATATTAATTTTTGTGATTATAGTATAATAGGTTCATCTTAATTATTCAAGGAAAAATCATGCTACTTAAAATTGATGATGTTAAAGTTAATGATTATTTTAAAAAGCATGTTACAGGTTCTAATTTGATCGGTTTTATTCCTGTCAAAAATCCTGATGATGGAATTCTTTCTTACCATTCAGTGGCTTGTGAACATCCGACCTATAAACGTGTTGTTCCTGTTTTTGCTATTCCTCCAAATCGTAGTCAACAGATTTTTTCAACATCTAAACGAGCGATGATTGAACAGCCAATTCCTGATTTTGTTTTTGATAGCGAAAGTTTTAAGTTGACAAACAAAACAAAAGAAATTGCAGATTCAATGAAAAAGCATATTGAGGAAAATCCTTTTGTTCTCTTTTTCCGAGGTGGTGATGATGGACACAAAGGAATGCGTTTTCAGAATGAACAGGAAGCAATGGAATATTTGCAAATGTTTGACTTTTTTGATGAAGTAATTCACGAAGAAGATATGCAAATTAATAATTAATCTTAAAAGGCAGATGGTTCTGCCTTTTTTATTTTTTTATCATATAGCTTCATTTCAGAAACTTACTTGCTATCAATTTATGAGTGTACATCCTTGTGACACATACAACTATGCTGTATAGTGGAGTAGATTAATCTCAAGGGGTATTAGCATGAGTACGAAGGCACAGTACTTACAAAGCTTAGTTGATAAGTTTGTTCATGAAACAAAACAATGGCCTGCCCCAATGCGTGATGTTGCTAAGTGGGCAATTCGTAGAGGTCTTTGGCGGCCAGCACCATATCTTGTTGAACAGAAATGTGCGCAAGAGTTGGCTGAAGCTCTAAGAGAAGAATATGCTTACGATCCACAAGGACGTAAAATTCGTCTGAAGCATGCCTATATTGATCCTGAGAAGCCAGAACAAGGTGTATTGTGGGCAGATATAAGAACTGCTCCTGAGAAACATATTAGAATTGCTTTTGAAATGCGTCGTCAACAAATTATTGGTGATTGTCATCAACTCAAATTGGATATTGACTCTTACAACGAGAATCATAGTCCTCAAAAGCCGATTCAAATGTCATTTGATTTTGATGATGAATTTGCATATAGCCACAGTCACTATGCTAAAGCAAGTTCAAAGAAGAAGTAAAAAAGGCAGAATTTTCTGCCTTTTTATTTATCCTACTTTAAGCTGCTTCTTTATATACTCCTGCTTCTTTACCTGCTTTATAAATTTCAACAACAGGCATTACCTTTTTAATAAACTGATTAAAAAGTAATGCAGCAATATCGGCAGCACGTTGTTCAAAAGTATCTGGATCACGACTAATTACAATATTAGATCGGTTATCCAAATCACCTGAAGCAATTTTGTAGATGAAAAAATTTCCTGCATTTTCCATCGACAATTCACCATTTTTTACCAAATATAGACCATTAGGATAACGATCTTCTTCAGGTTTACCTGGAATATCTACGGTAATTTTTCCTGTCTTGTACATATGCTGAAGCATGAAATAAAGTGGAGCATCCTTTTTTTCAATGGATAATCCACAACTTTGGCTTCCGGCATAGAAATCCATTCTAATATCATGGGATTTGTGCAAGGCAAGATTTGACCAACCTTTTGTGAATTTAGGAGGATCAATAGGAATACTTGAGGCTTTACAAAGGGATGAGACAATGCAGATAGCATTTTGATGGATAGGTTTCATGGTTATCACTTTTATAAAAAAGTTAATTAAAAACGGATTATCAATAATGACAATCGGTTTCCATGTATCAAGAATAAAATTAATCTTGATGACTTATCCTATCATAGCTTTTTGTGAAAGTGAACAAAAAACTGTTAAATAATTTAACAATGATTTAAAGAAATATTTTAGATAATAAAAAAGGCAGAAATTAATCTGCCTTTTATTTTAATCTTTACCGTTGGCACATCCCATAATTGCTCCCATTACAATTTGTGGATCTTCAGCCCATTCGCTACTTGTCCAATAAGCCAATTCATAACCATCTTGAACGATCCTTACATAATCACATTCATCTGGAAAAGCGGGAGAATGTATTTCTCGACCATTCATTAGTTTAATGACTGTTTCATCACCATAGTCACTTCCTACATTATTAATTGCATGTTCAATTTCAATGTCATTCCAACCATTTTGTTGGCCAATTTTTGCAATTGCTTGAATTTTGTCATTAGTAGCCATATTTATTCCTTTAGTTATGAATAATTGAGAAAATGAATTATTGATTCAGTCGTTGAATATTCTTTTCTGCTTGTTCAGGAGTGACATTGACAGGAATACCGTTAAAGCTCCAAGTGCAACATGCACAAGTTGCATACATATTTTCTGGTCCCATCTTTGGATCTACTTTTTGTAGGATGTTGTTTTCGTCTACATACAATCCACTATAGTGGCTGTTCTCACCACCACTAAAATAAGCTTGTTTATCTCCTTCGTTTAAAGCGACCATCCAAA
>Ga0265780_10008382_pt1 | contig 12570 bp, 12 predicted proteins | sample P1T30metagenome_FD_192432 | JGI IMG/M metagenome (GOLD analysis project Ga0265780, IMG submission 192432) | Plant litter microbial communities from East Loma Ridge, Irvine, California - P1 T30 | ecosystem: Environmental > Terrestrial > Plant litter > Unclassified | place: USA: California...
AAGCAGCAACAAGGGAACCACGTACGTTCGTTCGAAACCGTTGAAACCATTAACAATTATGGAATTACCTTTCTCGTCGCGCCCCTGACTACGGACTGGCAGCTGTCATGTGCGTGGAGCACGGGGTTCAACCATGCATTCTGTAGCACAGATTGCGGAGGAGCTCTGTACGCACTTTGCGCGGGAAGTGTGGGGGTTGCAAGTAACAGTTCCCAAACAATGTCGCAGCATTTTGCGTTTGTGTTGCTCATTCCAAAATGCAACATCGGCTCTGTTGCGAGACCGATCTGTCGGAACCGAATGTACGACAATAGCACCACGTTGTGCTGTGCCACCTGGGGCAACAGGCACGGCTCGCGTGGTCCTCCCGCTGCTAGGAGGCGGCGTGGTCAACCAAGCAATGCGCATGTCTGATGTTTGAATCAACGTCATCGAACACGATTGAGCTAGAATTTACGATCGTCTTGTGTGGTTGCGCAAATCTGTGTACATGCAAACGCACACGATGAGCACTCAGGTAGTGGACGCGCCGTGCATCCAAGATGATAGCACGACGTATGCATTTGACGAAAAACAAGCTCGTCTCACTTAGAGCATAAGCTGGGCAATTGCAAAGGTGTTTGATATTTAAAAAGCACTAATACAACAAGGTGAGACGTTGAATTATATACAGTTGAATACTTTGCGCATGAAAAGGGAGAAGAGGACAAAGGAAATAAAATGTAGCCCGCTAGTCCGGTGAGGACCAGAAACCCCAAAGGTATATCGTGACATCGTGATTTAAATATGTCCCAGAAGAAAAGCGCCGCAGTCCAGGTACCCAAGAGCTGTACTTGGTCGTAATGCGGAGTCTGAGGGCGTAGAATGGAATGAAGTATATTAGAACACGAACATTGGCCGACAACGGTGGTAAGAATGAATAGATTTGGCCTGCGACGCTCTCTACCTCGTCATTACTGTTAAAGACGCGACACCCCCCTCCTCAATCTCCACGGGGTATACGGCGAATTAAATTCTCGATTATTGACTAGTCATATGCTTCTGCACCGGTCGTTGATGTACACCCAGCCGAGTACCATTAATGTTGGATGGAACTAGGGCATCTATGCGTGGAAGGGCTGGTGGCGGCGAGCATGCCTGTGAACGTGCTCTGCCCTCTTCGCATTGACATACTCGTAGGCGGTGACGACAACGGTCTTGGTCTTGACCTTGGGCTCCTTGGGTTCATCCTTGAGCTGGGGAGGTGGGGTGACGACAGGGAGATCGATCTTGTAGTCGTCGGCAGAGCTGGAGGGAGCCTCGGTAGGGGTTGGCTTGGGGGTAGGAGTCTCAGGCTTCTTGGAAGAAGGAACAGGGGCCGGGTAAGAAGGCTTCTCGTCATCCTCGGAGGGGGGCTGAGAACCGCACATGTAGAACTCCATGCTGTCATTGAGGCCGCAGTTCTTCGTCTGGACATCGTGGGGCAGGATGTAGGACATCAAGGCGCAGGAAGCTGCGTCGTCACAAGCTTGGATCGGACACCATGAGTTGTCGAGGGTGACCTTCTTCGCGCGTGCTGCTTTGTCGCCAGCTCGGAGGTAGTATCCCTCCTTCTTTGTTGGACAGTCGCCTCCAAGGCAGTCTACGTATGAGACGTCGAGGTAATTGCCCCAGTAATCCTCCTTGCCCGCCCTCTCTTCAAGGAAGTACTCCAGCTGGACAATGTTGCTTCCTTGGCAATGGGGTTCCTTGGAGACCTTGATCGAGACACCCTGATCTCCGCCATCGGGGCGCTGATAGATTTCACCGTAGGACTCTCCCTTCTTCAGGGTGAGCATGTCGGTCTGAGAGCACCCCAAGTTCTTTTCCACCGACCAAATGTAGACATCGTAGTCACAGCGGTTGATGATGCGAGCGTGCGCCTTATGGGGTTCGGCGTTGAATTTCTCGTTGAGCACGACAGCGCTATCGCCGGCCGAAACAGTTGCGGCCATCGCCGCGGCGACAGACAGAAGAGTGAGCTGCATTTTGGATTATGTTGACCGGCGTATTATGGGACGAAAGCGGTGGACGGATCGCGTGGATAGTCGAAAAGAATGACTGCTGAACACTTGAAAGAGTGAAAGATATTCAGCGAAACGAGTGTTGACGCAGTCCTGCTTGTTGCGGTAGGGAGAGCGCCTCTGACGGGGGACGCGAGTAAATAACATGGCGGAATCCCAGCAGGTGTACCCCGGGGCCACTTGGGAGTCCGCCCTCATTGGGACTGAATCGTCACTCATAGCGTGGGCCTGTCTGGGCCGGTGCCAAACGTCGTGGCTCGTTCGGAGAACAGGCACGGGAGAGTGTGCTTGGCCTTTAACGGAAGAGTCTAGGACCAATAAAGTAATGAGTGCACAAATCGGACAAGCATCGTGCCTGATCGCCAGGGCACTGGCTGTAATTTAGCCCATCTCATGTCGGATAATGGAGCGAAAACACACTAAATTCAGACCAGGGGTATGGGCGATTCAGGTGAGCTTCGTTATGGGCCTGCATAGCTGCAATCGACAATTTTTGGCTGAAACGAGGCAAGAGGCTGCGCGCTTGTGGTCTACCACACATCAGTCAAACAGCGAACACCACAGCTTGTTGGCAGAAAACTATCAGCATTGTCCATGGGATTGTGGCGTGTTCCCTAAGTGTTGGTGGGAAGGTTTGTCGCGACGAGGATCGAAGGCGAAATGGCCCTAACTAGCGAGCCTTACCCCAAATGATTCAACCGCCGTCCACGCAGGGCTTGGAAAGGGGTCACACCAAGTGTCGTTGCTCGTCCAACTTGTCGCGTGGCCACACACCGCAGCAAGGTGTTTCTCTAGCAGTCGCTGGCAGAGTTCTGATAGAAAGACTGTCCGCCTCGTGAACTCTCTTGCACACGCGATGATGCAAATCATTGCGATCGACATCCTTGCAGTGCAGAGCTGTCGCGACCTCTCCACGACTGGCCAGCTGCGAATGGGTCGTCGCCACGCAATAATTCGGTGGCTTGGACCACTTATGAAAAGGCCATATCCGCAGGTAATCTCCTCTATCCACCAACAGTATAGCCCCAGGACAATTTGTTAAAGTCGTCGAATGAGTCTCATTTCTCTTTGAGGCTATTCTTTGTTGCCAATGGTTGAAGACAAGAGCGTCTTCTTGGTGGTGGAGTGTAGCGCAATTTCAGACCGTGTAGGCGAGGGTGAGAATGCCGTGAGCCGGCGCATCATACTTGTTCGGCCGCATCGCTATATGCCGAGCAAAGCACCGGGCAACATCGAGGCTGCTCGTTGTCTTGAGTTATTCAAATGGTGTCTTTGGCAATTGTCTCGTGGTCTTGTCATGCGCGGCAGACGTGGCGCAATCAGGGGCGAGGAGAAGTCGCGACCCCTTTTGAGGGTTCTGTTTTTCACGTGATCCATCTACGCTTTCCTTGGTCACGCACCACTCGACAAACCATCAATGTTTGTGCGACACTCTCTTCTTAGTGTCTGAGAAACCTGTACATCTTTGGAAACCTTGGTCGAATTTAGTACCATGCTCTCGTCAGTAAATGAAGTGCGATTCGTGGAATGATGGCAGACCAAGCATTGGAACAGCTGCAATTTTCGAAATCTTTATTGTTCCCATCTTCTTTCCTCGCACGCTCATTGTTTGGGCAAGCTTCGTCACCCTACTCTGATCGAAATAGACAGGATGGCGCTGCCACTGACATGAGGAACGCTCTGGGGGTGATAATTGGAAACATTCACTGATATAATGCTCATGTGGTGTTGGCACAGTTGGTTAGGTTTTCTCAAACTTCACGCGCGCTCATATGAAGCACAGGGGTAGCGAGTCTAAGAGCGTCTGGACCATGTATAGCATATCTTACACACAAATGTTCCTCAACCGTTACCAGTATATTCGACTTATTTTCATAGGCAAAGCAAGCACAACTCATGACAAAACAGTCCTTGAATCTCAAAGATCCAGTACATTGCAGGCCTAGCACGGAGTCATAGAGCATGGTCGTTGCATCGCTTCCCCCCTCGAAGCCAATAGTGTCCTTACTTAAGAATCCAAGCTCAGTGAGTTGGCACTCCCGTTGAGCGGAATTACGCGTTTCTTCTCCTCCAGATATGTACTGACAAAGCCAGCAGCAACGCACCTAGTACGTTTTCATACACAGCAATCGTGGGCGACGTCTCAAGACGTCGCCGACGATAAGTGGTCCTTTGATGCAGCCACATCCACGACCTGTTGGCCAACGCAGCCCTCCGGACTGTCTCGACCCAAGGCTCTGTGCGTACGAAAGTCCGATTGACATAGTACACGAGTCTCCCTAAAATTTAACTGTTTTCTCTGGTAGACTGGCTGGCATACAATTGGCAAGTTGGCAATGTGCAGCTTCGAATCACGATGCAGACCCACCTACAACGCAGTAGAGGGGGCATGTCTTAGTTCGCATGCTCAGCACCCAATGATACGCACATCGAGTGCTGTCAATGGGATCGCAGTAGAACATCGTGCATTGAGTTTGGTCTTTCCTTTAGATCGAGATAATCGCTCACCGTGGAAATGGTCACATCTTCCATTACGTATCCCAAACAATTCCGCCTCGGGCAGATTTGGCAGGGAGGCTTCAGAAGACATGTTCGAAATGATTACTTATTCCACAGCAATCATTTCTTCTCTGCTGTCATATTGCTACCAGACAGCCCAATCGTCGCTGGCAATCGAGCTCCGCGGGACCGAGATAAGCGATGGTCGGATAGCGGATGCGGCCGCTGCTGTTACACCTCGGAGACATGCAACCAGTGTGTATGGAGTTGTGGTAGCATCAGATTCGTCAGCAGTCAGCATAGTGACTAGCCTTAACAGAAGACCATGGCATTATGCGTGGTAAGCTAGGAATCTGATTATGCGCGATCTGGGAACGAAAGATCACGTCATCTTCACAAAACAACTCGAGGCTATGGCGGCTGAATGACCACATGCTCGACTTCCTCCGCCATACGTCTCCGCTCATTCATCATTCTTTACCCAGTGGGTTGGGTCGAGGTATGTCTTGGCGCCTTGATCGGTGAGATATAAGCAACTCCACCCTCTATCACACTGCCTACTGGTCGAGGAGGTATTTTGAAGGGAGAGATGGCCGACTCGACTTCTCGGCACTTATTGAAAAATGAACAGTGGGCGTTGGGCAGCAATGGTCGGTCTACTTCGTTGTCTTCTGATCACATGAAGTCTGCAACAAGTGGTCTACAGGCCTGTGAAGTGCAAAATGAGACCGCCAGCAATGGTCGTTCCGACCACCTAGGAAGACATTTCGTATGTTCTATCGACTTTGCCCGACTGCATCCAGACCAGACCACCCCGCATAGACGCAAAGCTTTTCTTGAGGTGCAGAATCACGCAAATGGCGAGGTACCTCGAAGGACGTCATATTCAGCCACGGGAATAGTACCCGGACCTATAGCCAAGATTTTGCTTCTCCGAACCGCGATACACTCTCTCGACTACACTACATGGCATGCACATCATATCACAGCGCATTGCATGTACTCCACTACAAGCACAACAAGCGCATGCATCCTTAAAGCCCAACAGCTGCACGCTCCATGTGACTTGCTTCACATCGACTGAGAAACAGGAATCCTGCAAACTAGAAATACAGGAAGAGTTGGTAAGTGGATCCTCCGTGTCCGATCGGTACTTCGCTATATGTTCTAAGGTGGGTCGTCATCGTACTTCAAGAGCGCGTGCCCACATTCCGTTCCGGTTTTGAGGTCTCGGGTCATCCGAACATGTTGGCATGAGCATTTGCTACGCCGAATAATCTGCAGGGTTCTTGCCCGTAAAATGCCACATGTACTGGGGACGGTTTCCGGTGAGGTGAGGTATTTCGTGTCGAATGGGCGTAGCGTTCGGGAATGTTTCCATTCTCCACTCCCACGTAAGCCTCGGGCGGCACGGTGGCCAAACGGCCGCGGCCCGCTCTTGGTGTGTACTCGGTGACTATATTCTTATGAGCACGAGCTGTGGCTGCATCGCCGCGGGCTTTGCTCGTGGCCTTCCTCATCGGTGTCCTCGTGCATCTACAGCCAGCAGCCGAAACAAGCCGTCGTATAAACTCTATGCGGGGCGTACATTCGGTAGTTTCGGCCCTAGCCTATGCTCCTCGGGAAATATTCGAAAGTCTGGTCTACCAAAGAGCGTAGGGAAAGGAATGCGCCGTGATCTTATCTTAGATCTCAAAACAAGGTGAATTTGAAACGTTATGACAACGGTGTTCTTAGACAATCGATAGCAGACATACCCCAGAACCGTCGTTGTGGATAGCTTATCCTCCACGTGGAGAGGTCACGAACTGAGCTACTTCTGATCAAGCTGCAGATATACAATATCCGGTGCTTGCCGTGGCATAAACTTTAAACCGCTGGAGCCGCTGCTACCGCCATGCTTCTAGGACTCCTCACGTTGATTAAACGAGGGCAATTCTCTCGGCATACCGAACGGCAGGCTTAGACCCCAGTCGGTACGGTCATCCAGTAGCAATGGCGGTGGCGGAATGTCGGTGTGAGCGGGCCTTCCGTAAACTCTAACTTCCCGAACATCTAAATGGGTCCATGCTAGGTAGTTCGACCACATGGTCCAGGTGTCCATTGTGAGCTCACATGATGTGGGCTTCCGGTGAGTCGCAACGCCGAAGCCTCAGCAGTGGATTGTGATGAGGTGATTGCCATTAAGCACAGATCAAATAGTGTTCGCTGCTGAATGAAGAACTCAAACACAATGCTTTTCATGACGAGGGCAACTTCCATGAACCCATCTTGCAGATCGTGATCTACACTGGTGCAGATCAACCTGCATTCAGCCCATACAGTCGGTTAGAGATTGGCCTAGAATCGAGAATGACATGATTCCTTGTGGTCCAAGCCTGGTAAAAGCCCTGACTGCGCACGAGTGAGCAGATAAAGGAGTTCTTGGTTTAATGGCGCGACACGCGGAAAGAAGGTCGCTAGAGCATATCAGGTCAGGAAACGCCAAAAGTCCAATGTGAATGGGTATCTGCATGAAGGCAGCAGATACAAGTCTATTGAGATAGGTACAAACTTTCCATCTTTTGTGTAGCAAGCGCCGAAACCCGACTACCATAACCGGGTGGTATCATTGTATGCGCCTTGATGTTCAGTCCGTTCTCCTTGCGAATTATAAAGGAATAAGAAAAAGAAGTCGCTTGGCCGAGTATGCCCAGCTAAGACAAGCTAACAAGCGGGTTGATTGATCGCGTCGGGTAGCCACGCGGAAGTTCGTCAACCGGCAGTTGAATGCCCAACGTCGTCTCCGTGAGTAGCGTGAGCTGTTCACGCTCTTTTGCCGTTTATAGCTTTAAGCTCGACGTCGCTATCATCGTGTTAGCATGATCTAGACCGCAACGAACGAGGTTTCGCTGTGACATCATATGGAAAACATAGGAGGAGAGTCCGACCACAAACGAGAAGATCCACAGCGCGTAAGACTCAACAAAATACCTGCAGTGGTCTTCGAGTCTGCATAAAGCCACCAAGGAAGCTGTGGCGTGCATGTGCGATCGGTGTACGCGATGAACGAAGGAAAAATGGACACGTACAATATCAACCTAGCATTTGCCGGAATGTGCCCCGGAAAGCCACTAGATGGATCCATGTCAGCTGTTATTCTCTTCCAATCTTATCAGATTACTCGGATGTCGTGTCTCTCGGGCGCCCGAATCTGCTGCAGCTCGCGTCCCACGGCATCCCGAGTGTCTCATTCTTCGTGAATCGCGTGTCGTCGGCGCTTATGGCGGAAAGACATAATCAGAGTCGCTTGGGTGGTCAATTGATTCTTTCTTTCGTGTACGATTGTCCGTACTAGCATGGTGGCCGTGCGTTCATGTGGTGTGTCGTGGCGGCCTTTCCCGAGATGATGGCGATGATCATTCATAGTGAAGCGAAAAATATCGTGACAACTTACTTCTCGCCATAGCCGTAGTCACTTGAGAGGGTGAGATGTTAGCATGCGCACTGTATTGCCTCGATGTGCTTTACGTACGGTGATATTGTCAACGTAGCTTTCTCGCCTAATGTCATGGGTGAAGTCTTCGCCGACCCGAGAATACCCTCGTCCCAGCCTGTACAATTCATCAGTCAACGCATCCACGAATCAATACTTCTTCTGGCGCGGAGCTGATCGGATTTGGGCAGCCATAGCCACGTACCCAGAATAACGCGGCCAACGCCGATTGGGGTAATGAGGTCGCCGCGGCCTACTGAGGAGTCGAACCTGGAATAGCACATGTCAGTTGTTTGATCTCTACACAAAGAAAAGTTTCTGGAGGGATTCCAGAAGACTGAAGAGGAAATTTGACTCACTGTTTGCCTTTGTTGTCCGGCGCATCGTCGTCGTAAAGCCATCCTACATGAACGTTGAGCTTTGAGTCTGAGTAATGGGATTGAACTTGGTACCAGTGTACTCCATTGAGACCTCGTCATGTTTTTTTGGGACGTCAACACCATTCCCACGTCTTAGCATGATCTTTTCGACGCCCATAGTGATGTGGAAGGGAAGGTTTGGTTTGGTTTGCTCGCGTGTGATTCAAGTAGACAGTTCTAAGATGTTGTTGATATCAAGAAACTGTGTATACTCTGGTTCTGTAATGAGAAATATCGTTGATGTCTTAGGATCTGACAAGAAATTTGAGTTGGAAAGGCCGAACGGAAACAGACGGAGGCGGGCCTTTAATAGCGGAGAGGCGTTACTGAACGTTGAGCAGAGGCTCCGTGGCTGCCGTCTGGCTGAAGGCTTGAGTCGCAAGGTACAGCTGCTGTGCAACAAAATGGGCTTTCTGGCAACCGCATTGGTCTCTTAGATCCTGGTATACGGATGGTGTCCCGCATCATTTGCTGAGTGGTCACTGCAAGAGACGTGCCACATCAACCTTTAGAGCCCTTCGTCACTCGGGGAATCCTGCCCGGTCCTTGGGTAGTTCTGGCTACAGAAGGAGGTGCGGTCTAGCCATTCCAGCATATGCAACAATCCTAGTAGACTTTCGATTGGCTCCACATTTGACATATGGGTGGGTCCGTTCGTTCCTAAGTCTCCCGCGACTACCGAGACGTACTAAAACTGTCAACTGCCCCTTTGCGGCGGCGGCGCTCACATCGGCTCACGAAATTTGTCTGATTTGTTCGGTGTCTTATTGAATCCGAGTCGCAGCAACATTGGACAAACGGGCCTTTCGGAGACAGGCTCACAGCGTATGCCGTGCCGGGTAGTGGTGGTTGAGCTCGCGATGCGCAAAGGATGAAGTCTTGAAATTACGTCGACGGTAATTTCCCACGACACGCAGGGACCCATAATCTGCAGTAACCACGTGTAGACAATGCCAGCTTCTGGACTCTTTTCGTCGAGTGTGGTACAAGTCGTGAAACTAAACGTTAGACGATGCCAGGACGCGAAAAAAGGCTCCGATGTGGATTGCTTCACAACATCCGATGCGGTGCACCTTGACACAATCTTGGCAGATTCACTTTTGGCGATCCTTCCGGTCTGCGTGATGTCCTCGGCAGTGTGCTTACGGAGGGGTACATTCGTTGCCCAGCCCAACCTTCTTGCCTGAACTCAATATCCTTGGTGGCGCCGCTAGGTGGATGACTTTAACAACATGCTTTTTTCCAGGCCTGCCCGCACCTTGGTCATTAAAGAATCAAAGGTTTTGACAGCTGATCGAAGCAAAACAAATGCCTACCATAATGCAGGCGTGGTCCGAACCTGTGGTGCATGAGCACATGGGGCGATCGCTCCTGTACGGGAGGATACCGGCATACACAGCCTAGCGGAGGAACTGTACCTCTGAGCACCAACCTTCTCGTCATCATGACATTCTCTCGTCTCACCGCGTTATCCTCCACTCTACGCGTTTCTCAACGTCCAGTGGCCGCCTAGGAAGAAGTGGATCCAAGAATCCGGGCATAACCTTCTTCGACATGCTAACGTGGGAGACCAATCAGCAGCGCGGCGGGATAGGGCCCGGCATCCGAACCATATCAGACCCACACACGGCAATCATAAGGACACTTTTCGCGAAAACTACGGAAAGAAAGGCTGTCGTGCCTGGAGCGCCAAAGGAAAATCCCTGAAGGAGCATGTGTTCGAATGTTGATCGCCAGTTCAAAAGGGGCAGTTGCCGGGCAAGGTTCAAAGCCACTGCGCTTCGGCCATTGCCATCGATTGCACACGACAGCGCTGGGCATGGAAGCGATCGTTGGCCCTGTACCGTGATCGAGGGCTCCCGGCGAAATGGTTTGGGACCGAATCAGGCCGCTTTGGTCAAAGGCTCTGCGCTTGGGGCGGATGACAACCTCCCCCCACGCTCACACACGAAGCCACCTGATCACAGTCGGTCCTTGCGCTTTCTGCTTTGGACAAGACGCAAGCTCGGCCAAACGAGCTCAAGTACGGAAATGGCTAGAAGACGTTGTTCATTGAGCTGTTGTCTGCATGCTGCAGCCACTAACGCGTGGTTTGTGCGATACTGTGGTTGCACGATCGCTTACAAACATCCGAGGAAAAAGCCGAGATATGAATAGCGTGCAGCAATCGTGCATGTTGGATACTATCACAACTTCGTCCACCGGTGTTTCTCCATCACTGCTTATCCGCCCAAAATGGTGAGGCAGCTAATTTGCTTGTTGCAATGCTGGTGAACCCTGCGCTGGGGAAGCGGGCATCGTTCCGCGCGCCGCTTGGGTCGACGTAGTGAATTTCTCCGATGCCAGCTTTTTGAATGAAGGCTAGCAATCTGCTGTAGTTAGTTCCAATCTGCTCGATCCCATGACTGTCATCGGACATGACGAAAGATCCTCCCATTTGCAGGAACATCTATGATGTACAGTTAATGACTCGAACTTCAGCTGCACGCTGCACAAGCGGTGTGACGAACCTGGCATATGGGAAGACATGGATACGGCTCGGCGAGTCCCTTCCTCAGCCCTGAAGAGTTCAGTTCAAGTCGGCCACCATAAGAGGCTACAAAATCCAGATTGCGTCGAACTTTATCCCACACACGATTCATATCCTTGAAATCGGCATCGCGGTGATCGCTCAGCAGGCGTATGAGATCGAAATGGCCTACCACCGGAGGTTGCAGGGCCCGGAGCATCTCATATTGCGAGTCGAAGTAGTCTTCGAACAATTGTTCGTCCGTACCACCTGCCTTGGACCGAGCTTGTTCGTACATCGCTCGGTCAAAGTCGATTGGGATGGTATGTGTGTGGTGGAGGGAACCCATGAAGAAGTCGAACGTGTACTTGTCAAGCAGACCTCGCACAATCTGCAGCGTCGACGGTCGAATGTACTCGGACTCAAAGCCGATTAGGATCTGAATTTTGCTTGCGTAGACGTCACGTAGCCTTTGTGCTTCTACATAGAAGTCATCGAACAACTTGACCAAGGAATCTTCTGTGTGGCTGTTGATCTGCAAATTTGTGAGTAATGGGGAAATTTGATGTACAAGCTAGTCGAAAGGGCGGACTTACTTCCTCCGGATAGAAGTCCTCATAGGGGCGTGGTATGTGTTCGGTCAGCGCAAAGGTGTGGAAGCCTTTCGCAATAGCAGCCTGGACAACCTCTTCGAGGGTGTCTTTTGCATGGCCGCAAAACTGGCCCGAGTGGCTGTGGTGGGAGTATGGCATATCTTTGTAAGACTTAGGGACAAGGAGAAAACCAAGGCCTTCCGTGTCCTCGTAAAATGGGTGGTTGAATGGTTGAGATGGCGACTCGGGATAGCCTCCAGAATCTGCGAGTGGATTTGGAAAATATCAACTGCGTGCAACACCTACTGAGATTTATATTCAAAAAGATAGAATAAAAAAATTATATTTTCGAGATAAGTAGGTTCCAAGCTAGGACCCTGCATATCGGTACAAGAGCAAAGAGTAGAGAAAGCCGTGCATGACGTAATCCGCTAGCGTACCAGAGCCCGATGTAGTCTAGTTGGACATTTCACATTCATCCCACACGACTTGAACACGCAAATAGAGCACCCACTACTACAGAATAACGGTCTCAATAATATCCCATTAGGATCGAATGATTGCTACCAATCCATTGATTGGACCAGAGCCAGCCGCAATCAGTGTTCGACCACACGTAGGCATGCCCCGCGTACACTAGCCAGCACCAGACAACGATTCATACACTGTTCGATACCCTAGACAACAAACCCTTACCCGACCTTCAGATAAAAACAATCGATCGCAAACAGTCTCGTTTGTATGCTAAGAGTTGCTTGTAAAGCGAAATCGACTCTCAACCCAGACCGGCCCGAATTTGAACACGTCTGCACCTGGACATAGCTTCATCTACACGTACAAACGAGAAAAACGCCTCAGACTCTGGAACCACGTCGGCACCCCTTATCAAAAACATACACTGCATATCCCATCATCTTAACCAAACCCCTTTCCCAAGCATACATCTTCGCGGTAAATGCACATCCCCTTCCTTTCCACCCTCACCCTCGCCCTCATCCCCGCAGCCCTCTCCTCCCCCCACCTCCAATCCCCA
>Ga0265780_10008383_pt1 | contig 12569 bp, 7 predicted proteins | sample P1T30metagenome_FD_192432 | JGI IMG/M metagenome (GOLD analysis project Ga0265780, IMG submission 192432) | Plant litter microbial communities from East Loma Ridge, Irvine, California - P1 T30 | ecosystem: Environmental > Terrestrial > Plant litter > Unclassified | place: USA: California...
GTCTTCAATAGTTTTTTGGCACCGCGAGCCATTTCAATTGCCACTTCCCTGCTTACTACAGAATATTGGTCGACCAACTCTTGTGGCACTTTTAAAATTTCAGTCTTGACTTCTGTAGCATAGCTTACAATTCCTCCTTTAAAATAATTGGAAGAGCCCGGAATTGCTGTCAGCATCTGTGCAATTTTTCCGCCCGTACAGCTTTCTGCCGTGGAAAGCGTCAGCTTATTTTTAGTTAACAGACGTCCTAAAATTACTTCCAACGTTTCATTTTCGTCATAACCCACGATGATGTCGCCGATAATTTTTGATAATGAAATCACATTTTCTTCAATAGCTTTCTGCAGAAATTCTTCGTTGGTTCCCCTAGCCGAAAGTCGCAATCTCACTCTTCCCGGACTTGGAAGGTACGCCAGCTTTATGAATTCTGGAAGACTGTCTTCCCAAGTTTCAATTCGTTCTGCGACAAGACTTTCGCCTTGACCATACGTTAGAATTGTTTTATGAATAATAAATGGTCGCTTATATTCTTTAATTACCTTTGGAACAACCTCATTCTCTATCAAATATTTCATTTCGTAAGGCACTCCGGGAAGCGAAACGAACACCGTATTTTCTTTTTTCATCCACATTCCGGGTGCGGTTCCAACTTGATTATGAAGTACTGTTGCCTTGGACGGAACGAGCGCCTGATCTTTATTCAGTTGCGTAATTGGACGTTTGTAAAAACCTTCAATCAGTTCAGTGACATGCGTCAAAACTGCGTCGTTGACAACCAATTTATCTTCAAAATAATCACACAGCGTTTTCTTGGTAATATCATCTTTTGTCGGACCTAAACCCCCAGTAATGATTACCAAATCAACCTGATTTTGCAATCGGCTAAATGTATCTAGAATATGAGTTCTGTCATCAGACACAGACAGCACTTCATGAATATGGATACCAATTTTATCAAGTGATTTCGCGATAAACGCTGAATTGGTGTCGATGATCTGCCCGATCAATATTTCATCGCCAATGGTAACTATGGTTGCTTTCATTTACAATCGAAGTTTTTTAAAGCAAAGATACGAAGGTTCTCTTCTAAAAATATGATTCTAATTCTAAATGAAAACTCAATGAAAAAATCCAAAAACTAATAAACATTTATTTCCATTCGATATTTTCTTGGAGTATTTGGATCTGTATAATCACAGTCCTTGGGTACTTCCAGCATTTTATCAATTTTAATTATATCCTTTAACTTATGAAAATCTGAGGCTTGTGACTTCCCGTACTCCAAATAATACATTTTTTCGGGAATCCCGTTTGGGATATTTTTTTCTAATTTCCATTCTTCATACGCCGTTGCATGTTCTAATAGCGGCAAATGAAATTCTGTATTGCTTTTGACGTAATAATAAAACGTCCCCAGCTTCTTCTTCTTTTCACGTTTTGGTTTATTCGATTTCAAAATATAAAATGATTCCTCTTTTTCTTTTTTAAAACTAAAGTCATAATTTTTAGTCTGATATTTATACGGATTATTATAACTATGAACAATTTCACAATCCAAGACTATTTGCTTGGCATTAAGAAATTCCTCCTTTGTAAAGATAATTTCTGAAACGGTTCCATTTTGATCTAAAAAACGAACATGAAAGTGCAAAGAATCTTTTTCAGCAACACGAAGTCGATAACTGTTATCTTTTGAATTAGTATAATAAAACACTTCTGTAGATTGAGAAGAATCCTTTACTTGTAAGTTGTAGACTATCTTATAATCAAAAAAATATTGCTTTTGGCAGTAGCCTAAAAAAAAGCAAAAAAGAAACATTAATAAAATTAGATTTTTTTTCATACTCTATATTTTGATATTCAGTTAATTATAATTATGTATGCATCTTATTTTTGATGTCCAATATTTATTTTTTTCGATATAACTTCATTTTATGACAAGAAAAAAAGTATCTATAAACAAAAAGAAAAGAAGATTTTTCATTTTATTTTTTAAAGGAAAGATAAACTTTTTTCTATAAAAAAAGCGACATCAAATGCCGCTTTTAAACTATTTTCAAAAAATATTATACATTGAACCTGAAATGCATTACATCTCCATCTTTCACGATATATTCTTTACCTTCTACCTTAAATTTACCGGCTTCTTTGGCTTTTGCCTCAGAACCATAATGCACGTAATCTTCGTATGAAATCACTTCCGCACGGATAAATCCTTTTTCAAAATCAGTGTGGATGACTCCAGCAGCTTGCGGTGCCGTTGAACCGATATTGATCGTCCAGGCACGAACTTCCTTAACTCCTGCCGTGAAATAAGTCTGCTGTTTCAATAATTTATAAGCGGCACGAATCAAAACCGAAGCTCCCGGTTCTGTCAACCCCATGTCTTCCAAGAAAACCTGGCGTTCTTCATAGCTTTCCAATTCGGTAATATCGGCTTCAGCACCAACAGAAAGAATTATTACCTCAGCATCTTCATCTTTCACCAATTCACGAACTTGGTCTACATAAGCGTTTCCGTTTACAGCAGAATTTTCATCTACATTGCAAACATATAAAACTGGCTTTGCCGTAATTAACTGGAAAGATTCCATCAAAACTTCTTCGTCATTACCCTGAGGAGTAATTGTGCGAGCCGATTTTGCTTGCAATAACGCTTCACGAATTTTATCTAAAAGCGCTTTCTCTGTTTGCGCTTCTTTATTTCCTGTTTTTGCAGCGCGGTTTACTTTTTCAAGACGTTTGTCAACCGTTTCTAAATCTTTCAACTGCAACTCGATATCGATCGTTTCTTTGTCGCGAATTGGATTTACATTTCCGTCAACGTGAACGATATTGTCATTGTCAAAACAACGCAAAACATGGATAATCGCATTACATTCGCGGATATTTCCAAGGAATTGATTTCCTAGACCTTCTCCCTTGCTTGCTCCTTTTACCAATCCTGCGATATCAACAATATCAACCGTTGCCATTTGAACGCGCTCTGGCTTCACCAATTCTTCCAGCTTATTAATTCTTGGATCTGGAACGTTCACAACTCCAATATTTGGCTCAATAGTACAAAACGGAAAGTTCGCGCTTTGTGCTTTTGCATTTGATAAACAATTGAATAATGTTGATTTTCCAACATTTGGCAATCCTACAATTCCTGCTTTCATTATGGTATAAGTATGATATTGATAATTTTAAGGGTGCAAATATAAGCTATTGCATTTGAAAATCAGCGTTATTATTTTTCAATTTCAACTTCTTAAAACCTTGCGATATTTTCGGTGCAACTCATTATTTATAAATACTTTATGCTTTTATACGAATTAATTTAACATTCAAGTTGTAAATTTGATAAATAACCACTCAAATAAAAAACATTATGAAAACAATCGTAGTATCCTGTATGGCTTTACTGTCAACAATAGGCATCCAGGCACAAAACAAAAATGTTACTGACGTTTCAAAGACTACTGTAACTACTGTAAAAGATTCTGACGGAGAAAAAAAATACATGAAGACCCAGGAAACGCAGGAAGTGCAAAACATTGAATTGCAAAATGCTGATTCTAAAGCTTTAAATAAAGACGTAAAGCAAACTCCGGTTCAGGTAACTTCGGTAACAAGCGTTACAAATCCTGACGGAAGCACTAGAACTGTAGATGTTGACCGTTCTGCTTATTATGATTACAAAGGAAAAAATTATCAATTGAGATTAGATCCTTCAGGGTATGCAATCATTTCTCCTGAAAATAAAAAAGTAGGCGTCTTGAGAGCAACCAGCACGAACAGCTACATTTATAGAGGAAAGAACTCAACTTCGGTAGGTTATTTTGACACTAATGGAAACTTGGTTTTAGAAACGTATGATGACAAATCAGACAAGGTGACTATTGAAACCTATTCCCGCTCTCAAAAATAATTGAGACAAGACAATAAAAAAACTCGGATTTCTAAAGTCCGAGTTTTTTTTATGCTTTAAAGTCACTTTGCAAAGGTTATATTCACGTTCTCTCTAAAAAGATTACCACTTAATAACGGCACTGCCCCAAGTAAATCCGCTTCCAAATGCAGCGAGTACAACGGTATCCCCAGATTTTATTTTTCCTTTTTCCCAAGCTTCTGTCAAGGCAATCGGAATCGATGCCGCAGTCGTGTTTCCGTATTTCTGAATATTGTTATAAACTTGATCATCCGTCAATTTAAATTTCTGCTGGATGAATTGTGAAATCCTCAAATTCGCCTGATGCGGAATCAGCATGTCAATATCTGAAACCTCGAGATTGCTCGCTTTCAAACCTTCCATAATCACTTCGCTGAAACGCACCACCGCATTTTTAAATACAAATTGTCCGTTCATATAAGGAAAATAACTTTCGTCATCAGGGTCATTGTCTGCAATGATGTCAGTCACCCAGCGACCTCCCATTCCGGGCGCTTTCACGATCAATTCCTCAGCATGCTGTCCTTCTGAATGCAAATGCGTAGACAGAATTCCTTTGCTCGTATCTTCTTCTCTCGACAAAACCGCCGCTCCTGCTCCATCGCCAAAAATCACCGAAACACCGCGTCCGCGAGTTGTCATGTCCAATCCGGTAGAATGCACTTCTGACCCGATGATCAGGATATTTTTATACATTCCGGTTTTGATATACTGGTCGGCAATCGACAGGGCATAGATAAATCCCGAGCATTGATTTCTAACATCTAAAGCGCCAACGGTCCTCAATCCTAAATCGCGCTGTACCAAAACTCCAGGTCCAGGAAAATAGTAATCAGGACTCAAAGTAGCAAAAACTACGAAATCAATATCTTCTTTGGCAACGCCAGAACGTTCGATGGCAATTTCAGCAGCCTTAACGCCCATTGATGTCGTGGTATTTCCGTCGCCTTTTTTTATGTGGCGTCTTTCTTGAATGCCGGTTCTTTCTTGAATCCACTCGTCATTAGTGTCGATAATTTTTGACAAATCATCATTGGTCACTCTGTTTTCAGGAACATAATATCCTAAACCTGCAATTTTGGAATGATACATATTTTATTATTTCGTTAAAAATCAGGTTACAAATTTAAGCATCTGCAAATTATATAGTGCACAAGTTAGCAAATATTTAGAAGTCTGCAAAGTGCTATTTTTATTTTCAAGAAGCTATTTCCTGCTTTTCACTTCAAGTTCTCATTTCAAAAATCTTTTTTTGCAAGCCGCTAAACGAGCTTCCTCTGGTCGCTGTTTTTCGCCAGCAAAAATAGATCTTGAAACTCCGGGCTTTCCGTTGCAATCAGGGCTAAAGATTTACTTTAACAAAAAAAGGTAGCAAATGTAACAACCTTGCCTTATTTTAGACCCATAAAATCATCAACCCTAAATTCATACCTATGAAATTAAAATTTTCATTCTTATTCTTGCTCGTCGGCATAGTGGGATTTGCGCAAGAAGAGCTTACTTATCAAAAGCCTTCCAAGGAAATTATGGACTTGGCTGACTATGAGCGCGCTCCAACGGTTTCCATGGATACCAAAAAAGAATACATGCTTCTTTCGTATAGAAATACTTACAAAACACTAGACGAATTAAACCAAGAAGAATTGCGCTTGGGAGGATTGCGAATCAACCCGATCACGAATATCTCAAGCACGGTTACTTACATCAACAATATCAAGATCCGCAAGATCAAAGATAAGAATGAAATTCAGGTCACAGGCTTGCCTCAAAACCCAAAAATCAGCAATATCTCCTGGTCGCCAGACGAAAAGAAGATCGCCTTTACGCACACGACCGCAACCGGTGTTGAATTGTATGTTTTGGATATCGCTTCCGCGAAAGCGACAAAACTGACTGAAGCAAATTTGAATGCCAACATGGGAAGTCCGTTTAACTGGTACCGCGATAACCAAAGTTTATTGGTAAAAATGCTTCCAAAAAACCGCGCGACATTAATAGATGCTAAAAAAGATCTGCCAAAAGGACCGACCGTTTCGTCTTCAGACGGAAAAAAATCATCTAACAGAACTTACCAAGATTTATTAAAAAATAAAACAGACGAAACCAATTTTGAAACGCTGGTACAATCTGAATTATACAAATTAGACCTCAACGGAAAAGCAACTTTGTATAAAGAAGCTGCTTTGTATTCAGCAGAAAATTTTTCACCCGACGGAAATTACATCTTGATCACCACCATCAAAAAACCGTTTTCTTACATCGTGCCGTTGAACCGTTTTCCGATGACTTCAACTGTCTATGATTTGTCAGGAAAAGAAATAAAAGTAGTAAATGAAGTAGCGCTTTCTGAAATTATGCCAAAAGGTTTCATGGCCACGCGAACCGGAAAAAGGAGCATGAGCTGGAGAACTGACCTGCCTTCGACCTTATATTATGTTGAGGCTTTAGACGGAGGAGATCCAGCGAACAAAGTAGATTTCAGAGATGAAATTTTCTTGTGGAACGCTCCTTTTACTTCAAACCCAACCTCTTTGGCAAAAACAAAACAGCGTTTCTCAGGAATCATTTGGGGAAATAATTCAACCGCCATTTTATATGACCAGTGGTATGATACACGAAATGAAAAGACGTATTTGATCAATCCATCCAATCCTGCACAAGCGCCAAAAGTAATTTTTGACAGAAATTCACAGGATATCTATTCGGATCCAGGAAGCTTTGAGACCGTTAAAAACCAATATGGAAGACAAGTTTTAGCCCTAGAAAATGACAACGCGTTTCTTATCGGAGAAGGCCATACCAAAGCAGGACAATTTCCTTTCATCGACGAGTTCAATATAAAAACATTGAAACCAAAACGACTTTATCAATCGACTTACACAGACAAAAAAGAATCCATTTTTTCTATCGAAGATTTTAAAAAAGGAGATGTTTTGGTACAACTGCAATCAAAAAGTGATTATCCGAATTATTATTTCAGAAACATCAAGAAAAAAAATCAATTAACACAAATCACTGATTTCAAGAATCCTTTTGAAAGCATCAAAAATGTCCACAAAGAAGTGATCAAGTACAAAAGAAAAGATGGCGTCGAACTTTCCGGAACTTTATATCTTCCGGCAGGTTATGATATGAAAAAGAAGGAGAAATTGCCACTGCTGATTTGGGCTTATCCAGAAGAATATAAAGATAAAGCCAGTGCTGGTCAGGTTTCTCAGAACCCAAATGACTTTACGTTCCCTTATTATGGCTCGTTCGTCTACTGGGTAAATAAAGGCTATGTGGTTTTAGATGATGCGTCTTTCCCTATTATTGGCGAAGGAACAACAGAACCAAACGACACTTTTATCACACAATTGGTTGACAATGCTGCAGCGGCGATTGATGCTGTAGATAAGTTAGGATATATAAATCGCAAGAAAGTAGCTGTGGGAGGCCATTCGTATGGCGCTTTCATGACGGCAAATCTATTGACGCATTCTGATTTGTTTGCCTGTGGCATTGCCAGAAGCGGCGCTTACAACAGAACTTTGACGCCGTTCGGTTTCCAAAGCGAGCAAAGAAATTATTGGGAAGCTACTGATGTTTACAACACGATGTCACCGTTTATGAACGCTGAAAAGATGAAGACGCCGATGCTTTTAGTTCACGGTGACGCTGACAATAATCCAGGAACTTTTACCTTGCAGACGGAAAGATATTTCCAAGCTTTAAAAGGATTGGGCGCTCCGGTTCGAATGGTATTATTGCCAAAAGAAAGCCACGGATATGCTGCCAAAGAGAACATCCTGCACTTGCTGTGGGAACAAGATCAATTCTTAGAGAAGTATTTGAAAGGGCAATAGGCAAAAATAGAAAATCCCCGAAGTCAGAAGATTTCGGGGATTTTTTGTTAGAATAAACGAATAGTCATAAACTCAATTCTATTTTCTCAATTCTCACTTCTTTTAAAGCACCTTATTATTTACTTCCAAATAAACCAGGCTCTCCTTTTCTAAAGCGGCTGTATGCTCAAAGAAAATCACCTGCCTTTCAAGCACTGACTTGATCAGATAGCGATTGCCTTTAAAGAAAGATTGCTTTACAACAACTTGTATAAAACCCGAAGAATTCACTTTTAATTGATGCGGATAAAGCAAAAGGTGCAAAGTCTGCCCGTTTTCATCATCTACTGCAATTTCATTTATTTCTCCAAAAAGTGAGGCTACATATTTATTGACCGGATTAAAGTACAACTCTTTTGAAGGTGCTTTTTCAATCAGTTTCCCATTTTGCAATACTATCGTTTCATCAGCAAATGAAAGGGCGTCAGTGCTGTCATGCGTTGCCACAATTACTGTAATCTGTTTATTCTTTAAATATGCGAATAAATTTCTGCGCAAGGCATTTTTCCTAAAATTATCAATGTGGCTGAACGGCTCGTCTAATAATAAAATTTTCGGCTCAACGGCCAAAACTCGTGCCAAGGCAACGCGCTGCATTTGACCTCCGCTCAAATATTTTGCTTTCACATCTGCATATTCAGACATTTCAACCATCGCCAATAAATCAGCTACCCGCTGGTCTTTCTCATCCTTGTACATGTTGGAAAGATATTTTCCTACGTTTTCGGCAACGGTAATATAAGGCATCAAATCAAAATCTTGCGCCAGGTACTTGATATATTCTTCCCCAGGAACTAAATTGAATTTTGGACCCAAAATTTGATTTCCATCAAAGAAAATGGCACCTTCATTCAAATCATACAAGCCATAAATTAATTTCAACAGCGTGCTCTTTCCGCAACCGCTTTCCCCGATGACGGCAATATTTTGTCCTTTTTCAACATTGCAACTTATATTTTGGATAACTGTTTTATCAGAATATCCAAAAGAAATATCTTGAATTGATAGTATTTTCTTCTTTAATTGTGGAACGCAAAGTTACAACGTTTCACAGCAAAGATTTTGCATCTAGATAGGTTAAAATTGTAATAAAAAAGCCCTTCCTGAAAAATCAGAAAGGGGTTTAAATTGGCGATCAATTAAATTAGAAGATAATTTTTTTAGAAATTTTTTGTCCATCATTAATTGTAACCTGAACTATCAAAACCTGCTGCGCAGCCAAAAGCGATGTGATTACTTTTTCACTGCTGTTGATGTTTGTGGCTTCATAGAGCAGTCTTCCCTGAATGTCAAAAATTTGCAGGGCATTCAGCTGCAAAGATGCCGAATTAACCACAATATTTTTATCTTTTTTATAAATTAGCACTGAAGCAGCAACTGCAATTGGATCCTTTATGCCTAAATTTTCTGATGCATAAACAATTTCAAATCGGTTATCGAAAGTTCCTTCCAGAGTTGCAAAAGTATAAGGAGTTGCTTTTAAATCGTGATCGACACGCAATAATTTGTCGCGCAGATAAACCGCTTGATTGGCAAAAACTCCTTCAAATTGTTCCAACGAAATTTTCAAATTTCCTGCAGTAGCGGTTTGATAACCCAATTGAACTATGTCATTTTCTTCAAACGGAAGCGCACGTCCCTGAATGGCAAGCTGCGTATCTTCTGCAATGGAGTATAGAAAACTGCTTGCATCTCCAAAAACCTTTCCATCAAAAGCACGATCTAAATTGTCAGTAGCATCTGCAACATACCCAACTAAAATCTGGCTCAAAGTTTCAGTAGTATTTTCTAAATTGAGCCATAAGCGGTGCTTTTGTGCCGTATCTGAACTATTTTGGTTTCTAAAAAAGTTATTATTTCCTGCTCCTGCGCGCATATAGTTTTTAAATTTAGCGCTACCGTTTCCAACTCCCACGGCACCTTGAACAAAAAATGCCTGCCCTGAAGCGATGATTCCTGTAGGAAACTGTGCATTCGGACTCGTGGCTTTGACAGATCCGGTTGAATTCCATTTTGCATAGTCGCCATCCGTATATTGCCCGGAAGCATTTGGCGAGGTTTTATGCGTCCACAAATAAATGGTACCGCCAATTACTGAAACATTCTCTGGATCGTTCAAAAACAAATCTGCATTCAAGCCTGACGGGTAAGGATTTCCGAGTAAATTTGCTTTTGTGGTTCCTTTTACTACAGGTGTAGCAATTAAACCGTTGTTTGGAATTCCCGTCATCGTTGCCGTATAAGTTGCCGACGCAGTAATTGAAAAATTTTGTGGCGCTCTGATGATATACCCTTTCCCCTGCTCCATTTGCGTCTGTTTTGAAATGCTTCTCCAATTATCAAGGGCCGAATCAAATTCAAAATATTTATCTGGAAGAGTTGCCGGAGAAATATCATTCAATGTCTGTGGCGATACTGCAGATGACCAATACGTATAATCAAATCGCCTGATCGGTTGCGTTCTTCTGACCATGGAAATAATGCCATTATTTAGTGCTGCTTCATTAACCTGAACCAAGCTTGCGGCATTGTTTAGCACAAAACGACCACCCGGATGGACATTGATTTCGTTTTGAAGTTTTAAAGTATGATCTGACAGAATTGCCACAGACACACCTGGATTGATGATACAGTTGCATCCTGTTAAATTTGAAGAGGAAGTATAATTTTCGCTGAATAGAATGCTGACTGAAATTCCCGGAGTACCGCCTATCCAGGAAGTTCCATTCCATTCAGATATGCCGCCACCTGCCGTCAATGTAGTTGTTCCAATTACTGATCCATACATATTGCTGACCAAAACGCTGTAATTTCCCATATCTATTGCCGTTGGCGAACTAATTATGTAGCTTGGCGAGGTGGCTCCAGGAATGCTGACATTATTTTTTTTCCACTGGTAGGTAAGATTTGGACCCACCGCTATAACACTGAATTTTACAGGTCCCGGATTCAGGTCGCATATATATTGCGCAATTGGATTAACCACAATCGTTGGAGCTCCAATTATAAATGATTCTGCATTATAAGCTATAAAAGCAGGATCACTGTCGCCACCGGGCATGATCTTAAATTTTGCAATTGATGAAAAGTTAGAGGCATCGATTCCAAAATCAGCAAATCGGAAAGCTACTAATCTTATATCTCGGGTGTCATTGGTTCCCCAAACTCCGTTGGGAGTTGCTGTAGAATACGGAGTACTTGTAGGCAAGCTGAAAAGGTCAAGTCGATAAGTACCAACTGCAGGAATGGCAGATAAATTGGCTCCCACCGGATTTCCAACAATATTTCCATTGCTATCAACAAACGAATAAACATCAACTACTGCACTGGGACTGGCAATTTGAGTGATTAAAATATCTGGTGCATTATCAGTCAAGCTTGATGGAACGATATTGCTGACATCATAAGCCATGACGCTGGTGCTGCTCAAATTGGTCACGCCGGTACCAAGATCAAGACCGTTGATTCCATCAATAAGAACATCTCTGACCGTCAGGCCAGCAACAGCTGGACTTGAAGGCAAAGCCGTAGTAGCATTTCCATCAATCGTGTTTCCGAGAACTATTAAATTTGAATTTCCCGCACTTGAGGGAGTTGATCCCGTAATGCCGTCAGTTGATAGCGCCTTAAAAAATGCTGGAGTAAATGAGATTCCGTTTGCAGTTAATGATGCGTCGTTAGCCTTGGTAGAATACAGTATTCCGTCATAACGAAATGCAGTTAGATTGTGATGCGAATTTGGTTGCTGCGCGAACACACTGCTTGCTGCTGATGAAGACCAAAATCCTCCAAAATCAGAAATGATTCGGGTTACTGCAGCTGTTGAGGCAGTTCCCGACGGAGCGGTGTAAATTGCAGTTGTACTACTCGTTCCTGTTCCATGCGAATTTTGAACAGAGACAGTTCCACTGGTTCCGGTATTTACGATTGCCCGAATTTGGGTAGCAGAAACTACCGTAAAGCTTGCTGCATTTGTACCTCCAAAATATACTGCCGTAACACCAGAAAAATTGGAACCGTTTATGGTAACTAAAGTTCGTTGGGTAATATGGCTTGGAGAAAAGTTGCTGATTGTTGGTGTTTGCGCCACTATTTTGCTAGTGACCAAAAGCGATATGCAACAGAGAAGGTAAAGGGACATCCCCTTAAATTTAAGTAATTTTGATTTCATATATTAAAATTAAGTTTTGGTAATCTAATTTTAAGGGGGTATAGAAATCACTGATTAAAACAAATAAGAATCTATTTATAATTTTAACAGTAATTTACTGTCGCAAAAATAAATAAAAGAAGTAACGTATGAAAAGTAGTACTGTTTTTATGGAAATATGTTAAAAAAAATACTTTTAAGCTTATCAGTATTTTAATTTTTTATTATTTATGAATTATAAGCAGATAATATAACATATATTACAGGTATCAAAATACGCAATGTTATAATATTAACAGTATTTTTACTACACAATTTTTTTAATTTCAACGAGTTGATTTTTTAGTAAAAGAGTAGGAATCAGCAGGTTTACTTTCTTTTAACCAATAGCCTATTTAGTTCTGAATTTTTACATTTTTTGTAACTCCATTTTGCAGCACTATCTTGATAATCAAGACTTGGTTTACAGTAGGAAGATAGTCAATTACATGAGTCAAACTAGCTGTATGATTTTCATCATAAAGCAAGCGCCCTTGCAGATCATAAACATTAACAGATTCTATCCTGATGTCTTCTGTTTTAATGATAATTTTTTTATCTT
>Ga0265780_10008384_pt1 | contig 12568 bp, 15 predicted proteins | sample P1T30metagenome_FD_192432 | JGI IMG/M metagenome (GOLD analysis project Ga0265780, IMG submission 192432) | Plant litter microbial communities from East Loma Ridge, Irvine, California - P1 T30 | ecosystem: Environmental > Terrestrial > Plant litter > Unclassified | place: USA: California...
GGCCTCGGACCGCGCCCACCGCATGGGCCAGCTGCGGCCGGTGACGATCTACCGCCTGGTGGCGCGCGGCACCATCGAAGAGGGCATCGTCGACCTGCACCACCGCAAGCGCGACCTGGCCGACAGCCTGCTGGAAGGGACGGAAATGGCGGCGCGTATGTCGCCCGGCGAGATGCTGTCCATGCTCAAGCAGGGGTTGGCGTAGCATTCCAGCAGTCTTTGATCGGCCGCACATCTGTTCATGCGAAGTTTGAACGCGCGGTCGGCAAAGCCGACCACCCTACTAGCGCCGTCTCCAATTCCGTGTGATCATGCCGCTTTTACGGAAGAGTACCGACACATGGAACTGGACAAAGCGGCAATGACGGCGCAAGCCCACGTCATCGGCGTCAAATCCTGGATGGCCTACGCCGGCGTGCTGGCCCTGGCCGTCGTGCTGTTCTTCGTCGCGCTGCCGCTCGCCTTTTTATGGAACGACATCGCGGCGGCCGCGGTGCTGGGCGTGTCGGCGCTGATCGTCGCCTACCAGTTCCTGATGGTGCGCAGCGTGCAGCTGTACTACGACGACGTCGGCGTCTGGGTGGTGTCGGGCGTGCTGCCGTGGAAGCGCGGCGTCAATGGCGTGAAGTGGCGCGACATCGACGACGCCACTTACGTCAACGGCTTCGTCGGCTGGGCCACGCGCTCGTACACGGTGCGCATCGGCCACCGTTTTACGCGCGGCAGCGAGATCGTCCTGCACCACATCGCGCATGGCCGCAAGGCGGTGGAGACGGTCAACGCCCTCCATCAACAGATGATCCGCGCGGGCGAGATCGACTGATCGTGACCGAATGTTTCAGCCGCCCGCTGGCGGTTTGAATGGTGCTACTCTTCCGAGGTTCCACCAGACGCTCGATGCGCCGGTGAAAATCCGACCTTTCAATTTACAGGGTTCGAACAGGATGATGAAAACGAAAATCGCGCTGGCGGTCCTGCTGGCGAGTTTCGCGCTGGCGCCCGCCGGCGCCCATGCGGCCCAGTCCTCCAAGGGCAAGGGCAAAGCCAAGGCCACCAAGGTGGTCAAATCGAAAGCCAAGAAGCCGAAAGCACCGGTCAAGAAAGCTGTCGCCGCAGCCGCCGCAGTTGGTGCAGGCGCCGCCGTGGCCGCGGCGCCGGGTGCGGGTGCGTCCGAAAAACGCCTCGACCGCCGCTTCGACACCATGAGCATGCAGTACCTGACCGCGCTGTGGCGCGTCGATCCGGAGGGCGGCATCTACGTCGGCAAGTTCGACCAGGCCGCCAACCTGACCATCCCGGACGCGGCCACCCGCGCGAAAAAACTCGCCTTCGCCAATGAGTGGCTGGACAGGTTCAACAAGCTCGACGTGCGCCAGCTGTCGCCGCGCCAGCGCACCGACCTGGCCCTTCTGGTGAACAAGCTGGAAAGGGAGCGCTGGTACCTGAACACCTGGCGCGAGCACGAGTGGAATCCGTCGCTATACAACGTCGCCCAGCCGCTCGACCTGATCCTGAACACCGAGTACGCCGCCACGCCGCAGCGCCTGCGCACCCTCCTCAAGCGCCTGGCCAACGTGCCGGATTATTATGCCGCGGCCCAAGGCACGATCGCCAACCCGACCCGCGAGCACACCCAGCTCGCGATCTCGCAGGCGCCGGGCACCATCGCGGTGCTGGCGGACCTGGGCAAGGCGGCCCAGGAATCGATCCTGACCGCGCAGGAAAAGGCGATCTTCGCGCAGCGCATCGCGAATGCCGGCAGCGCAGTGCTGGCCTACGTCGACTTTTTGACGGCGCTGGACAAGAACATGACAAACCCGCGTCCTTTCCGCGCCGGGAAGAACCTGTACGAGCAGAAGTTCGCGCTCGAGATCCAGTCGTCCAGCAGCGCCGAGCAGACCTTCCGCAAGGCGCTGGCCACGCGCCAGGAGCTCTTGCAGCGCATGGACACGATCTCGGACGAGCTGTGGCCGCGCTACATGGCGGGTGTCACGAAGCCGCGCGACCGCTTCCAGAAGATCGGCATGATGATCGATAAACTCTCCGCACGCCACGTCGCGCGCGAGAACTTCCTGCCCGAGATCCGGCGCCAGATCCCGGCGCTGCACAAGTTCGTGGTCGAGAAGAACCTGCTCACGCTCGATGCCGACAAGCCTTTGGAGGTGCGCGAGACCCCGCTGTACCAGCGCGGCGTGGCCGGCGCCAGCATCGACGCGCCGGGCCCGTATCGTCCCAAGGACAAGACCTATTACAACGTGACGCCACTGGATGGCCTCAGCGCCGAACAGGCCGAGAGCAGCCTGCGCGAGTACAACGAGTGGATTCTGCAGATCCTGAACATCCACGAAGCGATCCCCGGCCACTACGCCCAGCTGGTGTACGCCAACCGCTCGCCTTCGCTGGTGAAGTCGCTGTTCGGGAACGGCGCCATGGTCGAGGGCTGGGCCGTCTACGGCGAGCGCATGATGCTGGAGAACGGCTACGGCGACAACGCGCCCGAGATGTGGCTGATGTACTCGAAGTGGAACCTGCGCAGCGTGACCAACACCATCCTCGACTATGGCGTGCACGTGATGGGCATGGGACAAGCTGAAGCGATCGACCTGCTCACGCGCCAGGCTTTCCAGACGCGCCAGGAAGCGGTCGAGAAGTGGCGCCGGGTGCAGCTGACCTCGGTGCAGCTGACCAGCTACTACAGCGGCTACGAGCAGATCATGGAATTACGTGAACGGCGCAAGCAGCAGCTGGGGGAGCGCTTCGATCTGAAGGCGTTCCACGACCAGTTCCTGGGGTATGGGAATGCGCCGGTGAAGATGATTTCGGAGTTGATGCAGTAGTAGGGTGGGCGGGTCTCCCGCCCACGCGTTCAAATAGACGGTGAATTGACGCGCACCATTTATTTACGCACTGTTTGAACGCGTGGGCGGCGTTTGTGACGCAGGCTGCTCGCCTGGTCCAGTGGAGCCGCCCACCCTACAAAACCGGCCAGGCCCCACCTGGCATCAAGCCTGCTCTTTGGGCGCCTGCGTCATCCGCGTGAACATTGGCGCCACCAGGATGCCCAGCTCATAGAGCAGACACATCGGAATCGCCAGCGCCAGCTGGCTGACCACGTCCGGCGGCGTCACGATGGCAGCGATGACGAACGCTCCGACGATCACATAGGAGCGGATCTCGCGCAGCTTTTCGATGCTGACGATCCCCATGCGCACCAGGATCACCACCGCCACCGGCACCTCGAAGGTGAAGCCGAAGGCGAGGCACATCGACATCACGAAGTCGAGGTAGTTTTCGATGTCCGGGGTCACCGCGATCGAGGTCGGCGCGAACTCGCCGATGAACTGGAACACGCGGCCGAACACGAAGAAGTAGCAGAAGGCGACGCCGGACAGGAACAGCAGCGAGGACGACACCACCAGCGGCAGCACCAGGCGCTTCTCGTGCGCGTACAGGCCGGGGGCGACGAACGCCCACAATTGATAGAACACCCAGGGCAGCGCCAGCATGAAGGCCAGCAACAGGGTGACCTTCATCGGCACCAGGAAGGGCGAGATCACGCCGGTGGCGATCATGGTGGAGCCGGCCGGCAGCGCGGCGACCATCGGTGCGGCCAGCAGGTCGTAGACTTGCGAGGGGCCGGGCCAGATGAACAGGGCCGCGCAGGCGATGGCGATCCCGATCGACGCCTTGACCAGGCGGTCACGCAGCTCGACGAGATGGGAGATGAAGGTTTCTTCGCCTGAAGCTTCGTCGGTCATTTAAAAGAAGGAATTCCTGGAGTTGCTGGAGCCGGGGCGGAACTTGCGCACGCGCGCGGCGCCGGACAGCACATGGGTCTTGCCGCCGTTGCGGTGCTTGTACCAGCTCGGGACGGCGGAGGTACGCACCAGCTTCTTGCGGCGGAAATCGCGCGCCTTGCGCTCGATGTCGGTGGTGCTGACGAAGGAAGACGAATGCGAATGCGACGACGACGACGAGGATGAACCGTGCTCGCGGTCGTCCCACAAGGCCTCGACTTCGTCGACGTGGCTATGCATCGACTGCTCGACGTCGGCCTTGAACGAGGCCGCGCTATCGTGCACTTCCTTGTGCAGGTTGCGCAGCTCGTCGAGCTCGATTTCCCGGCTGACCTCGGACTTGACGTCGTGCAGGTAGCGCTGGGCGCGCCCGTACAGGGTGCCCGCCATGCGCGCCACCTTCGGCAGTTTTTCAGGGCCGATCACGATCAGCGCGACAACGCCGATGATCGCCAGTTTCGACAGTCCGAGATCGATCATGCCCTTGCTGTTCCCGTGTTAATCAAAGACGGGTCTTGTCGCGGGCTTCCACGTCGATGGTGGACTTGTCGGCGACCTGCTGCGGCGTCTGGGTGGTGGACGTCGACGCGGTCGGATTCGCCTTGTCTTCGTCGCCCTTGACGCCATCCTTGAAGCCCTTCACGGCCTTGCCGAGGTCGCCGCCGATATTGCCGATCTTCTTGGTGCCGAAAATCAGCATCACGACGACGAGAACAATCACCCAGTGCCAAATACTCATCGAACCCATGTTTATCTCCTTGCAAGGCGCACTGCGCCTGTAAATCGGGAAAGCGTCTCTGTTTCAGTATACGCCATGCGGGGCGGCTTGCCCCGTTTAAACCTTGTGCTTCAGGTACCGAGCCCGCGCCATGGGCGCTTGCCGCCGTACACGTGCATGTGCAGGTGATACACCTCCTGCCCACCGTCCGGCCCGCTGTTGATCAGGGTCTTGAAGCCGCCGCTGCGTTCGCCATCAAGACCGGTCTTGACCTCGACACCCTGCTCCTGCGCCAGCTTCGGCGCCAGCGCCAGCATCTTGCCCAGCACCGCCGCGTGCTCGAGGCCGCAGTCGGACAATGTATCCACGTGCTGCTTCGGAATCACCAGCAGGTGCACCGGCGCGGCCGGGTTGATGTCCTTGAACGCCAGCACGTCGTCGTCTTCGTAGACGACATTGGCCGGAATCTGTTTGGCCACGATCTTGCAGAAAATGCAGTTGTCCATCTTGTCTCCAGATTCATTACAGCTGTCCCAGCGGGAAAGCCCGTGCATCCTAACGGCGCCACATGACAAGGCCGTGACGCCCGCCAGCCGATTATGACACCGGACGCGGCGAAGGCAAGCGCAAGCGAGCGCTCACGCGCATCTTATTTTTCTTGGCGGGAAGCTTTCTCGTCGATGCCGGACACGCCCTCGCGGCGCGCCAGCTCGTCGACCACCTGCTGCGGCGTCAAACCGAACTGCGCCAGCAGCACCATCGAGTGGAACCACAGGTCGGCGGTCTCATATAACACCTTGCTGGCGTCGCCCGAGACGCGCGCGTCCTTGGCGGCCATCACGGTCTCGGTGGCTTCTTCGCCAATCTTTTTCAGGATGGCGTCGTCGCCCTTGCTGAACAGCTTGGCGACATAGGACGTCGCCGGATCGCCGCCGTGTTCCGGCTTGCGCGACTCGATCACGCTTGCTACGCGGGCCAGAATGTCACTCATGGGATTTCTTTGCGTGAGAATAGATGGTGTCGGGGTCTTGCAGCACGGGTTCCACCGCCTGCCAGTCCTCGCCGTCGAACTTCTGGAAAAAGCAGGAGTGGCGTCCGGTGTGGCAGGCGATGCCGCCCTTCTGCTCGATTTTCAGGAGCACGACGTCTTCGTCGCAGTCCAGGCGCATCTCCAGTACCTTCTGCGTGTGGCCGGATTCTTCACCCTTGTGCCACAGTTTCTTGCGCGAGCGGCTCCAGTAGACGGCTTCGCCCAGCTCCGCCGTTTTCGTCAGCGCTTCACGGTTCATCCAGGCGAACATCAGGATGTCGCCAGTGGCCGCTTCCTGGGCGATCACCGGCACCAGGCCGTTCTCGTCCCAGCGCACCTTGTTCAGCCATTTGGCATTGTTCGCCATGCTTACTCCAGCCGCATCGGGATGCCACGTTCCGCCATGAAGCGCTTGGCTTCACCGACCGTATGCTGCCCGTAGTGGAAGATGCTGGCGGCCAGCACCGCGTCGGCGTGGCCCTCGAGCACGCCGTCGGCCAGATCCTGCAGGCCGCCGACGCCGCCCGAGGCGATCACGGAAATGCGGACCGCATCCGACACGGCGCGCGTCAGGCCAAGATCGAAACCGGATTTGGTGCCGTCGCGGTCCATCGAAGTGAGCAGCAACTCACCGGCGCCGAGGCTTTCCATCTTGCGCGCCCATTCGACGGCGTCCAGTCCGGTGGCGTTGCGGCCGCCGTGGGTGAAGACTTCCCATTTGTTTGGACCGACCTGCTTGGCGTCGATCGCCACCACGATGCACTGCGAACCGTGCTTCTGCGAGGCGTCGAACACCAGTTGCGGGTTGGTGACGGCCGAGGTGTTCATGCTGACCTTATCGGCGCCGGCATTGAGCAGGCGGCGCACGTCTTCGACCTTGCGCACGCCGCCACCGACGGTGAGCGGAATGAACACGGTCGAAGCCACGGCTTCGATGATCGGCAGGATCAGGTCGCGACCGTCGCTGGAAGCGGTGATGTCGAGGAAGGTGAGTTCGTCGGCGCCTTGTCCGTCATAACGGCGCGCGATCTCGACCGGGTCGCCGGCATCGCGCAACTCGGTGAAGTTGACGCCCTTGACCACACGGCCGCCGGTGACGTCGAGGCAGGGGATGATACGTTTTGCGAGCATAGAAATTCCAGCGTTGGCTTCAGCCCGTCGTTCCCGCGAAGGCGGGAACCCAATTTTGCATGAGCAGTCGAAACGCGAACAAACTTGGATTCCCGCCTGCGCGGAAATGACGGTTTTGGGGCTGGTGGCCGTAGCCACCGGCGCCTTTCTGCCTTACGCCTGCGCCCCTTCCGTCAATGCATCCGCCCGCTCCTGCGCCGAAGCCAGGTCCAGCGTGCCCTCATAGATCGAACGCCCGCAGATCACCCCTTCGATGCCTTCGTCCTGCACCGCGCATAGCGCTTCCACGTCGGCCAGGTTGTGCACGCCGCCCGATGCAATCACCGGAATGCGCACCGACTGCGCCAGCTTGACGGTGGCTTCGATGTTCACGCCGGCCATCATGCCGTCGCGGCCGATGTCGGTGTAGACAATCGACTCGACGCCATAACCCTCGAACTTCTTGGCCAGGTCGATGACTTCGTGGCCCGACATCTTGCTCCAGCCGTCGGTGGCGACCTTGCCGTCCTTGGCGTCCAGGCCGACGATGATCGAACCCGGGAAGGCGCCGCAGGCGTCATGCAGGAAGCCCGGGTTTTTCACGGCGGCGGTGCCGACAATGATGTAGGTGATGCCGTCGTCGAGGTAGCGCTCGATGGTGTCGAGGTCGCGGATTCCGCCGCCCAGCTGGACCGGGATCTCGTCGATACCCATCTCGTCGGCATAGTCCCGCACCGTTTGCAGGATCGACTTGATGGCCGGTTCGTTCTTCGGCTTGCCGGCGAAGGCGCCGTTCAGGTCGACCAGGTGCAGGCGGCGCGCGCCCTGCTTGAGCCAGTGCAGCGCCATCTCGGCGGGGTCTTCGGAGAATACGGTAGCCAGGTCCATGTCGCCTTGTTTCAGGCGGACGCAGTGACCGTCTTTGAGGTCGATGGCGGGGATCAAGAGCATGGTCGTTGTCGGTTTGGTTGACGTCGGAGGAAACGTAGATTCACGGTTTCCAGTTGATGAAATTGCGGTACAGGCGCAGGCCGGCGGCTGCGCTCTTTTCGGGGTGGAACTGGGTGGCGACCAGGTTGTCGCGCGCCACGGCGCAGGCATACAGCCCGCCGTAGTCGGCTTCGCCGATGATGTCGCTGGCTTCTTCCGGCGCCGCGTAATAGCTGTGCACGAAATAGAAATAGCTGCCGTCCTCGACGCCGTCCCACAGCGGGTGGGCGCGGCTCTGGCGCACGCGGTTCCAGCCCATCTGCGGCACCTTGAAGCGCGAGCCGTCGGCCTGCAGTTTTCCATCTAACTGGAACCGCACCACCTTGCCCGGCAACAGGCCCAGGCCCGGCGTGCCCTCGTTCTCTTCGCTGGCGTCGAACAGCATCTGCTCGCCCACGCACACGCCCATCACCGGGCGGGTCTTCACGGCGCGCAGCAAGGCTTCTTCGGCGCCGGATTCGCGCAGGCTGCGCATGCAGTCGCGCATCGCGCCCTGCCCCGGCAGCACGATGCGGTCGGCCGCATCGATGTCTTCCGGTTTGTTCGACACCAGGATGTCGGCTTCCGGCGCGGCGGCGCGCAGCGCCTGCGCGACCGAACGCAGGTTGCCCAGGCCATCGACCACTACGATCTTGTTCGTCATATCGGCTCTTACAGGCTGCCTTTGGTCGAAGGGATGATGCCGGCCGCGCGTTCGTCGAGCGTGGTGGCCATGCGCAGCGCGCGTCCGAATGCCTTGAACACGGTCTCGCACTGGTGGTGGGCGTTCACGCCGCGCAGGTTGTCGATGTGCAGGGTGACGCCGGCATGGTTCACGAAGCCGCGGAAGAATTCGCCGGTGAGGTCGACGTCAAACGTGCCGATCATGGCGCGCGTCCATGGGATGTGCATTTCCAGGCCTGGACGGCCGGAAAAATCGATCACCACGCGCGACAGCGCCTCGTCCAGCGGCACGTAGGAATGGCCGTAGCGGGTCATGCCCTTCTTGTCGCCGACCGCCTTGGCGATCGCCATGCCGAGCGTGATGCCGGTGTCCTCGACCGTATGGTGGGCGTCGATGTGCAGGTCGCCGACGGCCTCGACCTCGAGGTCGATCATGCCGTGGCGCGCGATCTGGTCGAGCATGTGGTCGAGGAAGGGGACGCCGGTGTTCAGTTTCTGGCGGCCGGTGCCGTCGAGGTTGAGCGAGACGCGGATCTGCGTCTCGTTGGTATTGCGCGTGATGTCGGCGGTGCGGGTCATTGCTGGGGGCTGGTCATTGGGTTCTCACGGATGCGCGAGAACCGCTGCTATAGGGATGCTTTCAGGGCATTCAGGAATGCGGTATTTTCTTCCGGTGTACTGACCGTGACGCGGATGCAGTCGGTCAGCATCTTGTCCATTTTACCCAAATTCTTGACCAGCACCTTCCCGGCGCGCAGATCGGCGCAGACGCGTTCCGCATCCGGCACGCGCAGCGCGATGAAATTCGCGGCCGATGGAAACACTTCGACCCCCGGCAGCGCCGCCAGTTCGGCGGCCAGGCGGGTACGTTCGGTGTTCAGCATCTCGGCCTGGCGGTCGAGCACGTCAAGGTGGTCGAGTGCGAACTCGGCCGCCACCTGGGTCAGCACGTTGACGTTGTAGGGCGGGCGCACCTTCTCGAATTCGGCCAGCAATTTTGCGTCGCCTGACAGGTAGCCGAGGCGGATGCCGGCCAGGCCCAGCTTGGACAGGGTGCGCATCACGACCAGGTTCGGGAACTCCGGCAGGCGGCCCATGAAGCTCTTCCTGGCGAACGGCTGATAGGCCTCGTCGACCACGGCGATGCCGGTGTCGCCCAATGCGTTGATGATGGCGACCATGTCGTCGGCATCGAACAGGTTGCCGGTCGGGTTGTTCGGGTAGGCCAGGAATACCAGCGCCGGCTTGTGCTGTTCGATCGCGGCCAGCATGGCCGGCAGGTCCAGCGAAAAGTCGGCTTTCACCGGCACGCCGACGAAGTCCGCGCCCGCGAACTGGGCCGAGCGCGAGAACATCACGAAGGCCGGGGTCGGCGCCATCACGACGGCGCGCTTGCTGCCCTGCTGTGCGACGGCGGTGGCCATGATCGAGATGAGTTCATCCGAGCCGTTGCCGAGCAAGACCTCGTAACCGGCGGGCACGCCCAGGCCGGCGCAGATCTTCTCTTTCAGGGTGGCGTAGGACGCCACCGGATAGCGGTTCAGCGCGGCGTCGGCCAGGCGCTGGCCCAGTTTGGCGCGCAGTTCATGTGGCAGCTCATAGGGGTTCTCCATCGCGTCGAGCTTGATGTAGCCGCTCGCATCCGGCACGTGGTAGCTGGCGATGTTGCGGACGTCTTCGCGGATGGTGGTGTCGATCAGCTTGTCGATGGCGCTCATGTTCGATGTCATGCGGGTTCCTCGTTCAGGGGGATGCTCTTGACGGCGGCCTTGCGTTTTTTTCCTGCGACCGGCACTTCCGGCTCGGCCAGGCGCGCGCGGATGATGTCGCAGTAGTCGGGGTTGAGTTCGAAGCCGGTGAAGTGGCGTCCGGTCTGGCGCGCGGCGATCGCCGTGGTGCCGCTGCCCATGAACGGGTCCAGCACGACGCCGCCCGCCGGGCAGGAGGCTTTCACCATGCGCGCGATGATCTCGAGCGGTTTCTGGGTAGGGTGATCGGCGCGTTCCGGATGCTCGCGGTGCAGGCGCGACACGCTCCACACGTCCTTCGGGTTGTAGCCGACTTCCAGCCACTTGGCGCCGACGAAAATCGAACGCGAACGCGCCTTTTTCGTCTCGGCGTCGTAGGGAATCCGTACGGCGTCGAGGTCGAAATAATAGTCCTTGCGGTTGACAAAAAAGCCGATGGTATCGTGGACCGACGAGAAGCTGCGCACGCTGCCGCCCATCGAGGGCACGCGGCGGTCCCAGATGATCTCGTTCATCATCGTCATGCGTTTTTTCAGCATCACGAAGATCTCGGGCGTGAAGCGCCAGGTGAGGAAGATGTACAGGCTGCCGTTGGGTTTGAGCTTCGGCAGCGCGGCGTCGATCCACTGCTCGGTCCAGGCCAGGTAAGCTTCGACGCTCTGCTGGTCGGAGGCGTTGCCGTAGTCCTTGCCGAGGTTGTAGGGCGGGTCGGTCAGGATCAGGTCGATGGAACCGTCCGGGATGCGCGCCAGGCCTGGCAGCGCATCCTCGCAGAACACCTGGTCGACCCAGGCGCTCATGATTTCAGGCGCAGCTCTGCGCTGCGGGCGTGGGCCTGCAGTCCTTCGCCGTAGGCCAGTTCGGCCGCAACTTTCCCCAGCGTCTGGGCGCCCTGCTCGCTCACCTGGATGATGGACGAACGCTTCTGGAAGTCGTAGACGCCCAGCGGCGAGGAGAAGCGCGCGGTGCGCGAGGTCGGCAACACGTGGTTCGGGCCGCAGCAGTAGTCGCCCAGCGATTCGGACGAGAAGCGGCCGAGGAACATGGCGCCGGCGTGGCGGATCTGGTCAGCCCATTTCAGCGGGTCCTCTGCCGAGATTTCCAGGTGCTCGGCGGCGATGGCGTTGGCGATTTCACAGGCCTCTTCCATGTCGCGCACTTTGACCAGGGCGCCGCGATCGGTCAGCGAGGTGGTGATGGTCGCGGCGCGCGGCATGGTGGGCAGCAGCTTGTGGATGCTGGCTTCCACGCGCGCGATGTAGTCGGCGTCCGGGCACAGCAGGATCGCTTGCGCCAGCTCGTCGTGCTCGGCCTGCGAGAACAAGTCCATCGCCACCCAGTCCGGGTCGGTGCTGCCGTCGCACAGCACCAGGATTTCCGAGGGACCGGCGATCATGTCGATGCCGACCGTGCCGAACACGCGGCGCTTGGCGGCGGCCACGTAGGCATTGCCGGGGCCGACGATCTTGTCCACCGCCGGAATGGTGGCGGTGCCGTAGGCCAGCGCGCCGACGGCTTGCGCGCCGCCGATGGTGATCACGCGGGTTACGCCGGCGATCGCGGCGGCGGCCAGCACCATCTGGTTCTTCACGCCGTCCGGGGTCGGCACCACCATCACGATTTCCTGCACGCCGGCCACCTGTGCCGGGATCGCGTTCATCAGGACCGACGAAGGATAGGCCGCCTTGCCGCCCGGGACGTAGATGCCGACCCGGTCGAGCGGCGTCACGCGCTGGCCCAGCACGGTGCCATCAGGCTCGGTGAAGGTAAAACCGTTGAGCTCACCCTTCTGGCGTTCGTGGAAGACGCGGATACGCTCGGCAGCGGTGCGCAGGGCGGCGCGCTGGGCCTCGGGGATCGCCGCCAGGGCCGCGTCCAGTTCTTCCTGCTGGATGTCGAAGGCGGCCATCGAGGTGGCGCCGCCGTTCGGGATGCGGTCGAAGCGGTTCGTGTATTCGAGCACGGCAGCGTCACCGCGATGCTTCACGTCCGCCAGGATCTTCGCGACGGACGACTCGATGGCGTCGTCGGTCTCGGCTTCGAATGCCAGCAGGGCATCCAAAGTGGCTTTGAAGTCTGGTGCGGAAGAATCGAGCTTGCGGATCTGTACTGCCATGGTGCTTAACCTTTAGCTTGGGATGCCTGTTGGAAGGCGTCGAGGATGGGTTGCAGGCGCTCGCGTTTGAGCTTGAGCGCGGCCTGGTTGACCACCAGGCGCGAGGAAATCTCCATGATCTTCTCGACTTCGACCAGGTTATTGGCGCGCAGGGTGCCGCCGGTCGAGACCACGTCGACGATGGCGTCCGACAGGCCGACCAGCGGCGCCAGTTCCATCGAGCCGTACAGCTTGATCAGGTCGACGTGCACGCCTTTCGATGCGAAGTGCTCGCGGGCGGTATTCACGAACTTGGTCGCCACGCGCAGGCGCGCGCCCTGGCGCACCGCGGTCTCGTAGTCGAAGCCGGCGTTCACCGCCACCGACATGCGGCAGCAGGCGATGCGCAGGTCGATC
>Ga0265780_10008385_pt1 | contig 12567 bp, 8 predicted proteins | sample P1T30metagenome_FD_192432 | JGI IMG/M metagenome (GOLD analysis project Ga0265780, IMG submission 192432) | Plant litter microbial communities from East Loma Ridge, Irvine, California - P1 T30 | ecosystem: Environmental > Terrestrial > Plant litter > Unclassified | place: USA: California...
GGCCAGACGAGCGTGGCGCTCGGGCCGAAGGGCGAGCTTGTCATACCGGACGTGGTCGGGGAGAACGGCCGGCCGAGGCATTGGGTGGAGATCGCGCCGTTCGTGTGGCGCGATGTCGACAGTCGCGAGCGGCTCGCTGCCAAGGTCGTCAACGGGAAGGTCGTCCGCTGGGCGTTCGATCTGATCTCGCCTTGGGAGGTGTTCGATCGCGTACCGACCGCACGCTCGATGGCGTGGATCAAGCCAGCGCTCTACGCGAGCCTCGCGATCCTGCTACTGACCTTCCTGTACTGGCCGCTGGGATGGTTCCTTCGCCGCCGATTCAAGGCACCGATCGCGCTCCGAGGAAGGGCGCTCGGTGCCTATCGGGCTACGCGGATCATGGCGGGGCTCGATCTAGTGGTGCTGGTGGGCTGGATGGTACTTGTTACCCGGTTGCTCGGCGTGCTGGCGAGCGGACCGGAGATTTTCGTTCCCTGGCTCTGGCTGCTCCAGGTTGCCGGCCTCGTGATCTTCCCCGGCGCGGTGTTGGTAAGCGGCTGGAATGCGTGGCTGACGTGCCGCGACGCAAGACCGTGGACGCGCAAGCTATGGAGTGTGCTCGTCGTGTTTGCTGCGCTGCACATCCTCTACTTCGCGGCGACCTTTGGTCTGATCGCGATGACGGTGCACTACTGATGGCCCGGCGCGATATCGAGGTCGTCACCGCGACGCTCACGCTCGCCGAGCCCTTCCGCATCTCGGGATACGTCTTCGAGACGTGGGACGTCGTTGAGGTCACGATCCGCGAGGAAGGATCGATCGGGCGCGGCGAGGGTGGGGGCGCCTATTTCCTCGGCGATGACGTTCCGCATATGATGGCTGACCTGGCCGCAGCGTCCGACGCGATCGGCGCGGGCGCCACGCGCGACGAGCTGCGCACCCTGATGCCGGCCGGTGGCGCGCGCAACGCGGTCGATTGCGCGCTGTGGGAGCTGGAGGCGGCGCAAGCGGGGTTGCCAGTCTGGCAGCTCGCCGGACTGGCCGCACCGCGTCCTGTCCGCACCACCTTCACGCTGGGCGCGGATACGCCGGCGGCGATGGCAGCGCGCGCAAGACGGTATGCACAAGCGCGCTCGATTAAGATCAAGCTTACCGGCGATCCCGCGCTCGATCTCGCACGCGTCGCCGCGATTCGCACCGCACGTCCCGACGTCTGGCTTGGGGTCGACGGCAATCAGGGGTTCGCGCGTTCCGACCTGCCTGCGCTGATCGAGGGGCTCGGACGGTACGACGTATCCCTGCTCGAACAGCCACTGCCGCGCGGACAGGAGAAGGATCTCGAGGGGAGGGCCTCAGCGATCCCGATCGCGGGTGACGAGAGCATCCTGACGCTGGCCGACATCGCCACGGCGGTAGGTCGCTTCGACGTCGTGAACATCAAACTCGACAAGTGCGGCGGCCTGACCGAGGGGCTGGCGATGGCCGCCGAAGCCCGTGCACGCGGCTTGGGCGTGATGGTCGGGTGCATGGTCGGCACGAGCCTGGCGATGGCACCCGCCTTCCTACTCGGGCAGCAATGCGACCTCGTCGACCTCGACGGCCCGACGTTCCTCGCTTCGGATCGCAGTCCGGGCGTCGTCTATGCCGATGGCGCGATCTTTGCCGGACCCGATGTCTGGGGTGCGACTGCACCCGTCGTCGCATGAGCGAGCGGGATATGACGCCTACCTGGTTTGGTCAGCCACGCGGGCTGACGATCCTGTTCCTCACGAACATGTGGGAGCAATTCTCCTATTACGGCATGCGTGCGCTGCTGATCTACTACATGACCAAGCAGCTTATGCTCGGCCAGCAATGGTCGTCCGTCGTCTACGGGACCTACACCGCCTGCGCCTATTTCACGCCCATCCTAGGGGGCGTGATCTCCGACCGTTTCCTTGGCAAGCGTCGCGCGATCATGGTCGGCGGCAGCATCATGGCTGCAGGGCATTTCATGATGACGTTCGAGCCGCTCTTCTACGTCGCGCTCGCGACGATCGCGCTCGGCAACGGCCTGTTCCTTCCCAGCTTGCCGAGCCAGATCGACGATCTCTACACCGCCGGTGATCCGCGCCGCGGCTGGGCGTACAACGTGTATTATGTCGGCGTGAATTTCGGCGGCTTCCTCGCGCCGCTGATCTGCGGAACGCTCGGTGAGACATTGGGATGGCATTACGGTTTCGGCGCCGCCGGAATCGGGATGGTCGCAGGGCTTGTCATCTACAGCTGGGGACGGCGCTATCTGCCGCCCGAGCGATCCCGCGAGCCGGATGCGGCAATGCCGGTGAAGCGTGCGCCGATGGATCGCCGCATGGTCTTCGCCCTCGTCGGAGTGGCGTTCGCGGTCACCGTGTTCCGTGGCGCCTATGAGCAGGTCGGCAACACCGTCGCGCTGTGGACCGATCAGGGCGTCGATCGACATGCAGGCGACTGGTCGATCCCGATGACGTGGTTCCAGTCGCTCAACTCGCTGTTCGTCATCGCCTTCACCCCGGTGCTGCTCGCATGGTGGGGGCGTCGCGCGGCGCGCGGCTTCGCGCAGCCCTCGGCGCGGCGGATGGCGACAGGCGCGCTGATCGTCGCGGGCTCCTATGCGCTGATCGCGTTGGCGATCGCCATCAGCGGCGCTGGCTTGGTGGGTTGGCCGTGGCTCGTCGCATTCTTCGCGGTGCTGACCGTCGGCGAGTTGTTCATCCTGCCGACTGGGCTCGGGCTGTTCGCCCGACTAGCGCCCGCCGGCTACGGCGCGACCACTGTCGCTGCATGGTTCCTGGCGATCTTCACCGGTAGTCTGACCGCAGGCTTAGTCGGCACATTGTGGAGCCGCATGTCCCCATCTTCGTATTTCCTCTTGCTCGCGGCGATCGCGGCGATGGCTGCACTGCTGCTGCACGTACTGACCCCGTCGGTAACCCGCGTCGAGCTCGCGGATGCGGATTCGAAAATGCTTTGACTATTATCTGAACAAGATCATATTCTCCAATCAGAGATATATTGCACGTCGTCGGGGTGTGGCGAAAACGCCAGCGCCGTTTTCAAGAAAAGGGGAATGCCATGTCGCATCCAAGACGAGTTCGCCTGCTGATTGCCAGTGCGATCGGGACCGTATTCATCGCCGGCGCCGCGCATGCCAATGGCCCGGTCGCCCCGTCGCCCGAGGTCGCCGACCAGACCGGCGTCGACGGTGCGGCGCGCCGCGCCGACGCACAGGACGACATCATCGTCACCGCGCAAAAGCGTGACCAGGCCCTCATCGACGTGCCGCAATCGATCAGCGTGGTCTCCGGCGCCACGCTGGAGACGCATCAGGCGACGAGCTTTCAGGATTATCTCAACCTCGTTCCCGGCCTGCAGCTCGACCAGAGCACGCCCGGTGCAGGGCGGCTGATCCTGCGCGGTCTAAACACGGGCGGAGTGGCCTCGACGGTCGCGGTGTATGTCGACGAAACTCCGTTCGGCTCATCGAGCGGGCTGGTGAACGGCGGCGTCCTGGCGGGGGATTTCGATACGTTCGACATTGACCGGGTCGAGGTGCTGCGTGGTCCGCAGGGTACGCTCTACGGCGCAAGTTCGCTGGGTGGCCTCATCAAGTTCGTGACTAATGCACCCGACACCAGCCGGATCGAGGGCCGCGCACGCGCCGGCATCGAGACGACGAAGGGCGGTGACCTGTCGTACCGGGCGAACGCAATGCTGAACATTCCTCTCGGCAGCACGCTCGCACTGCGCGCATCGGGGTTCTACAACAAGGTCGGCGGCTTCATCGATTCGATCGGGACATCGGCCCGCGACGGCACCGGGGCGCTGACCGGCGGCCAGGGTCTCGTCAAGACTGCCGACGTCGCCAATAATATTAACGATTCGAAATCCTATGGCGGGCGCGGTTCGCTGCTGTTCAAGCCGAGCGACGCGTTCGACATCCGCCTGACCGGACACTTCCAGAACATCCGTGCCGACGCGCCATCGGTGGTGGAGAGCGATCCGAACACGTTGCGCACGCTGTACGGCCGGCCCACCCAGTCGCAGTTCGCCGATCAGTTCACCAACATCGACTACCGACTGTACAACGGGCTGGTCAACTACGACTTCGGCTTCGCGACGCTCACATCGTCGTCTAGCTACTCGACGCAGAACCAGACGTTCCGCGACGACGCGACGTTCAACCTGAGCGGCCTCGTCCAGTTGGCTTTGGCTGCGCCGCCTAACGACTTCTTCCTCGATCAGAAGACGAAAGACCGACGCTTCACGCAGGAGGTTCGCCTCGCATCATCTGCGAACGATGTGTTCGAGTGGTTGATCGGCGGCTATTACACCAATGAGAAGGGCAGTATCGAACAGGACTTCGCGGCGGTTAGGCCCGGTACGACGACGCTGCTCACCTTCCCGTTCACGCTCGGACAGGTCGCGTTCCGAACGAAATACAAGGAATATGCCGGGTTCGGCAATGGAACGCTGCATTTCGGCCGCAGCGTCGACATCGATTTCGGCGGGCGCTACAGCCACAACACGCAACGCGCTAGCCAGACGGCGGCCGGTGTCTTGGCAGGCAACGTGCCGGTGAATACGGCTCTGCGATCGTCGGACGACGTCTTCACCTGGTCGGTCGCGCCCAAGCTCAAGATCGGCGACCGCGCGTCGCTCTACGCGCGCGCCGCAAAGGGCTATCGACCGGGCGGACCGAACGTCATTTCGCCGACCGCGCCGGCCGGTACGCCGGCCTCGTTCGATCCCGATACCGTGACCAGCTACGAAGTGGGATTCAAGGGCGAGACGGAGGATCGCACCTTCGGCCTCGACGTGTCGGTGTACCATATCGACTGGAAGGACATTCAATTGCTGTCGATCGTGAACGGGTTCGGCATCAACATCAACGGCGATGGCGCGACCAGCGAAGGCGGCGAGTTCACCGCGACGTTCCGCCCCACGCCGGGCCTTGTGACGTCGATCAACGGCGCGTACACAAAAGCCCGTCTCGATCGCGACGCTCCGGCCCTGACCGGCGGGCTGAAGGGCGACCGGCTGCCCTTCACGCCGCCGTACAGCATCTCGGTCAACTCGGACTACAGTTTCGGCCCGAGCGACGGCGCCAAGCCGTTCATCGGCGGATCGCTTCGCTTCCTGTCCAAGCAGAATGTCGACTTCGACGGCGCCTTCCGTGCGGCCAATGGCCGTCAGCGGCAGGTTCCGTCCTACATCGTCGTCGATCTGCGCGCAGGGGTGACGCTCGGTCGCTTTGCGCTCGAGGCGTTTGCGCGCAACCTGACCAACGATGACGGCAAGACGTCGACCGGTGCGCTCGCCTCGAGCGGCCTTCCCGTGTCGCCGAACGGCGCGCTCGAAACGGGCGTTATCCGGCCTAGGACGATCGGCGTCAGCCTCACGGCAGGATTCTGACAAGTGGCGGACAGCGCAACCTTGACCCGGTCGATCGGCGAGGACGTGGGGACGACCGCGCTTCCTGCGCCCTACCTGCTCTTCCTGGGGGATACGACCGAGCCGGGCTACGCCAAGACGGCGTTCGGACTGCGCGACTGGGCGCCTCAACTTTGCGTCGGCGAGCACGTCCTCCCTGGAGGTACGGTCTCGGCCGGCCTCCCGGTGATGGGCTTTGCGGATGCTATTGCGAACGGCGCCCGCGCGATGCTCATCGGCGTCGCCAATCGCGGCGGGACGATTCCCGATGCTTGGATCCCGGCGCTGGAGCAGGCGCTGGCGGCAGGGCTCGACATTGTGTCGGGGATGCACGTCCCCCTGCATCAGAAGCCTCGCCTAGCGGAGGCGGCAAGGCGATACGGCCGTCGGCTGGTCGACGTTCGGACGCCGCCTGGATCCATCCCGGTGGCGACGGGACGGAAACGCACGGGGCGGCGACTTTTGACCGTCGGCACCGACTGTGCATTAGGAAAGAAGTATACGGCACTGGCGATCGCGCGCGACCTGCGGGCCCGTGGGATCGATGCGACGTTTCGGGCAACGGGTCAGACGGGAATCATGATCGCAGGGGCAGGTATTCCGATCGATTCCGTTGTCGCCGACTTCATTGCCGGCGCTGCGGAGATGCTGAGTCCCGATGCGGCCGCCGATCATCTTGATGTGATCGAGGGTCAGGGGTCGCTGTTCCACCCGGCCTATGCTGGCGTGTCGCTGGGGCTGCTCCATGGCAGCCAGCCCGATCTGTTCGTCGTCTGCCATGCACCTGGGCGGCACGAAATCCTTGGCCATCCGGGGCAGCCGGTGCCCAGCATCGAAGCCGTGATCGCGCAGACGGTGGCGCTGGGCCGCGTCACCAGCCCCGCGATTCGCTGCGCCGGTATCAGCCTCAATACGTCAGGCCTGGCGGCGGGCGCGGCCGACGCCGCGCTTGACGCGGTCGCGAACCGTCTCGGTCTGCCCGCCGCCGATCCGATCCGCGGCGGTGCCCGGCTCGCGGCGTTGCTTGACGCCTGCGCTGCATGATGCGGGGCGGCCGCCTGGCGTTGTTCGCCGCGGCGTTGCTGCCGATGCTTCTTCCGCTGCCGGCACTCGCGGCACCGCCCAAGGGGTTCGATGGGCGGGTCGAAACGCTGCGCCGGCAGGTCGGCGTACCGGGGCTGGCGGTCGCGATCGTCGAGCATGGACAGACGACACTGGCACGCGGCTGGGGCGTCCGGCGGCTGGGCGGCGGCCCGGTCGACGCGGACACCATCTTCCCGACCGGTTCGACCGGCAAAGCCATCACCGTCGCCGCGCTCGCGACCCTCGTCGACGCGGGCAGGATCGGTTGGGACGACCATGTCGCCGATCGTCTGCCCGGCTTCCAGATGTACGACCCGTGGGTCACGCGCGAGATCACGGTCCGCGACCTGCTGGTGCATCGCAGCGGACTGGGTCTGGGGCAGGGCGACCTGCTGTTCGTTCCGCGCAGTAACATCCTGCGTGCCGAGGCGGTGCGACGGCTCCGCTATCTGAAACCCGCGACGAGTTTCCGCAGCGGATACGCCTATGACAACGTGCTCTACATGGTCGCCGGACAGCTGATCGAGTCGGTGACCGGGCAGCGCTGGGAGGACTATGTTCGCAAGCATGTGCTCGTCCCGGCCGGGATGGTGCGGTCTACGGCCGACAGCGAACCGCGCTTCCAGACCGCGAACCGCGCCTTTCCGCATGCCCGCCTCGACGGCGGGTTCCGTGGCGCCGGTACGCAGACTGCGCTCGACGAGCGCGACGAACTCGCGCGCAGCGCCGCCCCCGCCGGCGGCCTCGCCGTCAGCGCGAACGACATGGCGCGCTGGCTGACGCTGCAACTCGCGCACGGCCGATTGCCGGGCGGCGGGCGGCTGTTCAGCGAGGCGGCGCATGCGGCGATGTGGCGGCCCGAGGTTATTCAGCCGATCGATCCGGTGCCGCCTAGCCTTGCCGCGACGCAGCCGAGCTATTCGCTCTACGCGCCGGGATGGGAAATCCAGGATTATCGCGGTACGCGCATCGTCTGGCATTCGGGCGCTGTGTTCGGCTTCAAGACCGTGGTGGTGATGATCCCGGATCGCGACGTGGGGTTCGCGATCGAACTCAACAGCGAGGATGGGGAGCTCGCGCGCGGGCTGATGTTCGAACTGCTCGACCATTATCTCGAAATGCCGCGCGGCGACTGGCCGGAGCGCACGATCGCCTGGAAGCAGCGGATCCTGGCCGATGCGCGCACCGCGCTGGCGGCGCGTGCGACGGCGCCCGCCAACGTCGGTCCGTCGCTACCGCCGGGCCGGTATGCCGGCACCTATGGCGATCCCTGGTATGGCGACATCGTCGTCGAGAACGGGACCGGTGGCCTAAGGATCGACTTCCGTTCTACGCCGCGAATGGCCGGGCGACTGGAGCATTACCAGTACGACACGTTCGTCACCCGCTTCGACGACCCCGCGCTGGAGCCGGCCTATGTTACCTTCGCGCTCGACGCCCAGGGGAAGGTCACGCGCGTGACGATGCAGCCGGTCTCGCCGATTGCCGATTTCAGCTGGGACTATCGCGACCTGCTGTTCACCCCAAAGGCGGAATCATGATCGCTCCTTTGCATCGCCGTCTGTTGACGCTCGACACGCATCTCGACGCGCCGGTTCATTTCGGGCGAGCCGGCTGGAGCTTCGGGGACCGGCATGCTATGGCGACCGACGTCGCGCAGGTGGACCTGCCGCGGATGGAAGACGGCAATCTGTCTGGCGGCTTCTTCGTCACCTACACACGGCAGGGTCCGCTGGCAGAGGAGGGCTATGCCGCCGCCCGCGACGCTGCCTTGACGCGATCGGGCGAAATCGACGCGATGCTCGCCGCTTTTCCCGACCGGATCGGACTCGCCCTGTCGGCGGCCGATGCGCGCCGGCTGCATGCGGACGGCCGCTGCATCGCGTTCAAAAGTATAGAAAACAGCTATTTCATGGGCACAGATCTGGCTGCGCTCGCGGAGTTTCACAGTCTGGGCGTACGCATGGCGGGGCCGGTTCACAATTCCGCCAACCAGTTCGCGGACTCGGCAACAGATTCACCACGCTGGAACGGCCTGTCGCCGCTCGGCTTTGATTGGGTCGCCGAGATGAACCGCCTCGGCATGCTGATCGATGCAAGCCATGCCTCGGATGCCGCCTTCGATCAGATGCTTGCGAACTCCACCGCACCGCTCGTGCTGTCGCATTCGGGGTCGCGGAGTATCTACGACTGCCCGCGCAATATCGACGACGGGCGGCTGCGCGCGTTGGCGGCCGCCGGCGGAGTCGTCGGATTTGCGACGATTTTTCTGTCCGCGATGGAAGCCGGCCCCGAACGTCTGGAACTATTCGGACGGCATGGCGGGATCTACCGGCTGACCCCGGACGAACAGGTCGATCTGGCCGAACGATGGGCTGCGCTCGATATCGTTCGGCCGATGTGGACCGCGGATTTCGACCGCTACGTCGCCGCGCTGCTGCACGTGATTGCGGTCGCCGGTATCGACCATATCTGCTTCGGTGCCGACTGGGACGGCGGCGGCGGCTTTCCGGGAATGGACGACATCACGGTCCTGCCGGCGGTCACCGCACGTCTTTCCGCGGCCGGTCTGTCGGATAGCGATATCGAGAAGCTGTGGAGTGGCAACCTGTTGCGTCTTCTGGATGCCGCACAATCGGCCGCCCGGTAACGGCATGGATGCGGTCGCGAGGTTTGCGGTGGCGGGCGAGGCACGATCGGACCTGCTCAATCGGGTCGTCGGCCTGATCGCGCAGCTCGGCCTCACCCCGCTTCGCGTATCGATGTGTCGTCAGGGCGACATGGCGCTGCTCGCCATCATGCAGGACGGTCTGGAACCGGTCCGTGCGACCATTCTCGCCGAGAAAATGCGCGCGCTCGTCATGGTGGGCTCAGTCGAACTGACGTTCGCATCGATGACGGAAATGCGGCCGTGCCTTCGAACGGACTGCCCCATGTCGGCCGTGGCTTGAGTGACAGCCGCTAACGGAGTCCCGCCCCGCTGCTTAAATGAACTATGTTATATGCATGTGATTTGACGGATAATTAGGATATATCTTCGCCTAAAAAGGCTGATGGATGTGGGGAGACTTGACGTGAGAAAGATGATCGTGGCGCGAAGCGTGATCGCTGCGGTATTTTCGCTGGCAGTGTTGGCAGGCAATCGTCCGGCCGCCGCGAACATGGGCGCGGCGAGTGCAACGGCGACGAAGCCGACGGTCGAGACCCGGCCGAACATCCTGTTCATCCTTGCCGACGATATGGGCTATGGCGATTTGTCGCTGACCGGGAACACGCAGGTCTCGACCCCGAACATTGATCGTTTAGCTCGGGAGGGACTGGTGATGACCCAGTTCTATGATCCGGCCCCTATCTGTTCGGCGTCGCGCGCCGGCTTCATCACCGGCCAGTTCCCGGCGCGCAACCGCTTCGTGACGTACATCGACACGCGCAAGCGCAACGGGATGATGGGGCAGGCGAACTGGCTCGATCCCAGTGTCCAGACGCTGCCTCGCGCACTCAAGGGCGCCGGCTATGCGACGGGGCATTTCGGCAAATGGCATCTCGGTGGCGGACGGGACGTCGGCGATGCGCCGCTACCGACCGCTTATGGGTTCGACGAGAGCTATACCCAGTTCGAGGGGCTCGGTCCCCGTGGATTACCGAACGATCTACCCGGCAGTCTGGCCAAGCAGAGCGCAGACCTGGGGAAGGGGCCGATCGACTGGCTCGAGCGCGCGCAAGTGACGTCGCGTTACGTCGATAAGACGCTCGCATTCGCCGCCAGGAACAAGGGCAGGCCCTGGTTCGCTCAGATGTGGCTCGATGACGTCCACACGCCGTGGCTACCCGATAGCGAGCAGGAGACCGCGATCGGCAATGCCGGCGATACCGCGCGCGAAAAGAAGTTCCTGTCGGTGCTCGCCGCGATGGATCGTCAGGTCGGGCGGCTGATCGATACGTTGCGGGCCACTGGCCAGCTCGACAATACCCTGATCGTCTTCACGTCCGACAACGGGCCGACCGTGGGTGCCAACACGCCGGGCTCGGCCGGTCCCTACCGTGGGCGAAAGGGCAGCCTGTACGAGGGCGGGATCCGTCAGCCGCTGATCGTGCGGTGGCCGGGTCGGGTTCCGGCTGGCGTGCGTGACGCGACGACCGTCGGGCAGGGCGTCGACCTGTATCCCACGCTTGCGGCAATCGGCGGCGCTACGCCGCCCGCGGCACCCGACGGCATCAGCCTCGTTTCGGCGTGGCGCGGCAAACCGATCGCCGAGCACCCGGCCCTGTATGGGTATATCGCACGACCGGCACGCGCGGGCGATGCAGCGGGTCCGCCCGTATCGATCCGCTCGGACCGGTGGAAGCTGCTGGCCAATTTGGACGGCAGCGCGGCGGAGCTGTACGATGTCGTGGGCGATCCGCGTGAGAGCCATGATGTCCTGTCCGCGCAACCGGTGGTCGCCAAAGGCCTGACGGAGAAGCTCGTGACGTGGGTGAAGGCCATGCGGCTACAACCACCGATCGATCCGAACGCGCAGCGTGCCCAGCCAGGACCCGTCGAGTAAGGATGGCGAGACAGGGTGTGAACCGGTGATCGGGGAGATGGCAGCTTGACCAAGGCCGTCACGCGTCGCGGCATGCTGTTGTCGACCGTAGCAGCAACCGTCCTGCCTGGTTCGCTGCTGGCGGCGGCGCGGACACGCAAGCCCAACATCATCATCCTGTATGCCGACGATCTGGGCTACGGCGATGTGAGTTGTTACGGGTCGACGACGATCGATACGCCGAACATCGATCGGCTCGCGGCGCGGGGCACCCGTTTCCTCAACGGTCATTCGCCATCAGCGACCTGCACACCATCGCGCTACGCCCTTCTTACCGGCGATTATGCCTGGCGCGCGGCCGGCGTCCAGATCCTGCCGGGTGATGCGCCAGCGCTGATACGACCGGGTCGCTTCACGCTGCCTACGATGCTGAAGCGCGCCGGCTATGCGACCGGGCTGGTCGGCAAATGGCATCTCGGGCTCGGCGACGGGCAGGTCGACTGGAACGGCAGGATCGCGCCCGGACCGCTCGACGTCGGCTTCGACACCGCCTTCTTCCTTCCAGCGACGCTCGACCGCGTGCCGACGGTGCTCATCCGGGACCGTCATGTCGCGAACCTCGATCCGGCGGATCCGATCCGCGTCGACTACAAGCACAAGATCGGCGGTGAGCCGACGGGCGCCGCCAACCCCGACCAGCGCAAATTCGGCGCGGATCCTGAACACTCGAACACCATCGTCAACGGTATCAGCCGTATCGGCTATATGGCCGGCGGAACCGCGGCGCGCTGGAACGACGAAGAACTGAGCGACGGTCTGCTGAGCGAGGCGATCGAGTTCGTCACCGCGTATCGCGAGGCTCCCTTCTTCCTCTATTATGCGGTCAACGAACCGCATGTGCCGCGGGCGCCGCATCCGCGTTTCGTCGACAAATCGCGCATGGGACCGCGCGGCGACGCCATCCTGCAGCTCGACTGGACGGTGGGTGAACTGATGCGCCGTCTGGAGGATCGGGGCATCGCCGACGATACGATGATCATCTTCAGCAGCGACAACGGGCCGATCCTGTTCGACGGTTATGACGATCAAGCGGTCGAGCGCACGGGCGCCCACCGGCCCTCGGGACCCTACAGCAGCGGCAAATACGGCATTCTGGAGGGCGGGACGCGCGTGCCGATGATAACGTGCTGGCCCGGCCACGTCCGCGCCGGGCACGTATCGACCGCGCTGGTAGATCATGTCGATCTCCTGGCCTCGCTCGCTGCGCTCGTCGGCCAGTCATTGCCGCGCGATGCGGCGCTGGACAGCTTCGACATGCTGCCCGTCCTGATGGGGCGGACCGATCGCGGACGCGCCTTCGTAGTGGAGGACGCCAAGCTGATGGTGACGACAGGGGCCACCGTAGCCAGTAGCGGCGCGCGTATCCTTGCGTTGCGAGTCGGCGACTGGAAGCTGATTCGCGGCAGCGTTCCACCCCATGAATTCCATGGCAACACAATCGGCACCCAGGTCCGCGACCAGCTCT
>Ga0265780_10008386_pt1 | contig 12567 bp, 14 predicted proteins | sample P1T30metagenome_FD_192432 | JGI IMG/M metagenome (GOLD analysis project Ga0265780, IMG submission 192432) | Plant litter microbial communities from East Loma Ridge, Irvine, California - P1 T30 | ecosystem: Environmental > Terrestrial > Plant litter > Unclassified | place: USA: California...
GCACCACGTTGGACGCGTGGAGGGGAAAGTTGCAACCACTCCCGCGATCTTTCACTTAGCGGCAAACTAGGCCGCTCCATGTGGAGCATTTAGATCAGCCCCGTGGCGGAGTTAGGGGTGACCATGTGATCACCAGCATTGTGGGTCAGCCACCAGAGCGCAGAAGGGGGTGCTGGTGTATCACGTTTGTGCCGGGCATCCGGGGACGGGATGGCGTGTGGGGTGGTGGTCAATCATGGTGCAATGACGTTGGGGGCTGCTGATGAATCTACATACTGTATAAATAAGGGCTACAGGTCGTTCCAACTCCTATTCCTCAGTTTCTTATCTACAGACTTGGTACGATGTTGGGAACCGCTTTCATCCTCGCCTCACTTACCATTACGGCGGCCGCCGCTCCACTACAGCCTAGAGATAACTCGCAGGGAGATCCTTGCGCTGCTTTGATCGATATAAGAGGCTGTAAGTATCTCACATAGTGGGGTGTGCGCTTGGTCTGATCGCTAGTCTATACACCCTCGGACATCAAGGCATGTTTGTACTCGGTCCCTTTCCGGGAAGATGTTCGACAGAACATTATGGCTAGTGTCACTGCTCTCAATACCCTAAACGTATTCCAGTATAATCAGCTCGGCAACGACAACAAAGTACTCAATCAAGGAGTGGATCTTGATGCCGAATGTAAGTCATGATACTTATGATCCCTCACAATCTGACGAAAACAGTCAAAAGGATCAACACGACCGATTATGGGTCCGATTACGAATTCCAAAAAGACCTCAGCGACACCATCAAAAGGCTAAACGATGGGCATTACGCCTGGAACTCGTGTTATGCCCCTGTTTTTCGTGCTGTACATTATCTCCCAATCGTTTCTCTCATGAATGGAGACGACACTTCAATTTTTCTGGCTCCCAACCTGCCGTTATACGCCGCTCAGAACGGTCTCCTCGACAGCTACGCGGGTGCCGGGTACAACCTCACTGAGCTGGCTGGCGCCGAGGTGACTGCTATCGAGGGACAGTCGCCTTGGGATTATCTAGATAATGTCGCTGGGCCGAACGCCGGATCATACCAAGATCGGGAACAGCGTTTGAACAACCAGTTCGCCTCTTACACCGTCTTTGAAGGGGGTTTCGCTCTACAGCCTGGATATTTCACTCAGACTGCTTGTTTCGACAAGGAGAATATCACCTTGACTGTCAAACAAGCCGACGGCAAAGAGACGGACGTTACCTCGCCCTGGATTGGGAAATATGGGGGTCGGCAAGCTTGGAATTTCAGCTCTGGAGAAGAATTGTGAGTACTCTTGCTGTCAATACCGTGGATAGGGTCTGGCTAATCCGTAGCTTTAGCGCTACCTGTCTCCCCTCGAGTCCATCTGCCGGCGAATCATCCGGTGGAATGGCGGGCACCAGCCCGACCACCAATTCGACTGAACCAATGACCGGGTCCCAGCAGGACACCAATACGACCGCCACCGATTCTCAAGATATCACACAGATGATTGCCGAAATTTACGCTGGATGTCCCACCAACACCAGCACTGCCTTATATCAATATGCGAATAGTCCTCAGAACAATTCGGCGTACCTAGGCGGTCGCGATATCCAATTCTATTCGCTCGGTGACGACGATAAAACTGGAGTAATCTACCTCTCGACTTTCTCACCAAAGCCGCCTTCAGGCTCACAAGCCGATCCCGATTCCGACATCTGCCAGAAACGATTCATCATTGACACATACGAAGGGTTTCGAAACTTCACCCAAGCGGGCGTTGAGCGGATCATGATCGATACCTCGAACAATGGTGGAGGGTCCGTCGCCCTGAACCAATTCTTGCAGCGATATCTAACCGGTGAGGCCTACGAAGTCGATTCCAATTTCGACACTCTTCTCCGAAAGTCGCCCCTCTCTGAGGGATTGTTGAAAGCCAATATCCGGGTCGGGCAAACCGACGCTACCGCAAGTAGCGTTTACCAGCCTGGTCAATGGCGTAATGGTACGGCCATGGTGCCACCCGACGAAGACATTTTCGAACCCGGCAATGAGTACATTATCAATTCTAAGACCCTGTACACCTCTGACATCACCCAAGACGATCTTCAATCCATCGATGATCTAAGCGGAGTTCTCAACATTTCCGAATCCGCACCTTACTCGCCGAACGAAATCGTATTCATCGGTAACGGTTTGTGCGGCTCGGCCTGTGCCTCATTCACCAACTTCCTCATCGAATACTATAATGCCACAGCATACATCACTTCTGGTCGGCCACGAAATCCAATAGAGTTCCAAGCTTTCGCAGCTGGTCAAGCGATTTCTTCGTCCGCCATCTACGATGAAGCTGTCGCAGTCAACTTTACTGATCACGGACTACTACCTCCACTTGAAGTCGTCGGTACTTTTGGCTTCACCATCCGAGGTGCTCTTTCGCCAAACATCGCTCCTGGAACCTTTATCCAGTATCGAACGTACCCCGCTAAAGGCACTTATGGATTGACTGCAGAGCAGTTCTTGAACCCACTTGAGAATTGGAAGTATGTGGCTAGCAAGGCTTTCAATTAGTATTAGATATGTCAAGGACGCGAAGGATGGAAAGAAATATAATATTCGTGGTAGGATTTGAATTCGGTGTCGTCGACGAAGGTTTAGATAGTTGTTACACGTCCGTCATCCACTGGACTGGCCAAATCAGTATGCAGTCGATGTCTGACTCGTTCCGACTTAGAAAGCGTCACTTCTCGATGTACAGGAACGACAAACGTTTGATCCTGTACATCTGCACTTCTAGGGCGATAATCGATTGACATGCACACATAAGCTTGCTCGTGAGTGGAAGAAGGCAAGGATGATCAATGAATCATCGATTTGTACATCGACACAACGATTCGTTCGGTCCTTGACTGGTTCAGACTCTCGGATCATTGCCTTTCGAGCTCGCATCACGGTGAGAGGTGATATGCATGTGTGTCGTATATGAAGCCTCTACTGTTCGACGAAAGCCTTGGCGTCGGCCAACCAAGAAACGTAATCCTGTCATAAGCTTTTCGTCGGCGATCGATATCAATCACTCACCTTCTGTTCTTTGTACTCCGCGAATGAGATGATAAAGTTTGCTAGTTTGTCAGCAGGAACTCTTGATCCACAGTATGGTACTCACATAGAGACTCGTCGACTCCACGCTCAGCTAGGAAAGCCGCAAATGTGTCCTGTAAACTCTCATCCAGCTGATCGAATTCTGTCGTCAGCTAAGTACAAGCGTTATTAGTGAAATTACTGACGAGGTCCAAGGTATCTGCTCCTCCTCTGCCAGTCTCCCTCTGCTCCTTCAGCCTCCGCTAATGATTTAGGGAAGATTGCAAGATTCGTAATCGAGAATCCTTCCTCTCCAGCTTCCAAATCGATCGATAAACTGTTCTCGTGGTTGCCCTTTGAAACGACTAACGAACAGGTGATGACGGGTGGAGGAGCTAGATCTTCTTCTGGCTGACCTGCGGATTCTTCTGAAAGGGGTGAATCGATATCGGAAATTTGGAATGTCAGTTTCAGGCTATGAATCAGCTTTGCCCCCCCAAGGAAGAGAGAAAACTTACGTTTCCGATCCGAATTGACGGATAAGAGAAACATCATCAACGCCTGTAGCATCCTTGATATCCCATGTTCCCTGTGAACGGAATGTCTCCAGGAATTCAGGTGTATCGGGATGAGCAGAGTTCTCCTCAAGCTCATATTTATGCTCAGCAGTCAAAGCAGAAGCTAGAGCTCCATCGGCTATTCATCAGCTTGTACTTTCACATGCACATAGGGGAAGTAGCTTACATTCTCCGCTACCAAGTCTGAAAGGTGTGGAACTGAAATTTCTGATGGTGGATACTGCGGGTGTGAAAACGGCTCGAGGTGCTGCACGGGGTAGAATGGCGGTCCTGGGAATAGCTCGGATAGCTCTGGCGAATCGGAGAGACATGATGGCGGAAATGTGATGTATAGAGTTAAATGATGAATTATCTGGACGAGATTTCAGACAGAAAGTCCAAATCACGTGGTACTGCAGTTGGCGGAGGTGTAAATTCAGCATCGCAACCACCGTCTACTATCACTTATCTAGCTTATAGCGAGACTGAGGGCAGAAGTCAAGGACAGGTCAAGAAGGAAGAGAGAGCAAGCCACAGTCTGATAGTATGGGCGCTCGACAAGAGGTGTGTACGGAGACCCAAAGGACCATAAGCAGCTCGACACCAAACCTCCGTCCTGGTTCAGCCGCCATGCTACGCTTTAAGCATACTACCAATATCACCAAGAGCAGCTAGGTTGGTTTCAAGAACATGATCTGTGTGTATACATGGCAAGGAGGCGCGTGACTTGGGTATCACCCTTCATGGCCCGGTAATAAGTTACCATCACGCACAGACCTCTTACCACTATTAGCTGACTGGACTCTGCTCTCTTTCTCACCGTCGCCAGACTCTCTTCCCTTCCTTATCGGTATGAATCGTTCATGACTGAGTAATCATCATGTTGATGTTGTACTTCTCTTCCTCGGCTTCGCCATAATCAACAAGCCGTTTGGATATAATGAATAACCCCCTACAAAACGAAAATCCTGAAGAGCGATACTTGAGGCGACATCCAGTACACGGTCAAGGATGGATCGACGAGGACGACTACCGCATTGTGAACAATTACCTCTATCCTCATATTCGAGCGAAGAACACACCACGCAGAATATGGCCAGACAATGCTAGTGATTGGGGTTTACAGCTATGGGTTCCCTCTCAAACCGACATGACCCCCGGATCTCGAAACACAATAAGTGGCCGTCCACCTCGCCCGCACCCTGTACTCGTAAGTCATGGGAGGCATGAACGAGAAGCAATGGACGCTTCGGATGTCTATGCCGCCTTTTACTACACGTAAGTTGATGTTGTCATGCTGGGCTAACGGCATAGGATTCCCTTTCTCCCGAAGTGCTCCTTACGTCGCTCGTGTCGCTTCACCCACTGGACTATTGACGACGACACTGAGGAGATCATAATGGATGACTGCTGGGGTTGTCGACGTATGAACGATGACTGTTCGATGAGAGGGTACCGAGTTGCCAGAAAAGCAATACATGGAGATCCGATGATTGATGGCCGAGAGAAGAAACTACCAAATTACGGTCAAATCGCAAAACCGCCTAGATGGGTTCCCCCTAGAATTCCTCCGGGAGGTGGGGATGGCAGGGGACGCGCAATATATGGCGGAGGGGGTGGTGGTGGTGGTAGTGGTGGAGGCGGTGGTGGTGGGGGATTTGACAGAAGATACAAACGGGAAGATGAAGATAATGACGATGAAACTAGTGACGGTGAAAGTAGCCAAGGAGGAGATGGCGGAGACCGACGCGGGGGACATTATGGTGGTGGACGCGGCGAGACATACGATGATGATGACGAGGAGGATAATAGAGGAAATCCTGCAGGAAGCAGCAACGGAACTCCAGCAGAATCGACCCAAGAGTCCCGGAGACCTGATCGAAAATCAGGCAAACAATATCAGAACAACAGAAGCAAGTCAGGACACCATCATATTCTGCAACGTGCTCGACCAGGCCTATCTAGGCCATGGGATACGCCGGAAACTCCAGTCCGACGGAAGCGACCGCGTGCTATATCAACAGATGACGAGGACGATGACGACGGAACGGGAAGCCCGCTTGGCCGACGTCTCTCGAATCATGACCTCCCCCAACTCAGGGATCTGTTCCGAGAAGATTCGGACGACGACATGCATCATGACTTGAATCTGGGGACTTTCGACAACGGTAGAAGGGATGCTAATGTACGTGGCCCGGGAAGGAATTTGCTAATATCTAGACTACCAGCAATCGATTTGGAAGTCCCGATGAGCTCAGTCAGAATATGCGAGAAGTCAGCGAGCCTACCGTGTTTCCAGGACTTGGTCGCTCGGTAAGTATAGGAACCATGTGTTTGCTGTGCTCATACCCAGATGATCCAGCCGCCCAAAGAGAAAGGCTCGACTGGTACTCGAATGGACGACAACCCAAAGGAGAAAGGTAAGGCTTACAAGATAGAGTTGAACACCGATGACTGATGTCAGAGGCCGTCGAAAACGGCGCGGACGTTAAAGAAGAAGAGGACGAGAAACCTCTCATGGAGAAGGGCTCGGGTAACGATGAGGAGAATAACATCGAATACCTCAGAACTGAGTACGGAGGCAAGGGTACACAAGAAGAGCCGTGGACCTTTGATGCGTAGAAATTGTCATTAGAAGTAGAAGAGACTGTGTGTCATGTTGTCAAGTTTCGTCGTGTTCAACTGTGTAATATTGTAGAATCATCATGCATGCGAATTAGGTAGAAGGCAGTAGATCAGTGGAGAGATTGATGGTAAATGCTAGAACCTTCACGTGTATCATAGGTTGTTCCTGATTGTGCCTGATTCTTCCGGCTATCTCCGGGGCGAGGGTTCCAGTAATCTTCTGCCCGGGTCACATATAACCTATATATACCCTTCTATCCTCTCCACCCGAATGTCAATTACACTATAATCATAATACAATAATGGAAAACCTCACAGATAAATCAAGCGAAATTATCAAAGCCGCTTTGACGAAAGCGGAAGAACAATCGAATTCTCAAGGTAAGTCTACCGCCCTCTTTCATGTGAGCATCTAGCTAACGTTCAGTCCACCCATTACATCTTATTTCGGTACTATGGGAAGACCCTACCGATCAATCATCCACCCCCCAACCCACCATTCTACGTACAGCTATCGACCACATTAATGGCAATGCGACATCCTTCAACCGAGCCCTTCTATCCAAGCTGAATCGATTACCCGTAGTCGACCCCGCACCGGACCCACCACTCCCCGTCGCACAAGGCTTCCATGCCATCCTTAGAGAAGCTCAGAAACAACAAAAGGAACAAGGGGATCAATTCGTTGCCATCGACCACCTTATCCTGGCGATGCTCAAGACCACTCCTTCCGAATTGGTGGATCTCTGTAAAACTGCCGGTATCGATACGAAAGCTTTGGAGCAGGAATTGAAGAGGAAAAGAGGAGGGAGGAAGGTGGATAGTAGAAGTGCCGAATCTCAATTTGAGGCTCTTACGAAATACTGTATCGATCTAACCGCTTTGGCGGAGCAAGGGAAACTCGACCCGGTCATTGGACGTGATAATGAGATTCGACGAGTTATCCGAGTTTTGTCGAGAAGAACAAAGGGTAATCCAGTACTTATTGGAGAACCGGGAGTAGGAAAGACCGCCATCGCCGAAGGTCTAGCGCAACGAATAGTCGACAGGGATGTACCCGCAAGTCTACTCAGTCGTCTTCTGGCGCTCGATATGGGTGCTTTGATGGCTGGAGCAAAATACAAGGGAGAATATGAGGAGAGGGTGAAAGCAGTATTGAGTGAAGTTGAAAAATCAGGAGATGAGGGAACGCCAGTGATCTTGTTTATCGATGAGATCCACTTGATCATGGCTGGGAAGGATTCGAGTGGAGGAATGGATGCCGCGAACCTGCTTAAACCGATGCTCGCTCGTGGAAAGCTCAAGGTCATCGGAGCTACCACACTCAACGAGTACCGAGAATATATCGAAAAGGACTCAGCATTCGAGAGGCGATTCGCCCAGGTCATTGTGGACGAGCCAACAGTTCCAGACACTATTGCAAGTAAGTCACTTTCTCACAAATTCTATATAGACAAAGCTAACATCTAGTCATGCGAGGTATTCGTGAAAAGTACGAAACCCACCACGGAGTCAGGATATTGGACGCCTCTCTCGTCCTAGCTGCTCAACTCGCCAAGCAGTATCTGACCGCAAGACGATTACCCGATTCCGCCATCGACTTATTGGACGAGGCATCATCCGCAGTCAAAGTCGCCCGAGAAACCCGACCCGAAGCTATCGATGAGCTCGAACGAAGAAAACTAGGACTGGAAGTCGAAATCCACGCTCTCGAACGTGAAAAGGACGAAGCCAGTAAAGAACGTCTTGGAAACGCCAAGAAAGCCATCCAAGATGTCGAAGAACAATTGGCACCTCTTAAGGCTCATTACGAGAATGAGAAACATCTCGGTGATCAGATCAACGATGTTCGAAAGAAGATCGATGAGCTCAAGGCTAAAGCGGATGAAGCTGAGAGGAGGTACGATCTCGCAACTGCGGCTGATATTCGATACCACTCCATACCATCTCGAGAACGTAAATTGAAAGAATTGGAGCAGCAGGAAGCAGAACGTGGAGGTCAGAACCAGCAGGTCACCCCCGAGATGATTGCCGAGGTAGTCGGTAAATGGACTGGTATTCCGGTAACACGACTTGTCGAAACTGAAAAGACGAAGCTCCTACGACTCGAAAAGTTGATTTCGAAACAAGTCATCGGTCAACCCGAAGCAGTCAAGGCTGTATCCAACGCCATCCGTCTCAATCGATCTGGACTATCGAACCAAAATCGCCCAATCGCAAGTTTCATGCTAGTAGGACCTTCTGGTACTGGTAAAACCCTTCTCGCCAAGACACTAGCCGAAGTCATGTTCAATTCCCCAGAAGCAATGGTTCGAATCGACGCTTCTGAATACTCTGAAAAACACTCCATCTCTCGACTAATCGGAACAGCACCTGGATATATCGGTTTCGAAGCAGGTGGACAATTGACCGAAGCTATCCGTCGAAAACCATTCTCCCTAATCCTTATCGACGAAATCGAGAAAGCCGCTAGGGAATTCCACCAACTCTTCCTACAGGTCCTTGATGATGGTCGATTGACGGATGGAAAGGGCAGAATTGTCGATTTTAGGAATACAATCATTATGATGACTTCAAATGTCGGTTCCGCGTTCCTCAACGATAACCCGACCGATGGAGGAGCCGTAAAAGGGGAAGTCAAAGGACAAGTCATGAATGCTATTCAGGCTACATTCCCACCTGAATTCCTCAATCGAATCGACGATATCATCCTCTACCGATCACTCAGTCGAAACGATATCGTCAAGATTGTCGATGTGAGGTTAGGAGAGATCCAAAAGAGATTGGATGATAATGGCAAGAAAATTAAGTTGGCCTTGGACGATCATGCCAAGGAATGGCTCGCTCAAGCTGGATACTCGCCAACGTACGGAGCCAGGCCAATGGCAAGGTTGATCCAAACTGAAGTTCTCAACCCATTGTCGAAGCTGCTATTACAGGCAAGAGTCAGGGAAGGGGAGAAGGCGCATGTGACGGCAGACTTCAAGAAGAATAGGCTGGTCGTCATCCCAAACCACGAGATGGACGTGACAATGCCGGACGAAAGCGATGATGACGACAGTATGGACATTGAGATAGAGGAGATGGATTAAATTACTACATAAGTGTATAGATAGATTGTACAAGACATAATGAAATGATGTATAAAGTTTAAACAACATAAGACTGAGCTCACTGATATAAGATAGCCCTACACGAATACCGTTCAAGTTGCCTTCCCAAAACAAAACGGATCTGCTTCGCGAGCTACGAACTCGGACCAGACGTTATCATGGTTGATTTTCCAGAACGTTTCACCGTCGTCCTGTATGCATTTCGTGTCATCCAAGCCGCCGGCTTCAACCATACCAACGCTGTGAAATCGTACATGATCCTCCGAAGCGTCTTCGACAAATCTCATCGGGGGAAGCGGGAGATTTCGGATCCCACTCGGATGATAGGGATTACAAGCCGTATGACGCGTGAACCCAGGAGGAGATGTCCCATGTAAGAAGAGCCCAGGAGATGGTCGTTTAGGGTGTTCAGAGGGGACAAGAATAGGTGGATTGCGGAGTAGCTCCGCTTTGATGGACTCGATGTGCTCGGAGGTGAGTTCGTGGAAAGAGGTGTAGTCTAGAACTCGTCGAGGGGCATTATCGAGTAGAGGACTGTTGTCTGGAGTGAGCCCAGGAGTAGAGGTGGGCGTGGGTCCGGCAGAATCTCGGTAGGGATTGGTGGAAGAGAAGAGGGGCGGAGAGACGAGCCAAGGTGGAACGAAAGCCTGAGCCAAGGGGTTCAATCGCTTCTTCGCAACAATGATCTCCCCCCGAGGTGTTCCGTTGGCTCCGGGTGTAGACCTGAGTTGGCGAGGTTCTGATCTAGGAACAATGTTTATAGGACTGGCGAGGAGGTTGGACTGATCGGTTGATTGGAAGTCGTTGGTGTGGAGGGTATCAACAGGTGAAAGTTGACCTGATCGTGATGGTGATCGAAGCTCAAGGACTCGACGCGGCATGGGATTGGCTGGACCACCCAGGGTATTGCGTAGACCATGTGATCGGTGGGGTTGGTTGATGATTATATTTTCCGAATATGGTGTTTGGTAAGCTGATGCTTCGAAGTGAGGTTGAAGTAAGCCAGTATTCGATCGGGGAACGATATCAACAGGATCAAGGAGGAGGTTGGGTGTCTCGTCCGTACGAGAGCGATCGACAGACGCATCAGGAGCTCGGATCTTGATGGGCCGGAAAGCCGGTTGAGGTTGGAAGAAGGGCACAGGATATGGTTGAGATCTGATGGCGAGGCTAGAGAGGAGGGGCGGGTGACTGTTCGATCGGTGGGGTTGATTATTCGCCGGGTTTATGAAGAGTAGGGGATGGGCTAGAGCACCATAGAGAGGGGCTACGAGTGGGTGGGACTGCCGATATCAGTACCTCTCCGGCTGTTGATCTGATGACTCACCTGATGATCGGTAGATGCTCCCCCGTTCATCATGGTAAATGATCTAGACATGTTGATAGACTCTTGATATAGAAAAGGTTGAAAAGGACAGATGTGGTATGATGAATCAAGGTAAAGCAGACAGATGATGTGATTCACAAGACAGCAAGATGATGATGGGATCGAAGCGTGGGAAGGGGGAAGATGGTGATGAAGAGAAGAAGTAAGGCTATTGGAAACGAGTTGCGAGGTCAGTGCGTTCAGCGTTGAATGAGGGTTGAGTGTTTAACTTGGCTTGGATCGGGCAATGAGGGATCAACATCACTCAACCTTTATGTTCATCAGTATCCAGACTTTCCTTCATCATTCATCTCCTATTCACAATTTCGAAGCAGGACCTCAACCTGCATATCCAGACCTCGGTTATGAATTCGCTGAGCGGGTTGATCAGAGATCGTCAACTTCGGTCGGGTGTCGACCGCCAGAAACCCCTTTGCCCTCTCGTACTGATACCTCTGGCGATCGATCTCAGAGTACTTCCCGTCTTCATCCTTATCGTCCCGACATCTGTTCGTCCACCCTCTGGTCAACCAAGGATACTTACAACATCGACACCAGATGATGATGGTTGATTAGCCACTTCGGCGTTTTCGGCAAGTTACCCTGCTATAGCCGAGAGTAGTATCATTCATGGTACAGTCTAGGCTCTTACCACCTATACTCCATTCCTAATATACAATGGGTGAGCTAGTCTCTCTTGCTCATATAGAGCAAGCTAACATCCAGGCATATTCTCACATCACGCAGAGGACGATGTCCAAGTTAGCGCTTCTTTCCCCGATACCAATCCCTTCGGTCGTACGTCTTTAGTCCTGCCTCGTGTGCTCAGCTGATAAACAGTGGTTGTAAACGGCGAACGAAACCCCCTTTCAATCACCCTCCAGAACTTGGGCAAGAAGAACTACACCCTCGTATCCGCTTCTGCTAGTTATCACGATCCCCTCAGGAACTGGGCTTTGGTGAGTCTCTTGCCTGCCAGCCATTAGAATAGAGCTAATTGGATAGGTCAAGAACTCTACTACGCTCAAGTACAATGTTCCCCTTGTTTCTGGAGCCAACTTCTCCGCTCCATTCACTATGCACAGCGAGTGAGCTAGCTAGCTTTGAATCGAGACTTGAGCTGATATCAGGTACCGACCTCAAGAGCTCGGTCTAACTGTTTGGGTCAACCTTGCTGAACCCGGATCAAAAGACATTCACCCTGTCACCGCCTTCAACCAAACTGTAAACATCGTAGAACCCGCTTCATCATGGTTCGACCCACAAGCAATCTTCATGTACCTACTCCTCACAACAGCCCTAGCAGGAGGTATTTACTACGCCTACAACAGTTACTTTGCCCCACCCGCCAAGAAGACTACCAAGCCAAAGAAGGTTAAAGCGGTCGTTGTGGCTGATCAGAAGGCATACCCCGATGTCAGGCCTTATGAGGAGGAATGGATCCCTGCCGAGCATTTGAAGAGTAGGCAACCTAAGTTGAAGAAGAGGGGTGGAGCTAGTTCGGGTGGTGAGGAGCTTACGAGCGGTGGAGAGATTACTAGTGGTGGTGAGACTAGTGGGGCCGAGATCAGAAAGAGCAAGAGCAAGAAGAAGGGAAAGAAGGCTTAGGGCTCTGGGTGATATGGTTGTTAGAAATTAAATGGGCATGTATCTGTCATTGTCAAACGAGTAGAACCCCTTCACTGCCAAGTCAACAAGCAGAGACATTGCGTTGCCGAATCATTATCAAATAGCTAGAGGCAGATAGGTCCAGGCTTCTATCCCTGTTACGTTTGTACTTCAGATCTGTTGGTTTGACCATGTCGGCGGAGCCCGACGAAGATCTCGT
>Ga0265780_10008387_pt1 | contig 12565 bp, 6 predicted proteins | sample P1T30metagenome_FD_192432 | JGI IMG/M metagenome (GOLD analysis project Ga0265780, IMG submission 192432) | Plant litter microbial communities from East Loma Ridge, Irvine, California - P1 T30 | ecosystem: Environmental > Terrestrial > Plant litter > Unclassified | place: USA: California...
GCCCGACGGCATCGACCAGCAGCGCTACCCATTCGTTTTGTGCGTTGGCGACGGAGTGCAGTTCGACCAATGGGAACGATGCCGGGGCCATTAACGATTATGCATGAATAATAACGAGTTCATAGTAGTGTACCGATTTTCGGAAAGCAACATTATTTATTGCAATTGAGACATGTTTGCAATAATAAATAGTAGGGATGCCCGGGGATACAGACAAACCGGCGACAGGGCGAGTCCAATCCGGCAAAGTCGGCATGGCAAGTTCCTTGTCAGCCCGATCCGGCGCCGAATTTCGCGTGCTGGACGGCGAACTTGATCAGCTCTGCCTGCCCTTCGATGCCCAGCTTGCGCTTGATGTTCAGGCGGTGGGTTTCCACCGTGCGCACCGAGAGGTCGAGTTCGCGCGCGATCTGCTTGTTCGATTCGCCGTTGGCGAGGTGGCGCAGCACTTCCTGTTCGCGCACCGTCAGTTGCTGGTCCTGCACGGATGCCGGCCGCGCCAGCTGGCGCGCCAGGGCGGCGCTGTAGTAGATGCCGCCGGCCATGACGGTGTCGATCGCCAGCACGATGTCCTTGCCGGGGGCGTCCTTCAGCACGTAGCCGCGCGCGCCGGCCTGCATGGCCTGGGTCACGTATTCGAGCTTGTCGTGCATCGACAGCATCAGCACCGCGATGTCCGGATGACGCTGGGTCAGGCGCGCGGTGGCTTCGATGCCGCTGCCGTCGCGCATGGTGATGTCCATCAGGACCAGGTCGATCGGGGTGCGGCCCGCCTCGGCCAGCGCATCGGCGCCGGAATCGGCTTCGGCCACCACGCACAAGTGCGGCACCGCTTCCAGGCGCGCGCGCAGGCCGTCGCGCACCAGGGGGTGGTCGTCCACCAGCATGATGCGGATCGGGACGTCGGTGCTGTCGTGATGCATGCTTGTTCTCTCGCTTATTCTCTCAGTTCCACGCTGGCGTGGACGCTGGTGCCGGTATCGGACGACACGATGGCGAGCGTGCCGCCGATCGCATCGAGCCGCTCTTCCATGTTGCGCAGGCCGATGCCGCGCTGCGGGTGGGTCTCGACGCCCTCCGGGTCGAAGCCGGCGCCGTCGTCGACGATGGACAGTACCACCCGGCCGCGCCGGCAGGCCAGCGCCAGTTCGATGCGGTGGGCGCCGGCGTGGCGCTCGATATTGGTCAGGGCTTCCTGGGCGATGCGGAACAGCACCGTGGCCACCACCGCCGGCAGCGTTTCGGCATTCCCGGTGGACGTGAAGCCGACCGGGGTGCCGCTGTGCTGCGAGAATTCCTGGGCCAGGTGGTCGAGCGCGGCGGCCAGGCCCAGGTCGTCGAGCAGGGTCGGACGCAGGCCGTGCGAGATGCGGCGCACCTCGCCCAGCACCTTGTTCAGTTCCTCGGCGGTGCGCTCGAAGCTGGCGCGGGCCTTGCCCTGCTGCTCGGCGTTGCCCTGCAGGCGGATGATGCCGGCCTCGATCTGCAGCTTGATCGACACCAGCCACTGGCTGATGCCGTCGTGCAGGTCGCGCGACAGGCGCGCCCGTTCCTGTTCCTGCGAATCGACCACGCGCTGCGCCAGCGCCTTCAGCTTGGCGTCGGCCACGCGCGATTCGCTGATGTTCAGCGCCAGGCCCAGGCTGCCGATCAGCAGCGCCGACAGGATCGCCAGGCCGGCGATCCACCACATCGTGGTCTCGATGTTGCGCGACTGCTGGGCGTCGATCTTGGCCAGCGCGGCCTCGACGTCGTCGAGGTACAGGCCGCTGCCCATGATCCAGCCCCAGTCCTTGATCGCCACCACGTAGCCGAGTTTGGGAGAAGGCTTGCGCGTCGATGGCTTGACCCAGTTGTAGCGCACCAGTCCCCCGCCCTGCCGGGCCACCGCGACCAGGTTCTGGATGGTCGGGACACCGAACTGGTCGCGCAGGTTCCAGAGCGCCTGGCCGACCAGCTCGGGCTGGCGCGGGTGCATCAGGTTACGGCCCTGCATGTCGTAGACGAAAAAATAGCCGTCGTCGCCGAAGCTGAGCGATTGCAGCACGCGCTTGGCTTCTTCCAGCGTGGCCGGGTCGCTGCGGCCGGAGGCGGTCAGGTGGGCGATCGCATGCGAGGCCAGCTCGACGTAGTGCTGGAGCTCGGCCTGCTTGCTGGCCAGGTAGGCCTGCTGGATGGTGGCGTGCTGCTGGCGCGCCAGCACGGCGGCCTGCTGGCGCACGAAGATGGCGATGGCGCACAGCGCCACGATCAGCGGGGCGATGGCCAGGAAAATAAGCTTTTGCCTCAACTTCATGCGCGCACAGGGTAATTTTCGTCGTAACATGAAATTGTACGACCGATCAGCACACGCCGCCTACGTAGTAGTACGCAGACGGCTGCGTAATCATGCGCTTGCCCGGCGCGGAACCGTACAAGATACTGAAAAGAATGCTGCAAAAATGTAACCGGCACTGACCGGCCCAAGCAGTACGATCCATTCGGAGGAGTCACAATGAAAAATCTAGCAAGCCGGCTCGGTTGGGCCGCGCTTTCGCTCGTGGGCGCAGGCGCCCTCGGCTACGTCGCCCTGAACCGCGGCGAATCGATCAACGCAGTCTGGATCGTGATGGCCGCGGTCTGCGTCTACCTGATCGCCTACCGCTTCTACAGCCTGTACATCTCCACCAAGGTGCTGGGCCTGGACCAGACGCGCCAGACCCCGGCCTACCGCCATAACGACGGCCTCGACTTCGTGCCGACCAACCGCTTCGTGCTGTTCGGCCACCACTTCGCCGCGATCGCCGGCGCCGGCCCCCTGGTCGGCCCCGTGCTGGCCGCGCAGATGGGCTACCTGCCCGGCATGATGTGGATCCTGGCGGGCGTCGTCTTCGCCGGCGCCGTGCAGGACTTCATCGTGCTGTTCATGTCGATGCGCCGCGACGGCCGCTCGCTGGGCGATCTCATCAAATCCGAAATGGGAGAAATCCCGGGCGTGATCGCGCTGTTCGGCACCTTCATGATCATGGTGATCATCCTGGCCGTGCTGGCGCTGATCGTCGTGAAGGCGCTCACCGGTTCGCCCTGGGGCACCTTCACCGTGATGGCGACGATCCCGATCGCGCTGTTCATGGGCGTCTACTCGCGCTTCATCCGCGTCGGCCGCATCGGCGAAATCTCCCTGATCGGCTTCGTGCTGCTGATGCTCGCCATCGTCGGCGGCCAGTGGGTGCACGATTCGCCGACGCTGGCGCCGATGTTCACCTTCACCGGCACCCAGCTGACCTGGATGCTGATCGGCTACGGCTTCGTCGCCTCGGTCATCCCGGTGTGGCTGCTGCTGGCCCCGCGCGACTACCTGTCGACCTTCCTGAAAATCGGCACCATCCTCGCACTGGCGCTGGGCATCGTGTTCGTCGCCCCGCACCTGCAGATGCCGGCCTTCACCCGCTTCATCGACGGCACCGGCCCGGCCTGGTCCGGCACCCTGTTCCCCTTCCTGTTCATCACCATCGCCTGCGGCGCCGTGTCCGGCTTCCACGCGCTGATCTCCTCGGGCACCACGCCGAAGATGATCGAGAACGAAAAGCACGCCCGCTTCATCGGCTACGGCGGCATGCTGATGGAATCCTTCGTCGCCATCATGGCGCTGGTGGCCGCATCGACCATCGATCCGGGCATCTACTTCGCGATGAACAGCCCGGCCGCCCTGCTCGGCACCACCGCCCAGAGCGCGGCCGCCGCGGTGTCCAACCTGGGCTTCGTGATCACGCCCGACACGCTGACCCAGATGGCCAAGGACGTCGGTGAGAATACCATCATCTCGCGCGCCGGCGGCGCCCCGACGCTGGCCGTCGGCATGGCCCACATCCTGTCGAGCGCGGTCGGCGGCAAGGCCATGATGGCCTTCTGGTACCACTTCGCGATCCTGTTCGAAGCGCTGTTCATCCTGACGGCCGTCGATGCCGGCACCCGCGCCGGCCGCTTCATGCTGCAGGACCTGCTGGGCGCCTTCGTACCCTCGTTCAAGCGCACCGACTCGCTGCCGGCCAACCTGATTGCCACCGCCCTGTGCGTGGCGGCCTGGGGCTACTTCCTGTACCAGGGCGTGGTCGATCCGCTGGGCGGCATCAACACCCTGTGGCCGCTGTTCGGCATCGCCAACCAGATGCTGGCCGGTATCGCCCTCACGCTCGGCACCGTCGTGCTGTTCAAGATGAAGCGCGGCAAATATGCCTGGGTCACCATCGTGCCGACCGTCTGGCTGCTGCTGTGCACCCTGACCGCCGGCTGGCTCAAGATCTTCGACGACAACGTCAAGGTCGGCTTCCTGGCCCATGCCCGCAAGTTCAAGGACGCGCACGACGCCGGCCAGGTGCTGGCCCCGGCCAAGACCGTCGACGAGATGAGCCGCATCATCTTCAACGACTACCTCGACGCGGGCCTGTGCGCCTTCTTCATGATCGTGGTGCTGTCGGTGCTGCTGTACGGCATCCGTACCGCGCTGGCCGCGAACAAGGTGAACAAGCCGACGGTCAAGGAATCGCCGTACGTGCCGCAGGCGCCCGCCGCCGCCGAGGTGCACTGATGTTCGGCGCACTGGTACAGGCGGGAGAATCGCTGGCCCAGGCCGGCCGCTACCTCGGGCAGAGCATGCGCCTGATGGTCGGCCTGCCGGAATACGACACGTATGTGGCGCACATGGAAAAAACCCATCCGGGCGAGCCCATGATGAGCTACGAGGACTTCTTCCGCGAACGCCAGGAAGCGCGCTATAACGGCGCCAAGGCGGGGCGCTGCTGCTGACAGGCTGGCTCAGTTCAAGCGTTTCGTTAGCCTGACAAACGTCGTCCCTGCCTTCGCAGGGACGACGTCGTTTACGGCCCGGGTAAACGTACGTGCGCGCGCCCTCTCCATCGTCGCCGTACCTTCTTGTCATCTTTGTTGCAACGCAAGCAGCACTTCCTCCACTCGCCTATAGTTCTTTCTTGCGAGAATTTTCTTCCTCGTACGGTGAGCCCATGCCGGAAGGGCTCGTTCGCAGTGCGCATGCCCGGATCTGCCCAATCCATGCCGAAACACGAGCGTTCCAGCCTGAACCGCAAATTGATGTGGATGTGCTTCTCGACCGCCGCCGGGGCGCTGGCGATCGCCTGGCTGGCGTTCGCGCTGGTCACGGTGCTCGGCCAGCGCCGCGCCGAAGTCGACCAGGCGGCGGCGCTGGCCGCGGTGCTCGCGCGCAGCAGCCTGGATGCGCTGCAATCCGGGGACCGCCAGCTGGCCGGGCAGATGCTGGCTGCGCTGGCTGAGCGCAAGAGCGTCAACGCGGCCGTGCTGTACGACCGCAAGGGCCAGCCCTGGTTCAGCTGGGTGGCGCCCGGGCGCGCCAACGTCGGCCTCGACGCTGTCTTGCCGGGCCTAGGCGGCGCCGAACTCGCCGCGCTGAATGTCGCCGGCAGCCGCCCCTGGCTGCCGGCGCTGCGCAGCTACCACGCGCTCGGCGCCGACGCCGGCGCGCCGGATGGCGCCGTCATGGTCGAAACCGATGTGCGGCCGATGTGGCGCGGCCTGCTGCGCATGCTCGGCGTGATGGTGCTGGCGCTGGCGCTGTCGATGCTGGCCGCCCTGCTGCTGGCGCGGCGCATGCGGCGCGACATCGCCGACCCGATCGGGCGCCTGATCCAGGCGGCGCGCAAGGTGTCCTCGAGCCAGAACTACACGCTGCGCATCGTCCACGAGCGAAGCGACGAACTGGGCACCCTGATCGACAGCTTCAACAATATGCTGGCCCAGGTGGAAGGCCGCGGCGCCGCGCTGACCCACCACCGCGACGAGCTCGAACGCCAGGTCGGCGTGCGCACCGAACAGCTGGAAAAAGCCAAGAACGCCGCCGAGGCGGCCAGCCGCGCCAAGAGCGCCTTCCTGGCCACCATGAGCCACGAGATCCGCACCCCGATGAACGGCGTGCTGGGCATGACGGAAATGCTGCTGCGTACCGAGCTGGCCGAGAGCCAGCGCAACTACACCCAGCTGGTCAAGCAGTCGGGCGAACACCTGCTGGTGATCATCAACGACATCCTCGATTTCTCCAAGATCGAGGCCGGCAAGCTGACCGTCGAGTACATCAATTTCAACCTGTGGGACCTGCTCGACGACATCCATACCGTCTACACGCCGCAGGCGGAAAGCAAGGGCATCCCGCTGCACTTCGACATCGCCAACGACATCCCGGTGGCGATCTGCGGCGACCCGAACCGGCTGCGCCAGATCATGGCCAACCTGCTCGGCAATGCGCTCAAGTTCACCGACCAGGGCCGCATCCTGGCCAGCGTGCGCATCGCCAGCGAGGACAAGCAGGCCGTGATGCTGCGCTTCGAAGTCCGCGACACCGGCATCGGCATCGCGCGCGATGCCCGGAGCCGCATCTTCGACGCCTTCTCGCAGGCCGACGACTCGACCACGCGCAAGTACGGCGGCACCGGCCTCGGGCTGGCGATCTCGAAGCAGCTGGTCGAGCTGATGGGCGGCGCGATCGGCGTCGAGAACGCACGCACGCAGGGCTCGGTGTTCTGGTTCACGGTGTCCTTCGACAAGCGCCGCGTCGATCCGGACGCGCCGGGCGACCACCAGTCCACCATCGTCGGCATGCGCGTGCTGCTGGTCGACCCGCATGAAGCCGGCCGCATCGGCTTGGAGCGCCACCTGGAACAGTGGAAGGTCGCCTGCGACAGCGTCGACAGCGCCGACGCCGCGCTCGAACGCCTGCACCAGGCGGCGCGCGCCGGCCGGCCCTACGACGCCGCCATCCTCGACATGGAACTGCCGCATACCAGCGGCCTGCTGCTGGCGGCCGAGATCAAGGCCGACGCCGCCACCCGCGCCACCCGCCTGGTGCTGCTCAGTCCCGAAAAACTCGCCGCCGACCCGGTGCAGCGGCGCGAGGCCGGGGTGGCCTACCAGCTGATCAAGCCGGCGCGCGCGGCCGACCTGTTTGCCTGCCTGGCGACGCGCCCGCGCGGCCAGGTGGCGCCGGCGCCGCGCTTCGTGCCGCCGCGGCCCCTGCTCAATGACGGCGGCCGGGCGCGCGCGCGGCGCGTGCTGCTGGCCGAGGACAATCCGGTGAACGTCGAAGTGGCCCGGGCCATGCTCGAAGGCCTGGACCTGCGCGTCGATTGCGCGCCCAACGGCCTGGAAGCGCTGCAGGCGGTGCGCGCCGGCCAGTATGACGCGGTGCTGATGGATTGCCAGATGCCGCTGATGGACGGCTTCGCGGCCACCGCGGCGATCCGGCGCGAGGAGCGCGAGGCCGGGCGCGGCCGGGTGCTGCCGGTGATCGCGATCACCGCCAACGCGCTGCAGGGCGACCGCGAATCCTGCCTGGCCGCCGGCATGGACGACTACCTCTCGAAACCCTTCACCCAGCAGGAACTGGCGGCCGTGATCGGGCGCTGGATGGCGCTGCCGCTGGCCGCCACCGCGCACCACGAGGACGAAGAACCGCGCCTGCCGCCGGAAACGGTGGAAGTGATCCAGCGCGAAGCCATCAACCGCGCCGCGCTCGGCAAGATCCGCGCCCTGTCGCGCGAGCGCGGCGACGCCCTGGTGCAGAAGGTGATCGAGGCGTATGTGGGCGACACCCCGCGCCAGCTGCGCACCCTGCGCGAGGCCATCTGCGACATGGACGCCGGCGGCGTGCGCCGCATCGCCCATACGCTGAAGTCGGCCAGCGCCAACGTCGGCGCCGAAACGTTCGCCGCCCTGTGCAAGGCGATGGAGCAGCTCGGCCGCGCCGACACCACCGACGGCGCCGACGCCATCCTGGTCGACATGGAACACGAATTCCAGGCCGTCCGCCATTCGCTTTCTGCAATGCTCGAAAAGGAAACCTGACATGCCAGCCACCCACGCCTCCCGCCGCGCCTCCCAGCCTGCCGTCGTGCTGGTCGCCGACGACGATCCGGTGATGCGGCTCCTGATGGTCGAGATGCTGGAAAGCGTCGGCCTGGACGCCATCGAGGCGGCCGACGGCGCCCAGGCCGTGGCGCTCGCGGCCGAGCGCTCGCCCGACCTGATCCTGCTGGACGTCGAGATGCCGCACATGGACGGTTTCGCCGCCTGCCGCGCGATCCGCGACGCCGCCGGCGGCGGCAGCGTGCCGGTCGTGATGGTCACCGGCGGCGACGACCTCGAGGCCGTGACCAATGCCTACGAGGCCGGGGCCACCGACTTCGTCTCGAAGCCGATCAACTGGCCGATCCTGGGCCACCGCGTGCTCTACGTGCTGCGCGCCAGCGACGCCATCGTGCGCCTGCGCATCGCCGACGCCCAGAACCGCGCGGTGCTGGCGGCGATTCCCGACACCTTCTTCCGCATGTCGCGCGATGGCGTCTACCTCGATTACGAGCCGGGACGCGAAAGCCCGGGACGCGAGGCCCCGGGACCGGAAGCCGCGCGCCGCGCCGGCGAATGGCACGACGCCGCCGCGCCCGGCGCCATCGTCGGCCGCCACGTCACCGAGGTGCTGCCGCGCGAGATCGCCGAGCGCCTGCTGGAACAGGTGGCGCAGGCGCTGCAGATGCGCCAGGTGCGCTCGGTCGAGTACGAACTGCTGCACTTCGGCGAGTCCCAGCATTTCGAGGCGCGCCTGGTCGCCACCGGCTCGGCCGAAGTGCTCGGCCTGGTGCGCGACATCAGCGAACGCAAGCACGCCGAGGAGCAGATCCGGCGCCTGGCCTATTGCGACAGCCTGACCGGCATCCCGAACCGCCAGGCCTTCCTGGAAGTGCTGGAGCGCGAGCTGCAGCGCTCCAAGATCGGCAACAAGAAATTCGCCGTGCTGTTCATGGACCTGGACGCCTTCAAGCGCATCAACGACACCCTCGGCCACGACGTCGGCGACCAGCTGTTGAAGCAGGTCTCGGAGCGCCTGCGCGAGACCATCCGCCCGAGCGACCTGATGTCGCGCGGCGACCCGATCCCGCGCGCGCCCGAGGACGGCGAAGCGATCCAGGGGACCAACCTGGCGCGCCTGGGCGGCGACGAATTCACGATCCTGATCCCGGACCTGGACCGGGTCGAGCATGCCTTGAATGTGGCGCACCGCGTGAAGGATGCGATGCGGCGGCCCTTCGTCATCGAGGGCAACGAGATCTTCGTTACCGCCAGCATCGGCATCTCGCTGTTCCCCGAGGACGGCGACGACTGCACCTCGCTGCTCAAGTACGCCGACACCGCGATGTACCACGCCAAGAACTGCGGCAAGAACAACGCCAAGCTGTATTCGTCCTCGCTGACCATGCAGATCATGAGCCACGTAAAGCTCGAGGTCGGCCTGCGCCGCGCGCTGCAGAACGACGAGCTGTACCTGCTGTACCAGCCGCAGCTCGACGTGCGCTCGAACGAGATCGTCGGCGTCGAGGCGCTGGTGCGCTGGCGCCATGCGGAACGCGGCATCGTCTCGCCCACCGAATTCATCCCGCTGGCCGAGGAAACCGGCCTGATCGTCCCGATCGGCGAATGGGTGCTGCGCACCGCCTGCATCCAGGCGCGGCGCTGGCAGAAGCTGGCGGGCCGGCCGGTGCGCATGGCGGTGAACCTGTCGGCCAAGCAGTTCAAGGACGAGAGCCTGAGCCAGATCGTGCTGTCGGCCCTGAACGACACCGGCCTCGATCCGCGCCTGCTCGAACTCGAACTCACCGAGAGCACGCTGATGGACGACGCCAAGGCGACCCTGGCCACGCTGGAACTACTGCGCGGCATCGGCGTGTACCTGTCGATCGACGACTTCGGCACCGGCTATTCGTCGATGAACTATCTAAAACGTTTCGACGTGCGCGCACTGAAGATCGACCGCAGCTTCATCAGCGGCCTGCCCCAGGACTCCGAAAACGCCGCCATCACCCGCGCCATCATCGCCATGGCGCACGGCCTGAAGATGGTGGTGGTGGCCGAAGGCGTGGAGACCGGCGAGCAGCTGGTGCTGCTGGAGGAATACGGCTGCGACATGGTCCAGGGCTTCTACCTGGGCCGCCCGGCGCCGGCGGATGCGGTGACCGGCATGCTGCAGAAGTTGTGGGTGCCGATGCTGGCCAAATGATCGCCGCGGCAGAGCAATACAGGAACCGGCATCAGGACCGTCGCCCCTGCGAAGGCAGGGGCCCAAGTATCAGGCGCTGTCGAAGCGCGCGCAAATCGGCTTCCTGCCTCCGCAGGAACCACGCGGCCGGCTATTTCGAGAACGTCAGCGTGTACGCCGCCGTCCCCGGCAACAGGCGCTTCGGCTCCCCCTTCACCCACGCCTCATGCCCGCGCAAGAAGAACGGCGACAGGGGATGCCCGCTCTGCCCGCCCGGCATGTCGAACAAGCCCTCTTCCTCGCGTCCCGGCGACACCACCATGCGCTCCGACTGCCCGAACTTCGGGCCGGCCACGCGCGGCATGTTGGCGTCGCCCGGCATCTGGTCGCGCGGGGCGCTGAGCAGGCGCGCCAGTTGCGGCGGCAGCGCCATCGCGATCGGATGCGCGATCGCCGCCGTGTTGCGCGCGCCCCAGGTGGCCTGGGCCAGCGGCACGCCGTCCCTGGTCACCGTGTCGATACTGCGGTCGATGGCCGCCATCTGCAGGTCCTGCCAGCTGGCGTAGCCGGCCGGCAGCCAGGCCGCCGGGCGCTCGTCGAGCAGGCGCCCGACGATCTCCGGCCAGCGGCTGCTCGCGCCCTGCATGCTGGCCTTCTCGTCGAAGCGGCGCAGCTGCGCGTTGACGCCCGCAAACAGCAACTCGTACAAGGACCAGCGGTACTGCTGCGCCAGGCGATAGCCGACCGAGCCGACGCTGGCGTGACCGTCCCAGCTCTGTTCCAGCAGGCGCCGGAATTCGGCGCGTTGCGGATGGCCGGCGACGGCCTGCGCATCGAGCGCCGCCAGGGCGCGCTTTCTCCATTCGGCGATGTAGAGCGCGCGGTCGTCCAGGCTGGCGCCGAAGGCGCCGGCGACGTCCACGCCGGCGTAGAGGTCCTGCACGTTGTCGTGTAACTGCCGCGCGCGCGCGCCGATGTCGTAGCCGCCGTCGCCCAGCACCTCGGCGCCGGCGCCGGCCAGCTGGCGGCTGTTGGCCGTCACCAGCTGGCCGCCGGCGGGATTCACCACGCGCGGATGGTCTTTCGCGGCGAGCAGGCCGTTCCAGGTCGGCACGGCGCCGTCGAAGGCCAGCGGATACGAGACCGCCACGCCCTTCTTCGCGCGGCGCGGCAGGGCGCCGGCGACGGTCCAGCCGATGTTGCCGCGGTCGTCGCCCAGCACGATGTTCTGGGCCGGGATGCCATCGCCGGCGGCCGCCTCCAGCGCCTGGGCCAGCGTGACCGAGGTTTCCAGCTTCAGGTGATTCAGGTTCAGCGCATCGGGCGCGTGCGCGACCCAGTGCAGCGCGTAGGTGGCGCCGTCGGATTCGCGGACCGGCCCCAGGCTGGTCTCGCGCACCGCCAGGCGCTCGGGCGCGGCGCCCTTCACCAGGATGGTCTCGAGGTGTTCGGCGGGCGTCTCCCAGCCCGACGGCAGGCGCAGCATGCCGGGATGCGCCGCGTCGCGGCCCAGGCGCACCAGGTCGAGCGAATCGGCATAGCTGTTGGTGAAACCCCAGGCCACATGGCCGTTGCTGCCGGCGATGACCAGCGGCGGCGCGCCCGGCAGGCTGACGCCGACCAGGCGCCGCGGCCGCCCCTGCTCGTCCGGAAAGCGCAGCGCCAGGTGGTACCAGATATTCGGCAGTTGCAGGCCCAGGTGCATATCGTCCGAGACGATCGCCGCCCCGCTGGCGCTGCGGCTGCCGGCCAGCGCGAAGTTGTTGCTGCCGACCGAATCCGTAAAGCCGACGCCCGCGACCTGGCGCGCCGGCACCGCCTCCTTGCGGCCCCACCAGTCCGGCGCGGTGGCCGGCAGCGGCGCCTGCGCCAGCGTCAGCGCGGGCGCGTCGAGCGGGGCGTCCCAGCGGCTCGCCTCGGGCAGCAGGAAGGCAAGCTGGGCCGGGTCGAGGTGCGCGGCCAGCCAGCCGCGCGCCAGCTCGCGCGGTTCCTGGTTGCCCTGCAGGTCGAAGTACATCGCCCACACCACCAGCAGCGAATCGGCGGCGCTCCAGCGGCGCGGCGTCGTGCCGGTCAACGCATATTCGAAGGGACGCGCGTCCAGCGCATCGAGACCGTCGTTGACGCCGGCCGCATAGCGCTCGATGAAGTCGCGCTCGGCCGGCGTGAAGCGCTGCAGGGCCAGCGCGGCGCGGGCGCGGAAGCGGTGCAGGCGGTGCGCGCGGTCGAGCGGCAAGGCGCGCGCGCCGAACAGCTCGGCCAGCTCGCCGGCGGCGCTGCGGCGCAGCAGGTCCATCTGGAAGAAGCGCTCCTGGCCATGCACGAAACCGGTGGCGTAGGCCACGTCGAGCCGGCTCGATCCGGTGATCGTCGGCACCCCGTCGGCATCGCGCGTGACCGTCACCGGCGCCGCCAGCAGCGGCGCATGGCGCGCCCCTTCGAGCTGGGGCAGGCTGGCGCGCAGGTACAGCCAGGCGCCGAGCACGGCCAGCACCAGCAGCGCCGCCAGCG
>Ga0265780_10008388_pt1 | contig 12563 bp, 8 predicted proteins | sample P1T30metagenome_FD_192432 | JGI IMG/M metagenome (GOLD analysis project Ga0265780, IMG submission 192432) | Plant litter microbial communities from East Loma Ridge, Irvine, California - P1 T30 | ecosystem: Environmental > Terrestrial > Plant litter > Unclassified | place: USA: California...
GTGCTGTTCGCTTATATGAGAGATTGGGGTTCCAGCACGAGGGGCAGTGGTGGGATGGTGTCGAGATGAGTATGTTGATCGATGAGTGGAGGGACATGAACAGTGGCGAACACACGGAAGTTGCTGCGAAAAATACATTGGAGCTCGATAATCTCGTAGCAGGGCATTGACGCTTCTCACTTATAAGTTCACCTCGTGTGAGTAATACATTGAGTGCTCGACAAACAGTGGAATATCAATTCGACATTCACAGAACCTGTACTGGGCTATCTTGAACGCGACGCGTTCGCGCAATACAGCGCAGCTACCATCTCAGAGGTGGTGCAGCCCCTCACGTGGACGCACACATGATCGATGCGCTATTTCCGGGCAAGTCCAACCATGAAACACAACACAGACCAGTGACACTCTGATCGCAATGCGATCGCCAGGCTTCCGCTGATGGGGTCTTCAGCCCTCCGCTTTCCGCGAAGAGGCGCTCATTCGGTTCCTTGGCGAACATGGGCCGCGCAATCCTGAAGTCTTGAAGGAAGTGCAGCCGTGGCCATAGTCACTTTGTAATTCACAAGCCTTCCGCGTGTATTCGGTGATGTGGCCAGCCGGATGATGATGACGGTGGTTGCTTCCGGAGCAGCCTCGGGACGGGCTGGAGACTGGGTCTCAGCTAAAGGCCTCGATGCGACAGCGCTTGGTATTAGCCTTTCCAAGTTGCGGCTCATGTCTCTCTGATCCAGTATTTCTTTTTATTACTGAGCAGCTCCAACCGGACAAGATCCGTCAAGCTTTGCAGCATCGCAACTTCCGTGCTCCTCTTGGTCATGGCCTTATCGATGGTGTGATGACGGATGAATTGGCCGGTGCAGTTGCTCATGATCCAAGAGTGGTTGGCAAGACCTGGGTAGCCTGCAGCGTCGTTGCAAGGAATCTCGACGATGTTGTTGCCGTTGGGATTGAAGTCGTACCGGACGTATTCAGAGAAAGCCTTTTGCTCGTGGCTCCACGTCTTTGCCCAAACATCGCAGCCAGGATATCTCGTCTCGTTTGTGGGGCACTTTTTCCAGGCTGTCAGCATGTCGAAGGTGTGAGGCAGCGCTTGTGCAACCATCACGCCAGTGTTGAGCTGCAGCTTTCCTTTGCTATCCTCGCTTGCGTGTAAATCGCCGTCCAGATTCTGTCGGGTATCGAGCGGCATTGCAATGGACGTTTCTGGGGTGATGCCCCATCTGTTGAAGAGCCATTCGAAAGGAAGGTCGAGGTGTTGGATGGTGGCATCCGCATCGATGAAGATGACGAATTTGTACTGGTGCAACAAGTCGAATAGTACATGTGGTTTCACCCACGTATTGTGGAATCCTTCCATCTCGTTCGCGTTGTAAAACCGGTAGTCATAGCCGTGAACCTGCGCTGCCTCGAGTTAGACACGGTTTCTTGAACCAGTCTGACGGACTTACAATAGAGGAAGTGGTTCATGAAAGCCGCGGAGACCTGCAGAGTCGTAGGTATGAGATCAGTGTTTGTCTTGCATGCAGTTCGCACATCGAGCTCTTACCATGCCGCCGTCTCCTTCAGCCTTCATTGCTTCCCAATTCATGCGGTTTTCGTTCCATAGTTCGTTCTTCTCGCTCGGGACACGTGTGTCAATGTCCACGATCAGAACTTGATTCCTCAAAGGCTTTTTCCACCACGGAGCCTGTGGGTGGATGCCGAAAGTTTTGCCGGACGCATCAGTGTAGGACGGTGCCGAAACGGGATGCGCTATAGCCTCGTAAAGTCTGAGCAAAGAGCCAGTAACGGTGGGTTTCCCAAACAGTGGTCGGTCATTGTTGCATAAATTGTTCGCAGTCGATTGCGCAGATTCCTTGATCCTGTATAATGTGGTCGATTGAAAACTGGCAGTGGTGATGATGAAGATGAAAATGACCACGAAGACCACCCCAAGGATAGCGGCGCGATTCAGCGCAAGGAGAGGGCGTGGCATCTTGAGAAGTAGAAAATGATGTGGGAAAGACAGTCAGTCGAACATGCTAGACGTAAATAACGCGGTGGTGGCAGGACGCGTACCACGAATACTGTAAGGTTTGCCAATCAACGCGTGCGGAGGGGAGCAGTTATGGAGTTTGTGACGCCATGTGAAAATTCTCCACAGAAACCGTTGAAGACAAAGGGGCTATTGCTCAACACGTCCCTGCGGCAAGTGGATCGATTTGCGCTTCATTCCAGGAGCCCACCACCTTTGGGTTGACGCCCCGGGTACCTGGGCAATCGCGACGTCTCGCCAGCGCACGCGTGCAAATTACTACGTCCTAGGGATTGTCTTTTGTGAGAGCTGCATGAGTTAGCCAATGATGATCATAAGGCACGAGCTCAGGAGAAAGATCCCGAGCCCATGAGGTGTCGCCTTTTACGCCTCTATCTGGCAAGGCGTGGTCTAATCTTGTTCGAGCATCTTGGCCCGTTTCGAGCAATGCTCTTCCTCAAGGCTGAACCACGCTTGTTAACATGGAAGCTAGCTAGATATCTCTTGATAGCGTGGGTAAGCAATATTGGATGCAAGTTTGTCGGTTGAAAAGGCCGACGTGGGACCATGTCGTGACGTAAGGACAAGGGGTACGGAAGCGAGCGAGATAGGAGATGCACGGACGACCGATCAAGCTTGAGCCTCACTCCTTCCTAACCACAAAAGCCTACCTCGTATTTGAGTACTCAGCTTCGATTTTCGTGTTAATATCCCAACCTTCTTAGTTCCCTATTGCTAGAGAGCGTAAACAGCGATGCTGTTGCAATGGAAGACCATACCGTCCACGCGCCGCGACTTTATGTGCGCTTGCGCTGCGCGCAATGATGTCTTGCAATTTGATCCACGCAGAGTCAGAAGTCGTGGCTTTCCACCAAAGCTCAGGAACTTGCAAAGATGGTGGGAAAGCACGGCAGTGGTGGTGAATTTCTCTTGTAGTAGGGGCTCACAAATGCAGCGACTGACAAATCACTAATCACGACATTCGCAGCAACAGGAACTACATGAGCAGTCGATGCAGGAAGACTGCTTTTTTGGTCTTGTTTCCCCAGTCAAAATTGGCAAGATCAGCAGTGTACCCAACCATGTCCCCACGGCCCTAATCAGCCTCTCCTCCTCCGCAACAACATCTTGGGCCTCATCCGCACATCTCCCCTTCCTCCTCAGCCCGACGGGCCGGTCCAAATTCACCATCACCGCACTGCTAAACAGCAGCGTACCCGCCGCCCAGTCCGCCATCAAGACATACAGCCTCCCGCCTACGACCAAAGCATACAGCTCGCCGCAAGACCTAGCCGCGGATCCAGACATTGATATCATGATCTGCAACACCAGGCTCGACACGCACTACCAGACCATCATCGACAGCATCAAGAGCGGAAAGAATGTATACGTTGAATGGCCGTTCGCTTCGAAACGAGAACACATCGATGACTTGATCGAAGCGAGTAAACACAGCGGAAGTAGAATCGCAGTCGGACTACAAGGACGCTGCGCACCAGCTGCCCTCAAGATCCGCGATATTCTACAAGCCAACTCCCTAGGCGCTGTTCTCAACTCTGAAGTCCGGGCTTTCGGCGGCACGAAGGACCGCGAGATATTGCCTGCGAGCTTCAAGTACTTTGCGCAAAAGGACGTGGGTGGGAATCCAATCGTGATTAGTTTTGGGCACGCTCTCGACACGGTGTTGTCTGTGCTGGGGAAACTGGATGAGAGGGGTGTGAAGGTGAGGACGCAGATTTGACGACCGAGCGCGAGAATTAGGGACCCGGAGACGGGTAAGATGGTAGAGACAGTCAAGTCAGATGTTCCAGATCTACTCAACTTGCACGCATCGCTCGCAGACCACGCAGCCGCAACACTTTCATTCATGTTCCGCCGGGGTCAACCATTCCCTGGTACACCGTCGCTGACATGGACGATTAATTGCGATTATGGCGAGATCCGAGTTACCTCGCAGGCTAGCAGTGCGCTTGCATTCGCGACCCACGACTCGCCTGCTACAATACAGCTGCATCGTTTCGATACGGATGAAATCAGCGAGGTAGAGTGGGGTTGGAGCGAGGCGCCGGAGGCGTTACCGGTTATGGCGAGGTGTGTGGGCGAGTGTTTGTGTGCGTTTGCGGAGGGAAGGGAGGAGGGTGATGGGTGGGTCGGAATTGAGAGTGCGGCGCGGAGGGCGGGGATGATGAGGGGTTCTTGGAGGGTTGGGGGGGGGGGGGGTTGAGATGAAGATTTTGTACGAGGAATCCAGATCGTTCGTGGGATCAGCCACCTTCTGATTCCCTCTATCCACCACCCGATACCCCTATCATTTATCCCCTCCGCCGAACACACACCAACCCCTCCCCCCTCCTCCTCACCTTGACCCTGACCTTACCCATCCCCACTTCCTCTCTCCTCCCCGCCCCATGCACCCTCTCCCACCTCTCGACCTGCACAAGCCCCAAGCGATTCCACACGACATATTTCCGTCTCGCATATCCGTCATCGTCATATAGCGGCCCGACGCCGTAGTAAAGATCGTTCGCCATGCTCATGTGTGCAACATGAGAGGCGTCCGAGAATGGCGGAGTTGGTTGACAGGTTCGTGGCTTGAACCACAAAGGCATGGATGTATCGGAGGTGTCGGAGGAGGTGGAGCAAATGTAGCTGTAGGTGTCGTCTAGTGGAGTTACGATGCGAACGAGGGGCTTTGGCGTGGGGGTAGGTTGGGGCGCGGGCGCTGGTGCGGGTACTGGTGTTTGTTGCAGCATAGGAGGTGGTACATGAGCTGGTACTGGTGCAATGGCGAGCGACATGATTGATGGTGCAATAGTGTTTCGCATTCAAGTGTGGTATCTGGAGTGGAATTGGTGCCGCTCTTCTCTTGCGACCACTTATTAACAATGTCTGGAAGAGGCATTGTCTTGCTTGCCGAGCTCGCGTGTTTGTGCAAAGACATGGCTGTATGCTGTCTTATTCTCAGATGAGACTGGCTGCCATGTTTGCTTGGTGTTAGCTGCTCAGTGCGTTCAAAATGTCTCAGACGGTCATTTTCACGAACTTGCATCACGGAACTGACCGGAAGAGGAAGTAAGACGACCCTTTGAATACATCCAGGACTTGATAAGGATAACAGCACACGATTTACAACTTGCTTCTCCGCTGGAGATACTGTCTGATACCGATGGCCGCTGCAATGTGTTAACTCGAGTGTGTATTCATTTGAGAGTAATCTACTGACCCAGAAGCACTGCGAGACTCTTCAAGCCCAGCAGTCCCAGAAACCAGCTCCCCCAGCCCAGCGCCTGTCCTTGGCGGTCAAAGTTGGGCTTCAGCGCGTTCATGCCGGCAAACTTCTTCTGCTTCTTGGCCGTGTACGGCGGGTATCGCACGTCCATCAGGCCCTCGAGCCACGCGGGCGTGGTGGTCACAGAGCGGCGGTGGGTGAAGACGTCAAAGGAGGCCTTGCCACGGTAGGCGCCCTGGCCAGATGTGCCGACACCGCCGAACGCGAGCGTGGGGATGGAGGCGTGGAAGAAGCCGTCGTTCATCGAGGCGCCGCCCGAGCGCGTCTGGTTGAGGACCTGCTCCATGTCGGCCTTGTTGCCAAACGCATACGTGCCCAGGGGCGTGTCGTGGGTCTCGTTGGCCATGCGGATGGCCTCGTCGAGGTTGGCGACGGGCAGGATGGGCAGCAGCGGGCCGAAGCTCTCGTCGGTGACGAGCGAGTCGTTGATGTCATTCACCTGGACGACGGTGGGCTCGATGAAGAGGTCGGCCTCGTCCATGGTGCCGCCGACGACAATCGTGCCGCTGGTGGAGTCGAGCATCTTCTTGAGGCGCTGGAACTGCTTCTGGTTGACGATGCGGCCGTAGTCGGGCGAGTTGCGCGCGCCGTTGGGGTAGAACTCGGCCAGGGCGTTCTTCATCTCGGCGACGAAGGCAGGCACGATCTCGCGGTCGATGAAGGTGCAGTTCTGGCTGACGCAGACCTGGCCCGCGTTGAGCGTCTTCGCCCACAGCAGCCTCTTCGCGGCCAGCTTGGGGTCGGCATTCTTGGTGATGATGGCCGGGTTGCGCCCGCCCAGCTCGAGCACCAGCGGCGTCAGCGTCTCGGCGGCCTTCTTCGCGATGATGCGCGCGACGCCCTCGGAGCCCGTGTAGAAGATGGTGTCCCACTTCTGCTCGAGCAGCGCCGTCGTCTCGGGGATGGCGCCCTGCACCACCGTGTAGCACGTTGGGTCCAGCGCCTCGGCCAGCACCTTCTGGATGACGGCGGCGGCGTGCGGCGCAGACTCGGACGGCTTCACGACCGCGGTACAGCCCGCGGCGATGGCGCCGATGAGGGGCCCGATGGTGAGCTGGAAGGGGAAGTTGTAGGCGCCAATGATGAGCGCGGTGCCCAGCGGGTCCTTCCTGATGCGCGGGCCGACAAACTTGTTGGTGAAGGCAATGTCGGCGGGCTTCTCGTCCTTTGCAAAGCGCGGCAGGTTGTTGGCCATCCACACGCAGTCGTTCATGCACCACGAAATCTCCACCAGGTACGTCTCAAAAGTCGACTTGCCCAGGTCGCGCTTGCACGCCTCGGTGATGAGCGCCTCGTTGTCCTTGAACGCCCAGTACAGCTTGCGCAGCTGCTGCTGCCGGAACGCAATCGGCCGCGTCTTGTGCGAGAGGAACGAGGCGCGCGTCGTGGCGCACGTCTTCGCGATGCCCTCCATGGCCGAGTGCTCGAACGGCGGAACGTCGACCATCTTGATGAGTTCTTGGTGTTGGGATGGCTTCAGTATTCGAAAAGTACCAAAATAATTCAAGTGCTTGAATGCGACGTTTGTATTAAAGCCAATTGAGGGCCAGGCGCCTCCTTAACCTTACGTCCCCGTCAGCACGAGATACTTTGTCCAGCGTCATGCCTGCCTCGGTCCACGCTCACATCCGGCATGGTGTGCCCCGCCTTTCCCGCCACCGTTCGCGCTAGTGAGCTCTGTCCGCGGCAACCCCAGACCTTGTCTTACATCAGCATCCGCAACACCTCCACCTCCTTCCTCACAGCATCCCTCTCCCTCTCCACACTCCCAATATAATCAATCGCTGCAGCCAACACCATCCCCTTGCTCGGTTTCGACGTTCCCATCACGTTTGCGTCCTTGCCTTGAGGCAGCGTGGGCACCGCCCTCCTTAGCCGCTCAAACTCCATGTTCAGCCCCTCTCTGTATTTGCGCTCCACCTGCTTGTGTGGCAAGCATGCTGAACGTCCTGTGTCTTGTGACGGTGCATTCATGTCGCGTGTACGTGGTCGTCCCCGTTTGCGCAGCGAAGTTGTCGGGTTCAGATCCTCGTCGCATGCAGAGTCTTGTGTCGAGGACCGAGGTGAGAGTGACGAACATGCTGAAGGCGCTTCCTTTGGGCTATTTCTGTTGGAGGCCGAGTAAAAGTCCGAATGTTGCCTTGCTGTCAAAGGAACGTAGGAGTATTCCATAGGATTGATGAGTGGTCTTCCCTTGCGAGTGTTCCATTGATAGGGGCTCTCCCAGTGTGTGTAGTAAGACGCGGCATTGCAAACGCTTTCGTCAACGTGTGATGCCAAGGACAGGTCGTCTGGATATGCCTCGAAAGAACTCGTGTAAGGCGAGCTGGCAGTAGACAAGTAGTACGAATTGGTACCGGTCAGACACTCTGAAGTCTGCTCGGATCCAACGACTGCATAGTAAGCAGTCATGGTATGCTTGCTGTTCTTCTCGCGGAAGCTAGAGTGCTGGCAAGTTTGATCCTTTCAAGGACCTTGTGATCTGGCGTGTGCCCTTATACACGAGTGCACAACACATGTCTACTCCATGTCCACTCTCGAGGTTACATTTGAGACATGGTTATAACGCAAGTCGGTGAGGTTCAGCGCCAAAGTCAAAGCAACCTGGGAAGACTGCAGCCACCTGCTTTCTCTAGCAAGGACAATATCCCGCCTCAGTAGTACTTTTCGTGGCCAGTAAGCTGACCGGTCATTCGATAGTAGTGCATTGGGCTCTGATATATTCACCCTTTGACATGGTGACATACAATACCAAGGCACCTGGTTTGCAGTTGCCAAGGCAATATCAAGCTCGGTTGTGATCCGACGGCTGACACGCAGCTCGTACGGTAGGCAGGGCTGATGCTGACGACTTCGGCACAACGTCTCAGCTACTACCTCGACAGCAAGTCGGGGAAACCTGTTCGCCGGCATCGCTCGCATTGGTCGGCGAATGAAGCTGCAAGCAACGGCTGAGGTAATCCGCCACGTTGATGAGCCGCCGAACCACTTAGTCTTTGAAGACGGTGAGAATTGATGTGGCGCGTTGCGATTGATCTTCAACACCGCTCTTTTTAATACCATAGTCATGGTCAAGGATGGGGTAGGACGAATGAGGCAGGACGTAAGCTGAACTGGGAAAGACAAAGAGCGTAAAAAGTGACGATGAGCCGAAAGCCCTAAATTTTGCTCATTTCGACTTGCTGGATGATACTGAACTGGAACCACTAGATGCAAGTGGTAGTCCAGCGACTGTAGCCTTATCCTTCTCGCCTAGAACAACGCGTTCACACCAAGAACACCAGCTCCTGAGTGTGCCAGACACCTCGCGCTCGAGATACTGTATTGCTTTTTCTCGCTCATCCTCATAGTGCTTGACGCACTCACCAACACGTACCTGCTTCTTGTGCTTGACCTTGAGGACACCACCAATGCCCTCAATTTCCTGCGCAAAGTAACTCGTTCCCTTCCAGCGCTCAGTTGCGTCGGGTGAGTTGGTTTCAGCAGCCAGTACGTCCAATATCTCCTGCTCGCACGTCTCGTGCTCGACGATCTTTGCGCCGAGGCAGGTCGAGCCTCTTCCGCATTCCACGCCTTCGTTGCCTTCGCCAACGCCTGTTCCCAGGCCGCCTAGGTAGTTGCTGTGCCGCGTACGCCAAGTCCATGCACGAACGTACATGGTGTCTGCGTTCCTGAGATCCTTGCCACAAGGCGCACAAAGCCAGACCACGTTATCGCAATTACAGGGTGTTCGTTCGAATGCAGGTGCGGTGAAGGCTCGTAGATTCTCGTTGTCGTCTTCTAGCTCGACTAAGTTCGGAACTGGCGATCTCGATGGAGAGGACGAGTCTGAGGACAATGTGCGGGGTCTGAACGCAGCCACGAGAAGCGGGAGCGGTGCCTTATTACACGTGCGACATAGTCGCCTATGTCTGGCCCTTAGAGATGGAGTTGGAGGCGGTTTCATGATGCAGTTCTTGGCCTGTCAGCACTCTTGCTATGCGCCATACGACGAGCATACTCACCCGACACACTACAGTTCCGCAACGCTGACAGTCGCCGACCATGTCGCGTGCGCATTTACCAACGCGTCCACTGGTCAACTGTCTCGATGACGAGAAGTTGAACCGAGCCTCACGCAAACGCGCGCCCAGCTTCGTCCCGAGATCATCTTGCTCGTTGTAGCAGTGCAATGTATGCTTGACAAGATCGCGATATTCGAGCAGATTGGCACGAAACTGCCTACACGTGCGCGATAGGTCGTGCAGCGTGTTGAGATCGAGCTGCCCGGCGAGCTGCCGTACTATACTGTGTTATCTTGGTGGTTAGCATGCATCAGAGCGCGGAATCGAGTCCTTGCTGAGGTGTCAGGCTCACGGATAGCAGCTCAGAGCAGCGCTAAAGCCGTTGATGTTGGGATTGGCCCTCTCTTCTGCCGCCACCGACGCGGATCCTTCACTCTCTGCCACTGTTGGAGCAAGCGAATGGTGCACCGGCTTCACATTGCGCATGAGCTCGGCCGCGCGGGCGGCATGTGAAGGTGGCGAGGCCGGCTCATCGTCCAGATCTACAAGGAGCACCATGGCGGAAAGCTGCAACACCAAATGGCAGCATTGAAGCTGCTGCTGGCTTGATATAAGAAAAGGGTGTTGCAGTGGCAAAGCGACTGCAATCCATGGATGACGAGCTCAGATATGTCGCGCAGTGGGGCTCTCGCCAAGGAAGCGGCCTTCATTCCGTTGTTACAAGAGTCCTCCACTTCAACCTTCCTTTATGCCACCAACGTTGACACGTCTTAGGACACAACATTATTGCCCCTTCATGTGTTCCATTTAGATCCTGTCAGTCTTCAAACCCACTCACGAACGACTTTCACATGACACAAGTAGCTGTCGGCGAAGATGTCACACAAATCGCCCGTGACAGAAGCGCCTCAATGTGGAGTCCTAGTGGCACATACGTTCGCAAGCCCGCTTAGAATTTCTACCAGCTTTTTCTGTTTGCTTGTGAGTCAGCAGTCTCACAGGGGCCATTGTTCTTCGCTGTTTCTGCGTGATGCCTTTTTGATTCTTTCGTATGTCTAGAACTTGTCCCAATTCTTGTCAAAAGCCGCCAGAGTCGCTCGCCCAACTGCGTCGCCAATCTCGCTACCGACATCACTCGCAAACTGAAAATGAATCTAGTATCGTTAGTCGCATCCTTCAATGGGCATTCGGGAGAACTTACGCCTCCAAAGACTCGACTGTCACCGTTCTCCTTCACAGCTCTTTTGATGCTTGTGTAGCTTCTGCTCAGCACACCTAGCGCGGGCGATCCTGTAGCATTGGTACTCTGCGTGATGTTGATCTCATCTTTACCGCCGTTCCATGCTCTAATCACTGCCGCTGCTGCACCACCAAACGTGGCGTGGGTGGATATGTACTCCTGGTGATTTGGCGTGGGATCCAACAAAGGGGTCCAGGTTGGGTTGCTCACATTACGCTTGCTGGGTAGCCAGATATCCGTGCGTCGGACGGCAGTGACTGGACGCCATGTATTGTAGTAGCCCTTCGAGTCCCAACCTGCGATTGCAGCATTGGCGTGCGCGTAGTTGAGTTGAGCGTAGAACTTTGCGGATGAGAGCACGTCTTTGGCATATCTATTGCCAATGACTTGGTGGGCAAAGCGATTCCATTGTATGGGTGAAGACTCGCGCCAGAAGAACGCCGTCTCGGTATCGAATGGCTTGCGTACGGTCGAGTTTCGTTCGCCCTGAGATTTTACGTAGTTGAGAATTGCTTCGTAGCCTGTCGAATTGACAGACGGTGGCGGTGGAGCCCTGAACTTGGTCACGTCGCCAATGCCGCCAAAGGTACGAAGATAGCGGGCTTGTGGTGTGTCTGGAGCAACGAATGCTGAACCGGGTGTGCGTTGATAGACGCCCGGCGTGGCTGGCTGATATACGTAATTGACAAAGTTGTTCAGCATGTCATCCTCTCGTGCGTTTGTGACCCGAATTGCTGCTCTTCTGCCAATGGCTGCTGCACGCCAGTATTGATCGTCGGACTCGCTGATGTTGATCTTGGCTACAATGTCTTGCGCAGATTTGAAGATGTTGCCGAAGTTTCGGGTGCCATGGAAAGTCCATGTTAGACTGTCGTGGGCGGCATGTGACACGGAAAGCTGTTGAAAAGCAAGAGACTCGTTCTTGCTTTCGATCGCGGCCACGTATATGGAGGCTTGCACTACCGCTTCGAACCAGCCCGAGGGAGGGGACTGTAGACCACCAATGAGAGAGTTGTTCGCTAGCAGTCCAGATTGGTCAACCCTGCGCGATGGTCAGTAAAGTTTGGAGACACAGTGCTCCTCAATACCAATATTGCACAATGTCACCGGAGTATTGTGCGTTGGCTACAGTAGCACTGAGAGCTGCTGCCACGGTGAAGAATCTCATTGTGTTGAAAGTGCAGACAGATCGTGTCGAATGCGATAAACGATCATCCAGGCGCACCGCATCTTCTTGTACTCAGTCAATTCCCAATGTTCGGGTGTGTAGTGCCATAAAGCCACCAAATAGCGACATTCATCGATTTTGACGGCGTCAGGAAGATGCACATCCCGCAGCCAGTCGTGATGTACGGAAAGTTGTAGGCCGCACTTGGCGGCGCGGGCGGGATGCACATCTGTCTTGGTATTCCAATCAACGTGCTCCCGTGAACATTGTGCTCCAGATACGGCTAAATGCAGTAATTGTAGGATATGCAGTTGAGCTTGACATGAGCTTGAAGGTTCAGATGCTTTTCGTCCATTATTCCAACAGCGCGACATATCCTAGTGAAGAGTGACAGGATCGGCACATTTGCGGAGTCGCTTCATGCCTTCATAAATTGTGAGATGGCGAATCACGCCAGAATGCCGTTGCTGCTGAAGGAGCGCCCAGGTGGTGTTGTCGTGAGGGAGTTGGCAGCATTACGGTGGCCTTCGATCTCGTTTTTCGATGTCGGAATGCGGCCTGAAGGCACAGCAGGAGAACACGATCTGCGCCCTGCGCTATACGTAACTGCGTGTGTTGTGTCCAAGGTACACCTTCTGTGTGCTGTAGAAGACCCTAGCAGTAGCCCATAATGATGAGGAGGACGCCAACCTACCAGACGGAGATTCAACGTGTTTACGCATCCATGAAGCCATGAATATGCATGGCAGGTACATCCTGGATGCCGATAATGCCACTTCCTTCACTAACCTGCGCACCTTCCTGCTCTATTCTCACGATCAGAACGTCACTCAATCTCTAACTTC
>Ga0265780_10008389_pt1 | contig 12563 bp, 8 predicted proteins | sample P1T30metagenome_FD_192432 | JGI IMG/M metagenome (GOLD analysis project Ga0265780, IMG submission 192432) | Plant litter microbial communities from East Loma Ridge, Irvine, California - P1 T30 | ecosystem: Environmental > Terrestrial > Plant litter > Unclassified | place: USA: California...
CCGGGACCGACCAATACGGAGCTTTTCATGAAAGGTAAGGATGATCAGGCGCTATCCAGTATAGCAGCGCTGTCGGCTTTCAATAAGATTGGTGAACCAATCGATATTGCAAAAGTATTGGTCTTTTTAGTTGGTGATGACGCAAAATGGATATCCGCCCAAAACATCGGCATCAACGGGGGCATGTCATGACCGTTTGTCCCACTAAAAAAAACATGGTGCTCATTTACCGATTGATTACGGAGAATCAATATCGGTCGGATAAAAGTCAATACATCGGTAGTTGCATTTTTACTTTATGTCATGGTTATAAACTTATATGATTGTCGCTTTCGGCGGTTGATAAAGGAAAAAATTCTTTCGTCCTGTTGAAAGCAATTTTCAAGGTACACCGCCAGAGCTAAACAAAACTTAAATGCATAATCAACATTAAAATCAACAAATTTAATAATCATAATCACAGAAAAATGGAATACAAAACTTTAGGAAACACAGGGCTGCTTGTATCGCGGCTTTGTCTTGGAACGATGACGATGGGGTCGGGAACGGGCATTTATGAACATATTGGGAGCGTCGGTCAAACGGATGCGGATAGCCTTGTAAAACACTCATTTGATGCTGGAATCAACTTTTTCGATACCGCTGATGTATATTCAGGGGGCGAAAGTGAACGGACATTAGGACAAGCTTTCAAAAACCTGAATATCACAAGAAAAGATGTGGTGATCTCAACCAAAGTTTATTCCCGAACGGGCCCGGGACGCAATGACGTAGGTGCCTCTAGAAAGCACATTATGGACGGCGTGGAGGCAAGTCTGAAAAATCTGCAGACTGACCATATTGATCTTTACCAGATTCACGCCAATGACATCCTCACTCCCACAGAGGAGATGTTACGTGCTCTTGATGACCTGATAAGATCCGGCAAGGTTCGCTATATTGGCTGCTCGAACTGGCAGTCCTGGAAAGTTGCAAAAGCCTTGGGAATCTCCGCGACCAAAAACCTGGCGCGCTTTGACTCTTTGCAGGCTTATTATTCCATTGCAGGGAGAGATCTGGAACGAGAAATCGTGCCTATGCTGAAGGAGGAGAAACTGGGGCTGATGGTTTGGAGTCCACTAGCGGGTGGATTGTTGTCTGGTAAATTTAGCAGAGAAAACCAAAATCCCGAAAATTCCAGAAGATCTGGATTTGATTTTCCTATTGTAGATAAGGAACGGGCCTGGAATATCCTAGATGTGATCGCACCGATCGCTGAAAAACATTCAGTCAGCGCAGCGCGCATTGCCCTGGCATGGCTTCTGTCGAAAGAAGTGGTTACATCCATTATCGTAGGAGCTAAGCGTGTCGACCAATTGGAGGATAATTTAAAAGCGACAGAACTTCACTTATCTGCTCAAGAGCTGGAACAATTGGATGAAGTAAGTCTTCTGCCTCCTGAATATCCCAACTGGATGATTGAAACCCAGGGTGCTGATCGTCTTGGAGAGGTGGATCTGTGGAAAGGACGGTCATCTTAGAAAAAAAAGCAGGGCATACGCTCTGCTTTTTGTTTTCTGGTGGTTGAACAAAGGATTGAACTTTGGCGCTCAGGTTTCATTAAGGGACGGGTTTAAATATCAACCATGGACTTAAACGAATATTCAGCCCATCTTGAAAAATCGCCATATTGTTTTAACTGGTGCTTTTTGAAAAACTGCACACAGTCCAACCTGAGTCCAGATGGAGCACCGTTAATACCAGTAAAGATCGCGAGATGTTATTTTTCATTCAGCAACAATACCTTCAAGAATAAGCTGAGGTAATAATGCAGGGATCTCGGGCAGTCTACCACAAACGACTGTGGAATTTACGTTAGCATAATTTCGAACGGTTTATGAAACAAACCAATATTGGGCGCTAAGAGCTTTACAAGCATTTTCGGAGCCGCTGAGAAAAGCTGAACACCACTTATAATAAATATGGGTTCGAGCAAAGGCTCCCTTCATGGATATTCCGAATGGCAGTATTACCAAAATGCAAATCTGTGCAGCGTTTATTCGGCTTCCAAAGTGGCTTTAATATGTACTCTTTTACCCTTGCATACCACCATCTTAAATGGTCGATCCAGGTTATACCAGGAGCGATTTAACGATAACCAGAGCTTGATTCGGATGAAGATGCGCCAGCCCGAGTCATCAGCACTCCGATGGATGAAAAGAAAGAAGCAGGCGCTTTTATAAGTGAGGAATACCATCCGAAATCGGATCATTGTCCATGGTAGTGATATGCTTTCGCTGGAAGAATATTTATTTAAGCCGATTTATTATAATAAATGCATAGATACCCTGCTTTTTGTGGAATACAGTCTGAACCATATAACTTGCAATGCCCCCAAAAAGTCAGACACTTTACGGAGGCGTTGCGATGCAGTAATGAAGTTTTGAGCCAGAAGAGCCGAGGAGTTGTGGCATCTGTTCGATTTGATAATAATCCACCTCAAAGCTCGAGGCGCTGAATTAAGCAGATTCCTGCAAAACCACTCTAGATCTGTCGATGATCTTTCTGCGAATCCTGCTGAGCGAAGTTGCCGTTACCCCTAGATAGGAGGCAAGGTAATATAATGGTATACGGTTAGCCAGCATGGGATGATCCCTTAGAAAACTCAGGTATCTGCTCTTGGCGTCTTCGCATAGCATTGCACTTAATGCATTTACCTTTTTTGCAAGCTCTGCGGCAACAATTTTGCTAAATAGTAATTCCCATCCGGGAATATGCGCTGAAATATCACTCATTGCTTTAGGCGAAAATATAATGAATTCACAATCCGAAATCACGTGGGCACAGGGAACTGCTGGCTGATTGTGAATATAACTATGAATGTCTACCAAAAAACTGTTCTCTGCAAAAAAAAATTTGGTGATCTCTTCGTTTTGATCATTGATATAATAAATTCTTAATATTCCTTTAATTAAGAATGCGACCTCTTCAGAAGCCTGTCCGAGCTGGTTGGAACGGTCATCTTTTTTATAGAGCCTGATGACCGCTTGTGATTTTAAAAATTCGATCTGTTTTGCATCCAGCTTCCCGAATTGCAAAAGATAATTAATCAAAGATTCCATGTCACAATATACAAATAAAAACAATTCTCATTTCTTGTCATTTGGCAAGAAAATTATAATTGCAATGAAGTATTTTTGGTTGTGTTTCTTTTATTTAAATACCTGATTATCTATTAATAAGGATATTTTTATTTGAAAATTGAAGACGTGATCATGCTTTTAGAGATGAACGATAGTCTAAACCGAAGTGCTCGAATTCTCCATTTTTGGATCGTTTTTCGTGTACGTTAACAATTTTTTGAGAAAGTATGGGCAGAGGTACTGGATTGATTGGATAAAATTTATTTTAATCATTCCGTGAACAACTTATTATTTTGTTCAGAATAACTGAACAAAATGCAGGGGAAGGATATAATATAAACCATAGGCCTTTGTCTATTGACTGATGTACCAGGCAGGGTGTGAACCCACCTTATTGAACTTATTGTTAAAGGGGTAATACCTATCAGCGGTCAGCTCATTTACAATCTAAAATTGCCGGTGCAATGTTTTTTTAGTTTATCAAACGAAGGGCTGCAGAATAAATCTATTAAAATATGAAATCTTATTAATTCATTTTCAATAGATAAAATTGCAAAGTCGATAGAAGAAACAAAACAATGTTTGGTTACCTAGGTGATAGGTGATGGTCAGCTCCGTTAGAGCTTCTGGCCACCAATCATTTTGCTGCGGTAAACGGAATAAGGAAAAGGTGACTATACGGATGTCATAAAGTGAGGGAGAATCATATTGAGTACAGGATGATAGTGGAATAATCGCGATGGTGCATTAAGGAAGGTATCCTTTTCATCTTGGCATGATGTTCTATAACCCAAAAAAACTGACTCACGGCAGTAGCCTTGCTAACAAACTTCTTTATCAATCATAAGCAAGTATCAAGTATTGATGCAGATAATTGGTTTTGATATTATAAGAAAGTGCATTTCATACAAATCTGAATTTAAATAATAACAATATCATGAATATGATTAATTCAAACAGACTTAGTGGAAAAGTAGCCATAGTAACCGGATCATCAAAGGGTCTTGGTGCGGAGGTTGCGAAACAATTTGCACGTGAGGGTGCATCAGTGATAGTAAATTATTCTTCAAGCAAAGCTGCCGCTGAGGCGGTGGTTTCTCATATTCAAAACTTCGGCGGAAAGGCCAAAGCCATTCAGGCGAATATGGGAAATCCTGAAGATGTAAGTGCATTATTTACCCAAGCATACGATGCTTTTGGCTCACTGGACATCTTAGTCAATAACGCGGGCGTTTATGATTTTCTACCTATCGAACAACTTTCGTTGGAGAGCTTCCGTAAACATTTTGAACTTAATGTTTATGGCTACCTTCTTGCGATCAAGACTTCATTGAAGTATTTCAAGAAAGACGGCGGCAGTATTATCAATATGAGTTCAACAGTAACGATTTTTGGTCCTGTCAATGCATCTACCTATACCGCTACAAAAGGTGCTATTGACGGATTGACACGCGCACTTTCAAATGAGTTGGCACAGCGTAAAATTAGGGTAAATGCAATAAAGCCCGGAGTGGTTGCAACGGAAGGAGTTGTTGATGGCGGGTTTTTAGATAGTGATTTCGGTAAGGAAACCGCAGCAGTCACACCCCTTGGCAGACTAGGCCTGGCCAGTGACATCTCTCCCGCAGTAGTTTATCTTGCGTCTGATGAATCAGCATGGATGACCGGAGAGACGATTGTTTTATCCGGAGGCCACAGATAGGAAATATTATATAACTACTTAAATAATTATTATGGATAACAATCAACTTTTAAAACCTTCAGAGGTTGTCAAAAATTATCTTGATACTTTTTTCAGCAAGGACATAGAAAAGACACTGGATTGCCTGACAGATGATGTCGTTTGGGAGGTTCAGGGAGCAGCTAAGGTCCCCACAATCGGAACAAGGAAAGGTAAGGACGAAGTGCGTGCGTGGCTCGAACTTTTTCCAGTCAATTTTAAACCTATGGAGTTCAAGATTGAACGCTATTTTGACCAAGACGATGAATGCGTCATAACGGGACATGTCAAACATCAGATCCTGAGCACGGACAGGATATTCGCTAGCGATTTCGCAGCGGTATGCAGGATAAGGGAAGGGAAAATATGCTCTTATAAATTTCTAGAAGACTCTTATGGTCTTTGGGAATCTTTTCAATTGAATTAACTATTTTAAAGTTAATGGTGCTGGCGGACCAGATAAACACATCGTTGAGGTAATTAATTTGGTAAACTGTTCTTTGGTTCAATCTCAGTTTGTCTATACTGAAAGCATGGAATTGCCATTCTTGCAGTATAGTTTATTTTCCCGCGCAGATTAACGTCTGGATTTAAAGAAATCAATAAAGTGCCGCAATTTTTCAAAGCGTAGGTACCTGGAAATCTGAAATATCACTGTTGATTTGTTGCGGTAAAGCCCTTACTTGCTGCATTATCTTTTCGCAAAACAACTGTGAAGTCGTTTTTCCGCTATTTTCAAAGCGCAGTTTACGTGAGTGGATGTATGAACTGGATATTTGCCTTTGCGATTCTGTCGGAAACTAACGCTCCATTAAATCTTTAAATAGCGATGTAATCCTCCTAGATGCATATGTACGATCCCTGAATGATAGATCGACAACGTGATATTATAGCAAAAGCTTCGGGAACATTTGTTTATCGCCATTTATTTAAATCGCAAAGGATTGATATAAATGTCCCCTGTTAAGAAACCGCATGAGATCATGCTAAAGTCGTATAATAAGTGATCGAAGGTATCCGGAAAGTGTTTGATTTTGGCGGTTATTGGTTTTTTTTTTGCAACTGTTCTTCTCACGGTCCTAGGTAGATTTGTTCTACAGTACATCGGAAATCAGGAATATACAGATAGATAAAATGTAAAAAGAAAATAACACGAAAGGCTGTCCTGTAAGACAGGTCAAATAACTATTCTAAAGCTATAACTTAATAAATATAAAAATGAAAACAATGGAAGAAACAAAAGAATATCTGGGCATGTGGATTACAAGCGATGGTCAGATTCGTCAGGAACTTCTCTCGGGAAACCGTTATGACGAAGCGCGAGGATCCCGAAAAAGTGCTTATCAGGGAAGTTATAAGGTTACGGGAAATCATATAGTTTATCAGGACGATACCGGCTTCACTGCTGATGGAGAATTCAAGGAGGGAATCCTATTTCACGGTGGCATGATTTTCTACAAGCAGAAAAATAAGGGTCCTTTGTAGTACTGGTCTCACACTGGTGGAGGCCATTTACAAAGAATCGCAAATTTGCCGGAGTCTCGGCAAGTGCTTACCGATGCTCATAGAAGCCCTTGGCATGTGAGAGATCAGAATCTGGATGTAATGCAACATCATTTAATCAACTATAAAGCTAAAAATCATGAATAATCTAAAAAATAAAGTAGCACTCATCACCGGATCAGCAAGGGGCCTTGGAAGCGCCATCGCAGAACGTTACGCCGCTCTTGGTGCTGATATTGTCATCAACTATTCCAGGGACAAGCAATCTGCAGATCAGATTGTAGCGCGTATTCATGCGATGGGTGTCCGCGCAATATCAGTTCAGGCAGATGTAAGTCGGGTGGAGGATATCACGAAACTTTTTGCAGAAACAATTAGAGCATTCGGGAAAATAGACATTGTGGTGGCGAATGCGGGAATTGAAATGGTCGAGGTACCGGTGTCCGAGTTCACCGAGGAGCAATTTGATCGGGTATTTGCGATCAATACAAAGGGCTCCTATTTTACCATGCAATATGCTGCCAGGCACTTACAGGAGAATGGCAGAATAATTTATATTGCCTCTTCAACCACTTCATTCCCTGTGCCTGGAATGGCAGTATATGGCGGGAGCAAGGCGACACCGAGGTACCTGGTAGATGTATTGTCCAAGGAGATTGGACACAGGGGGATAACCGTAAATTCGATCATTCCATTTGCAGTGGATCATTCCGGGATTTTTTCAGAGGCGGACAGCTATCCTGAATTAAGGAAACAGCTGATTGAAAGTTGCCCCATGGGCAGGCTTGCCAGTGTGGAGGATGTAGCCAATATTGCTGAATTTTTCGCGAGTGATCTTTCCTCATTTGTTTCTGGACAGCATCTTCTGGTAAATGGTGGAGCGATCAACTAGCCACTATTTTGATTGCCGTTTATAAAGCTGGTCCATGGCCGCTCGGTTAAAACAACTAAGGGACGCTCTCAAATTCACGACTATGCTCTGCCTTCAGTGCGAACAGGTCTTATTTATTACTTAACAAAAAAAAATATGAAAACACACCATCATTTACTGGCAGCAATTTTACTCTACGCATTTCTTGGCTGCAAAAACACAAATAAAAAATCAGCCGCAGAGCAATCCGCAGAATTGGGCACATCAAGTAACAAAGGAGGAGTTAAGGAAAGCACTCAACCCGACACCCTGGTGAAGCGCATGGTCAGGGCAGGGGAATTGATGATTTCCGGGAAAAATCCAGCGGAACTCGCCACCTATTTTGATACGGAAAAGTTTCGGTTCCATAGTTCGGATGGTAATGAATATAATTATAGCCAACTCATGCAGTACTTCGAATCATATCGTGCTGCTTTTGATAATCGATCTATCAAAAGAGGAATTATCATCAAAGAAGGTAAGTATATTTCCTGTCAAACCACAATTCAGGGTGATTTTTTGAGGGAGTTTGCCGGTTCCCCTATCGGAAAACTATCCCCGAATGGCAGAACCGCTGCATACTCTCTGATCAATATTTTTAGATTTGATGACCAGGGCCGTTTGGCAGAAGAATGGGTGCAGGTTGATTATCGAAACTTTTTGAAGGATTTGCAGGCAGAAGCAAATTGAATTTTTAAACTCTAACCCCGGATTTTCCGACCCTCTTGGTAAGATACTGTCATATAGACATAGCGAAAATTCAAGGTTGACCGTTTGATATCTCGATGGCAATGGGCATTTATTTTGAACAAGGGCTTATGATTTTATCTTCATAAGCCTTTTTTATTTATTTGTTTTTCGGCCTTCAGTTCTTCAGCAAGGGTAAGAAAAACAATATCAGCTGGGCAAACCGATCCGGATGAGATCCGGATGAATTGAAATCGGGAGCAGCTATCCCATAGATCAAACCTCCTATGGTGGCACAAGGATAATCGCTATAGCGCCGGTAGAGTTTTTTTTTAATGAAAATATGAAAAAACAGCGAGGGCATCCACCACTCGCTGCGCACAAATTAACTAACGAAGAACTTGTATGTTTTTGAAATCGTCCGATCTAATTTTTGTTGTTAACTTCAGGAAGCAATATGAATCTTAAGAGATTAGTACCACTGAGGTATTTTCTTGCTGATTTGCTGACTGTTTCAGAACTGATTCCATGTAGAAGGCCGGGATAGGCGTTCATCATGCCGAATTCCTCCCCATTCTGCAGGCAGTTGGATATATAATTCAACCAATACCCATTGGTGCCGACTGCGGTTTCACGCTGCAAGCGGTCTTCAGCAATGAACTTGTCAATGTTCTCCCTTGAGGGACCCTCATTTTTTAATTTCTCCACCTCATCCAGTGCGGATGCGATAAGTCGGTCGACATTTTGTGGAGAACAGCCGAAGGAGACTCCGAGAGTATAAACAGGCTCGGGGAATTTTACTCCGGAAATTCTGACAGAGGGCGTATACACGCCACCTTCTTCCTCGCGCAGCCGTTCCAGAAGACGGATTTCCAAAACTTCTTTCAGTGCTTTCAGATCCAGGTTGTTTTTTTGGCAGTGTTCATAGCTGCCCGAGAAAATTAGCTGAACGCTGGCTTTTGGTTCACTTCCTTTGTAAACCGTCTTGCTGATCTTACCACCCGGGATGCGAATTTTGACATCTTTTGCCTGCACTGCATCACCCACGGACGGCAGCGCGCCCAGATATTGTTCCAACAATGGTTTTATGCTGTCTATGGAAAAATTTCCTACAAAAACAAAGGTAAATCCATGGGCATTGGCAAAACGCTCGCTGTAAATTCTGCGAGATTTTTCAAGGTCAATCTGTGCTAGTTTTTCCAGGGATGGGCCGGTGCGACGTGGATTATAGTTCCCCATCACTGCGGAAATTGTATCCTGAAAAACGCTGGACGGATCAACACTGCGGTTTTCAATAGCTGCCCTTGAACGGGTAATAATATTATTAAACACAACGCTGTCCGCACGAGGCTCTGTAAAATAGCCATAGATTAACTCTAGGGCCACACCTAAATCTTTGACGCTTGCGCCACCTGAGATTCCCTGACTCCGTTCTCCCATAGCTGTTCTAACGCTAGCCTGTTTACCGGTCAGGAATCTAGCGAGATCAGTAGAATTGTAGTTTCCCACTCCAGAAGAACCAATAATTCCTGCACTGTTTGCCGCTGACTGGTAATCTTCATCACTGTATAGTGAAGTTCCCCCCGGAGAAAAGCCATTGAAGATAATTTCATTTTCTTTATATCGGGTGGGTTTTAGCACGACATTCACTCCATTGCTGAACGTCAAGGTCGTTATGCTCATCTCCGGCACTTTCTGCTCTTTGATAATACGCCCTTTGACTGGCTTTTCTGAAAGAAGCGGCCTTGTATTGGTCTGTTCCAGGTAAGGCTGAACATCCTCAGCCTCGATGTCGGCCATCCAGGAATTGATTGTTTTTTCGTCCGGCAGACCACTTGCATCATTTTTTGAAGACATCATCAATATATCCCGGTCACTGCGCTTGACATAATCTTTTGCTTTTGAATTCAATACCTCCAGTTTGATGTCCGACAATATTTTCGTGATTAACTGATGGCTGTTCGCTGTACTCATTGCTGCAGTTCCCTTTAAAAAGTGCCGAAGGTAACCCTGCACATACTGATCAGAAGAGATCTTGTCTTTTTCCCTGAACGCGGCCTCCAGACTGCTTTGATAATTAATTTTTGCCCTTATCAGTTCGCCGGAAGTAAATCCAAACTTCCTCATTCTTGTACTTTCTCTCCACACCGCCTTGAAGCCTTTTTCCAGCTGAGATATTCCCGGTTTAACGACTACATTTACGGTATAGGCTGCCAATCCGCCCAAAATGGGTGATAAACTGGCGGTTCCCTGAAGAAATTCCGGACTTGGTTTACGGGATAGTTCTCTAAACCTGTCAGCCAGCATCTGATTTATAAGGGATTCCATTATGGACTCTCTGAAATCATCAGTCGTTTTAAGTTCACGGGTATACCTTTTAAAAAGCACCTGCAAAGTGGTGTTTGTCACTTCCCCGTCCGATACCGCGATAAACTGGTTTTTTCCATTAAGCTTACTGCTGTAGTTGATTCTTTCTTTCTGTCTTACCGGATTCCTTAAATCGGAGAATTTAGCCCTGATGTCGCGTTCCATGGCATCGACATCAATTTCACCTACTATAATTAGCGCCTGAAGATTTGGTCTGTACCAATCGTTATAAAAAGAGCGGATAGTTTGCGGGCTGAAGCCCTTCAGTACCTCATCGGTTCCTATAGGAAAACGACTGGAGTACCTGGAGCCATTTAATACTTTTGGTAAGTATTGTGACTGCATGCGCTCCTGGGCGCCTTTGCGCAAACGTTTTTCTTCTAGAATCACTCCACGCTCCCTATCAATCTCCTCATCTTCCAGCGCTGCTCCATGTGCCCAGTCCCGCATGATTTGAAGACCATTTTTAATGACTTCCGGATTATCGGTCGGCAGGGGCAGCTGATAAACGGTTTCATCAAATCCTGTGTAGGCGTTAATATCTGCACCAAATCTTACCCCGGCTTTCTGTAGATAGTCCACCAGTTGATTTTTAGGAAAATGGACTGTTCCGTTGAAGTTCATGTGCTCCATAAAATGTGCCAGCCCCAGCTGTTCATCAGTTTCCAGAATCGATCCAATTTTGTTGGCAAGATAAAACACCACCCTCTTTCTTGGCTCGGTGTTTCTCCTGATGTAATAGGTGAATCCATTGGAAAGTTTGCCGGTTCGCACAGCCGGATCCAGGGGTAGCGGCATCGACTGGGAGAAACATTCTCCCCGCCCTGAAACGAGCACCAGTGCAACAAGCAGCACTCGCCACCTGCAATTGATATCTATTTGTTTTATCATTTACTTGTATTGTTAATTTTTCTGTTTGACTGTTTTTCCCAGGGAAAGCGTCTTGAGTATTCCCTCGTTCCTAATGATCATCATTCCTTGCTGGTCTGCGGTAATGCCTGGTGTAAGCTGGTAGGTATAGCGTGGAACTTTTCCATCCATTACAGTTGGCAGATAAGCAAATTGAATATTGGTTGCATTTTGTTGTAGATCCCTTCCTACTTCAATGATATGGGTAGATATCATAAAGAGACAGTTTCGATAGCCGGCAAATGCAGAGCTGACCGCAAATGTGCCATCATAAGCATCTTTCACATTGGTTCCCTTGAAAAGTTCATCAAAAAGTATGACCATGTTTTTGCCTGAACCGGTTTGTTCAGCCACTTTCTTTACCCTGAGTACCTCGGCATAAAAATGACTTTGCCCCAGGCTAAGATCGTCAGTGACATTAATGGAAGAGTATAATCCGTCCTTAACAGAAAACTGCATGTTTCGGGCCGCGACCGGAAAGCCCATGTGTGCCAGGTAGATTGCGATTCCGAAGGATTTTAACAATGTTGACTTGCCAGCCATGTTGGCCCCCGTAAGAAAGATCATGTTGTTTTGTTTGTCCATGGAAATATCATTGGCAATCGCTTTACGCATCAACGGATGCCATAATGCCGTGGTTCGCATCAGATTCGATTCTGCAGGAAGGGCTTCCGCATATTCAAACCCGCGCTCCCTGGCAACCTTGCTGACAGAAATGTATAGATCAAGTCTATAGATACTATCCTGAATCACTTCCATTTGCCTGCGTAATTTTACCCTTAACAGAAAATCGTACCGTACCATCTTGATCACCGTCAGCAGCTTACTGTTATGTTCCTTTTTAACCCACTGAAAATTCGGATCTGCAAAGATTTCCTGGAGTACCCGAAGTTCATTGGCATATGAACTGAAGTGTCCAAACTTTTCTCCCAGGCAATCAATAAATTCACGGTAAGTATTAAGGGCTTTGATTGTCGCCAGCAGATCCCGGTGCAATTGTTCATAGTGTGTATCATTCAAAAAAAATCCCTGTAGCCGCTTCATCATCAATCCCAAAGTAGCTGTAATAAAGTGGATTGACGTGCCGCTATTGAGGTAATTCGATACCACAGAAAAGCAACCGCCCGGAAATGGGAAATCAATGTCAAGCTGTCCAAACGCATGTAAGAGACTGCTTCTGCCATTGATTTCATCCGTATTTGATAAGGGTTGATTGAACATCTGTTCCAAAAGTTGTTCACCTCCCGAGGTATGAAGGTGATTAAAAAGGCTGTAAATTGATCCGGATTTGTATTTTGCAAGTATGTTCAGGTCCTTTAGAGTTTGCCTGTCTGCGGAAAACTTA
>Ga0265780_10008390_pt1 | contig 12562 bp, 17 predicted proteins | sample P1T30metagenome_FD_192432 | JGI IMG/M metagenome (GOLD analysis project Ga0265780, IMG submission 192432) | Plant litter microbial communities from East Loma Ridge, Irvine, California - P1 T30 | ecosystem: Environmental > Terrestrial > Plant litter > Unclassified | place: USA: California...
ACTCTTTTCGCCAACAGAGTGCGTGTAAAAGTTGGTGGATGAATCATCGCATTGCAAAAGTGGACAATTCAGGTCCCAACTCGTCTTATCTCATGGTCACAACCGTGCTTGAGCAGGCTGGCTTTCCGCTATCTGTTGCCACATCTTGAGAGACACATGTTCCTTCTGCTGGTACCATCTACTCCTGGAGATGCGGTACGGCACAGGAAGATCCACATCCTCTGCATTGCCCGTGATGACCATGGAAGCAATGGCTTTTGCGCAGAAGAAGATCTGCGGCATACCGTGCCCGCTGAATCCTGCGCACATATACTGGCCAGGTTTCCCGCAAACTGGCCCAACATAAGGGAACCCGTCGTTGGAATAGCCCATAACTAACACGGAAGAAGATGAGTCAGCTCTGAAACATTGTCTCATAGGCGTTGGTGCAGACACGACACTTACTACCGGTCCAGAGCTCTTCTGTGTGTGCACCACTGTTTTCCCACCCGCGGAAATGCCGTTGCATGTAACCGTCAAAGTAATGCCGCGCGCCATCCATCAGTCTGCTGTCGTCGGATACATCAAACCATTCGTCCAGGTCTTTGTAGTAGTCGCGCCTCCCACCCCCGACGATGATACTACCGTCCGGTCGTGGAATCATGTAGTCGTACTCATAGTCGGAAAACCGCATCATATAGCTATCAGTCATTCTTGGTGCATTCTCGCCCGCCAAGCGTGCTACTATGCCTCTCACTGGGACGACCTTGTCTTTCATCTCCGGTACGAGAGCAGACGTGTAACCGTTCGTAGCATAAATGACAGTGCTGGTTTCGACGGAGCCGCGCGGTGTGTTCACGACCCAATGATGTCCTTTTGTGTCTCCATCTGTTGCCGAGACGGATGTTACTGAGGTATGTGTTTGCAAATTGACACCCGTTGATACCGCTTTCTCTAGCAGGTGCGCCACAAGTCGGTAAGGCCACAGACGAGCGGCACTATATGTATGGCAAGACTTTGCACCCCAGACGCCGGAAACCTATGGGCTTAGTCAGACCTCTTCAAAGAAACAATTCACCGAATCATATCAAGACGTTTATCTCCAAACGTCACATACCTCTTCTGCTTCGCTGCCTGAAGTGAAATCTATTCCTTTCGCAGTTGAGATACCCGCTTTAGCGATTTTCGCAATGTCAGCTTGGATTTTATCGCGACCGGCTTCATAAAAGCAGACATCAGTGACCCTGGTCTCTTCGAAATCGCAGTCACAGTCTTCACGCCGAACAAGTTCTTTGATAGCGTCGACCTGGCGGGCCTCGAATGTAGCCACGTGCTCCGCGACCGCTTTCCCATGCGTCTCCAGTACGCTGGCCGCTCTTGACAAAGGATCTGGTTTTAAATGACCGCCTAGATACTCAGACTTAGTACGTGCGATATTGAACTTGGATCTTAAGGGCATATGGTATATACCGTTACGTCCAGTAGCGCCAGAGCAGGCCTCACGTGCCTCAAGGATAAGTATCGATGGAAGTGGGCGGTCGCGACGCACACACTCTTCGACTATGTGATGCACAATCGATGCTCCAGCATACCCCGCGCCAACAATGACAACATCGACCTGCGTGGGAAGATGCTCAGTGCTGCGATGGTTGTCGATGGGCCCAACTTGTTTTCTCCAATAGGAGGGGACCGCATCCGCCACCGGGAAAGGCTTGACGTTGGGACCAGGAAAAGACATGTTGGAGATGTAGTATGTGAATGATATGCTTGTATTGGTTGTAGTACTACGGATCTATCCTAAGTGCAAGGTGGGCTATGTAGGTACTCACGCTTAGTCATTCACAGGGCAGCTTCGCATCTACTGCACTCAACCCGTGAATTTGCGTAGTTTAGTCAGACAGATAGGATGCGTAAGCCCAGAACGTTGGTCCTTGGCTCCAGGTGGCTGCGCAAGGCGGTCATCATTAGGCAATTGCGACCGGGCCGGTCACCGGTCCGGTCACCGATAAGGACCCAGTTGACCTTGCCGCCCAGCAAGCAAACACCCGTTCAGAGCAGCACATTCCGGTTTGGAAGCTAATTTTCCGCGTGGTAGCATTTGCACTGTTGGAGAAGCCCTCCAGTCTTATCTTTCGCCAATAGTGCTGCATCAGATGCGAGATGATGGAGCAATTCTACTGGACAATATCCATCAGCAATGGCTGCTCGCGTGCTAGACCAGGAGTGATGCAAACAGGTATAGGAAAACAGTTCAACTAGCAGAATACAATTTACAGTGACACAATCCATATCATGATAGATGTTTTGAACGACTTGATGATTACCATCTACGGCGGGGCCCTGAAGACGCTTTCCCAAATTCCCGCTCGCGTCACACGCCTCTGCAGTCCTTCTGTTGAGAGCCATCACGCACGACACTTCATTCGGTGGTGACGTTGCTCAACGGCCTCCTGGGCATCCTAGTGATCAACATGACCATGCTTGGCACAGTAAGAACCAGCAAACCACAGTTCACGTAGATCGGGACCACAGGAGCGATCCCACTCGCTGAGCTCAGACCATAGGACACTGCCTGGCCCGCCGTCTCAAACGCGCGAAACAAGCCTGCCACCCGTGAAGAATCGCCCATGTCGTTGGAGAATGTGCCGAGAATCCAGTATAGTGTCAATTGCGTCCAGTAGCCGCTCGCAAAGATGATGAGGTACGGCACGTATGCCCTTGCCCATCTGCCAGTTTCTCTGTCGTTGAAATCAGTCTCAGTCGCACTAGGGCCTGCTTATCTGCGGGAGAACTCACGATCCGTAATCCAGCGCCGTTTTATTGCCGAGGTAGTGGTACTCGAAAGCGACCCAGATGAAACAACCGGTTTGTGGCAGGATCCACAGCGAGAATGCAACCCATGCCTTGGGCCGTTGGGCCCACCGCTGGCTGTCCAGAAGTTTGCCGAATATGACAACCGACGGAATGGTGATGGCGGCTGTACCAGTCAGCATGTAGTCAGCGGTTCCCAGGATCCATACTTACGGAGAAGAAAAGACGAAAGAGCGCGTGCGCGGACCGAGAAGTGTAGCGAAAGATAGGTACCCATCGTCCCTCCGTAGAAGAACGAATAGAACGCGGGCAGAAAGATCAACCAGACCTTGCTGCTTTGTAGATAACTCCACAGTGCAACAAATTCTTGCGACCAAGTGACCCTCCCCGACATGGGGACTTTGCTGCCATCGCGACGACGCACTCGGGGTGTGGGGGACAATGACAGTGCCCAAAGAACTCCAGTGCATTCTGCTATTGGTCAATAACTGTGCACTCAGAGCAAATGCTTGGGTACCCGTCACATACCGAATCCAACAAAGACCAGATATGTCGACCATGCAATGCCGCCAGCAGAGGCTCGGTCTGAATTCGTCGAAAAGTTTATCGCGCCACCGATCAAGCTTCCGGAGCTTCGCATAGCTGACCAAATGCCTGCCAGAGGTTAGTGAAATGATCATACTTCAGGTCGCACGCAGATGCTTACCAAGGTATAATCCCTTCTCTTCTGGCCTTGGGTAGCATAACATGGCTGTTGTTTCGCTGACGTAAAGAAGCCCACCCGCTAGACCGTTGATAACCTGGCCCCATCAGTATATTTGCTTTGTATGGATGAGTGGTGATCGTACGTTGGATGCTAAGAGGTACCAGTCGACGCCATATCTAGCGTTCACATAGTACGCAGATCCTTGAAGAGGCATTGTAAGAGCCGCAATGAAGCACGCCCATTTGATGCCTATCCTGTTGATGATGGGGCCTCCGAAGATAGTACTGATGAAACTCATGGCGTAACTCAACGAATTTGCAAGATTCGCTAGCCATGGCGTAGACAGACCGCCTCCTCCCAGGTTGGATATAGCATCACCCATGGCTGGGCCAACCAATGAAAGCCTTAATCATGTTCAGCATGTGGATGGTGGTCTCTGAGAGGGTTACTTACGCTCCGAACATCACCATCTGGAACAGCACGCTCCGGTACAAAGTCGACCATTTCCAAGATCGCAGAAAGTCGTAATCGGTGACTTCTTCCTGCGATCCGATCGCGATGTCCTCACCACCGTCATTCTCCGTGTCCTTCACTTTGGCGTCCTTAGTGTCTTTAGTCTGCGAGTAATCCATCACAGAACTCTTACTGAAAACCGTTCATGATACGCGTTTATTTTATGTATGATTCTCGAGTGCTAAGGAATACCGGCCGGCAAGGTGATTAGGAAATGGTGCCCCTTGTTTGCTCCAGATAAGCATTGCACCGGCCCGGTCTGTAGCCTGACTGATTAGACATGGTGTTATACGGGCGACTCGTAGAGTACGTGCTTATCGAGCATGGATGAGCATGGGGTGTTAGCCGTGTTTGGCTATCGCGTTCTTCTCAAGTTGCTCTGGGCCTTTACAGCAATCGCTATTAGCATGTGGATGCCAGGCACGAGTCCGAACGTTACAACGGTGCTTGTGAGCTCTAAGGAAATCTAGCCGATGTCTTTAAAAGAACAACTGGAAGGCAGCTGCGCGCAGTATCAGCGTTGTCGGGAGTGACGAGAAGCGCCGGTGTTGGTGTTGCGGGGTGTGGGGCTACCTCCACTCTTCTAAACAGGCGCACCAATCAAGCCACTGATATTACTGTACAAACCTTTCTTCCGATGGGCGGGAAGGGGAGGCATTCAAGTTCCGAACCCACGACCGCGAACATGCGCGCATGCAGGCGACAGCTCTTAGGTATACAAATGGCCGTTAACAGTCATCTGTGGCTATGGTGGTGGTGTGCTAAGTGACAGAGTTGCGTTCCCGGAGAAAGTAAATTGACCTCGGAACGGACGCAAATCGTGGGTCGTAAAATGCGCGGATGTGGCGCATTGCTTTCACGATATGTATTGCTTGTAGGCTCTCTGATTGAATGATATTGCACTCGTCGTGGTCATTGGCATAAGGCCGAACATGACGATGCAGAATGTTCTTGCACCTACTAGGCTTGCAGGTATCTAGGCCTCATTTGCTCCCAAGAGTTGCTGTTCAGATGCAGACGGTGGTCAGTCGGAGTTGAGTCTGCGTTGTGTCATCATTGGTGGCGAGCTCTAAATATGTGGGCATTGAGAGGGACCGAGTCTGTTCTATACTGTAACTGACGAGGTCAGGCTTCTGAAACTGATCGGGCCACAATTGATATTTATATTACAGAACAACGCTGGTGTTAAAAGTATGGTCGGGTTAAACATAAATCTAGCGGCCTCTAGACCATGCATCACACGAGTACTATATCTCTGATTGAGAATGACTCGTCTTTACACGCCTGACCATCCATCATACCGTGCACATAAGCTTCGCCAACAAACTCGTGATGACCATCTTCACGAGCTCTCAACACATACCAAACCTGTCCTCCTAGAAGAAGACTTATTTCGTCATCTATCTGAGCGGCTGCTGGACCCAGTCCGATAAAGCCTCGACTAGTCTCGAACAACCTTCTCCCGAACGTCATCATCTTTGTATCAATAAGCATCCAGCTCTGCCTCTGACGTTCTTCAGCAGTCAACTTGTTTCTATCCTGCTCGATCAGGTCCCAATCCATGGCAAATCCCCGCGATAGGTCCCAATCGCTTTCAAGGTTTCTCCGTCCGACGTCAGCTACTATAGTGTGATTGAATGCGCCCATCAACGTCTCGCCGGTGAAGTACAGCTTGCCTGCGCTTTCTGGTTTCCATGATTGCTCCGTGTCGATCCCTCCAGCAGCCAGATTCCACTGGCATATAGTTGATACTCTGGTTATTCGGTCAAACAATAATCCCTGAAGACACAGATGCGAGCCATCAATATAGCAGTTTCCATGACTCATCCCGGCAGCATTATACACGTTCTTACTTCCTCCATAGTCATCCGAGTTCAACACCTTCTCGAAAGGGTGTAAGGATGCAGTGAATGTCCAATCCGGTGTCCAGGAGGACAATTTCTCGTCGTAGTGGTGCTCAAAGGTTGTGCCTGGTGCTGATCTCCATACCTCACCAAGAAAATCCAGGGAATGATCGTCCAATTTCGAGATGTAAAATCGAACAATGTCACTGTAGACTGCTGGCCAAGGTTTCGTGTAGTCGGGAACTATGTCGTCCTCGTACACATCCATGGCCATTCCTAGGGCTGAGTAAAGCTTGTCACGAGGGTCTTCGCATTCGTATGCTCGGATGAGTCGAAGGACGCGTAACAGCGAAATGTGTGCACCACATTCCCTGTCTTTCCGAAACTCGTCAAGTCGAATGGCCATACCATCCTCGAAATCAATACTCATACCGGAGCTTTGGTAATGTGTAACATGATGGGTAATTTGAAGGGCTGCTCGTAGATAGGTCCAGTCAATTCTGCGGCTTCCGCAGAATAGAATCGTGCGCACAGGGTTGGCAATGGTTGCCTCTTGAACTATCCATGCTCTTTTCCACCAAGGCCGACGGCATATCATTCGTAATGCTTCCAGCGCCCTTTGTTCTTCCGAGCCACTAGGGCCAAAGAAGAAAGGGTCGTCAGAAGAGATACTTGTGACTGCTAACTCGTCGGATGCGCCAAACTGTTCTTTTAGTTCATCAAATCTGACCTTCCATCCCATCATTTTCTCAAAGGCAAGATCGCTATTGTGTGCAGCTGGACCGAGCCAAATTGCAACCATTTCCGCTGAACGATATATCGTATTCATAAGTCGGACTTGGCTGCTGCGCTCATGCACGTCTGCCTGGTTAATACATATCGAATCTGCCCAGAACATCATGCTTCTTCCCCTCGCGAAGATGAAAATGGCATCAATAGCCTCGGCTAGGTTTTTGGTAATAGGTATCTCAGCACCGTTCGCGCGCATAGTTCTTGATAGGTTTTTGCTTCCCCATGTATACGACAGCGCCACGTATGGCGGGGCTTTCTCTACCTCGACTGTGACTATCTGGCAGGTTGGGGAGGGACCAGGTAGGAACTCGATCAGCCTAATGGTTCGGTTGGATTGAAGGGGCTCATAAGAGAACCTCTCCATTTTCTCGATTGAGTGCGTTGTGGATGGATCCTAGCTTTTATTGATACCAGGCTAGATCATCGGTAGCGTATGGCTGTTTTCTTCCGGTTGTCTGTCGAGAATCGCAGTGGTAGCTACAGCTATCGGAGGCCAGAGTACATCATATTGCGTGAAAGAACGGATTTTGGAAGAGCGACGGTGCAAGAAATAGACGGTTGAAATACTACCGATGATTCATATGAGTATGCGCAGCCAGGTTGGGGCGGAGCAAGGTTGTTTGATGAAGTCATACTGCACCGAGGCTGACTGTCTTAGGTGCCTATCAGGCTGGCTGAAGCAAGCCACGAATGGCTTAGTAATAGCTCTGCTACTGCTGCGGTATGCGCACACTGCCTCAGGCGTAAGGCATGAGACGACAACCTAGTGGCGCGCATCCTATTCCTTCAGAACCTAGTAGCGTCTATGTCTTTTGCGCGATGCCAAAACGTGGCGTTCTCAGCTCGAGGCTGGAAAGCCTCCAGGGTCCATTTGGTGGCCGAGAAGGCGGGGTGCCCGAAAACGTGGAGAGCGACGCAGCACTAAGGGCCAAGCAGCTTAGGCTTCGGCAGATATATGCAAGGGCACAAGCAAAAGGGTGTTGATGCGTAGAAAGTATGAGTCTGGAAGTCACGATGTGGACCTGTCAGGTGTTGAGGATGCTGGCCCGGTCCGCCGTCGCGTGGAATCTGGCCCATGCGAAAATAGCCGAGAACCATCGCGTTCAGCTGCCGACGCGTGTTCACAAACCTAAGCTCGTTCCATCACTCTCTTGTCTGGACATGACCGAAACCTGCACAGCTGGCCACGCGTTTATAGCGATGGCTTGTCGCGCTAGACTGCTTCACGACAGCTATCCAAGCCTTTCAAGTCCGAGTTGGCTGGTGTTGATGATCTAGAGCAAGCCATGTGCAAAACACGCCATGATGGCAGGTAAAGTCGCGAATAGACTGTCATGGTAGGACTGGTTGCATGGACCTATACCCAAGGCGGTGTCATATCACCGCATGAGAGCTGAACCTGAGCAGTATAAAGACACCCATCATTCATCCATCTTTTCATCGTCAGTCTACAGCGAGAACTTCCACAAGCATCTCCCTTCCTACTACACTCAAACCACATCCTTCCAACATGCCTTACCTCGTCCAAAAAGGAAACACAATCCACATCCCTGCCGAGTTCCTCGGTGGCGAGAAGAGCAGCACAATCACTGTGAATTGGAGCCAGAGGCTATCATCTCGCCAACAAGACTACTATGTCTGCAACTATACCGTCAAGTCCGGTGGTACGTAAAGCCCTTCTTCTACACAATACCCACAAGCTAACCAGCCGTGAACAGGCGAATCTGACGGCGTCATCTACGTCCAAACCGACAAGCTCGACGACTTGAAAGCGAAGAAGATAGACGGAGGAGACTACACCTTCAGGGTCGACGAGTCGTTCCAATACGGCCAAAACCAAGAACAGACCAAGCGCTTCCTTGTCTTTCACAACATGAACAATTGGCCCTACCAGGTTAGCGAAGAGTGAATTCGTTTACAAGACGGAGAACAGTGACTGACTGATTGAACACAGCATCGTTTTGTTGAACCTACCATCACTACGCTTGGAGCAGAGGCCAAGAAGTTCACTGGACCGCTCGGCCTCAGTGACAGTGACGACGGATGGAACCCTGCCGCTGACGTTGTTCAAGGTGTCGACATGGTCGCCAGGAACTTTGTAGGGGATTACTTGCACAGCTACTAGGTAATCCAGGTCCATAACTGTAGGAAGCCATAAATTCTTCATGCTTTGGGGGCTTGTGTAGATATCAACAACGAGATGATTGGATACGTTTTAGATACATATTCACCTTGCTGCACGCTAGAATTGGTAGTACTTTGAATGATATGTCGATGATTCTTCTAAACTACTTATAGCATACGCCAATCTATATCATCAACGCCAATAGTCTATCCCGCAGCCCACCACTCTCCATCTATCGCATGCCCAATTCTATCCTCATTCATTCCACCGTCTTGCTAGTCTATACATCGGTACCTTATATTCTGCCGATAATGGCTGCTTTCCGGTACTCACAGACACCACAGGAAACATTCTCCGAAGATTCCAGCACCGCGCAAGTAATAAGTCCACTTGACATGCTCTGCTACAAAGCCCGGACCGCACAACAGTATGGTTTCGCACCCCTCTTCTTGTCGATAGATTCGCATTGACGTACCAACGTTGTTCAAAGCTGACACCAATTCAAGAAGGAACTCTTTCATACTGTACCTGTAAATTGGGCGGGCCCAATCCTTCATGTCAAGGAACAGGTCGAAGGTCGAAAGACCAAGAGATGTCGCAGTCGTAAGGATATAGTTGCGCGAGGGAGATATCGTGGAGGCCTCCTCTAGGTCATGTAGCAACCAACGCGGTATTCCTGTGATTCTGAGGGTCTTCAAACTCTTTGGCAAGAAATCCGTCGGGCGAAGAAGATGCGCGGGTGGTTCGGAGATGTTGGCACTGGTTGGTCTTACGGATTTGAAGCCGAGGACGAGCTCTTCCAAGTGTTCCAAATTTTTGAAGCTACCAAATGGGTAATGCCTCGGATAATCACATGGTTGCAGTTTTTCTCCGGTCCATTCGAAAGTCTTGAGGGATGGAAGAAATTGCTGCAATCGTTCGCTTAATCGGCTGCGGTCATACAGGTTGCCTATGTCTTCTAGTAAGTGAACATCTCCCATCCTCAGGTGCTGTATACCATGCATTTCCGGTAATTCCAACATGCGATGAAGCCGATCCGGCTGCAAAGTGATGTGTCGCAGTTCCAAGTTGCGCAAAACCGCAACCCTTTTAGATCCTCCGTCTGACCATTGGAAGTCATGGTTAGAGCCGCCATGTCTGTAAGGTTCACGAATGCCGTTGACCTTCAGGGTATTGATAGGTGCCAATATTGGAATAGACGCTCCCTTTTCAATGACTACATCTAGGCTCTTCAACTTTTTCAAAGGCCAGATTCCCAAAGGTGCGCTTTTGGTGAGTCTTTGCCAGCGTGCGGGGCAGACGGCTTCGATGATTGCAGAACTCATGTTCATCAGCCGAAGGTGTTCGAGATTGGTTGCGAGACAGAGTATGAGAGCCAGCGAAGCATCTACAGTCCAAATCTCCCTGGACACATTATAGTACCACGTCACGTCGAACAGAGGCTCTTTCAATGGGTACGCGAGTTCCTTGAGAGCATGCTGTACCTCTGATGACTTTTTGGAGAGGTCTTTGCTGACCTTCTCGATGGTATTGCTCGGATCGTAATAGCTAAGATTGTGAAGGTCTGCTTCCCATCGCTCGTTGGCAATGTCGAAGGCGAAGCTCCGGATGTGCTGTGAGAGCTCTCTGCGGCTGATTAGAGTCAATAGAAGACGTGGTACGGAGAGTATGTTTGGACTGCGTACTTGGATGTTCCTGTAGAGATATGGCTCCGCTATCTTGCGATAGTACTTGTTTGTAAGCGTCAGGTTGTTAAGGGCGTGATGCGGGAGGTATTGTATAATCATCTCGTCGATTTCAGTGGAAAGATCTGAGAGCGACATCTTTGGATGGCGACTGTGGCTGAGAAGCGGCTGTTCGGAGATGTCGGAAGACGCTTAGCCCGAGTTGTGCCTCTAGAGAGTGCGTTGTCTTTGCGTAGAACGTATGGAGAAAAGTGTGTTTTTGTAAGTGCAAGACCCGACCGGCGAGTGTTTAAATATTTTCGTCCTTTTAGGCAGCATCAGCAGCAGCAGCACATGACTGGAATAAACTCTGGTTGAGACGCTGTGGACGTGTCATCGGGACCGAAGTTTGAGGACCAGTCGAAGTGCAATTTATGACCGACGTGTTTGGCTTACTATGATGGCTCAGTAAAGCTGTCTCGCATACTTGAACTTTCTGCTATGTTTTCGCGGTACTGACCAGGTGAGCAAGGAGGGCGGCGAGCACGTGTTAGTGGGCCCGTGCCTGCCCAGAAGTCACACAACTTTCCAGTACCGCTCCTTCCACTAGCAACGCGCATCTCCTTTGGCAGGCCACATTTGACCAATTCTCCAAAGACTTCTAGCTTCTCCTCGCAGTCGCGACGTCGCGCTCAGCCTCGCGACCCGTCACCAACATTCACGACTTCCTGATAACACTACACCCATACAATCCAGTGCTCTCGGGTGAGGAGTGTCATTAACACACGAAACCGTTCGCTCTCGCTCGCCATCGCTTGCCCATCATGGACCGTCTCCCAACCGAGATAGATGAGAAGATTATCCAGCACCTAGTCGGAAAGGAAGCGTCTGCTCTTTCGATGACATCAAAGTACTATCGCCCGCTCGCAGAACGACAACTATACCAAGCTCTCACTTTCTCGGTCAAGCAATACACCAGCCTGATGTTGTTGTTCGACACACTTGTTGGCCGTCAGGATCTTGCAAGGCACATCCGTTCCTTTGTCTTGACCAATACGGGAGTCTCAGACACTACCCCGGGTTTCGACGACATATTCTTCCTCCGCCTGTGGAATAAGTTCGACGCATTCAAGCAGATCATGGACCAAGCCATTCCACCATCGTCCAGAAAATTAGCCACTCGATGGCTTGGGCAGATGTTTGTAGGGGCGCCTGTAATCGACGGGCAGATTGCGGTAGTTCTTTCTCTTGCTAAGAACTTGGAGCATCTCAAACTAGTCACTACTCATCTGGACTGGCTACCGGTCACTAAATCGGTTCTTCTGTGCTGGATTAGGGGCCGTATGACCGATCTTCGTTATGATGGAATCGTCATCTCCTGGGAGCTCAGCAAAGACACTGCTCAGCGTGCAGACGACAACACATCCTCACATCCCCATTCGGCAGACATGAATGAGATGTAGTAGGCAGATGGTTCTTACGGGACTGGTCAGATTCTCAGGCATCTCTGTCGGTATCTTCGCCGTTACGGTACAAGTTTATACCCGAACAGGGGATTAATATCATGGAAAAGGAGATGGTCGAGCAACATGTGAGGCGGAGAAGATGGCTGTTGAGAGCGTACTGCTTTCCGTCTTATCCGAGTACGGAATCGGAGCTACGAGGGGTGACTCGAGATACAAATTAAGAATGAATTCGAAACACAACCTCTGAAAGCTGCTTGTGCGAAATGCGAAAGGAACAGATAATGTCAGGGTGGTGTCGACAAGACGCGTTCCGAGGTCCCAAAAGACGAAAGTAGCCAAATGATTACGTCACGGCGCGGCGATCTCCACGCCTCGGCCATAGCGGGGTTAACTTTTGGGAGCCGAGCTGCGAACTGCCCAACACACGCGTCAACTTTAGCCATCATCCGCAACACCATGGAGGAATACAAGGCCAAGTACGCCATCCACGAGGCCTGTCGGGAAGGCCAAAGTGCGCATCACACCCTCAGCTACCAGATCAAGCCTAACAGTCCCCAGCATCCCGAGTCGACTCCCTCCTCGCCGCGAACCCCAAGCTCGCAAACCTCCGCGACCCAGACGATCGCCTCCCAATACACTGGGCCGTGTCCTACAATCACCTC
>Ga0265780_10008391_pt1 | contig 12561 bp, 10 predicted proteins | sample P1T30metagenome_FD_192432 | JGI IMG/M metagenome (GOLD analysis project Ga0265780, IMG submission 192432) | Plant litter microbial communities from East Loma Ridge, Irvine, California - P1 T30 | ecosystem: Environmental > Terrestrial > Plant litter > Unclassified | place: USA: California...
GCGTTCAGTGTGTGCTGAAGGTTGACAATAAAAACGAGCACCTTTTGCGGCTAGATCACATGGCAAAGTCCATCAGATCGAGTCCAAGATTTGCTGTCTGTGACTTGTTCTTCTCCAGCATTGCCTGCAGGCCGCCCTTTCGAGCCTTTTGCCTCTGCTTGCTGCTGGCGTTTGCAGTCTTCGGCTTTGCATCGTCATCTTTCTTGGAAGATCTGATCTCCAGTGTGGTCGTAGCGCTCTTAGCCTTCTTTGTGTTCCGCCGTGCTTGCGATTGTAGCATCTGCTCGGTCTTTCGATTGCACCTGAGACAACAATACATCATGCTCGTCTTAGGTGTCTCGGGATCATTGGGGTCTTTCTTTCCTTTGCGTCGTTCCTTCCGAGGTTCGGTCCTGTTCGAAATCTGGCACGACCATCCTGGGATCATGAGCACTCCGCAAGCACCGCATGTCTCTCGCCGGATCGCGTCCCAGTCCTTTGGTGGCACCTCGACTTTCGAGTCCTCCAGCAATCGGTCTCTTGCTATTCCAAAAACAGCGCAAGCAGAAAGTGAAGGCACTGCAAGGAGATGAGCCGCCTCTTGGAGGTATTTAGCTCTCAATTCGACTGGATCCGTCATAGTCGCAGCTGTGTTGTCAGGTGAGAAATTTGGATGAGGGAAGACATGGCCCTGTCGATTAGCTGCAGGAACAACACCGACTGCCGACGCTAGCGCCCGCCCTCGACTGACTTCTTTTATGAACTCTTGACTACGCTGCAATTCATTGCGCTACAGTGCGCGTAAAGCTGAGCAACGCTGCTCATTCTCCTCTCGGCTAACTTCAAAGCACTAACATTTTGTTCATAGCAGCACCAAAGCAAAATGGAAGCACCGACTTTGCATTCGGAGCATGGCTTGCGCATAGCAGTTGAGGGCTGCGGTCACGGCGTGCTACATGAGATTTATGCTTCTGTCGCAAAAGCTTGCGAGCTTAAGGGCTGGCCCGATGTAGACCTCCTCATCATTGGGGGAGACTTTCAGGTATGTCTTTCCCACGCAATGTACATCGACACGTGCTAACAAACCAGGCCGTTCGCAATGCCTCCGACCTCAAGGCCGTCTCCATGCCATCCAAGTACTATGCCATGCACGACTTCCACGAGTACTACGCCGGTACGCGCACCGCTCCGTATCTGACCATCTTCATCGGCGGCAACCACGAAGCGAGCAACTACATGTGGGAGCTCTACTACGGAGGATGGGTAGCGCCCAAGATCTACTACATGGGCGCCGCAAACGTCGTTCGACTTGGCCCCTTGCGTATTGCAGGTCTCTCGGGCATATGGAAAGGCTACAACTACAAGAAGCCCCATTACGAACGCTTGCCGTACAACAGTGACGACGTGAGAAGTGTGTACCACGTGCGGGAATTGGACGTGCGGAAACTCCTACAGATACGCACACAGGTCGACGTTGGACTGAGCCACGATTGGCCGCGTGGCATGGAGTGGAAAGGTGATCACAAGCAGCTGTTCAGGTGGAAGCCCGACTTTGAGCAGGAGGCGAAAGATGGCACTTTGGGCAGCGTCGCAGCCACGACTGTGTTGGAGCGTCTACGGCCGGCACATTGGTTCAGTGCTCACATGCACACCAAATTCGCCGGCTTGTGGGAACACGTCGACACGAAGCAGGCAGCAAGCCACAGCACAAAAGCAGCCAACGGCTCAACATCGACCCAAACAACCGAAGAAATCGATCTAGATATGGTAGATCACGAGACGGCCGCGGCACCCAAGAACGATGCTGAGATTGACCTGGATATGGACGACGACGAAGCTGATGCGACTCCGGCCGCCGTTTCCAACGAGACCAATGTAATCGAGAAAACCAAAGACACATCTGATGTCCCTGAGAACCTCAGAGCCATGCTGCCAGAATCATTCGCACCTCGCAAGTTCGAGCCAATAGCCAGGCTACCGTTTCCGGAGGAGATAACCAACATGACGACGAGGTTCCTGGCGCTCGACAAATGCCTACCAAAGAGAAGCTTCCTCCAACTCGTAGAAATCGCTCCTCACAGCCCTACAGATCTTCAGCGGCCACTGCAGCTAGAGTATGACCAGGAGTGGCTCGCGATCACGCGTGTCTTTGCGAATGACTTGCAAGTTGGCGATGTGCGTGCGCAAGTGCCTCACGACAAGGGCGACGCGTACTATAGACCGCTGATTGAAGAAGAAATGGATTGGGTCAACGAGCACGTGGGAAAGTCAGGCAAGATGACCATTCCCGAGGACTTTATGCAGACGGCGCCAGTATACGACCCAGCACTAGGCATCCACGTTCAAGAATTCCCACTCGAATACAGCAACCCTCACACGCAGGGATTTTGCAGCTTGTTACAGATTGTCAACCCATTTGACGCGTCAGATGAGGAGCGAGCGCAGTTAATGCAAAACGGCCCTAGGCCGGAGGAACAGCGGTCCAACCGCGGTGGAGGTAGAGGCTTTAGGGGAAATCGAGGCCGTGGTGGTGGTCGCGGACGAGGCGGTAGAGGACGCGGTGGTCGCGGAAGGTGATGACGAAGCGGCCAAGCTGTCAAGCTGTCAAGCTGTCAAGCTCGTGACATTCGCGCTTGCAATCCATGTCACAATCACGACATGCGAACTCACGACATCATCTCAGATGACGCGATCCAAATCTGGCGCACAGAGCCCACGCGGCTCGCGCCCGGATAGCTGGGGATGCCCATGTAAGAATAGGTATCGTGGACTTTTAGACATGACGGAAGGCGCATTTTAGAGTGGTGGCTGTTCAGGGTCTGCAGGCCCGCACGCCGGACTTGCGTGGAACGCAAAAGCACAATGATGTCGTTTGGCCCTACTCAGCTTCACCATGTGGATTGCATGACACTTTGTCCCTTTCCAGTGTTCCAGAGCAAGTCTTAAAATTCCGCGAGGTGGGACAGGCTATCGATTATTGAATGGCAGCGTTTCGACACCGTTGGCCAAGCAGCAAGCGACCGCTGTAGTCTCCGCCTACGTCATGCGCTATTGGGGTCGCGAAAACGTTTCTCGCGCGAGCTGCAATGCGAGAATAAGCGCAGGGAACTGCCGTTGCTTCTACATGACCGTTATCAATCAATTAAACATGTCGGGATCTAAGCAAAGTCTACATTGAGATGCTAGCGGCGAAGTCTTCGGTGTTTAAGGTGACGATTGCGACGATCTCATGCGCACTCCGTTATGAGTTTATTGATAGACAGTTGTGACTCTGCCTGGCTGTGGCGAATGGGCTTGCGCGTTGCTTCGTTTGGAACACATACATATTGCATGTAAACCTGTCTTACTCGGCGGCTGGTGTCGGGAATAGCTCGCATGTGCAGCTCAACTTGGCTTGTCCAAACGACGGATACGATGCACGTTGGGAGGCGAAAAGCATTCGACAGCGTTTACGCGCAAGATGTCTGGTTCGGCAAAAGCATGTCTTGTGTCTGTCGGACGACACGCATCTGTTGTCCATGCTATTTTCGGCGCCACAGGAACCTTGTCTTCGCGCCCGCAGTCCCGCACAGCAAAAACATGCGGATGTAAAGCAGGCACGCCGCGGCTTCAGGTACACCTTGGCGGGTACGCAAAGACGTACGTTTGGTCCATTAGCTCCACCGTCGTCATCCCTGGCATTAGTTCCGCCCGTTAGGCATCGAGACTTTGCGATCGGCGGTAGACCCTGGTTCAAGGGTTGTGCTGCCGCAGGCCATGTGCATGTGGACTGAAATTAGAAGCCAACAGCATTTGTGGGTGGTGGGTTTAAAATGTCTGCCTCTGCTCCTGCGCGTGATGACTCCTGCTCTTACAACATTGAAGTTTGACTACATTTGTCTGCCGACAGTTCGCCACCCAAGATACGTTCGCTGCTTTCGTTGCCGTCTCACTACCCAAACAATCTGGACTTGCCTTCGCTACCTGGTCTACTATTGGAAGAAGTCTGGACCATATATCTCGTATACCACGACACTCATCAACAACCGCCTTTCGCTCTAGAGAAACTTATACAGTAACAAGTACCTATAAACCCGCTGCACGTCCTCGACTCCACCTCACACAGCCTACATATCTCACCAATTATCAACTACCATGTCTCGCTTCGTTGAAAACCTCGAGGAGGTGCCCATCACCCACCCACACCTAAACGTCTCCCTCGAAGACATCCTTGCTGAGGAGACCCGCAAGAGGTCTACGTCTCAATCCTCGGAAACCGCACGATCTGGAAGCAATTCTACACCAAGCCCCACTTCGCCGACCAGTCCGAGCAAGATGGATGCCATCAGAAGACGAGCCTTCACTTTGGGCAGCAAGAAAGTTCGTCGCGAGTCGTGATCGAGGAACAGTGAAAGAAGATAACGAGTGCTGATCCTTCATAACTGTTCCTGAGACATCACACCGACACATATTACATCCCCTTGCTCGTGCTCAACCAAGTGTTGGAAGAGATGAGTCCCCCAGAAGACATTCGAGCCTCATGCGATGCGGCTGCAATGAGCAGTGCATCGCATGGTCAACACCCCCAACCGGCTGCCAGCCTAGCACCCGCGAGCCATGAACGTGTTGCTCCTCCGGAGGATCACGGCGCCCACCACACCATCCCGGGTTGAGGGGGGAATTTGTCGGACGATCGCAGGGTGCAATTACCAGAGATGCATGCGATCAGTGGAGGCGGGGCCGTTTCGCATCGCGTTACCCCAGTACAAGCAGAGTGCTTCTAAAACGCTACGCATAGGGGTGCACAACGTCGCATATGAATGTATATCACATACGTCCTTTTGTATCTTCCTTGCATTAGCGTGTGGAACTATAGACACCAAGATGGGAATCTTCACTCTCTCGCTGCATCGCAGTAATGCATCCATCCATCAGACCAGAGCCGAGAGCCCGCTGATCTCCTCTGAGGTGTGCTTCCATGTCCAGGCTTGTGCCAAATCTCCCAACCACGTGATCCCACAATCGAAGCTTTTTGATCAAACTGGCTGCGAGCCTGTGAAAAGCTATGACAAACAGCAATCGAGTGAAACGCCAACTTCGGTGCCATGCTTCTGGTAGTTCAAGACCGTCATCCATTCCTCTCTACATACAACATAGATCATTCCACGACGTCAGTCTCTCCTCTCAACCGAATCACAGTCCTCAATCGCAATGGCCGTTCTCTCGCATTTCCCCGGCCTCAAAGTCGAGATCATCGTCGACGGTAAACCGCTACAGGAGTACAGCGGGAAGGATGATATACCATGGGGTAGCGTCTCAACCAAATGGATCGAAGCCCGCACCGACAACGCATTCAGGGTTCGTGTCACGTATAGCGAGCCACCTACCACCTCGCACGCTGTCGCATTGCTGATTTTCTGCGACGGACAAGAGGTAGCAAAAACCGTCCGGTCTGGCGCAGAGCTATACAAAGCTTCTGTTCATACGTGCTATGGTGTCCCTGTCAAGCGAGGTACCAAGAGCGGCGTCCAGAGATTCTACTTCAAGGCGCTGGAGACGACGGAGAGCGATAGCATGCTGGATACGCAGCTGACTGAGACCGTGGAGAACGTTGGCACTATCACTATCGCGTTCCAGTTCGCTGAAGGCGTGCGTAAGCTTGCGAACAAGACGAGCGGAGCCAAGCGCCTCGGAACGCTTACCCGTGTACCAGAGAAGGCGATGAAAGGCGAGGAGAAGTCGCATGCCGTTGGTCTAGGACCAGTAAAGAAAGCGCTGAGTTCGACAAAGTTCATGAAGTGGAAGAACGTTGGCACGCCCTTTGCCCGCTTTCACTTCAAGCACCGCTCGCGCGAGGTGTTGAGCGCCATGGGCATCATGCCAGTCGATAGCACCCTTGAGCCAACTTTAGGTCGCGAAAGTACTTCTCAGCCGTATCTGAGTCGCGAAAGCACCCTCCAGGCGTAAACAAATACTTTTGACACTAGCGTCTTGCTCGACGAGCTACATAAAGGCGAGAACTACCGCAAGCGCAAAGCCAAGGGCGTTACGATCAAGCAGGAGCCTGATGTGGCTCCGCAACGCAAGTCCGGGCGCTTTTGGCTGTTGGACGACGAGGATCGAGATCTTGGGACTATCAAACAGAAGGTTGACATTGTGCCGCGTGAGACGACGTATGGGCGGTTGCTGAAGGAGGCGGATGATGAGGAGCGTGCGGCACTTGCGGCCGGTGTGAAGAAGCCCAGCAAGCAGCGACGCCACTGAGTCTGGAGGGGTTCTGCGGCGTAGGGAGAGCAGGACGTAGACGTCCGTCCTCGTATTCTACCAGAATGCGGGCTTTGCGTTCATTGTCGTAAGAGAGATCGGTAGTGAGTTGCTTGACGAGTGACCAATGTAGTGTAGATAGGCAGCTCCATGAACGCCTCAACACAGAGAAATGACCTGCTCTTCCACATCCCACTCCACCCAATCCTTGCTATCATCTTCGCCGAGTACATTGCAAAACATGGCTTCTCCATCTTCGGTTACACACCACTCCTTACCCACGAGCGACGTCGCGCCAATGTATGTGTAATACTTCTCATGGTTGTAATTACCTCTGACCTGTTCGCGAGTAGCTTTGCGCAGTACGCAAGGCGTCTTGCATCCAAAAATGATGGCGATCCTATCATCGAGGCACGCAGGTGCTGGCGCAAGTCCCATATAGCCGCGCTTGGTGAGGGCGAACCGCCTGTTGTGTGTACGGTTGCGAATGAAGTCGAAGAACATGTTGCTAGGCATTTCGTCGCCAGCAGCGGTCTCTTCAACGAGTTGTATAGCGTTCAGGTCCTCGGCTAGAGACTTTCCGTCCTCCAATTCCTTTGGTGCTTTGAGGTACGCGTATCCAGCAAAATCTTTCTTCGCACGTTGCCACTCCACAAAATCTCCATCGTATGCTCCGGCACTCAGTGAGGCAAAGAAAACACCAAGTCGATGAGAGAAGTGAGGTATAAGCGGTGCGTCGTATGGACATGGCACTCCCGAATCGCTAATCTGATTCCAGATGTCAACGAAAGCTTGCGATGTGGCTGTGTGCCACTCGAAGGCATCTGAAAGGTATTCTAAAGTATCAATAATGACACCTTGTACCTGGAGGCTTCCATCGTCAATGAGGGATGGTTTGGGACTTAACCCGCTCCGCGAGGATGCCACTGAAGAGGCGATCGAACTTTGACCAAGTGACCAAGTGGATATATCCCAGCGTGGTATCCAGGATGGGATGCTGAATGGTGATGTCTCGTCATGATGGACGTAATCTAATAGCTCCGTACTTTTGGTCGATCGCACATACTGAACCGCAAACTGTCGATATGTTTCGAGGTGTGTAGAGTAGTAGTTTGGTCTCACTCTGATCGGATGATCGAGGTGTTGTGGCAGCTCAATGAAGGCATATATCCTGTCTTGTGGGTTGCTCAAGTCAAGCTCTTTCGCGTTGTTGAGGGTCTGCAGTATCGATGACGTTCCCCAAGACATCTTGTCGTAGAACGCTCGTCCAAATTCCTCGTGCGTGTCCAGGTATATGTTCTTATGCGCGTTGATAAGAACTTCGCTGAACAGGAAGGAGTTGTAAGTGCCCAGCGCTCGGGTAGAAAGCCAGGTATGGACCCTCATCAACTTGTCCCAGTCGAACTCGCTCTCTCCCCATATGACTTGACCTTTTGGCGCTGAAGCCGCTTCCTGTACGACCCACCCCCGATCGAACCAGTTCTGGCTGAGGAGACTGTGTAGAGCACCCCACCGTGGGTCAGTCAGAAGAGGATCATCGTCGTCCGGGTACGGAAACGAATCCCATGACATGTCGATTGCCTCACACCCCTGCTGAATCGTTCGATCTGCCTCTTCAATTAACGCACACAGAGCGGGTCCTTGCCCCTTGTCATCGGGCTCAACGTAGATGAGAACACGCTCTGCTCCACGATATATCTTTGCCATTAGAGCTACTTGATGGCCTTTCTCTTGCAAATTCTGTTGGTCGATGCAAACGCCGTCCGCCCATAAGACGTAAGCCTTTTGGGCGGAACGTATACGTCTCAGCACTACCGACAAGCTGGTCGTGATCGTTACGAAATGCGCACCACATGCGATTGTTTGATTCCTTTCTGGGTTGCCCCACACATATGATATCGTCTCGTAGCGTACGTCGGCGATGAATCCAATGTGAAGGTCACACCGCAAGGGGTCCTCGACAGTGCCTGGCTCAAGGACGAGATAGCGAAACGTGTCGCCTGGGGGGAGAGCTCCGTAAGAATATGGGTCTTGTGACATGGTTCTTCTGAGTCGTGCTGTGAGTGGACCTATTGAACTAGGCTGTTTCGGAACATGATTTCCTAGAGGTGAACGACTTTACTGACGCAGAAGGAAGTTGTTTTTGGGCGAAGGGTAAGGGGATGCGGGAACGAAGGCCACGAAAAGATGCGGCACGATTGACTTTCTTCCGGGGTGCGCCTCGTCCCGAGAGGTCTCCGCCTGAAAGACAGGAGGTATCAATTAGTCAAAGGGGTTATCTTCAAGCATGGTGCAAAGCGCTGCTGTCACTCCTCAAGATCTGAGACCAGCCTATCATCTTCGACATAAGCATTGAACGTCACTCCAAAGCGTTGACATGGGTGCAATTTGCATGTGCACAACGTTGTCGCGCGCGAGAAGTGAATGATAGGGCGATGGTGTTGAAGGTGTGTTGCGCGCTTGCCACGATTCAGACCCACGTTGCCTTCCGCGCTATCTCCTGCCGTCCTATTCGCTAGCCCGCTAGAACCTTCGGCGCTATTTTTGTCTTGCCTTCTTTCCGCCTGACGGCACTTGAACCTCAAGACTCCATCTGCTGCGCACAACAAGCATCGCAAATCCTACGTTCATACATATACGATTTGAATTACCGCGTCTCCCAGTGCTCGCGAAGATGGCTCGTGGTAACCAGCGCGATCAGGCTCGGGAAAAGAATCAGGCCAAGCTGGCTGCACAGGTGAGAAAAGAACCACGCGACGTGAAGTATCGGTGAAAACTGACAGTGACCATAGAAAAGTGGAAACAAAGTAGGCTGGGTTTGCGCGAGCCAAGAGCATAGTTGACGATGTTCCAGCAATCTGGCACACAATTTGCGAAGACCAAAGAAGACCAGGCAGCCATCATGCGTGCGAAGCAACAAGCTGGTATGTCTCCAACCTCGAGTGCCCCATTTACGCCATCCATACCTATCCAATTCGAATGCCACATGCGCTGGTCATGTATGCTAACTTGCTATGCGTGCAGCCGAGGAGAAGAAAGCCGCCGAAGCTGCCAAGAAGTAGTCGATATACCATACACTTACGAGATGGAGATGCATTTCTGCAATGGGGAGCTGAGGCGTTGTACTGAGAAGTGAATACATTGATTTGACTGGTGCAGCATACCGTCGCTCGATTGTTGTGCTGTTCGTGTCGAGCATGGCTCTCGTTGCAGTTCGCATGCAGCGGCACGAATACTAATCTTTGAACGTACTCTCACCCTATCGTATACGGAGGACAGTCGATCAAGTACAAACTATGGACGTACAGCACTCAAGGTGCAAGCCTCTCAAATCTTGCGTCAGGTATAATGAACGATGATTGGACCCGAAGATACCGAAACGGTATTGCAGTCGAGCTGCTGAATCCTGCTGCAAAGAGAATGCTGTATCATTGATCCAAGACGCGAACACTCCAAGGCCGCACACAGAGTGTAGCTAAGACCTCTGATTTGTATGGGGGGCGGGCGCTCGCTGCCAGAACGCGCCGACAACATGTGCCGTGTATCCCGAGTGCGACTTCAGCAGCTTATGATACGACTGTTTGCAACGCGCCATCGGTCTCACCTCTCCGCTTTGCCGAAGGCTTTCGATGCCAATATGCAAGTTGCTTCTTTGGGTAGGAGTTAGGAATCGATGGCGGTGCACCATCATTACAGACCCGAAGTCTATGGAGCTTCGCAACCATCGCAACCGACTTTGTTGGAAGATGCCGTTCATGGAGATGGTGAAGGTGCAGGCTGCACTTGCTTACCTCAGCTCAGATAATGCTCGTCCTGTGGTTGGCTGCGGAGATGCTTCGGCCGTGACCCGCTCGGAATCGAACATCGGCGTAAGTCGTCATGGAGTGAATCTGCTGGACACACGAGCGCTGGTTCGAACTTCCTTCCTTCTCTTAACAGTGCCCTCGCGATAGAATTGCGACAAGTTTCCTCTACACGAACCCACAGCCAAGTCGAATCCTCGGTAGCCGACCTTCGCTGCCCGACCCGCCACTCTACCGCACACCACCGGAACACTTAAAGAACCTCTCCGGGTGAGCCACAACGATCTAGCCACCCTCTTCGTTCCCCCGAACACACCCCACACTGTCACCCGCCGTCATGTCCTTCTCGTCACTCGTCTCAGACATCGCCTACAGAAGGGAAGAGCGACCAGAGCGACCAGACTTCCGCACACAAGCATCTGAGGCTCGGTCCACACGCTCATATGCCAGCACCGCAGCGACCAGCGTGAGCATTTCCGGCGATATCAAGAGTCAATTGCATGGAGGATACAGCCACCCATTGTCGCGGGCATGGCAGGCCGAGCGTCAGCTTACCAAGGTATGCAGGACTGTAATGTATGTCGCTTGGCCTACGTACTGACTTGAGCAGTCCATGTTGATCTACCCGCTCTTCATCTCGGACCAGCCCGACGAAGAGACTCTCATCCCCTCCCTGCCGAACCAGCACCGCCGAGGCCTGAACAAGGTAGTCCCGTACCTTACCCCGCTTGTGGAGAAGGGCTTGAAGTCTGTCATCCTGTTCGGCGTTCCACTTGCGCCAGGCGCGAAAGATGCTTTCGGCACGAATGCGGACGATCCAAAGGGCCCAGTGATCAAGGCGATTCGCCTGCTGCGACGGGCGTTTCCAGACCTTTTCATCGTCGTCGACGTCTGCCTTTGCGAATACACCTCACACGGCCACTGCGGCATTCTCCGCGAGGATGGCAGCCTGAACAACCAACTCTCGGTGGAGCGCGTTAGCGACGTCGCCATGTCGTATGCGCAGGCTGGAGCACATTGCGTGGCGCCCTCGGACATGAACGACGGCCGCATCCGAGCCATCAAGCTGAAGCTGATCGAGGCCGGCATCGCGCACCAGGTTGTGCTCATGTCATATTCAGCAAAATTTTCTGGATGCTTGTACGGGCCCTTCCGCGACGCCGCAGGCTCAGTGCCATCCTTCGGCGACCGACGATGCTACCAGCTGCCTCCGGGCGGTCGTGGTCTGGCGCGACGAGCCATCACGCGAGACATCAGCGAGGGAGCAGATATCATAATGGTGAAGCCCGCGAGTCAGTACTTGGACATCATCAGCGATGCGAAAGAGATTGGGAAAGATATGCCTGTTGCGGCGTACCAAGTTTCTGGCGAATATGCTATGATTCACGCCGCGGCAGCAGCAGGCGTGTTCGATCTACGGCAGATGGCTGAGGAGGCTACGCAAGGCATTTTGCGGGCTGGTGCTTCAATCGTCGTCAGCTACTTCACGCCCGAGTTTCTGGACTGGTTGGGCAACTAAATGATCTAGTCATCTTGTCACAAAACACCTCAAAATCTGCTGTTCGGCGTTCGATATCCTGGAGAGCAATTTCAATCACTTCGCCCAAGCAATGGGCCAATATTGCAGTCATAAAATGGCATTTGGCAGATAATGTGCTGTTACCAACTAGGAAGTCGGAAACAAGCGTCTTCCGCATGTCTCCGCTTCGACTGACAATCGAGACACCTCCGAGAAGTGTGCGACGCGCAGAGTAGCTGTATCTTCTATACACTCATCCCAGCATTCCCGCTCGCATTATTTATAGCGCGTATATCCTCGAGATTCGTGTCAAGCGCTGCACGTTTTGATCTTTACGCTTGATCAGACTAAATCACAATACCACGGACTATCACATCAAGCTCTCTGCATGTCTATACTGCCGGTGCCGTAGACCGCAGTGTTTGCTTAGGTGTGGCTGTATTGCTGAACGCGTGACACTTGACTCGGACCTACGGTCTTATAAGAGGCCGAGTTGATGAGATCAGCATACAGCGGAGATCCACCCGGTATCCTTTTGTGGTATTGTTCCAGATCCGGGGTCAAAATGATGGCCCTATCAGCCACGTTCGTCAGCTTCCTCGTACGAATGTTCTCCTTACCATCGACCCCACCTGTTCTATGTTAACATGGTTTTATCTTTCGCTACCTAGACTTGATTTTCAACGTGCCCAACTTCCAGGCACTGATCATGTTGTTCTTCATCTCTGAATCGGCGTCTCCATCCGATATGGCCTGGGTGGCATTTGCATGCATGGTGTTGTATAGTATATTCTATATTGTCTACCAGCGTTTCTTTCACCCTCTCGCCAAAATTCCCGGACCATTTCTTGCATCCTTGACAGACCTCTGTAATCAGAACTCCATGTACAAATTGCATGTGAGACATACACTGACTTCGTACATTCACCTCTAGGGCAGGTCTCGCAGATGCTTTCGCTCAAGCAACCATACAATCTTACCGACCTGCACGAGAAGTATGGCGAATTCGTACGCTAC
>Ga0265780_10008392_pt1 | contig 12560 bp, 5 predicted proteins | sample P1T30metagenome_FD_192432 | JGI IMG/M metagenome (GOLD analysis project Ga0265780, IMG submission 192432) | Plant litter microbial communities from East Loma Ridge, Irvine, California - P1 T30 | ecosystem: Environmental > Terrestrial > Plant litter > Unclassified | place: USA: California...
GGTGGTTGCTGTCCTTGATCTGGCTGTAGAGCTTGCCGTCCGAGAAGGTGCCGGCGCCGCCTTCGCCGAACTGCACGTTCGACTCGGTATCGAGCTTGCGCTTGCGCCAGAAGCCGAAGGTGTCGACAGTGCGCTCGCGCACGACCTTGCCGCGCTCGAGCACGATCGGGTTCAGGCCCATCTGCGCCAGGATCAGCGCAACAAACAGCCCGCACGGACCGGTGCCGACGACGACCGGACGCGGGGTGCCGGGCGCGGGTTTGGCGGCATTGACGAACTTGTACTCGACGTCGGGGGCGGGCATGACGTGCGGGTCGCGCAGCTTTGCCAGCACGGCCTTGTCGTCGGCAACGGTCGCGTCGATCGAGTAGATCAGGACGATGGCGGATTTCTTGCGCGCGTCATAGCTGCGCTTGTAGACGGCAAAGTCGAGCAGTTCGGCGTCAGCGATGCCGAGGCGGGCCAGGATGGCGTCGCGCAGGGCGGCGTCCGGATGGTTCAGGGGAAGTTTGAGTTCGTTAATACGCAGCATGGGAGTGGTTGCTAGTGAGGCAACAAAAGTGGAGCGGCAAAAGCCGATATTTTACCCTGCCCCATACGTCCCAGACGGTATGTTGCTTTAAAAAACGAATAGTCTTTAAAGTGTAAATACATAGGATGTGTGATCTTTGAGAATAGTCACAGCCAACGCGCCGCAGTCGCCTCCATTCGTGCCGCTCCACAACGACTTTTGTGGAACTGTCGCAACGTCAGGTGGCAGAAATCCATCAAAAATCCTGCTGCGCGCACGTCGAAAAAGTGCACTGCAGCAGGGAGTTCTTTGAGCTGTTTTGGTGAATGAACGCACCATGGCTGCGCGCTGTCGCCCACCCACAACATTGTGCGAACGAAAATAACGAAATGCATACACATATGCACAAAAAGTTGTTGACGCCACAATGCTCTATGCATGAACGTAGATGAGCGTTCATTTCCTTTCTCAGGAAAAAATGGCATGAACGTACTTACGCGGCGACGCAGGTGTACAGGGAGGGGCGCTACCGCAATCAGTGCGGGTGCGACCAACAACAGGACTGCCATGAGCGGTCCGGCAATAAAGAGAAAGCAAATCACATGTTGAAAAAAACCGTATTAGTTCACGCACTGAGCCTGGCCTTTGGTGGCGCAGTGATTGGCATGGCTGCAATGTCGCCGGCAATGGCGCAGTCGAATGCGTCGGGTAGTGTCTTCGGTACCGTTGCCCCTGGCAGCAATGTGCAGATTCTCATTGAAAACACCGACATCGGTATCCGCCGCACCCTGACCCCGGATGCACAAGGCCGTTTCGTCGCCAGCTCGCTGCCGAGCGGCACCTACCGCGTGTCCCAGTTGCGTGACGGCGGCGTTGTCGGCACTGTCAACGTCGAGACCGGCATTGGCCGCAATGGCGAAGCCATCTTCGCCGCCGCCGCACCGGCCAGCGGCCCGCAGGTCGTTCAGGTGACCGGTACCCGCGCCACCATCGACACCAGCAGCGCCGGTAGCAGCGCCACCTTCAATGCCCGCGAACTGGCGTCATTGCCGATTGCCCGCACCGTTGAAGCCATCATCCAGCTTGCGCCAAACACCACCACCGCCGACTCGCGCTTCGCCGGCGGCGCATCGTTCGGTGGCGGCGCAGCGTCCGAGAACTCGTACTACATCAACGGTTTCCCTGTCACTAACCCGCTGACCGGCCTGGGCGCCGCCCAGCTGCCATTCGGCGCGATCGCCGAAGCGCAAGTGCTGACCGGCGGCTTCGGCGCCGAATTCGGCCGCTCGATCGGCGGCGTTGTCAACATCGTCACCAAGGGCGGCACCAACACCTGGGAAGCGGGCGGCATCGTGACCTGGGAACCGAAATCGCTGCGCGCCACGCCGAAAGACATCTACTACCGCAATACCGGCACGCCGAACAACGTCAATACCGACGGTACGCTGCGCCAGGCGCGCGCCGAAAATACGCGCGACCAGAAGGTATACGGCGCCTACGTCGGCGGCCCGATCATCAAGGACAAGCTGTTCTTCTTTGCTTCGGCCGAGAAGACCGAAACCGAAGAAGGCCTGGTCAATGGCACGCGCATCGCGACCAACAATGCTGCCGTCGGCTGGCGCGAGCGTGACACCAAGATCGAGCGCTACATGGCCAAGATCGACTGGAACATCACCGACAATCACCGCCTCGAATTCACGACGCTGGGCGACACGCCTGAAGTGAACAATTCGGACAGCGGTTTCAACTACGCGACCCGCAGCCGCACCGGCGCCGTCACCTCGACCACGCGGCGCATCAACGTCGACAACAATGGCGCCAAGCTCAACACCTTGCGCTACGTCGGCAACCTGACCGACGACCTGACCGTCACAGTCCTGTATGGCCGCGCCAAGTCGCCACACGAGAACTACTTCACCGGTTACAACCCGGACCTGTTCCAGATTTCCTCCACGGTCGACGCGCGCGCGCCTGGCCTGAGCTATGCCAATCCGCAGAACATCTCCGGCAACATCCTGGCCCCGGGCTCGGAAGACATCGTCGATTCGGGCCGTTTTGACCTCGAATGGCGCCTCGGCGACCACACTCTGCGCGGCGGCTTCGACCAGACCAAGGTCGAGTCGGTGGCGGCAGGCGAATTCCTCGCTGGTGGCGGACGCTGGACCTACTATCGCGCCAGCACGCCTGGCGCGACGATCCCGGGCGAGGGCGGCGTGCGCGTTCCTGCACCAGCCAGCACCGGCAGCCCTTTGGGCAACCAGGGTTATTACGTGACCCGCGACCAGTTCTCGACCGTGACGAATTCGTTCGGGGAACAAAGCGCGTGGTACCTGGAAGACCGTTTCCAGGCAACCCCGAACCTGCTGCTGACCCTGGGTGTGCGTAACGAATCGTTCAAGAACCAGAACGACTCGAAGACGACCTTCCTGGAAATGAAGAACCAGTACCAGCCGCGCCTGGCCGCAGTCTGGGACGTCAATGGCGACGCGAGCTTCAAGGTGTATGCCACCCTGGGCCGCTACTCGGTGCCGATCCCGACTCATATCTCGGTACGTGGCGCGGGCCGCTCGACCTTCACGTCGCAGTACTACACCTACACCGGCACCGACGCGAACGGCGCGCCAACCGGTCTGACGCAGCTGAGCCAGCCTCTGTCGGGCAATAACGAATATGGCCAGGACAAGGTGGTCGATACTCTGGCTGCGCGCAATATGGAGCCGACCTATCAGGACGAAGTCACTTTCGGCTTCGAGAAAGCCTGGTCGCCATCGCTGAACTTCGGCGCGAAAGCGATTCATCGCAAGCTGCAATCGACCATCGACGACTTCTGCGACGTGCGTCCATTCCAGCGTTACGCCACCGCCAACGGCATTGCGATCACCAACCCGTTGTTTGGCAACAGCTGCCAGACCTTCAATCCGGGTGAAGACAATGAGTTTCTGGTCGACTTCTCCGGCGACGCGTCGAACCTGACACCGGTCAACCTGAGTGCAGCGGACATGGGCTTCGACAAGCCCAAGCGCACTTACAGCTCGGTCGAAGCATTCCTCGAGCACCCATTCCGCAGCGGCTGGTATGGCAAGCTGAGCTATGTGTGGTCGCGCAACAAGGGCAATACCGAAGGCCAGGTACGTTCGGATAACGGCCAGGCTGACGTCGCCGTCACCTCGTCGTGGGATTACCCTGAGCTGATGGAAGGCGCCTACGGCTACCTGCCGAATCACCGCAAGCATCAGGTCAAGGCATTCGGCTTCTATCAGTTCAACGACGAGATCACCGTTGGTGGTAATGCGCTGATCGCTTCGGGCCGTCCACGCAGCTGCATCGGCAGCGCCGCCAATCCGGGCGATTCGCCGAACTACGCCAACCAGACCTTCTATTGCGGCGGCCTGACCCGTTCGCAGAACGTGCTGACCCCACGCGGTTCGGTCGGCAGCCTGCCATGGACCCATCGCTGGGACATGAACGTGGCCTACAAGCCTAACTTCATCAAGGGCCTGCAGTTGCGCGTCGACGTGTTCAACGTCTTCAACAGCCAGTCGGTTTCCAGCGTGACCGAGGCGTACAACAATGCTGCTAATGTCAGCAGTCTGTATCAGACGCCGCTGTCGCTGACGGCACCGCGTTATGCCCGTTTCTCGGTGATGTACGATCGCAAGTTCTGATTGATCGGTAATGGGGGAGGCGCCAGCTTTCCCCGTGATCCGGGCCGCTCTTTGGGGCGGCTTTTTTTATGGCGCTGCACCACCGCTTTTCAGTGAGGCGCAATCAGTGTTATCTGTTGATGACGCTGATAACAATGCGGAGCAATTGTTCTGGCAAAATAATTCGCTCTCCATCAAGGGCCCAGCGCCAGCCCAGGTAGTTGGGCGGGTAGCGCGACGCTATGCTACGAAAGCCCTGCAGCCAAGCCTTGAAACGCTGATGGTAAGCGTTGACGTTCTGCACGTGGATAGCAAGATTGCCCAGTCGTCTCGCACGCACACTGGCGCGCAGGCTGACCGTCTCGTGCACGATCCTGTGCTTGCGTGCGAAGGCGCGGTCGGCGGCATGGCTGTCACTGAGCAGCAACGCTTGCGGATCGAGCCTGGGCAATAAGTTGCGGTCGAGTTGCGCAGCGGTGAGTGCGCCGCGGCCAGTGACGGCATCGACCGTGCGCTCCTTGCGGTCGCGCGCGACCAGGATGCAGTCCAGTTCAGTTCAAAACTAGCCTCTATTTAACGCTGACTGCGCCTTCAGTGACACCATCCCGTCGGGTATGCTGGGCGAGCCCCCAACGACCCCCATACCGTGCCCCGGACTCTGCGCACCATTATGTAATCGCATGCGCACAGTATGAGTTATTTCACCCGCATAAGCCCCGGCTGGCCTGTCAATATTGGTTTTCGCACCGTATCAGTGAATGATTGCATCGGTAGCGGTCAAATGCGCACCGTGCCCATGCATTGTTGTATTTATTTCATACTGGATTATATAAGTATTACGTCCGCATTGACACGAATTTGCAACACATGCTTTTATAGATGAGCCTGATACATATATTGTATTCGGCAAAAACCTGTTTCGCTATTCTGAGGGGAGTGTGCGCAATGGGTGGTTGATAACCGTGATCCGTATAAAACCACATTGGCGTAGCCATACGCCATTATCCAAATGGGATTAATCACATTATGTTGAATAAGACAGTTCTGGCCCGTGCACTGACGCTCGCTTTTGCGATGTCGGTCGGTTCAATGGTCATTCCAGGGAATGCGCACGCTGCTTCCAATTCTGCTGGCGATATTGCCGGCCGCGCTGCTGCCGGCACGCTGGTGACGATCGAAAACCGGTCGCTCGGTCTGACGCGTACCGTCACCGCCAACCAGAAGGGTGACTTTTCTGTATCGCTGCTGCCGCCAGGAACCTACACGGTTCGCGCTACCCGGCCGGACGGCACCACGCAAGAACGCCAGGTGCTGGTCAATGCCGGTGAGGGCACGTCGGCCAACTTCGACGACGTCGCTAATGTCGTGACCGTGACGGGCCGCGCGATGCGCATCGACGTCAAGTCCCCGGAATCGAGCATGGTACTGAGCGAGGCGGCGATCGACCGGATCCCGGTGGCGCGCGATGTCACCGCAGTCGCCCTGCTGGCGCCAGGCGCTGTGCGCGGCGACAGCCGCATCGGCCAGACTTCGCTGCGCGGCGGTAACGTACCGTCGCTCGGTGGCGCATCGCCGGCAGAGAACGTCTATTACATCAACGGTTTCAACGTTACCAACTCGCTCAACGGCGTGGCGTTCAACCAGGTCCCGTTTGAAGCCATTGCTCAGCAACAAGTCAAAACCGGTGGCTATGGCGCCGAGTATGGCCGTTCATTGGGCGGCGTGCTCAGTGTCACCACCAAGCGCGGCACCAATGAATGGAAGGGCGGCGCCAATGTGATCTGGTCGCCCGAGTCGCTGGCAGGCTCATCCGTATATGCCGAGCGCAGCGCCACGAGCGGTCGTTGGGACCTGCAGAATCGTCCTGGCGGCACCGACGACCTGAAAGCCAACGTGTGGGGCGGTGGTCCGCTGATCGAAGACAAGCTGTTCTTTTTCGGCCTGCTCCAGGGCGCCAATATCGAGCGCAAGACCTACGGTTCGAGCACCCAGGACGTTCTCAAGTCCACCACCCCGACCTACTTGGTCAAGTTTGACTGGAACATCACTGACAAGAACCTTCTTGAATTTACGGCCTTCAGCGACAAGCTCAAGGACAAGGTCAAGACATACCGCTCGCCGAACCCCTACAGCAAGACCCGCGGCGATCAGCGCGGCGATGATGAATACACGACCGGCGGCGAGAACTTCATCGCCAAGTACACATCGTGGATCACTGACGACCTGACCGTATCGGCGCTGGCTGGCCTCGGCCGCTACAACCGCAAGTCCAACATCCAGAGTGTAGCCTGCCCGTACGTCACCGATAACCGAGTAACGCCGGCACCGATCCTGGGCTGCGCAACGGCCGTCAGCATCGTCGACCCGAACGCCAATGACGAGCGCAAGGCAATTCGTCTGGACGCCGAATGGCAGCTGGGCGACCACAGCCTGCGCTTTGGTCTTGACAACGAGGAGTACAAGGTTGTCGACGGCACTGTCACCTCGGGCGACGAACGGATCTGGATTCGCCGGCTGGGCGTGGGTAGCCGCCTGTCGAATGGCTATGTGAACAGCACCGGCGCGCCACTCGAATACGTCGAGACCCGCTTCTTCGAGAACGGCGGTAAATTTACCACCAAGAACTCGGCCTATTATCTGGAAGACAACTGGCAGGTCAGCAAGAACGTCGTCGCCAGTATCGGCGTGCGCAGCGAATCGTTCGAGAACCTCAATGCCGACGATGCCTCCTTCATCAAGGTCGACAACACGATCGCGCCTCGCCTGGGCCTGGTATGGGACGTGCAGGGCAATCAGCAGACCAAGGTATTTGCAAATGCCGGCCGTTACTATATTCCGGTGATGTCCAATACCAACGTGCGGCTGTCGGGCGCCGAGTCCGATTATCGTGAGTTCTACGCTTATACCGGTACCAACAGCGCGGACCGTTTCCAGTTGCCAGGCCGTGGTGTGCAGCTCGGGACGCGCTCGGTCACCTCAAACGGCAAAGCGGGCGATCCGCGCTCGGTGGTCGATCCGGACATCGAACCGATGTACCAGGACGAATACATCCTCGGCGTCCAGCAGGCACTGGCCGACCGCTGGTCGGTGGGCATGAAGTACACGCACCGCAAACTGCGCAAGGTGATGGACGATATGTGTAACGGACCTGGCGCGCAGCAATGGGCGCTGGCCAATGGCTACAGCGAAGACAAGGCGGCGATTCTCGGCGAGACCATCGACCACTGCTTCCTGTACAACCCGGGCGGCGACCTGACCGCGAACGTCGATTTCGACGACGGCGCGGGCTTTACCGTGGTGAAGATCCCTGCATCGGCACTGGGTTTCGAGCAGCCCAAGCGTACCTTCAATGCCCTCGAGTTCACGTTCGAACGTGCCTGGGACGGCATCTGGAACCTGCAGGGCTCCTATGTGCTGGCCAAGAGCAAGGGCAATACCGAAGGCTACGTCAAGTCGGACATTGGCCAGGATGACGCCGGTATCAGCCAGGACTGGGATTATCCGGGCCTGATGGAGGGCGCCAACGGCTACCTGCCGAATGACCGCCGCCATACGCTCAAGCTGTTTGGCGCCTACCAAGTGCATCCGGAACTGCGTCTCGGCGCCAACCTGATCGTGCAGAGTGGACGCCCGCTCAATTGCATCGGTTATTACAACGGCAACCTGGATGAGGTGTCCGTGCTGTACCAGGCCGCGTCGTTCTACTGCGACGGCAAGTTCGGTCCGCGCGGTTCACGCGGCCGTTTGGAGTGGACCAAGGAACTGGGCTTGCAAGCAACCTATCAGCCGAAATGGCTCAAAGGCTCCACCTTTTCGGTCGATGTGCTCAATGTGTTCAACGAACGCGGCGTCACTTCGGTGGAAGAGGGCGGCGAAACCGCACTTGGTACGCCAAGCCTGACTTATTTGCAGCCAATCGGGATCCAGAGCGCGCGCAGTTTCCGCTTCATGGCGCAGTACGAATTCTGACCGGACTGCTATCAACGTCATCAGAAGTCGCCTTCGGGCGACTTTTTTTGCGTCTGCAAGGGTGAAACGGGACAGCGCTCCACACTCGTGTTGTTTTTACACCACCTTGATCGTGGGTCGGGTGCCGATGCATCCATTTGGTGCACATGCGAGAACAGCACCGTTTTTATTTCTGGAATGCACCGATATCGGGCATCCCGGCCCCCTCTGTATTATCGGCAAAATCTCGTAAATACAAGGAGTTGGCATTATTTTCACGCGCTGGATTATGCAGCATGAATTCGCACCAAGGCAGTGCTGCAACGCAGTATTGACGGCGTTGCAGATTGCGGTCGAAAAACGCGTGTTGTATTTGTCACGCTGCAAGAGGTACGTTTGGTTGACACTGATTGTTTCAATATGTTTTTATGTGTCTACGCAAATAACGTTTAATTTATTAATAAGCGTTAATTGAGGCTGTTCGTCCTTTATAAGACGTCTGCATAAGAACATTTTCACGAATGTATCTACGCGCAGATTTAATTTCAAGAGTGGATCACGCGTCATTCAACCAGGCTGCGGATGCGCGCCCGTAATGCATATTGCATGAGGGCGCGACGCCGAATGGATCGACGTGATCGCAGGCGACCGACACAGCGAACCAAGATACGTAATTACTCACAAGAAAAGCCAAGGAGAAGTACACATGATGTTGAAACTGAAGTCGATGCCCTTTGCGATTGCCTGCGCAATCGCCAGTGGCGCCCTGACCTGCGCTGCACCGGCAATGGCCCAAGCGCAGCAGGGCAGCACCGAACCGGCCGCGCAGCGCGTGGTCGTGACCGGCTCGCTGATCAGCCGCACCAACACCGAAACACCGACCCCGGTGCAGGTGCTGACCGCAGCCGACATCCAGAAGAGCGGCAAGACCTCGGTTGCCGAGCTGCTGACCGACCTGGCTGCCAACGGCGCCGGTACCCTGGGCACCGGCTTTGCCGGCGCGTTCGCCAATGGCGCATCGGGCATCTCGCTGCGCGGTCTGACCGTGGGCGCGACCCTGGTCCTGATCGACGGCCACCGCATGGCCCCGTATCCGCTGTCGGATGACTCGCAGCGCTCGTTCGTCGACGTCTCGTCGATCCCGTTCGATGCCATTGAAAGCATCGAAGTCCTGAAAAGCGGTGCTTCGTCGCTGTACGGCTCGGACGCCATTGCCGGCGTCATCAACATCAAGCTCAAGAAAAACCTGAACGGCACCCGCATGTCGGCCGAAATGGGCGACACCCAGCACGGCGGCGGCAAGACCAAGCGCGCATCGATCAGCACCGGCATCGGTGACCTCGACAACGATGGCTACAACGCTTTCATCACTGCGGAATACCGCAAGCAGAACGCGATCAAGGTCGTCGACCGCGAACAGTACGGCTACGCGAACCGCGACTGGCGTGAACGTGGCGGTAACGACCTGACCCTGGGCGTGCCGAATATCAGAACGAACCAGAACCTGACGGCAGCGAGCACGCCGTACCTGTACAGCCCGACTGGTCCCAACGCTGTCGATAACCCGGCCAATTACCAGTTCCTCGACTCGAACTGCAACTTCACCAAGTATCGCGCCGGCGGTTGCGCGGTGCGCGACGACCAGTCGAACATCCAGCCAGAGACCGAAAACGTCAACCTGATGATCGGCATGACGAAAAAGCTGAGCGAAGACTGGGAAGTGCGTTTCAACGGCTCGATGTTCCAGCGTGAAAGCTCGAACAACCGTAACGCCACCCCGCAAGCGTTCAGCCCGACCGCCTTCAATGGCACCACCACCCTGGTGAATGGTGTCCTGACCAGTGGCGTGGGCCGGGTTGGAAGCACGCTCTTCGCACCTGGCGCGCAGGTGGGCACCAACATCACCAACGGTCTGGCAGCGCCCGCACGCCTGTACGGCTACATCCCGGATGTCGGCGCCGCAACCGCCACCAACAACAAGTCGACCGCGACCCGCTTCTCGGCTGATCTCGTCGGTAGTGCCTACGGTTGGGATGTGAATGCCGCCATCGGCGCCACCCGTGTCAAGAGCGATCTGAACTACAGTGGCTATGTCAACCGCACCAACCTGTACGGCGCGCTGCGCAACGGCACGTTCAACGTGTTGGGCAACAACGATCCAGCCATCGTGAATGCGGTGTCGCCGAAATTCAGCAACGAAATCGACTCGACCCTGAACTACGCCGATCTGATCGGTTCGCGCGAGCTGCTGTCGAACTTCGGCGCCGGCCCGCTGGCTTTTGCGGCCGGTGTGCACTGGCATGAGCGCAAGCAGAATGCACCACCGTCGAGCCTGACGGCCAACGGCGCCGTCGGCAATACGGCGGCCTTCACCATCGGCGACGAGACCAACAGCGCGGTGTTTGCCGAGCTGCAAGCCACGCCGATCAAGAACCTGGAAGTCGGCCTGTCCGGTCGTTATGACCACTACGACACGTACGGCAATTCGTTCACGCCGTCGGCCAACTTCAAGTGGACGCCAAGCCAGAAATTCGGTCTGCGCGGTACCTTCGCACGCGGCTTCCGCGCGCCAAACCCGGCTGAAGTCGGCAACGCCGGTTCGTTCTTCACCTTCAACGCGATCCGCGATCCGATCCTGTGCGCCGATGGCAGCCGGAACACGGCCGGCAACGTGCCGTCGGCCTGCTCGTTCAGCCCGCCATACGTGCAGACCACCAATCCTGATCTGCAGCCAGAGAAGTCGAAGTCGTTCACGGCCGGTATCATCGTCGAGCCAATGCGCGGCCTGAACATGACGCTGGATTACTACAAAATCCAGATCAAGAACCTGGTCGTCACGCAAGCCGGCAATGATCCAAGCTTCACGCCAACCTGGGTGCGCGGCCCGGTCAACCCGATCGATATCGCGACCGGCGTCGGCGCTGGCACGGTGGTTGGTACGCCTCGCGCAGGTCCGATCCTGTACGGCCTGTCGCCGTACATCAACGCCGGCAGTACCGAGACCCACGGCGTCGAAGCGGACATCCGCTACCGCTGGCGCCTGGCCAATGAAATGGGCAGCATCACGGCAAACCTGAGTGCAACGCACGTGTTCGGTTATGTAACCGAACTGGGCAACGACTCGTATCAACTGGCCGGCACGCAAGGTCCGTCGTCGGTCGGCGGTGCAACGGGTAATCCGAAAGACCGCGCCCAGTTCACCCTCGGCTACAACCGCGGCCCGCTGGACATCACTGCGACCGTCAACTACACGAGCGGCTTCTCGACGTTCGACCCTGCGCTCGGCGAGACCGATTGCACATCGACGGCGGAACACGTCGGCGGCCGTGCCTACTTCGTGGGCATCACAGGAGGCCAGCCGCTGAACTACTGCGACGTGTCGTCGTTCACCGCAACCAACCTGAACGTGGCTTACAAGCTGACCGAAAACCTGACCATCCGTGGTTCGATCCTGAACCTGTTTGACAAGCAAGCACCATACGACGTTGCCACCTACGGCAACTCCGGTGTGGCAACGTCGTACAACGCCTCGCTGCACCAGCCAGGCGCAGTCGGCCGCTTCTTCAGCCTGGGCGCGAACTACACGTTCTAAGCCTGTCGCTGTATAAAAAAACCCCGCCGGCAGCGATGCCGGCGGGGTTTTTTCATGCTTTCACCGCTTAAATGGCGTTCCATGCCCCTGCCAGCACGGCGAGCGCAGCCAGGCCGGCCGTTTCGGTGCGCAGTACGCGCGGCCCCATCGACAGCGACAGCGCGCCGGCGGCAACCGCTGCGTCCTCTTCTTGCGGCGTGAGCCCGCCTTCCGGGCCGATCAGCAGCGTGACAGCCTGCGGCGGATTGCAGCGCGCCCAGCCTGCCAGCGACTCGGTCGCGCGCGGGCTGAGCAGGATGCGGGTGGGGCCTGCGCCCGCCGTACTGGAAAGCCACGGCTGCACGTCCGCCATTGGCAGCAAGTGCGCGAGGCGATTGCGCCCGCATTGCTCGGACGCGGCCACGATCACGCCGTGCCAGTGGGCCTGGCGCTTTTCGAGCCGGTCACCGGACAGGCGCACCACGCTGCGCGCCGCCGCCAGCGGCTGGATTGCCGTCACGCCCAGTTCCACGGCCTTTTCGATGATCCAGTCCATTTTCGAACCCTCCGGCAAACCCTGGGCCAGCGTGACAGGGTAGGGCGCTTCGGCGTCGATTGCCTCGTGTTGGTCGATGACGGCAGTGGCGCGCCGCTTGCCGCTCTCGATCAGCGTGGCGCGGTATTGACCGCCTTCGCCATTGAACAGCGTCAGCGCGGCCCCGGACTGCAGGCGCACCACATGCAGGTGATGCGCGACGGCCTCAGGCAGCTCGATGGTGCTACCGTTGACAAGCGGCTGGGGACAATAAAAACGCGGCATGGCACTCCTGAAATCGGTATGGACAGGGCTGCATTTTAAATCCTCGCTACGGCGGTCTGGTAAAAT
>Ga0265780_10008393_pt1 | contig 12559 bp, 10 predicted proteins | sample P1T30metagenome_FD_192432 | JGI IMG/M metagenome (GOLD analysis project Ga0265780, IMG submission 192432) | Plant litter microbial communities from East Loma Ridge, Irvine, California - P1 T30 | ecosystem: Environmental > Terrestrial > Plant litter > Unclassified | place: USA: California...
TCTTCACCTCGCTCATCGAGGCCGGCGGCCCGGTCACGATCACCCACCCCGACGTGACGCGCTTCTTCATGACCATCCCCGAGGCCTGCCACCTGGTGGTCCAGGCGGGCGGCATCGGGTCCCCCGGAGAGGTGCTCATCCTCGACATGGGCGAGCCCGTGCGCATCCTCGACATCGCCGAGCGCATGATCGCCATGTCCGGCCGGGACATCGGCATCGTCTACACGGGCCTCCGAGAGGGCGAGAAGCTGCACGAGGAGCTCGTCGGCGAGGGGGAGACCGACCGCCGTCCCGTCCACCCCAAGATCTCGCACACGACCGTGCCCCCGCTGCACCCCTCCGACCTGATCACCACCCGAGGCGCCTCGTCGACCTGGCTCGGCGCCCACCCGGACGTCCCCGACCTCGAGGAAGCATGACCGAACGCATCTACATGTCCTCCCCCGACGTGGGCGAACTCGAGGAGGCCGCCGTCGTGGCCGCGATGCGGGGCGGCTGGATCGCTCCCCTCGGCCCCGACGTCGACGCGTTCGAGCGCGAGGTCGCCGAGCGGGTCGGCGTCGCCCACGGCGTGGCCCTCAGCTCCGGCACGGCGGCGCTCCACGTGGCCATGGTCGCCTGGGGCGTGGGACCCGGAGACGTGGTCCCCACGTCGTCGATGACCTTCGCCGCCACGGCGAACGCGATCGCGTACACGGGGGCGACGCCCTACTTCGTCGACTGCGACCCCGCCACCGGCAACATGGACCCCGCCCTCCTCGGCGAGGTGCTCGACGAGCTCCGGGCCGAGGGCGCCCGCGTGCCCGTCGTCGTGCCCGTCGACCTGCTCGGCAAGGCCGTCGACTACACGAGCATCTTGGCCCTGGCCGACGCCCACGGAGCCCGCGTGCTCTCCGACGCGGCCGAGTCGCTCGGGGCGATGCACGCCGGCCGTGCTGCCGGGTCGTTCGGCGACGCCTCCGTCGTCTCGTTCAACGGCAACAAGATCATGACCACCTCGGGCGGGGGCATGCTGCTCACCGACGACGAGGACCTCGCGACCCGGGTGCGCTACCTGTCGACCCAGGCCCGTCAGCCCGTGGCGCACTACGAGCACACGGAGGTCGGCTACAACTACCGGCTCAGCAACCTCCTGGCCGCCCTCGGCCGCGCCCAGCTGTCGCGGCTCGACGAGATGATCGCGCGCCGCCGTGCCGTTCGCGACCGCTACCGCGCCTTCTTCGCCGACGTCGACGGCGTCGAGCTGTTCGGAGCGGCTGACGACGCCGGCGACAACTGCTGGCTCACCTCGATCCTCGTCGACGAGGAGACGACGGGCTGGAGCCCGGACGAGCTCTCGCGGGCCCTGGCGGCCGACCAGATCGAGTCGCGGCCGCTCTGGAAGCCGATGCACCTGCAACCCGTCTTCGCCGGTGCTCGTCAGCGCACCACGGGCGCCTCGGAGTCGCTCTTCCGCCGGGGCCTCACGCTGCCCAGCGGTTCGGCCCTCTCCGAGGCCGAGGTCGACCGGGTCGTCGCGGCGCTCGCCACCGTCACCGGGACGGGCACCGGCGGTGCCTGAGCTCGCGACGTTCGACGTCCTGGACCGTCGCGAGCCCGACCAGCTCGCAGCCTGGTCGCGAGCCTGGTCGGCCAGCGACGACGCCGACCCGTTCGCGCACCCGACGCACGTCGATCTCTTCGCCGGCGAGGACGACGTCGCGTTCTGCGCCGTCCTCGCCTGGGCGGGCGGGTCGATCCTGCTCCCGTTCGTCCTGCGGGCAGTCGAGGGCACCTCGTACCACGACGTCACCTCCGCCTACGGCTACGGCGGTCCGTTCGCCAGCGGGGACGTGCCCGGCGAGCGCTGGACCGAGCTCTGGGCCGGGCTCGACGCCTGGTGCGCCGAGCACGCCGTGGTCTCCGAGTTCCTCCGCCTCAGCACCGCCCTCGACCCCGCGGCGCTCGCCTACCCCGGCGAGCTGCACCACCGGTCGACCGTCGTCGTCCGCAGTCTCGACCTGGAGCCCGACGCCCTCTGGATGGACGTCGAGCACAAGGTGCGCAAGAGCGTCAACAAGGCGCGCCGCTCGGGCGTCGAGGTCTCCGTCGACACCGACGGCGAGCGCCTCGACGAGTTCCTCGCGATCTACGACGGCACCATGGCACGCCGAGGCGCCCACGAGCGCTACCTCTTCGGACGCCGGTTCTTCGAGCGCATCCGCGACGAGATGCACGGCTCGTACGCCTTCTTCCACGCCGAGGTCGACGGTGCCGTCGTCTCGACCGAGCTCGTCCTCGTCGGTCGTCGCACCCTGTACTCCTACCTGGGCGGTTCCGACGAGTCCGCGTTCGCGCTCCGTCCGAACGACCTCCTCAAGCACACCGTCATGACGTGGGGGGCGGAGCGAGGCGCCGCGGAGTTCGTCCTCGGAGGGGGCGCTTCCCCCGGCGACGGCATCGAGCGCTACAAGCTGTCCTTCGCACCGGGGGGTGCCCGCCCGTTCTCGACGGGCCAGCGCATCCTCGACCCGGCGGCCTACGCGGCCCTGTCGGGCGACGTCTCCCCCGACGACGCGTTCTTCCCCGCCTACAGGAAGCCGCTCTCGTGAAGATCCTGATCATCTCCCAGTGGTACGACCCGGAGCCGACCTTCAAGGGCCAGCTGTTCGCGGAGGAGCTGGTGCGCCGCGGCCACGACGTGCAGGTGCTCACCGGCTTCCCGAACTACCCCACCGGCACCCTCTACCCGGGCTGGACCATGCGGCCGTTCCAGCGCGAGGTCGTGCGTGGCGTGCGCGTGCTGCGCGTGCCGCTCTACCCGAGCCACGACTCGTCGGCCCGGAACCGGGTGCTGAACTACGCCTCCTTCGCCCTGAGCGCCGCGGTCGGCGCGCTCTTCCTGCCCCGGCCCGACGTCGCGTACGTCTACCACCCACCGGCGACGGCGGCGCTCCCGGCTCTCGTGCTGGCCCTCGTCAAGGACGTCCCCTACGTCTACGACGTGCAGGACCTGTGGCCCGACTCCTTGGAGGCGACGGGCATGGTCTCCGACCGGCGCGTGCTCGGTGCCGTGGCGTGGGGCATGCGACGCCTCTACGCAGCAGCCACACGGGTCGTCGTCCTGTCGCCCGGCATGCGCTCGCTGCTCGCCGGCCGGGGCACCCCCGAGGGCAAGACCGACGTCATCTACAACTGGGCGTACGAGAGCGACCTCGGCGCCGGCGCCGGCGACCCCGGCAGCCTCTCGGAGGCGGGAGGGGCAGCCCCCTCGGCCCGCCCCACCGAGATGCCGGACGCGTTCACCGTGACCTTCGCCGGCAACCTCGGCAGCCCCCAGGGCCTCGACGTCGTGCTCGACGCGGCCGAGCTCCTCCGCGACGATCCCCGCGTGGCCTTCGTCGTCGTGGGCTCAGGCCTCGAGGAGGCGCGCCTCAGGCAGGCCGCCGCCGACCGCGGCCTCGACAACGTCCGGTTCCTCCCCCGCCGACCGGTCACCGAGATCGCGCCGATCCTCGACGCGTCCGACGCCCTCCTCGTGCACCTCGTCGACGAGCCGCTCTTCCAGGTGACCATCCCGTCGAAGACGCAGTCCTACCTCCTGACCGGCCGCCCGGTCCTCATGGGCGTCGCGGGCGACGCGTCGGAGCTCGTGGCGGCGGCCGGCGCCGGCCTCACCTTCCCCCCCGGCGACGCCGTGGCCTTGGCCGACGCCGTGCGACGACTGAAGGCGATGACGCCGGAGGCGCGTGCCGAGCTCGGTGCCCGGGGGCGACGCTTCTACGACGAGACCCTGTCGCTGCGGTCGGGGGCCGAGGCCTTCGAGCGCACCTTCGAGCGCGCCCGTCCCCTGAGGCCCTGGCGCCTCGCGGTCAAGCGCGGTGCCGACGCAGCCGGGAGCGCGGCCGCACTCGCCGTCCTGTCGCTGCCGATCGCCGGCCTCGCCGTCGCGGCGTCGCGGGCCCTCGGCACGCCGGTCCTCTTCCGCCAGGAGCGCCCGGGGCGGCACGGGGAGCCCTTCGAGATGGTCAAGTTCCGCACGATGAACGACGCGCGGGGCCCGGACGGCGAGCTGCTGCCCGACGGCGAGCGGCTCACGCGGTTCGGCAGCTTCCTGCGGTCGACGAGCCTCGACGAGCTGCCGAGCCTCGTGAACGTGCTCCGAGGCGACATGTCGTTCGTGGGGCCGCGCCCCCTGCTCGTGCGCTACACGCGGTGGTTCACGACCAGGGAGCGTCGTCGCCTCGACGTGCGCCCTGGCGTCACCGGCCTCGCCCAGGTGAGCGGGCGCAACACGACCCCGTGGGACGATCGGCTCGCCCTGGACGTGGAGTACGTCCGCGGGCTGTCCCTGCGACGCGACCTCCGCCTCCTCGTGTCGACGCTCGCCCGCGTGACGCGGCGCTCCGGCGTGGTCGTGGACGCCGAGTCGGTCATGAAGAACCTCGACGACGAGCGGCGCGACCGCGAGGCGCGCTCGTGAGCGTCGTCGTGAGGCCCGCCGTCCTCGACGACGTGCCGCTGCTCGCCGACCTGACCGCCCGGTCGTTCGACGAGGCGCTGCACCCGTACCTCACGGTGGCCCAGGCGGGGGCGGCTCGTTTCCTGGCCCTCGCGCTGACGCACCCGCACCTGCACCCCGGGCGCGAGCTGCTCGTGGCCGTCTCCGAGGAGGCGGTCGTCGGCTACGCGGACCTCCGCACCTCCCCCGACGGCGACGCCTTCCTCTCGTACCTCTGCGTCGTCGAGGAGGCCCGCGGGCGCGGGGTCGCGACGACCCTGCTCGACGCCTTCCGGGACGAGCGGCGTCCGCGCAGCCTCGCCCTCGACGTCTTCACCTCGAACGCGCCGGCGAACGCCCTCTACGACCGGATGGGCTTCGGGCACGGGCCGGTGAGCACGTGGGTCGCCCGACCGCTCCCGGCGGCTGCGGCGGCCCCCGCGCCCGTGGAGGCGTTCGCGAGCCAGCACGCCACCCACGAGAGCTACGGCTTCTCGCAGTTCCGCACCGGAGAGCTGGTCGTCGGCGACGGTCCGCGCGCGGCCTCGACCTTCGGGCGCCTGGGCGAGACCGTCCTCAAGTGCGTCGTGCCCGGCGACTTCGACGACGACGAGCTGCTCGCCGCGGTGCGGGCCTCGTTCCCGACGACGACGGAGGCGTTCGCCGTCGTCGCCGACGGCCGCCGCCCGGCATCCCCCCACCGCGTCGTCGTCACGAGCGAGCGACGCACCCTCGACACCCGGCAGGACGCCGCAGACACCAGGAGGCACGGCCGTGCAGCGTGACATCACCAAGAAGGCCCTCGTGCGCAGCACCTACGAGCGCCCGGCCTTCTTCTACTCGTCGGCCCGCGAGGGCATGCTCGACCTGCTGCGGAACGTCTTGAAGCCCGGCCGCGCCGTGGCCCTGCCGGCCTTCATCGGCTGGTCGCCCAACGAGGGCAGCGGGGTCTTCGACCCCGTCGAGGAGTCCGGCGTCGCGCGCCGCTTCTACGACCTGCGGAGCGACCTGACCGTCGACCTCGGGTCGCTCGCCGAGACCCTCGCCGCCGGCGACGTGGGGGTGCTGGTGGTCATCCACTACTTCGGCCGCACCGACCCCGCCTGGCAGGAGGTGCGCCGCCTCGCCACCGAGCACGACGTCTTCCTGGTCGAGGACCTCGCGCACGGCTGGTTCTCCGCCCTGGGGCAGGGTGCGTCCGGCACGTACGGCGAGGCGCAGCTCTACTCCCTGCACAAGATGCTGCCCTTCGCCGAGGGCGGCATGGTGACGTACCGCTCGCCCGAGCTCGTGAGCGGCCAGGCCTCGACCGAGCACGCCCTCGCCGGCCGGATGCTGAGCTACGACACCGAGGCGATCTCGGCCCACCGTCGCCTGCTCTTCGAGCGGACGGGCGCCGCCCTCGCCGCCCTCGCCCGGCACGACGACCGCTTCGAGCTGATGTGGCCCGAGATGGGCGACGACGTGCCCCAGACGCTGCCGGTGCGCATCACGGGCGCCGACCGCGACCACGTCTACCGGCACATGAACGAGCGGGGCGTCGGCATGGTCAGCCTGTACCACACGCTCATCCCCCAGCTCCCGCCGGGCTTCGACGAGGTCCGGTCGATCTCGCGCCAGATCATCAACTTCCCCGTCCACCAGGACGTCGATCCCGAGGCGGTCGACGACGTCGTGGCGCTGTTCCACGAGGCGCTCGACGCCGCGAGCACCGGTCGTTCCCCCTCCCCGGCCGACCCCGCCCACCCCGCAGAGAGGCACGCATGAGCACCACCGACACGCACAGCTACGAGGGCCGCACCGTCCTCATCACCGGGGGCACGGGGTCGTTCGGCCGGACGGTCGCGCAGAAGCTGCTCTCCTCCGACGTCGGGCAGATCCGCATCCTCAGCCGCGACGAGGCCAAGCAGGACCAGATGCGACACGACATCGGCGACAGCCGGGTGCGCTTCTACGTCGGCGACGTCCGCGACTACCTCAGCGTCGAGCGAGCGGCCCGCGACGTGGACTACGTCTTCCACGCTGCGGCGCTCAAGCAGGTGCCCTCGTGCGAGTTCTTCCCCATCGAGGCGGTCAAGACCAACGTGCTCGGCAGCGAGAACGTCGTGCGGGCCAGCGAGGAGGCCGGCGTGTCGTCGCTCGTCTGCCTCAGCACCGACAAGGCCGTCTACCCGGTCAACGCCATGGGCATGAGCAAGGCGATGATGGAGAAGGTGGCCCAGTCGCACGGGCTCAACAACCCGAACGCGAAGACCACCGTCTCGTGCGTGCGCTACGGCAACGTCATGTACTCGCGCGGCTCGGTCATCCCGCTGTTCATCTCGCAGCTCAAGGCCGGGAAGGACCTCACGGTCACCGACCCCGCGATGACCCGCTTCATGATGTCGCTGCCGGCGTCGGTGGATCTCGTCGAGCACGCCTTCCGCAACGCGCGGCAGGGCGACCTGTTCATCCGCAAGGCAGCCGCCTGCACGATGGGCGACCTCGCGCAGGCCGTCGTCAACCTGTTCCGGAGCGACCGCTCGGTGGCGGTCATCGGCACCCGCCACGCCGAGAAGCTGTCGGAGGCGCTGGCCAGCCGCGAGGAGCTCTCCCGTGCCGAGGACATGGGCGACTACTTCCGCATCAACGCCGACAAGCGCGACCTCAACTACGGCGCCTTCTTCGAGGAGGGCGACCTCGAGCAGACCCAGTACGCGGACTACGACTCGCACACCGTCGACCGCATGAGCATCGACGAGGTCGAAGCGATGCTGCTGACGCTCCCGCAGGTCCGTGCCGAGCTCGCCCTCGCCGGGATCGCCCTGGAGCCGGCCGCGTGAGCGTCGTCGCGACGGGGGCCGGAGGGTTCCTCGGCTGGCACGTGCGCGTGCTCCTGCACGCCCTCGGCCGCGACGACGTCGTGGCGCTGCCCGTCGGCGCGGCGCACGACGCCGAGGCCGCGGCGGCGGCGGTGAGCGGTGCGGACCGAGTGCTGCACCTGGCGGGCGTGAACCGGGGCACCGACGACGAGGTGCACGACGGCAACGTCGAGTTCGCGGAGCAGCTGGCCCGAGCCGTCCGGTCGGCCTCGGTGCCCCCGCGCGCTGTCGTCTTCGCCGACTCGGTCCAGTCCGGCGGCGATTCGCCCTACGGCCGCGGCAAGCGCCGCGCAGCCGAGCTGCTCGCCGAGGCAGCGTCGGCCGTCGGTGCCGAGTTCGTCGACCTCCGCCTGCCGAACTTGTTCGGCGAGCACGGCCGGCCCTTCTACAACTCCGTCACGGCGACGTTCTGCCACCTCCTCAGCCGAGGCGAGACGCCGACCGTCGACGTCGACCGCGAGCTGACGCTGCTGCACGTGCAGGACGCGGCGGCGGCGCTCGTCGGCGAGACGACCGCGGACGAGATGGCCGGCCGCACGCGGAGCCTGACCGTCTCGGGGCTGCTCGCGCGCCTCCGTGAGTTCTCCTCGACGTACGCGACCGGGGACCTCCCCGACCTCGTCGACGACTTCGACCGCGACCTCTTCAACACCTACCGCTCGTTCGCCTTCGAGGTGCAGCCGAGCCACGCGCTGACCCAGAACACGGACGCGCGCGGCAGCTTCACCGAGGTCGTCCGGTCGGCCGGGGGCGGGGGCCAGACCTCGTTCTCGACCACCGTGCCGGGCGTGACCCGCGGCCAGCACTACCACCGCCGCAAGATCGAGCGCTTCACCGTCGTCGACGGCACGGCGACGATCACGCTGAGGCGCCTGTTCCACGACGAGGTCGTGTCGCTGCCGGTCTCGGGCGCCGCGCCCGTCGCGGTCGACATGCCGACCATGTGGGCTCACGCCATCACGAACGACGGCGACACCATGCTCACCACCCTGTTCTGGGCCGACGAGATCTTCGACCCGGCCGCACCCGACACCGTCCCGGAGACCGTATGACCGCCGCATCCCCCCGCCTGAAGGTGCTCACCGTGGTGGGCACCCGACCCGAGATCATCCGGCTCTCGGCCGTCATCAAGCGCCTCGACGAGCACACCGACCACGTGCTCGTGCACACGGGGCAGAACTACGACTACGAGCTCAACGAGGTGTTCTTCGAGGATCTCGGGCTGCGCCGGCCCGACTACTTCCTGGAGGCCGACACGTCGTCCCTGGCCGCCGTCATGGGCAGCATCATGCTCGGCACCGAGCGGGTCCTCCGCGACGTGCAGCCCGACGCCTTCCTCGTGCTCGGCGACACCAACAGCAGCATCTCAGCGGTCATCGCCAAGCGCATGAAGGTGCCGGTCTTCCACATGGAGGCGGGCAACCGTTCCTTCGACGAGAACGTGCCGGAGGAGACCAACCGCCGCCTCGTCGACCACGTCGCCGACTACAACCTCGTCTACACGGAGCACGCTCGACGGAACCTCCTCGCCGAGGGGCTCCACCCCTCGCGCATCAGGCTGACCGGATCGCCGATGAAGGAGGTGCTGGCCCAGAACGCGGACGGCGTCGCCTCGAGCGACGTGCTCGCCCGTGAGGGGCTCACCGAGGGAGGGTTCTTCCTGGTGAGCCTGCACCGCGAGGAGAACGTCGACCACGCGGGTCGCCTCGAGAGCATCCTCCGAGGCCTCCAGGCCGTCGGTGACGAACACGACCTGCCCGTGCTGGTGTCGACGCACCCGCGCACGCGCGGTCGCATCGAGTCGCTCGGCGGCTCGTTCGACCGGCTCGTCTTCCACAAGCCGTTCGGGTTCCACGACTACCTCGCCCTGCAGAAGGCGTCGCGGCTCGTGCTGTCGGACAGCGGCACGATCGCGGAGGAGTCGTCGCTGCTGGGCTTCCGGGCCGTCACGCTGCGTGACGCGATCGAGCGCCCCGAGGCGGAGGACACGGGCAGCATCGTGCTGACCGGCACGACCCCGTCGGGCATCACCCGAGCGGTGCGCTACGTCCTCTCGACCTCGGCCGTGGGCGCCGTGCCCACCGACTACGCGATCGACGACACGTCGCACCGCGCGGTCTCGTCGATCCTCTCGCTGGCGCCCGGCTTCGCCGAGCGCACCGGCATCCGCCGGTAGTAGGCCGCCGACGTCGAGGTCCCGCCCCGAGCACATGCTCGGGAGCGGGCCCTCGTGCGTGCGGGGGTCAGACGGCGGGCGCGCTGAGCACGAGCTCGAAGACGTGCGGCGTCGCCGTCTGCGACTTCCACTGGTCGTAGGCCTCCCCTGCGCGGGCGCGCCTCTCCCGACGGTGAGCTCCGTCGGTCGCGCCGTACTCGACGAGCGCAGTGCGCCACGACGGCATCGTCCGGTCCGGGACGACGACGCCGCCCCCGGCCCGGAGCGTGCCCGACCACGGAGTGGTGTCGGAGCAGATGACCGGGCACGACACGGAGAGCGCCTCGGCGATCACGTGACCGAAGTTCTCCCCCGCGGTCGGCATGACGAGAGCGTCGTAGCGGGCCACGGTACGGCGCACCTCCTCGTGTGGCAGAGCCTCATGGAAGCGCACGGTCACGTGGCCCGGCAGCTGTTCGACGAGAGCCCGGCAGCGTTCCGTGTAGCCCTCGTCCTCCGCGGGCCCGTAGACGTCGAGCTCGGTCGGCCGAGACGCCTCGGCGAGAGCCCCGAGCACGAGGTGGAGCCCCTTGTGCTCGACGAGTCGCCCCACGCTGACGAGGGCGAGGGGGCCGTCGACCGTGTCTGATGCGATGCCGCCGCGGTCGCTCTTCGCGGGCAGGAGGGTGTCGTTCTCCCGCACGACGACCTGGGCGGTCGGCCCCCACAGACGCTCCACGTCGGCCTTCTCCGCGTTCGACGACGCGTGCCAGACGACGTCCCTGTGCAGGCCGAGGACCCGGTAGAGCGTCAGGAAGAGGTTCTTCTTGCGCGACTTCGAGGAGATGGCGGCGAGGCCGAACTCGCCGCGAGGAGCCACGAGGAGGCGGTCGGAGCGCAGGTAGCCGAGCTTTCGCAGGAGCTGCGGCACGATCGACAGCCGCAGATCGAAGAAGGAGTTGACGTAGACGAGCTCGGGACGACTGGCTCGTGCAGACGCCATGGCCGCCGCGAGACTCCGGAGCCTGCCGACCGACGCGTATCGCACGGTGACCCCGTCCCGCGCGCTCCAGACGTCTGCTGCGACGGGCAGCGGTCTCGGGTCGCCCTGGTCGGTGTCCCTCGTGACGACTCGGACGTCGTAAGCGACGGGGGCGCTACGGACCAGCGCCTCCAAGGTCCTGATCGGGCCTCCGCCCCGGAAGGCGGGCGGGTACCGGGTCGCGAAGACGACGACGGACGCGCCCTCGGCGGCAGCTCGTGACGGGGTCATCATCTCTTTGATCCTTGCCGGTATCGGGTCGAGAGTCGGTACCACTCGCCCACAACTCATGTTTCCGAACAGACACGCATTGCGCTGAGGTGACCAGCTAGGCCGAACTCTCGCGCTCCATGTGGACACGGTCGGCGCCTTGAAGCCTAAAGAGGGAGATGAGCACGACGCTCAGCGTCGCTACCTCTCCAACGCCTAGAGCGATTGCGGCGCCCAGGAGACCGAACGCATTGACGCACGGAAACATGAGACCGGCACCCAGAGCCAGGCCCGAGATCTGCGCGACGGCAGCCGCTCCCGGAAGACCCCGAGCCCGGATGAGGACTCCGGCCACCTGCGAGATCGCCCTTGCGACCATGACGGCGGCCAGGGCCCAGACCACCGGAATTGCAGCCGCGAAGTCAGGTCCGAACAGGATCGGAACGGCTACGGGGGCGACGGCACACAGACACGCCGAGACGACGACGCTCACGAAGAAGACCTGGAGAAGTGCCGTAATCTCGAACGTTCTTCGCTGCGCGCCGCTCAGCTCGCGCTTCGAAGCCCGAGGAAAGGCGACGTTGGCGATGGCTGCCGAGAAAGGTGCCACCAGCAGCGCCACGGTCGACCCGACTGCGTAGAACCCGACGTCGGCAGGCCCTACTAGCCTGGACAGGATGATCTTGTCGTACTGGGCTGTCAGAACCGTCGGGACAGCCGCGGCGGCATAGCGGATGCCGTACCCGCCCTGAGACAAGGACTCCGTCGGCGTAGTCGTGACCACATCTGACGTCTGAGCTGATGAACGAGGCCCTGTAGGTGCCGCACGGGCTTCGGTCGAATCGTCTGAAGCCTCGCATTTACGGTGGCTGAGCCTTAGCGACCAGAGAACCACGAACTGCAAGGACGTGCTGGCGATCAGCGCTATCGCGACGCCCGTCACGCTGACTCGGCCCAGCACGAGCATCGTGGCCAGCCCGAGAACGTAGAAGAGGGGCTGGGCGACGCGAGCGATGTTCCATCGCGGGATGCTGATCGCTTGCATTGCGAAGAGCTGCCCCGCGAAGAGACTGTTGATCACGATGCCGACAGCAGCCAATCGATAGGCGTTCCCCGTCTGCGAATCGCCTCCAGCTAGAGCAGGTGCGGCCAGAAAGCCTGCGGCAGCAACAGCTATCCCACCTGCGCACATGATGTTCCGGGCCCGGCGAACCACCTTTCGACGATGCTCGGGATCGCGCGCGACGAGGAAAGTCACGGCACCGCTCTGTCCGAGCTCAGCCACCACCAAGGCCACGGTGAAGAATGCCATCACCACAGCCCAGTGCCCACGCCCCTCGGGCCCGAGACCACGTGCCGTCAGGACACCTGAGATCGTGCCGAGACCAACAGATGTCAGGTTGGCGGCCGTCACCTGGACGATCGGATTTGCTAGCGCCGCCCGGACGCGTGCGACGTTCGCCACCCGTCAGCCCGTAGACGTCTGACCGTGGAGCTGAACCAGCACGCTCAGAGCACCTCCGCCGACGGGACGGCGCGCGTGTTGCGCGTGTCGAGCACCAGCACGTCGTTCGTCTCCAAGACGGACAGCTCGACGTCGGGGTGAGCCGTCACGATCACGGCCAGGTCGACTCCGACGAGCGTCTCAGCATCCAAGGACGCACGTTCGACGCCGCGGGGCCAACGGTGCTCCTCGACGTGGTCGTCGACGGCCACGAGGTCGGCGCCCAGCTCGAGCAGCAGCTCGATCATGGCCATGGACGGTGCCTCGCGGACGTCGCCCGTGCCCGGCTTGTAGGCCAGGCCGACGA
>Ga0265780_10008394_pt1 | contig 12559 bp, 11 predicted proteins | sample P1T30metagenome_FD_192432 | JGI IMG/M metagenome (GOLD analysis project Ga0265780, IMG submission 192432) | Plant litter microbial communities from East Loma Ridge, Irvine, California - P1 T30 | ecosystem: Environmental > Terrestrial > Plant litter > Unclassified | place: USA: California...
GGACGGTAGGATCTGACCCTCGTGAGCACGTACGGAAGCCTCCTCAAGACCCGCGGCGTGGGCCGGATCATCGCCGCCCAGCTCGTGGCGCGCTTCCCCGGCGGGATGCTCTCGCTGGCGTTCCTCATGCACGTCGAGCGGATCCACGACTCGTACGGCGCCGCCGGCCTCGTGCTCGCGGCCACGAGCATCGGCCAGGCCGTCGCCGGCCCCCTCACCAGCAGGTGGATGGGCGTCTGGGGCATGCGGCCCGTCCTCGTCCTCACGTCCATCGTCTGCACCGTGGCCGTCGTCGCCGTCGCGCTCGGCGACGCGGGCACCTCGGTCCCGGTCTTCATGGCGCTCGGCCTCGTCGCCGGCCTCGCCAACCCGCCCGTGCAGCCCGCCGTCCGCACCATCTACCCGAAGATGGTCAACTCGAAGCAGCTCACGCCCCTGTTCTCGCTCGACGCGTCGGCGCAGGAGATCATCTGGGTCCTGGGTCCCGTCATCGCCACGTTCCTCGCCATCCAGGTCGACACGAGCGCGGGGATCCTCGTCGCGGCGGCGTTCCTCGTCGGCGGCGGCGCGTGGTTCATCTCCTCCCCCGAGCTCGGCCGGGTGCGCATCCCGCGCAGCAAGCGCCGGTTCGGCGTGGTGCTCGGGCGCCCGCCCGTGCTGCTCAGCACCGTGGTCGGATTCCTGCTCATCGCGGCGTGCTCCGCCATCGAGGCCGGCGTCGTCGCCGTCTACGGGCACGGCGGCCCGGAGGCCGGCTTCGTGCTCGCGATCTTCGCGGTCGGCTCGCTCATCGGCGGCCTCTCGCTCGGCCACATCCCCATCAGCCCCTGGGCCATGGCGAGGCGGCTCACGATCATCCTGGTCGGCACGGCCCTCGCCGCCGTGTGGATGCAGTTCGCCTGGCTCTCCGTCTTCCTCTTCCTCGCGGGCGTCGGCATCGCGCCCGCCCTCGCCGTGCTGTTCGCGGTCGTCTCCTCGTCGGTGCGGTTCAGCGACACCGCGGAGGCGTACGGCTGGGTGGGTACCGGGCAGCTCATCGGCGCGGCGCTCGGATCCGCGGCGGCCGGATTCGTGATCGACGCGCAGGGCGCCCAGGGCGCCTTCGTCGTGGCGGCCGTGCTGCTGGCCGTCGGCACCGCGATCGCGGCGGTGTTCCACCGGCACAGCCCGGACCTCCGCGGACGCGACGCCGGGCCCATCCCGGACACGGAGCCCGTCGCCGTCATCACCTGAGGCGCGGCGCGCGACCGCGGGTCCGCTGCGCGCCCCAGAGTTCCCGCCCCCGCGGAAAATCCCGTCGCCCGGCTGGATAGTGTGAGGGCATGACCTCTCAGCAGACCCCTCTGACCACGCGACGCCTGCGGGCCGGGATCGCCGGGCTGGGGCTCGTCCTCGGCCTGACGCTCGCCGGATGCAGCTCGCCCGCCGCCGACGACGCCGCGACCCCCACGCCCTCCGCCTCCGCGAGCGCCTCCGCCGACGCCGCCAGCCCGACGCCCGAGGCGAGCGCCGACGCCGGCTCCGGTGACGCCGCCGCATCCGGCTCCCGCGAGGCCATCGCCGCGAAGACCCGCGACATCGCCTGCGGCCTCAAGGACAAGTCGACGCTCGAGGAGTCCGACGTGCAGGCGTTCCGCGACCTCGGCACCGAGATCTCGGCCTCGACCGAGAGCGGCGCCGCGGCAGCCGGCCAGCAGATCACGGCCCTCGCCGACCAGCTCGCGCCCGGCGTCGGCCAGCCCATCAGCGACGACCTGAAGACCCAGATGTCGTCCGCCTGCGACTCGCTGCAGTAGACCTCCGGACGGCCGACGGCCCCGACCCGCGCAGAGCGGGTCGGGGCCGTCGCACGTGCGGGCGCGCTACCAGCGCGGGTGCACCGCCGCGCGGAAGTACCGGTCGTAGACGTCGGCGACCTGCCGCTCGAACACCTCGCCGAGCGCGGGGGCGTCGCCGGCTCGCGCGTTGGCCTGCGCCTGCTCCGCGTTGCGCGCGCCGGGGATCACCGTGGAGACGCCGGCGCGCTGCACGATCCAGGCCAGCGCGACCTGCGCCGGCGTGAGGTCGGGAGCGGCCTCGTGCGCGGCGGCCGCGAACTCGCGCGCCGCGGCCACGCCCTGCTCGTAGTCGACGCCGGAGAAGGTCTCGCCGACGTCGAACGCCTCGCCCTTCCGGTTGAAGTTGCGGTGGTCGGTCGCGGCGAAGGTGGTGTCCGCCGAGTAGCGGCCGCTGAGGAGGCCCGAGGCGAGCGGTACGCGCGCGATGACGCCGACGCCGGCCTCCGCCGCCGCGGGCAGCACGCGGTCGAGCGGCTTGAGGCGGAACGCGTTGAGGATGATCTGCACGCTCGCGACGCCGGGGCGCGCGATGGCGAGCAGGGCCTCGTCGGTCGTCTCGACGCTCACGCCGTAGGACGCGATGGCGCCGTCGGCGACGAGCTCGTCGAGGGCGTCGTAGACGCGGTCGCTCGAGAACACGGGTGTGGGCGGGCAGTGCAGCTGCACGAGGTCGAGCGTCTCGACGCCGAGGTTCCGGCGGGAGCGGTCGGTCCACTCGCGGAAGCGGTCGAGGGTGAAGTTCGCGGGATCCTGCGCGTCGCGACGGCCCATCTTGGTCGCGACGGTGACGCCGGCGTCCGGGTGCGCGCGGAGCCAGGATCCGATGATGGTCTCGCTGCGGCCGTCGCCGTAGACGTCGGCCGTGTCGAAGAAGGTGATGCCCGCGTCGGCCGCCGCGTCGAGCACGGCGAGCGCGTCGTCCTCGGCGACGTCACCCCAGTCCCCGCCGAGCTGCCAGGTCCCGAGTCCGATGACCGAGACGTTCCGATGGGTCCTGCCGAGGCTTCTCTGCTCCATGCGTCGAGCCTACGCGCGGGCCGGGCGCCGATCCGCGCGGGCGTCGCCGCCGGGCCCGGCCGTCGCGTCGTGATCCATGGCGGACGCTCGTGCCCGTCATGGGCCGCTCATAGGGACGGGCGGTGTGATCTCCTCATCGCCCCCATCGGGCCACCGACACGAAGGACCGTCATGAACGAGACACCGCAGGAGCCGACCGGACGCCCGGACGAGGCCCCGGCCGGCGACGCCGGCACGACCACCCCCGCGCCGTCCGCCGACGCGACGCCCACCACCCCCGCGACGCCGGCCGCATCGACGCCGACCAGCCCCGCGACGCCCGCCACGCAGGCCGCACCCACCGCCGCGAGCTGGGCCGCCCCGAACGGACCGGCCGCCGCCGGCCCCGTCGCCCCGGCCGCGGCATCCGCCGCATCCACCACCCCGGCGCAGCCCACGATGCCGCAGCCCACGGCCCCCACCGCCGCGTACGCCACCGCGTCGCCGACGGTCGGCCACGGCGCCCCCGCCGGATCCCCGTGGCCCGCTCCCGCGACCGACGCGTTCGGCCGCCCGCTCCCCGTCGACGCGGCCGGCCGCCCGGTCCCACCGAAGCGCATGGGACGCGGCCTCCGCACCGGCCTCATCGCCGGAGCTTCCGCCCTCGCCCTGCTGCTCGCCTTCGGCAGCGGCACCGCGGTCGGGTTTATGGCCGACCTCGGGCGCTCCGCGTCCTCGACCGGCGAGTCGCGGGTCCAGGAGCCGGGCTCCTTCGTCCCCGGACAGGGCCAGGGCCACGGCCGGGGCATGGGCGGCACCGGGCAGGGATCCGGCTCCGGCTCGCAGCGCGGATCCGGCACCGGCACCTCGGCGACCTCCCCCGAGGCGTCGACCGACCAGATCGCCGGCGTCGTGACGGTCGACTCCGCCCTCACCTACGAGAACGCGGCGGGGGCGGGCACCGGGATCATCCTGTCGTCCGACGGCACCATCCTCACCAACAACCACGTCGTCAGCGGCGCCACGAGCATCCGCGTGACCGTCGAGTCCACCGGCAAGGCCTACGTGGGGAAGGTCGTCGGCACCGACGCCACGAACGACGTGGCCGTGCTGAAGCTCGAGGGCGCGTCGGGCCTCACGCCCGCGAAGATCGACTCCGACGGCGTCCAGGTCGGCGAGGCCGTCACGGGCATCGGCAACGCGGGCGGCACGGGCACGCTCACCGCGGCGTCGGGCGCGGTCACCGCGCTCGGCCAGTCGGTGACGACGCAGTCCGAGGGCACGGCGGCGGGCGAGACGCTCACCGACATGATCCAGACCGACGCGCCCATCGTCTCCGGCGACTCCGGAGGACCGCTGAAGGACGCCGACGGCGAGGTCGTCGGGATCGACACGGCCGCCTCGAGCGGATCCGCGGACATCACCGGCTTCGCCATCCCCATCGACCGCGCGATGTCCATCGCCAAGCAGATCGAGAGCGGCGTCGAGTCCGGCACCGTGAAGATCGGCTACCCGGCGTTCCTCGGCGTGCTGCTCGCGAACCAGCCGGGCACCGCGGCGGGCGCGCCGCTCTCCGGCGTCGTCGACGGATCCGGCGCGGCGAAGGCCGGCCTCGCCCAGGGCGACGTCGTCACCTCGGTCGACGGCACGCCGGTGGCCTCCGCCTCCGAGCTCAGCACCGCGGTCTCGGCCCACAAGCCCGGCGACCGCGTGAAGCTCGGCTGGACCACCGCCGCCGGCGCCCAGAAGACGGCCGAGGTGACCCTCACGGAGGGCCCCGTCGGCTGATCCACGCGCACCACGACGACGGCCCGTCCCGCATCGCGCGGGGCGGGCCGTCGTCGTGCGCCGGGCGTCAGGCCGACGGGGCCGCGCGCCGGGCGGGCGTCACTGCCCGCCGAAGCCGGTCGTCGAGATGCCCTTGATGATCTGCCGCTGGAAGAACAGGAACACCAGGATCAGGGGCAGCGCGGCGAGTACGGCCGACGCCATGTTCTGCGCGTACTGGATCCCGTAGGCGCTCTTCACCGTCTGCAACCCGACCGGAAGCGTCATGAGGCTGGAGTCGTTGGTGGCGATGAACGGCCAGAGGAAGTTGTTCCACGCGCCGATGAAGATGAAGATCGCCACCGCCGAGAGGATGGGGCGCGACAGCGGCATCACGATCTGCAGGAACACGCGCACGCGCCCGGCGCCGTCGACGCGCGCCGCGTCCTCGAGCTCCACGGGGATCTGGTCGAAGAACGCCTTCAGCACGAAGACCATCGCGGGGTGCACGAGCTGGGGCAGGATCACCGCCCAGAGGGTGTCGATGAGGTCGAACGACAGCATCTGGTAGAAGAGCGGGACGATGAGGATCTGCGGCGGGATGATGATCGCCGCCACGATGGCCCCCATCACCACCTTCCGGCCGCGGAAGTCGATGCGGCTGAGCGCGTAGCCGGCGAGCGCGGAGAACACGACCGAGACCACGGTGATCACGCTGCTCGTGAGGAGGCTGTTCCAGGTCCAGAGCGGGATGGTGCCGCCCCGCAGCACGGACGCGTAGGCGTCGAGCGTGAACCCGCCCGCCGGGAAGAGCGTCACCGGCACCGCGGCCGCGTCCGTCTCCGACTTGAACGACGTGAGGACGGCCCAGAGGAAGGGCAGCAGCCATGAGGCGGCGAGCACCACGAGGATCAGGAGGGCCGCGACGCGCGACGGCGCGAACCGCGGCGCACCCGTGCGGCCCGCGCGTGCGGCGGCCGTCACGGCGGGCTTCCGCGCGAGCGTGCCGGTCGAGAGGGCGGGGCGGGTGGCGGTGGTCATGGCTTCCTCCGGGAGGCGGTGAGCTGCACGATCGAGATGACCACGATCAGGGCGAAGAAGATGTAGGAGATGGCGGCCGAGTAGCCGAAGCGGAAGCCGGTGAAGCCGGTCTCGAAGACGTACTGGACGATGGGCCGGGTCGCGCCGCCGGGCCCGCCCTGCGTCATCTGGTAGATCTGGTCGAAGACCTTCAGCGACGCGAGCACCTGCAGGATCGCGAGGAGCGCGGTGGTCGGGGCGAGCTGCGGGATCGTGATGGAGAACAGCTGCCGCCACCTGCCCGCGCCGTCGAGCGCCGCCGCCTCGTACTGCTGGTCGGGGATGTTCTGCAGCGCCGCCAGGTAGATGAGGAAGTTGAAGCCGACCGTCCACCACACGGTGGTGATCACGACGCTCACCATCGCGAGGGACGTGTCCTGCAGCCAGGCCGGCTGCGGGAGGCCGAGGGATCCCGCGATCGCGTTGATGAGCCCGAGCTGCGGGTTGTACATCCACAGCCACACGAGCGACACCACGGTGGACGCGAGCAGGAACGGCAGGAAGAACGACAGCCGCCACAGCCACTGGCCCGGGAGCCCGAGGTTCACGAGCAGCGCCAGGACCAGGCCGACGACGAGGAGCGGCACGGTGCTCGCGACCGTGAAGACCACGGTGTTGCCGAGCGAGCGCCACATCTGGGAGTCGGCGAACGCCTCCGCGTAGTTGGCGAATCCGATGAAGCCGCCGTTCGCGCCCGTCAGGCTCTGGCCGGTGAGGCTCTGGTAGAAGCCGTAGAGCACGGGCCAGACGAGGAAGAGCAGGAAGGTCACGAGGAAGGGGGCGATGAAGAGCATCCCCTGCATCTGCTCCTTCGCGCGCGGCCGCGCGCTCGGGCGGCCCGCGACGGGACGCGGGGAGGCGGGACCGGTCGCGGGCGCGACCGGGGCGGGTGGTGCTGCTGTCGTCACGAGTGGACTCCTTCGTCGTATCGCTCGGGGATGGGCCCGGCCGCGGGGAGCGGCCGCGGGCCGCTACAGGGGGTTGGGCTTGGCGAGCAGCGCGTCGATCTTCGCGATGAACGCGTCGAGGCCGTCGGCGGGATCCAGTCGGCCGAGCAGCACGTTCTGCATGTTCTCGCCGAAGAAGGTCTGGAAGTCGGAGCCGGATCCGGTGAAGTACGCGACCGGGTCGTACTCGATCTGCTCGGCCGCGTACGCGTAGTGCGCCTGCGGCAGCAGCTCCGCGTACTGGGGGCTGTCGATGACCGGCTTGTACGCGGGGATGTGCCCGGCGCCCGCCCACTGCAGCGAGTTCTTGAGGAGGTCGGTGACGAACTCGTAGCTCTTCCGGCGCTTCTCGGGGTCCGGCGTGCTCTGGTGCGGGAGCACGAACGCGTGCGAGTCGGCGAAGGACGCGGGCGTGCCGAAGAGGGTCGGGATCGGCATCGCGTCGAAGGGCAGCTTCGCGGTCTGGAACGTGGGGAGCTCCCACACGCCCGTGAAGATCGCCCCGCTCTTCCCCCCGGCGAACTCCGCGATGGCGTTGCCGATGTCGGCGCTCGGGGTGGCGATGGTGCCGTCCAGGAGCGAGCGGATGAACTCCAGCGCGGCGAGGGCCTTGTCGCGGTCGTAGACGACCTGGCCGCCCGTGGGCAGCTCCATGTCGCCGCCCATCTGCTTGTAGAGCGTGTAGAAGAGGCGCCACATCTGCGTGCCGTCGCCGAGGTAGCCGTAGCTGAGGCCGTGCGCCCCGGTGACCTGCTGCATCGCGCGCATCGCGTCGGCGAAGGCGTCGGGCGAGTCGATCGGGGCGAGCTGGCCGTCGTCGCCGAGGAGGCCCGCCTGGCGCGCGATGTCGGTGTTGTACATCATCACGAACGGGTGGCTGTCGAGCGCGATGGAGTACAGCTTCCCGTCCACCACGCCCTTGTCCCAGACGCGCGGCTCGAAGTCGGCCTGGGTGACGCCCAGCTCGGCGAGCACGTCGAGGTCCCACGCGTCGAGCAGGCCGCCGGGCGCGAAGCCGGGCACGCGGGCCGCGTGCATCACGGCGACGTCGGGAGCCCGGCCGCCGACCGACGCCATGGCGAGCTTCGTGTAGTACGGCTGGCCCCACGCGAGGACCGTGGCGGTGACGTCGAACCCGTCGCCGGTCTCCTCGGCCTCGCGCACCATCTCCGTCATGCGGATGCCGTCGCCGCCCGACAGCAGGTGCCAGTACTTCAGGTCGACGATGCCGCCGGCGGACGCCACCTGGGGCGCGCAGCCGGAGAGCCCCCCGACCAGGAACGCGCCGCCCAGGGCGGCTGCGCCGCCCACGATCAGCTGACGCCTCGACCATGCCGTGGGGCGCGCCCCGGCCTTTCCCTCAACAGGATCCATTGACCACTCCTTCGTGATGCGATGATCATTACATCGTTGTAATGCCACGCGCAACGTTTCGCGGGGACGACTTCGGGAGTCGGCGGGAACCGGTCGATCAGGCCGACGGCGTCGCGCGCGTGCTGCCGCGCACGACGACGCGGTGCGGGATCACGACGTGCACGGGCGGGCCCTCGCGCTCCTCGATGCGCCGCACGAGCTGCGCGACCGCCGCCTCCGCGTAGGCGCGGAGGTCGAAGTGCACGGTCGTGAGGGTGGGGATCGAGAAGCGCGACTGGTCGACGTCGTCGAAGCCCGCGACCTGGATGTCCTCCGGCACGCGCACCCCGTGGTCGGCGAGCGCGCGCAGGGCGCCGAAGGCGAGGCCGTCGGTGAAGCAGAACAGCGCGTCGGGCAGCGGGTTGCCGCTGGTGAGCCACGCGTCGACGGCCTCGGCGCCGGACGCGCTGTTCCACCCGGTCCGGTCGATCTCGATGGGCGCCTCACCCGCCTCCTCCATCGCGCGCAGGTACCCGATGCGCCGGAGGTCGCCCGCCGCGGACTCCTCGCGCGTCGCCGTGCCGACCGCGGCGATGCGCCGGGCGCCCGTGCCGAGGAGGAACCGGGTCATGTCGTAGGCGGCCTGGACGCTGTCGACCCCCACCCGGTCGGCGATCTCCTGCTCCACCTCGCCGATCACCACGACGGGCGGCAGCGACTCGGCGCGCACGATGGCGCTCTGCGAGAGCAGCACGGGGTTGAGGATCAGGCCGTCCACCAGGTGCTCGCGTGCCCGCGACATGAGGTCGCGCTCCCGGTCCGGCCGCGACCCGGTCTCCTCCATCTGGATGCTGTAGCCGGCCTCGTGCGCCACCTCCACCAGGTGGTGCGCGAGCTCCGCGGAGTACGCGGTCCCGAGGTCGGGGAGCGCCACCGCGATGACGCCCGTGCGGCCGTTGCGCAGCCCGCGCGCGGACAGGTTGGGCACGTAGTCGAGGGCGGCGACCGCCTGCTCGACGCGCTCGCGGGTGGCGGGGGCCACGGCGACGCGGCCGGTGATCACGTTGGAGACGGTCTTCGGGGAGACGCCGGCGCGCGCGGCCACGTCCTTCACTGTCGCGCGCATGGTCCTCCCGGGCCGACGGCGGCGGGGGCGGCCGCGGTCGGTGCCCCGAATCTAATGCACCCGCATTCCCCCGCCCGCGGAGCCGACGCCCGGGCGCGGCGGGCATACTGCACGGATGATCTCCACCGCGCACGCGACGACCCTCCTGGAGCTCGGCCTCGAGTGGAGCCCCGAGCCCGGCGACCGGTTCCGGATCCGCGGCCAGGGCTTCGAGTCCGACGTCTTCACCATCAGCGAGCTCACCATCGAGGCGCACGAGCACGCGACCGGCACGGTGCTCGGCTTCAACGGCACGACCGAGTGGGCGCTCGACTCGGTCGCGCTCGAGGACAGCCTCTGGCTGCCGCGCGAGGACCAGCTGCGGGCGCTGCTCGGCGGCGCCTTCCGGTCGCTGCGGCGCGAGATCGGCGGGGCCGAGGACGGAGCCCACGTGGTGCGCGTCGTCATCGACGGCGCGGAGGTCGAGCACCGCGACCTCGAGGCGGAGGAGGCCTACGCGAAGGCGCTCATCGCCGTGATGGAGGCGGCAGCCGCCTAGCCCGCGGACGGGCGCCGGCCCGCGACGGCGCGGATCAGGCCCGCGCCCGGCGGCGGACCGCGACGGCCGCGATGCCGCGCCAGCCGAGGAGCAGCAGCGCCAGGATGATCGCGGTCGTGATCACGAACGGCACCACCACGCCCTCGCCGGTGAGCGCGCGCAGCACCATGCCGACGACGACCGTGACGCCCCACACCACGAGGCCCGTCGGCACCACGCGGGACGGCGCGCGCCACGCGCGCGCGACGATCCAGCCGGCGACGCCCGCCGCGAGGAACGGCCACGCGGTGCCGAGCACGCCGGAGGGCGCGAGGTCCTCGCCGTGGCTGGCGCGCCCGATGAGGACGAAGACGACGACGAGCGCGGCGTCGAGCACGACGGCGCGGAGGATCTCGGGGCGGGCGGCGGGGCGGGCGGTTCGGCGGGTCACCCCGAGATCCTAGGCGTCGTCGGCTGGGCGATCGGCGGCCCGTCCCGCGTCGGCCGCGGATCCCGGCAGCAGCAGGAACCCGTCGGCGACGAGGGCGCGGATCCGCGGCAGAAGCTCCGCCCGCAGGGCCGCGGCGTCGACGGAGGTGAGCTGCGCGACCGCGTCCGTGATCGCGCCCACGGTCAGCTCGCCGTCGCAGGCGCCGACGAGCGCCGCGAGGCCGGTGTCGAGCGGCACCTCGCGGCCGAAGCCGGCGCCCTGGCGGAGCGTCATGACCGTCGGATCCTCCGCGCCCGGCCAGTAGTGGCGCTCCTCCGTGACGTCGCCCGCCACCACGAGGGCGAGCCCGGCGAGCGCGCGGTCGTCGACTCCGGCCAGCGCGTCGTGCGCGGCGAGCGACGCGGTCAGGTGCTCGCCCAGGCCGGTCGGGTTGTGGCCGAGACCGCCGTGCAGGCGCTCGATGCGGCGGAGCGTCGGCCTCCCCGCGGTCGGGCGGCGGAGGGTGAGGTAGCCGAAGCCGACGGCCTCCACGCCGCGCGCCGCGAAGTCGTCGAGCCAGGCGTCCACGAGCGCCTCCGACTCGGGGGTGCCGGCGCGGGTGCCGCCGTCGCGGATCCACGTCTCGGCGTAGAGGGCGGCGTCCTGCACCTCGCGCTCCACGATCCAGGCGTCGAGGCCGGTCCCCGTGCGCGCGGCGGCCCCGTCGATCCAGCCCGCGACCCGCTCGAGGCCGGGCTCCCCCGCCCGGTGCTCCCAGTTGCCGAGGAGCTGCGCGACGCCGCCGGGCGTGAGGTGGTCGGCGAGGTCGGCGACCACGCCCTCGACGAGCGCGTCGCCCACGAGCCCGGCGTCGCGGTACTCGTACGCCGGCACGCCCTCTGCCCGCGGCGTGATCACGAACGGCGGGTTGGAGACGATGTGGTCGAACCGCTCCCCCGCGACCGGCTCGAACAGGCTGCCGAGCCGCAGCTCGATGGTGGTCACGCCGTTCAGGGCCGCGTTGAGGGCCGCGAACGCGAGGGCGCGCGTGGAGATGTCGGTGGCCACCACGCGGTCCGCGTGACGGGAGGCGTGCAGCGCCTGGATGCCGCAGCCGGTGCCGAGGTCGAGCGCGGTGGCGACGGGCGCCTGGATCATGAGGCCGCTGAGGGTGGCGGACGCGCCGCCGACGCCGAGCACGTGGTCCTCGTCGAGGGCGCCGCCGGTGGCGAGCTCCCCGAGGTCGGAGGCGATCCACCACTCGCCCACGCCGTGCGCGTCGATGAACCCGTAGGGCCGGAGGTCGACGGCCGGGCGCACGCGGTCGCCGTCCACCTCGACCAGCCCGAGGCGCTCGGCGCCGTCGAGGCCCAGGGACGGGAGGGCGGAGCGCAGATCCGCGGCGTCGACCGGGTCGCCGAGCACGAAGAGGGCCGCGAGCGCGGCGGCCGCGGGGAGGCCGTCGGCGGTGCGCGCGGCGGCGACGGCGCGGCGGGCGGGGATCCGGTTCCCGCGGTGCAGCGCCTGCCCGGCCGCGTCGCCCCACACGTCGAGGGCCGACGCGAGCGAGAGGGGCGCGGCCTCGAGGTCGGCGCGGAGCGCGCGCACCTCCGGGGTCGCGATGGTCACGGACGGGATCGCGGGGCGGGGCACTGACCGATCTTAACGAGCGGAGGCGCCGGCCGCCGGGCGGGAGCCCGGCGACCGGCGCCGTGGATGGGGATCCGTCAGCGGCTCGTGACGGTGAGCGCCGGCGCGCTCGGGGCCTGCGTGCCCTGCACGTTGAGGCCGACGTGCACGGTCTGGCCGGCGGCGATCTTCGCCGCCCAGTCCGCGCCGGTGCAGGTGATGCGGCTGGACGCCACGCTGCAGGTCATGCCCCAGCTGCTCGGCACGCTCGTGACGCCGGGGCTGTCCCAAGAGGCCGTCCACCCGGACACGGCCGAGCTCGCCGTGACGGAGAGCTCGGACGAGTACCCGGTGCCCCACGCCCCGTCCAGCTTGTAGCTGGCGGACGCCGCTCCGGCGGGAGCCGGCTGGGGCTGGGGCTGCGGCTGCGGCTGCGGCTGCGGCTGCGGCGCGGGCGTGGACCCGGAGGACGAGCCCGAGCCCTTCGACGCGCCGGAGCCCGAGGAGGAGCCGGAACCGGAGCTGGATCCCGATCCCGCCGCCGGGTGCAGGATCGGCGCCATCGCGTCGAGCTTCGCCTGCTCGGGGGTGACCCAGTCCGACTTCACGAGCCCGCCGGTGTCCCCGCTGTCGGGGTTGAACGACCAGAACGACGAGCTGATGCCGGTGGTCTGGAGGTACGACACCAGCGTCGACAGCCACTGCTTGTCGCTGGTGGTCTCCAGCTTCGTGCCGAACTCGCCGAGCAGCACGGGGGCGATGTTCTTCTTCGCGAGGTAGCCCCAGTGGGTGTCCCACACGCTCGTGAGGTTGTTCGGGTAGTCGGGCGAGCTGAACCACGACTGCGCGTAGATGCTCGACGGGTAGTCGTGCGGG
>Ga0265780_10008397_pt1 | contig 12555 bp, 11 predicted proteins | sample P1T30metagenome_FD_192432 | JGI IMG/M metagenome (GOLD analysis project Ga0265780, IMG submission 192432) | Plant litter microbial communities from East Loma Ridge, Irvine, California - P1 T30 | ecosystem: Environmental > Terrestrial > Plant litter > Unclassified | place: USA: California...
TAGTATCCGTGCACGCTCACGCACACCAGACATGCGCGCCCAAATCTCCTCTTGTCGGCCTCCCAAAACGGGATCAAAGGTCTGCTTCTCCAGTTCAATAAGCTTCTTCTTCAGGTCCTCCTCCTGTGGGTCCATAACGTAGCCTCGGTTCCGCAGGATTTGTACCTTGGTCGCAAGGGCGAGTGTTCGCTGGGTGAAGACAATATGTTTTCGCTTCGCTTCGGTGATGCGCGACGCTACCGTCAGCTCGTGTGCGTCCTTTAGTAACGACAGACTGTTGTTGATCTCGTGTAGACGGGTTCGTAGTGCTGTCACGGCGACGGCTTGTTGTCGTATGCGCTCTCCAACTTGTTCAAAGCCACGCGCAAGTACAGGAATGGCGCCCGGACTTGGCTTCTTTGATAGAGCTTCTTCCCATTTCCTCTCGTCTTCGCCCTGCGACGGCCCGTAGAAAGGCGCTTCTTCAGGCTTGACCGAGTTGTAGAAGTAGTACTGGAAGACGCACTCAGGGTTCTCAGGGTCCCACTTGTTGTTAAGAATCCGTATCTGCTCGACGACCGACTTTTCCCCTACGACGTGTTAGCATCATGTCCCTGTAGAGGTTGGGGGTGTCCATACTGTGACCTGTTATGGTAGAGCCAGCGAAAGGCTGTGCGGATGACTGCCGTAGTTGGGGGAGCCCTTCACGCTGTTGTTGGATGCTTTGCGCCTGGACGTTGTTCAGGATGGGCGCAGGCTGTAATGAGGTTCCAAAGAGGCTGTTCCCCATATTTGGCTGTTGCTGCGGCTGTTGCCCTTGCTGCTGCCCTTGCTGCTGTGGCTGACCAAATAAACTGGAGCCAGCATTTTGTTGTTGTTGTTGCTGCTGGGGCTGTCCAAAGAGGCTTGAGCCAGTGTTTTGCTGCTGGGGCTGACCAAAGAGACTGGAACCATTGTTCTGCTGCTGAGGTTGTGCGGATCCGAACAGACTATTGCTATTATTGCTCTGGGGAGTGGCTGTCGAACCAAAGAGGCTGGACCCGGTCGCGTTCGGCTGTTGTGTCTGCTGCTGCTGCGATTGACCAAAGAGACCCCCGGCCGGTGCTGTGGTGCTGCCAAACAGGGTGCCAGTCTTCTTCTCTCCACCGCCGGCGCCAACATTGCTAAAGCTGAAAGCCATACTGGACAAGGACCAAGACGTGTGTGTGTGTGAGGGTTTGAGAGGATCCGCGCGTGGTGTAAACGAGTGACACAATAATCCAGGTCGTAAGGTGAGGAGCTTCAGTTGTTTGTTTTCGGTCGCGCTTGGGTACGCGAACGGAGGCTCCCAGGGAGAACGTTGGCGCAGGATGAAAGTAATGTGTAGCTTAATCAGCGCGCATATTGAGAGATGAAATATCCAGAAGCCTGCGCAGGAGTGTAGTTGAGATGCAGGTCGAGGAGAGAGAAAGGGGAGTCTTCTCTTTCGTCGACAAACGTTCAGGCACAACTTGTCGGCGGATCGCATCGCATCCCTGCCGGTTTACCGGTACCTAGTGAACCGCCAAGCTTCGGTGACAACCTCAAGAGCATCATCTACTGTTCACAAGCCGATAGCCCGCCATTGGCACTTCACTCTCACCATGTCATCGCGTCAGCCCAGGTAGCTTCTTCTCCCTAATCTGAATACAAGCTCTGCCGACTGACAGGCCCCAGGTTCAACCAGCAAGCCCTCATCGACACCACCCCTCTACCCGACGACATCCCCAAGGTCAAAGAGCTTGGAGCCAGTTCTGCGCCGCTGCTCAGTGCCTCGTACTTCATTGGCGCGCGGTGCAAGGATTACAACGATGACTACATGATGTGCAAGACCGAGGCCAATGGCCGGGGCGAGTTTGACTGCATGAAGGAGGGCCGCAAAGTCACTAGGTGTGCGGCGAGCGTGTATGTGCTTGTGCTGGATACTACATGGAGGCTTCAATACTGATAGATGCGGTAGTATCAAGGACATCAATGAGAACTGCCTAACACAGTTCCGCACCCACTGGCAATGTCTGGAAAACCACAACCAGCAGCTGTGGAACTGCAGGTCTGAGGAGCGCAAGTTGAACAAGTGCGTGTTCGAGAAGCTGGTATGTATTGAAATCACTCTGCTCTGCTCATCGCTTATAATCGTCAGGGTTTGGAGAAGAAGATACCAGATGCGCCAAAAGGAGAGACACCAGTCCACCTGCGCACGCGCAACATTTTTGCTACTCATTAGGTTTTGTATATATGCCGCCCGAGAGTTGCCAAGGACTAAATCAACGACATGAATTCCAATCTGCGACCGTGACAATGTCCAGGACCACCCGTTGGCGCCGTGATGACGCGGTTAGTTTGCTACAACTACAAGCGGCGTTCAGCAGCTGACCTTTTGCGTTCTGTGATACACTGATATTGCGAAACTCTCTTCGTGTTCAGTACTCAGCTCTCTCTTCCTATTGTTGTTTTCTGAATAGACGGAGAGTGCCCAGTGAATATGGGCGATCCACTATCGCAATACCGTGCGTGCACTATCACTGCAACGCTTCAAGGGTTGTTGTCAATTGTTGATGTCGCAATTGTTTGACAAATCAGTCCACTCTTATAGATTCGTCGCTCTATACCTTCTCCTTGCTGCTTCGCTTCTCTCACCCAGAGTCACCATTTCCTCACCCTTCCATTACGTCTCTCGGCCCTTTACGACCCTATTCGTGAACGTACGCAGTCACCACACCCTCCTGTCAAACTCGACACTGTCTTCAACATGAGCACTGAGAAAGACGTACCTGCCAACCCCTTCAGCGACACGTACGTCGAGTTAGCGTCTTTGCTTCCCGAGACCGCCGAGACCGCCGTGGTCGACGACGCCAACGCTGAGCCTTACAGTGATCTTGCAAAAGTCACAGAGAACCTTCAGAAGTCGGTGCTTACCGAACCTGCCACGGTCCCAGTTCCTGCCCTCAGATCCCCCTCGCTAGTCACAAACGACCCTCGTTTAAGCCAGCCCAGCCTCAACAATACCTCAATCTCACCTGTTGGACTGGATACTCCAATCACGTGGCGTAAATGTGACTTGAGTATGTACCCCTGGTCACTATGGCTTGGTATTAAAAACTAACAAAAGTCAGTGTACCTTCTGAGCCTTCTCAAATCCGAAGAGCTTGTCGCTAACACCCTCGTATTCACTCCATCGCTTGATGACCTTGAACACGCCACATATCCTATCCATCTGCAACTTCACAGGAAGACTACCCCCATTCCACCCGGATTTGAGCTGGACGCTTCTTCTTTTGATGCACACATTGTTACCAGCAGCCTCCCCTCGCAAATACTCGTTGCCGAATCTGCAACCAACTGTAGGACCGCAGCAATTGCGCGTCGTTCTCTAGCCCATTTCCTCGTCTCCAATCCCGCTGTTGTTTCGGATGTTATCGACAGGTATAACGTCCTCTACACACTTTATACTACCTCTCTTCCCCAACTCCAATCCATATACCGCGCCATGTGTATCATGACTGCCATCTCAGACCGTGAGTGGTTCGAGCGACTAGCTCAACTCCGAGGGTTCGTGAACGCGCAATACCTTGTTGGTAGGGGTGTGGACGCGACCTGTCCTGTCGAAGCGCGCGTAGAGTACTACTTGTTGGAGATGGGGAGGGCCATGCTAGAGGGTTGGATTAGGATGGCGCGTGTATGCTTAGACTTGTCTGGGGAAAAGGAGAGGGCAGCATGCGCTGAGGTTTATAAAGATGCTGCATGCTTCCTTGCAAGAGCTTCCGACGAGGTTATGGATTAGTAAGTACCGCAGTATTTATTTGTGAGTGTACATTGTGGGCCTATGGAGCATGGGTTTACATATTGTGAATAGAGATAGACTTGGACATGAAGGTTTAGGGTAGAAGCGGGGGGTATCTGGGGAAGCTTCAGGCTCCTATCTGACAATAATGCAACCAGTGTATTTACTGGCTTATGGCTGCTGATCTTTGTGAAATTTCCTGGGCCAAGATTCTCCTGAACCCCCATATCAGAATCGCGAAAAGGGCATTAGGCATTACGGACACATGTAAGCCAGGTAAGACGAACCCAAGTTGATATATCTGTCAGCCGTATACGGACGGAATGAGACGGGAATTCTCATTAACCAAATCCTCCTTAGGCACAAAGTTCCGTTATTGACAATTCACATACATTTCGAGGTTGTCTTGTGCAGCTCGACATAGCTTCTGCTGATGTGAAACTGAAAAGGAAATAAAGTCGATATTGAGGGCCGAACCTTGGGCTGTACCGAGGTTGCCCCCTTAAATATGCCCTGGCCTGTACCTATACATCATCATCATCATCGTTTATTTATCCGTTTATATACTCGCGCAACTCCAGCAGAGTTATCACGACCAGTGTCATCACTTTCATATTACAAGAATACCTCAAGAGGCATTATTACACTACAACGAGACTTCCAGAGTTATTAAGCAACCTAGCGTTTACGTGGAGTTAAACTGTACCATTAGACACAAGCCAACAAGATTTCACAGTCATTCAACACCATCTAGGTCAACCTTACAATGTACAGCTTAATGTCGTGATCACCAGCTCAACCGCTCGCTTGCAAATCAACACAACTAAGTTTACTCATCCGTTGACTTGCTTCCCACACTGGCCAAGCTAGTATTGGTGGCACCACGAACATCACATTACTTTTGGCATCCAGAATATCATATCTGTACCGTATGAAATGCGAGAATAGTATCGTGTGTTTGATGCATCGAGCCGATCACGTGCAAGCGATGGGTCCACCAAGCTTCGTTCGTCCGGCATCGATGGATACCCTTGGAGGTGAAGCGTTGACGACTTCGGGACCCCATAAAGTTGGTCTTCATGCCACCCCATGCTCCGCAGCTTCAAGCTCGGAGCTAATAATGGCACGCATCTTCCGTAGTCGATTAGCGAACCACAAAGATGTGAATGATCGTCACTCCGTGAGCTGCATGCGATCGTTCTAATGGCCGTCAGCTGTCGTAAGGCATTTGGCTTCCGACGCCCATGTCTGTAAAAGGGTGAACCCTTGTGCACGCTGACCCCCTTTCCTTCTCATCAATTCTTATTCTGTTTCTCTTCCAGTCGCTCTTTAACTCACCGATTTGTAGTTTTGTGTGGTCAAGATGTTATTCTTAACAACCTCGATCGCGCTGGGCTTGTACTCAAGCCACGTGCTAGCGCTGATCACCCCTAACCACGGTCATTTCGCCCACGAATCTCGTGATCTTCCAATCCCTGCAAACCACCATATTCATCCGCGGGTGCACGCTCGTCAAGAGAAGAACCAACAAACAGACTGCGCTCCGTACTGGTTGGAAGACATCAAACACCAAGGCGTTGCGAGCTTCAACTCCAACCCGGACAACTATACTGTCTTCAGGAATGTCAAATCCTATGGTGCAGTTGGCGATGGAGTCACCGATGACACTGCGGCAATTCAAAGGGCCATGTCCGCGGGCAATAGGTGTGAGCCTGGCTTCTGCCAATCCTCTACCACTTCGCCGGCTATCGTTTACTTTCCTGGCGGAACTTACTTGATTTCCAGCGCCATTATCGATTACTATTACACACAGGTAAAGTCAAAACGTTGCTACAAAAGGAGTTGGACTAACCGTATGTAGATTATTGGGAATCCCAACTGTCTTCCTACTCTCAAGGCTTCTCCCAGCTACAATAGTAGTGTCGGGTTTGGCTTGATAGATGGCTCTCCATACCTGGATTTTGGACGCAATGCGGGTCAAACTGCTTTTGGACCTACTAATACCTTCTTCCGACAGATCCGTAATCTTATCCTCGACACGACTGCGCTTCCAGCCAACTTCTCAGCTACCGGTCTTCATTGGCCGACGGCACAGACGACCAGCATCCAAAATGTAGTGTTCAACATGAATGCCGAAAAAGGTACACTACACCAGGGAATCCTGATTGAAGGCGGATCTGCCGGTTTTATGACTGATTTGATTTTCAATGGAGGGAACATTGGCTTTAATGTTGGTAACCAGCAATATACTACTCGTAATCTTACGTTTAACAACGTCGATACTGCCATCAACCAACTCTGGGACTGGGGATGGACATACAAGTCGGTTTCCATTAATAACTGCCGAGTTGGATTGAACATCACTGCTGGTGGTCCATCTGCCGTGAACATCGGATCCATTACGTTGATCGACAGCGAGATCAACAACACTCCGATTGGTATTGCTACCTCGAGAACTGATAACTCTCAGCCCGCCGCTGCCGGAGCGCTCTATCTAGAGAATGTCAAACTCGATAACGTTGGTGTAGCTATTATGGGGCCAAACGGAACGTACCTTGCCGGATCCTCTGGCACTACAGTCATTGATGCTTGGGCTGACGGAAATCGCTACATTCCAAACGGTCCCATCAAGGCACGTGGCCCTATTACTTCCACCAAACGACCAGCTGCGTTGTTGGACGAACAAGGAAAATACTACGAGCGTTCAAAGCCTCAGTATGGCGCCGTTCCTCTGTCACAGTTTCTCAGTGCCCGAACCCTTGGCGCCACCGGAGATGGCCATACAGACGACACAGATGCTCTTAACGCTGCAATCTTGCAAGCATCTCAAACCGGCAAGATTCTGTTCCTTGACGCCGGTTTTTACAAAGTCACGTCCACTATTCGTATTCCACCAGGCACCATTATCGTCGGCGAAGCACTCGCCTCTGTCATCCTCTCTTCTGGCTCCTTTTTCGATGACATGGATGCCCCTAAACCTGTTGTTCAGGTTGCTTTTCCGGGCGAAATTGGTCGAGTCGAACTCTCTGACATGTTCGTGTCGACGCAAGGCCGACAAGCCGGTGCCATTCTCATAGAGTATAATCTTGGTACCTACAGCGATGAACCATCAGGGCTCTGGGATGTACATGCTAGAATCGGAGGCTTTGCAGGATCAAATCTGCAGACAGCAGAGTGCGAGAAGACGCCCAATGTCACCATCACGTCAAGTAACCTGGTCCAACAATGTATCGCTGCATACATGTCCGTCCACGTAACCAAGTTTGGTTCGGGTCTATACATGGAAAACAATTGTATGTCTCTCTTTCTCTCCACCCCCTCAAACCAAACCTAAAAAGAGATCACACAACTAACTTTCCTAATTTCTAGGGATTTGGACCGCCGACCACGACCTCGACCAACCCCAAGGCAACAACACGCAAATAACCATCTACGCGGGTCGCGGTCTACTCGTCGAATCGATAAACGGTCGCCTCTGGCTCTATGGCACAGCGGTCGAACACCACGTCCTATACGAGTATCAATTCATCGACACGCGCAACATCTTCATGGGCCAAGTTCAAACAGAAACCGCTTACTACCAGCCCAATCCAAACGCCCAGATTCCCTTCCCACCCAACCCCGTTCTATCAGACCCCGTATTTTCCTCCACGCCCGCCTCCAACTCGACGAGTACTGCGTCGGGCTACGGCCTGCGCATCGTTCGCTCAAACAACATCTTGGGTTATGGAGTCGGACTGTACTCATTCTTCAACAACTACAACACTAGTTGTTCGGCGATTGGGGCGGGTGCCGTGTGTCAGAATCGCATCTTGTCGATCGAGGGCGGTAGGAACTCGTATGATGTAAACTTGTATAATTTGAATACTGTGGGGAGCGTTCAAATTGTCACGAGAGATGGGGTAGATTTGGCGTGGGAAGGGGATAATAATAGTACGTTTGTGGATACGGTTAATTTGTTTAGGATAGATGGGTTTGGGCTTGAGCATGGGCTTGAGCTCGCGATTGGGGTTGAGATTGGGGTTGAGGTTGGGCTTTAGGCTGTGGTGGGCTGGTGAGATGGGTTGGTGGAATATGTTGTAAAGGGGAGAGTGATTTCCGGTTCATGTATATACTTCAAGGTTGACTATCGCCACATATGTTCGAGTAGCCATCTAATGCATACGTTGGTTACTCTGTTTGAAGGCCCACAGGATATAATATAAATCGACCGCTTGTCAAAACGCGTAAACTTGTTAGGTACACTCCCTTAAGAGGATTCGAGGTTAGATAGCGTTATTCGCTGATATTCTCCATGAAAATGTCGAAGAAGATGACGTAACATTTTTGTCTAGAATACAACGAACTAGTATATCCTACGACTAGCCCTAAAGCACGAGGACGCCCGCTATGCAATTTGACCACTTATAATCTCCTAACGTGCCAGCGTGTGAAAGCGTCAAAAGCACCTAACTCGTTCGATTATAGAGACTGAAATACCAGCCTTGATGTGGTAGTAAAAGCATGGAATCGAATAAAAACAAAGAAAGAGAATGGTAATAGGCCATCCACTCAACGCCTGGCGCCACCACGACCACCACGAATCTGTTTCATGATATCCACGTTGCTCGATCGATTTCGTGCATTGTCATTGAACACAACATTGCTCTTGGGCGCGATAGTGTAGGTAGTGGGGCCAGACTCCATGCGAGCGCGTTGGAAAGCGCGAGGGGCCTCGAGCGCCTTCTTCCTGCTTGCTGCCCTGGCGGCTTCATGGTTGTTGACGGGTTTCTCGGAGTTCCTGATTTGACTATATTTCGTTAGCAAAGTTCAAGTTTGCGAGTGGAATGATCAAAACATACGTTGGGTCGTAGTCAGCCTGGGCAAATTCCTTCTTGCGGTAGTCGTCTGTCCGCCTAAGGATGGGACGGGTCCAGTCTGTGAAGAGACGCTCGGCCTGTCGCTTGATTGTCAATTCAGGTTTCTTGCTCTTGATATAGAACATGATGACTTTGCCGATGCCTGAAGCGACAAGCGTATCTTTGTTGACGGGTAGTTTTGCTAATGAAGCAAAAAGGTCCTTCTGGATGTCGTACGCGGGAAGACTACCGTCGCTGAGGGGCTCCAAGAAGAAGCGCACCGACTCGAGCAGGTTTACCTCCGGGTCTACAATGGTATCCCTTAGTGTGTTCTTGTTGAGCAGTGCTGTGACTTCGGGCAAGAGCTTGAGCTTGTGGCGAGCTGGCTCGTTGCGCTTTCGGCCTTCGTTGTCGGCTTCGGCAGCGGCGGCCATGCGGCGGCGCATCTCCTCAATCTCTTGGTCGGCCATTTGTTCCAGATCGATACCATCCTTCTTGCGACGGCGGTTCGAGCCTCCTTTGACTATACTGTCGATCTGGGCGTTGAGCGCCTTCTTCCGGCCTAGTTATCTAGTTAGCACTGGAAATGGGATATGATATTACAATACTCACGTTCTTCTGGCGTGAGGTGCTCGTCTGGGTCTCCTTCTGGGCTTGCGCCTCGAGCTGCTTTGCCTCCCTTCTTGGACCGCTTGCTCCGTCTATCGCCCTCTGCAGCATCTCCATCCTCGTCGCCATCCTTGTTCTTCTTACGGCGTGGCTTATCTGCTCTTTTCTTCTTCTTTTTGGGCTCCTCGCCTTCTCCCACAGCGCGCTTTCGCTTGTGTACACCAATCTGCTTGACGTTGTCTTCGTCAATGGCTTGCGCCGGACGCTCGTCAATAGCAACGTTATTGATGTCGAAATCGCCAAACTGCTCGTCCAGCTGCTCATCATCCAGTGCCTCGGAAAGTACAGATTCGTTGTCTGACAAGCCAGCCTCGATATCGTCCTGGTCGGGCATCTCGCCGGGTCGTTCCTCTGTGACTTCCATATCTTGATCTGGGTCGCCTATTGGGGGGTTCGGTGTCGAGTTCTCCTCGTCGATTTCGGGGCGCAGAGGGTCGGCTGAGTCGTTGCCAGCCTCAGGGAGCGGTGACTTGGAATGCGACCTGGTGAACTCGACGTCTTCCATGTTGAATATCGAGTCTTTTTTTTTGTAGAGATTTAGATATTACTGGATGAGCGCCTGGAATATGCAGGCGTTTGACGGTTGTTAGTCGCAGTAAGGGAGGAGAATGGCGTCAAGGTGATGTTCAAAGGAAAGTCCAAAGGAGCGCGACTGCCCATGACGCGCGGTGATACCTTTTGCCGTGGCCGGGCTTGGCACCCCGACGTGATAAGCGCCCGTGCGGTGGCTTGATCGCGACTGCCCTTCACATCATCAACCACCTTTGTTCCTCTCACACACGTCTGATCACTCACCTCAGGCCTTACGCCCACATCGCCCCAGGCTGTATATACACGAGCCTCACATTATCTACACCCTTCTAGCGTCTACTCCAGACACCAGAGTGCAGTCCGCCTACCCCGTCTTCCTAGGCTTACTTCAGACTACCCTTGGCGGTTTTATCGCTGTTGCTGTCGCGCATTGCTGCCATATCACGGGCTTGAAGGAGGAAGGGCATACAGACACAAGGGGGATTTGCAGTAGCTGGAGGAGAGCGAGTTTGTTACTGCCTAGCTGTTGGGAGCAGTCTTCTCAACTGCGTCTCTGGCGCGGTCATAGCTAGTACCAACGCAGACACTGTCATTACGTGTGTTTGAGAGCGAGGAAGCACTTCTATCTTGTTCATCTGGCATTCGACATTGTCTGGATTGCGACTTTTCCGACCGCAAAACGACCCGCTTACCCTGCCCTTTGCGCACAACTGTCATATCTCCTCTAACACAGCACATTATCCCTTCTGCCCACTCTCTCATATACTTACCCATCATGTCTCTGCCGGCTGCTGAAGTGGCTGCCGACTTTCGGGATGCTTTGCAAGATTTGAAGATGAACAGCAGACCAGAAATTAGTAATTTGACTCTTATCGCCAAAGAGAATACAGAATATGCGGAAGCCATATCCAACGAACTCGATAAGCACATTCGCACGGTAAGTGCGGACGCCGTCATCCATCGATCTGACTGCTGAACTTTTCGTTTACTTTGTTTTTAATCTTGAGGGCTGACATGGTATAGACACGCCCCGAGTATAAACTTCCAGCCCTATACGTGCTTGATTCCATTGTCAAGAATGTTGGAACCCCGTATACCGTCTACATCGGCCGAAATCTTTACAAGACCTTCATGGAATCATATCTTGTCATGGACCAAGGCACTCGTAAGAGTATGGAAGGCCTGCTGAAGACGTGGAAGATGCCCGTACCCGAGTCCATGGATCCTCGCCCTGTGTTCCAAGCCGACGTGACACAGGACATCGAGAACGCACTGGCTAAGTTTCGTGCAGCTCAGCAGCAGATCAGACCACAGCATGCACTTCCACCTCGTCCTCCCTCGCTCAATGTAGCCTGGAGGGGCACATCGACACCACCGCAGACGGGCCCACGCTATGCTGCTCCCAATGACCCTCGGACTCGACCAGTAAGTCTTTGTCTTGACAGCATTCTGAATTTCACTAACAACATGTCTTAGAATTATCCACCTACCCCTCAATACGGGCCTGCACCTACGGCCACACCCCCCGTGTCATACAACCAACCTCAACAGCCACAGCCCATGTCATCAGTCGACCTTGCTGATCTGAAGGTGGAGGTCACACAGTTGATCAGCACAACACAAAACATGTTTGCACATAACCCAGCTGATGCCGCTCTGCGAACAAAGCTATCGGCGCTCCTGTCCCTAAAGCAAATCCTAGACACACAAACACTGCCGCCACAGCAGCTGGAAGCTGTGCGCCAACAGATTCGGGCATTGGCACCTCCGCCTGCCCCAACTCCCACCTTTGCCCCGTCAACGCCAGTATACCCACCGCAGCAGGCGATGCCTCCAGCCTACCCCCCCAGTTTCCCTCCAGTGGGCGCATCTCCCAGCAGCGCTCCACCGAATGTTGCACAACTTCTTGCAGGCCTTAGTAGACCGCAAATGCAGTCCACACCGCAACCGACACCGGCATCAAATGCGCCAGCTCTGAATCTGGCCGAATTACTAAAGCGTGTATCGTCGCCCGCGCAATTAAACTCAACACCCGCACCTGCTCCTTTCCAACCACCATTTCAAGGCTTTCCACCGCCTGTCTCAACGCCAGTACCTGCACTCCAACCACCTTCGCAGTCCACTACACCAACAGCCAACTTGGCAGCACTTCTTGCGCAATTTAGCAAACCTAGTGGTGCGCCACCTCCAATGCAATCAACGCCTGTACAAACAACTGCTGTTCCTCAATTGCCACCACAACCCGCTGCCGCCCCAGCGTTAGGTAGCCCCGAATGGCTTTTGAAAGCTTTAAGTAATATGCCTGGATCCACTCCTGTGAATGCAATGCCAATGGCACAACAGGCGTCGGCACCGATCAATCTAATGGATCAGATTGCGCTCACCACCGTGTCAATGAAGCAGCCTCGCTTCAACCTCATATCTCGACTCTACGAAGCCAAACCCAACATCTGCGCTACCTGTGGTCGCCGCTTCGAGAACACGACTGAAGGTAAGGAGAAGAAGGCTCGCCATATGGACTGGCATTTCAAAGTGAAAGATCCAGATGCCGCGAAGCGAGGTTTTCATCGTTCTTGGTACATCCCTGAGAAGGAGTGGATTGAATATAGGGAAGTCGACGAGACTGCCCCGAACCAGTCCAATGACTCTGCTGGCGGTGCGGTAAAGGCGAAGAAACAAACAAAGGATCGCTATGTGAGCGTTCCCCAAGACCTGACACTGCAGCAAGCTCCATGCCCG
>Ga0265780_10008398_pt1 | contig 12555 bp, 12 predicted proteins | sample P1T30metagenome_FD_192432 | JGI IMG/M metagenome (GOLD analysis project Ga0265780, IMG submission 192432) | Plant litter microbial communities from East Loma Ridge, Irvine, California - P1 T30 | ecosystem: Environmental > Terrestrial > Plant litter > Unclassified | place: USA: California...
TGTTGTTGGTTTTCTTCCTCCTTTTCCTCTTCTTATCTTCTCTCCTTCTCTTCTCTTCTTAGCACCTGAGTTGTCATGTCTCTTTCGGTTACTGTCACCAAAGTCTAGAGCGCCACATTCGTTTCATATCTGTGGATGGCGTGCTCTTGACCTGATATATGGATTGGCAATTTACCGTTATGATCTTTCCATCACGATTTTGACGAGTATATGGCTAGACAGCGCGATCAGTTCTGGGTTGTATTCAACTCTAGTTGAGAAACAACAAGCAGTGAAATGCATTTCTCAGCCTCAAGCATGGCTCGAGGTGAAGAGCATGACCTTGATACATCAACTCAAATCCAAGGCAACGGTTCGGTAGCAGCGAGGTTCACTGGGAGTGGAAAGATAATTTCATGGAAACAGCAGTATTGATTTGTATACATGTCGTGCGACTTTCATACTTCAAGATATCACTTCGAACAAGGTATATAGGCCTTAATCTATGGACCACTGCAGCCACATGCAGGCTACCGCGGTGAGTAAGAGGTCATTCCGAAAGGATAGTTCTCCTTTTCACCAAAATAGGGCTTCGACAAGGTAGAGGAGGTCGGGCCCAGAGTGTTGGAAAAGTTGTCAAAAGAAAATGGAGGGAGGCTTGTTGGCGCAAGCGACGATGGGAGGTGGATCAATGGGAAAACAGCCATGGACTAGAAGCTGACTGGCTTGTTACGGCTGCAGCTATACGAAAGAGGGAACAGACGTCGCAGACCGTCTGCTGTATGAACGCCGGACTCCTGAAATGCGGGTATCGTGAATTGTCTCTCAGGCTTTTGTGCCCTTGAAGCAGTTATTGCATTGGATCTCGTTGAGCGCGTAATATTTACTCCTCAGGGACTGGGAAGCTGTTAGTGTCGAACTCGAGTTGCGCATGGGCGGAGCAGCTGAAAACTCACTCTCAATCTCGCCGGACTTGATGTCGTCGGAGACGCTCTTGGGGGAGCGGCCGTCGATCTGGCAACCGGTGGAGAAAGCAGTGCCGACAATCTCAAGGACGGTACCCTGGAGCGACTTGGCCATGGACTTGTGGCGCATGGTGCGGCCGATCTCGATGATCTCGTCAAGAGGGATGGACTTGGTGTGCTTGATGTTCTTCTCCTTCTTGCGGTCACGCGGGGGCTCCTTGAGGGCCTTGATGACCAGGGAAGAGGCGGAGGGAACGACAGAGACGGCGGCCTGACGGTTCTTGATGGTCAAGCGGACGGTGACGCGGAGACCCTTCCAGTCGCCGGTGGCCTTGGCGATATCTTCACCGACCTTCTTGGGCGAAAGACCGAGAGGACCGATCTTGGGCGCAAGGGCGGAAGAGGCACCGACCTCACCTCCGGTGGCACGGAGGTGAATGATCTTCTCCTCGTTGGGGTCGAATTTGGGAGCTTTATTGCGGTATCAGCATTGGCGCATCGTCGCGGACACGACCGAGCCTCAGTCAAGACTGAGGAGCCACGGATCGAAGAGGTGATACTTACGCATGGCTAGGGCGTAAGGTGGTCTACCTTGATCGATATATTTGTCGGGAAGTGAGGTGGTGTGTCGAAGTCAAGGATTGCGCGCGCGACAGAGTTCTTGTAGCAAAAATGAACTGTGGACAAGCGCGGGCCTCAGGCCGAGAATCTTGGCGTGGAGTTGCTCTCGCCGCAAGCCGATCCGCCGCCTTGATGGATTGGTGATAAGGCATCGATATGTTTGCCTGATGTTTGGTCCCCTCAATTGTTAGCGTCTCCAAAAGCGACAGAGGCAACGTCGTCGTTCGCTGGATCGACCCTGGGCAGTCGCAGCCGCAACCTTCTAACTTGTGAACACCACCTCCTTGCGACCGCACGGGCACTGCATCCGACTAGGACCATCCCTCACATCGACATTATGGCGCAACCACAGGGCCCTCCCGGCATGCCAGCAGGCCAAATGCAGCCTTCGCCGGAACAAATGAAGCAAATACAGGCCCAGATTGCCGCAGAGGCCGAAAAGGCCGGCATGACCGTGCCGCAATTCATCCAACACTCGAGAGCGCAGCACGCTGCTAGGATGGCGCAACAGGGCCAGCAACAGCCATCTCCCGAGCAAATTCGCGCCATGCAAGCACAAATTACTGCAGAGGCAGAGAAAGCCGGCCTGACGGTTCCACAATTCATTGAACGCCAAAGGCAGGCGCAGGCGCAGGCGCAGGCTCAGGCTCAGGCCGCTGGAATGCAACCCGGCCAGCAGCCGTCTCCAGAGCAAATCCGGGCCATGCAGGCACAAGTGACTGCTGAAGCAGAGAAAGCTGGCCTCACAGTCCCGCAATTCATCGAACGCCAAAGACAGGCGCAGGCACAAGCACAACAGGCTGCTGGAATTCAACCCGGCCAACAACCCTCTCCGGAGCAGATCCGCGCCATGCAAGCACAAATCGCCGCCGAAGCTGAGAAAGCTGGCATGACAGTCCCTGAATACGTCGAGCGCATCAAGGCCCAGGCTATGCAACAGCAACAGATGCGTCAACAACAGCAGCAGGGAGCGCAGCCCGGCAAGCAGGTGCCGATCGCACCCGGCCCACCAAAACCAGAGGGCATTGCGGTCGCGAAGTTCCTCAGGAGCCAGGACTTGAAGTTGAGGACCTGTATCTTCAACGATCAAAGAAAGGACATGTTCAAAGTCAAGCGGGCTATCAGAGCACTACACTCGCCTGCTTACGAGAAGGCACGGAAGAAGAACCCGCTCTTACCAGAGGTCAAGGACAGAGTCACCGCAGAGAACACTCTCAAGCTGCTGCCTCTGAGCATGCTCGCATTGCGAGTGTCGAAGGTTGATCCTCATGATGGCCATAACCACGGCAAGAAGAAGCGTACCAAGGGTCTCTGGACAGTCAAGGTTGAGCCCCAGCAGGAGGCCCGCGACGATTACCACTATGTGTTCCTCTACGAGGGCGCTCAGTGGAAGAATAAACTCTACGCTGCTGGTGCACTCGGTCTCATCCTTGCCGTCGTCTTCTTCCCTCTCTGGCCATACTCTCTCCGTCTCGGTGTCTGGTACCTCTCCATGGGTATGCTTGGTCTACTTGGTCTCTTCTTCGCCATGGCAATCTTCCGTCTCATCCTCTTCTTGATCACAATGTTTGTCGCTGCGCCCGGTTTCTGGCTTTATCCCAACCTTTTCGAGGACGTGGGATTCTTCGACTCGTTCAAGCCGCTGTGGGCATGGCACGAGGATGAATTGACTATCAAGAAGCGCAAGAAGGAGGAGCGTCAGAGGAAGAAGGCTAAGCGTGAGGCTAAGGCGAACGGCACCAGTGTCGATTCCAAGGAGACCACACCGCACAAGGCTGTCGAAACCGCAAGTCCGGCTCGCCCAGCGTCATCTAGCGGCAGCAGCAGCGATGGTCCTGAAAACTCCCGACCGAACATCTCTTCTGCGACAGGTGTTGAGGCTGCCCCTAACAACACCCAACAACGCAGCCTGGGTGCGAGAGTCGAGGAGGTAGAGGACGAGTAGACTTGAGCAGTGATGGGTCATGGCGTTATTTTGTCTTGCAGTCGAGTTTAGCGAAAAAGGGCATGTACAGCATGCCAGACTGGGGCTCTGTTGGTAATTGACGCAGAATATGGAGCGCTGGCGCACATGGCATTACACGAGAGCAGACTGAGAAATCCATGGATTCCACGTATGATTGCAATCCTCGAATTCGAGACATCAAACCTTACGGTTGTTGATACCTGCACCTTTGCCTGTGCTGTACACGTGCTTGTTTGGCACCAACCCTGGCGTTCGTCGTGTGCTTCTACATCCACCATGCTCGGTTTTCGAGTATGACTACAGCGGCATTGAGTTTCACAGTTGAGGAATTAGCCAATGCAATGCAGTAGTATCGTAACATTTTCGTTCAGATATGGCTGAGGTGACCGACATCCAACCTGGAACCCTTTTGTACAGCGATTCTTCCAGATCTCCAGAATTTCACAATCGATGCGAGAACATGCGATCTCACCATAAATTTACGTGACCATAGACACAAAGTAATCATGCGAAATGAACGAAGCATACCCTCTTAGCATCTTCGAACTAATTCCATGCCAAATCATCGAGTTTATCCACATGATACTGTTTTCTTCATGGCTCACTGTACCCAAACCCTAACCCTAAAACATCGAATATCTTGGGTCTTATCTAACGGACCATCCTGTGATCGAATGATCGTCTTGCGAGTACCTAGGTAGTAATAGAGCGTGTACACTCGACGAAATGTATACAGCACTACTCAAAGACTGACTACGGCGATCGCGGTTGGAAGAAAGACACAGGTTGATGACCATTTGGAGCGTAACTCGTTGAAATCATCCAATCCACTCCAACGTAAAGTCGTCATTGAAGTACGTTTTCGCGATCGACAAGGAATGCACATAGTACATAATCAAGCATCTCAGACTAATCCCAGACTTAGTCCATCACATTATACAGACTCTATTTTAGATCGTTCCTGCGGCTCTGCGGACTCAGAGGCACGTCATTCAATCTTAGAGGCCAATCCCCCGCAAGGTTAGGTAACCAGTTAACCAGCCACACTTTCCGCGTGAGCCGCAGCAGGTTCGCAAAGGGAGAGAAAGCGAGCCCTCGCCATTCAACACAGCGCACCGCCCGCCCACCCGCCTCTTCAGGCGTAACGACTTCTCTCTCCCTGCTCCTCACCCCCGTGCAGCCATGCCGGAAATGGTCCAGCGCAGCGCATCGCCAAACAGCAGCGGTATGCGCCTCTCCTCCGCTGCCATCGCCGACGACGACGCCGAAGAGCGCGATCCGCATGTCCCCGGCTCCATCCCCCCATGGGTGCACATTTCCTCCGCCGAAGACGACACGCTCATCCCGCCGCCGGTGCGGCCCAACACACGACACTATAAGCCGCCACCGTCACACTACAAGCCCGGGCGCAAATGGGACCAAATACGAACCGCCGAGCCTCCGCTCATGAGCGCACCCATTGCCGACCACCAGACGAGATGGTTGCCTTTTATGCAAAGTGGTCCTCACCCGCCCTGGCACGAACAAGGAGCACGCCTGATGAGCCCCGAGTGGATGGAGGATAATGTTCCCATCACTGTGCGGAGCTGGGAAGAGGAGGACGAAGCTCTGGCCGACAAGCAAGAGGAATTAAAGGGATTCTGGCTGCTGAGTCCCGAAAAACGAGAGCGAACAGTACGGCTTTTCTGGGTAAGTCCTTTTCATTCCTTGCATTCGTTTTCGACAAGCATCTGCTTGTCTCGGCGAGCATGGCTTGTCTCTGTCGACTGGTCAAATCGTCCATCGAACAGCCACGCTCGCCACGATCCGTTGCATGGAAGTGGAGCCCTTCGTGAAGAAGCTTAATAGGCGCACACTGGCGTCCGACCGTCATCGAATAAGCCGCTTTAGCTCACCTGGGAGAGCGCCAGACTGAAGTTCACTTCAAGTCACGCATTCTATGCATTCTGGAGGTACTGTGTTCGATCCACAGAAGCGGCATCGATCTATTCTTTTGTTTTTGTTTTTGTTATGAGTTCAGTATCGTCGTGCTCGCTCGAGTATGCTGTCTTTTGTACTTGCGATCGAGTCTCGCGCGTGGTGATTTTCCTCGACTCGGATTCTCTCCCGTTCTATGGATGCTGTTCAGTTCGAGGACCGTCACATTACTAACACTCGAATAGCGATTGATGTTGAAGAATCCATTTATTCCATTAATCTTCCGAATTATTGTTCTGGCCTTCTCCGGTGCATCGCTAGGCATCTCTGCTGTTCTGTTCGAAAACATACAACGAGTCAACAACGACACCGATCCCAACAACCAATGCGCCCCCCGAGCCTCAACGTACATGGCCATCGTTGTAGGCTGTCTCGCCATTCCATATGTCCTTTACGTCACATGGGACGAATACATGAGCAAACCGTACGTCCCACGATCCTCTCAAGATAATATTGCACGCCCACTAACAAGACCCTCAGTCTCGGCCTTCGCTCAGCCGTAGCAAAAACTTCCCTCCTTCTCTGCGACCTCTACTTCATCGTATTCTCCGCCTCCAACCTATCCCTAGCCTTCGACGCCCTCTTCGACCGCCGCTGGGCCTGCTATGGCGACCTCTACAAAACGGTCGGTGCCGATCAAATCGGCATTCCCGCTACATGTCCCGACAACCCGAGCATCTGCTACAAGCAAAAAGCGCTTGGCGGCGTGCTCATGATCAGTCTCGTCGCGTGGTTGACGACTTTCAGCATTTCCGTCATGCGAGTCGTGGAGAAGCTGAGATGAGACTTTTGCTCCGACTGTTTTTCTTTCCCTCGTACTTTCTTTTGCGTTGCTCCTTTACTTTTCATTTGTTTTGCGCATCCGGCCTGCATTGGAGGAGATTCAAAAGGCGGCTTTTCCTTGATTGTAAACTGCATCTTTGCGTCGGCGTTGTTGGATACTCTGTGTGTTGCATTTTCGGGGATCTAGGGAAGCGAGCGAGCGACTAACACATGGGGGGGCTTGACGATACCCGGTTCTATGGGGTTTGTTTCTTGGGTTTTTTTTTTAGCGAGGTGGTAAAAACTGGCGTAACTCGGACAAAACGGTATGAAACGGCTGGAATGAGGGTCGGGATCTTTTGTTGTATTTTGTGTACATACGGGATCGGTTAGGTTACAACTACTATGTAGACAATGAGATGCGTTGCTTCTCACAGATTTGCACGAGTACGTGCTTCGTTTCCGATGCTGAAATGTAAAGGTGGTATCTGACATCCCTTCACGCCATTTGGTCTATTGAACCATCGAGAGATTACATGGAGGGCATGTAACAGACTGATTGTATCAGGTTAGTATCCTGCATGCCAGCGCGCAATTCCAGCTCACAGAGCCATTGTGGGTCGCTGCTAATCGTTAGGTACCTTAGGTACCTATGGGACTCACATTAATGAAATCTAACGATCAAATGCAAGAGTACCATGTAGCTGCATTATGTGTTGATTGGAGCGCTTTTGGTTAGCATACATGTAGCATCTGTTAGTCACAAAACGGCAGCCAAATCTGGATCATAAAGTGCTGAGGAACATCACGTTTTGTATGAGTGATACATAAATTAAAAAATGTAACAGATATATCGACGCGCCTTCTTTGTATAACAGGGAATCCAAGAACTCTCAAATCTTCAGAACACTGCCGTCCTCGAGCAGACCGAGCAGAGCAACGACGGAAGAAGCGATCATGATGGCGGCGCGACCTGAAACAAAAAAGTTAGCCCAAATTTGCATGCAGCACGAGTGTCAAACAACAAAAACGAAAACATACCATAGTTCAACTTCAACCACCTGCTCTGCAAACGCCTCAACTCCTTCTCGCTCTTCTCGTCCTCGTTGTTCGCCTGCAAGCTCTCCGCATGGCGCGCCATGGCCTTGTTCATCGGCACCATGATGCCCAGCGCCCAAGCAGTGGTGGCCAAGTTCAGCGCCAGCGCGGCTCCGAGGTAGGGGAGTTTGGCGGCGGCGGCGGGCGACTGCTGGCGGTTCAGATAGGCGCTGATGGTCAGGACGAGGTTGGTGACTGTGCAGGCGCCGTTGAGGGGCGGGAAGAATTTCTCAGAGTTGTGCAGCAGGTAGGCGGTCATGGTGCCGGCGTGGTGGGCGGGGACGGAAGAGAGTTGCAGCATGGGCATGATGAGGGGGGATTGCAGGACGGAGCCGCCGAAGTTGACGGCGGTGCCGATTACGGCGAAGGACTGTTATGGGGGGAGGGAATGTTAGCTGGGTGGTTCTTGTTGTTGTTGTTTTGGGGTGGTGGGTTTGGATTGCGATTGGACTTGGACTTGCCTGGAGAGGTGTGAACCACCAGAGGTTGCCGGTGGACGCCATTGTGGGTGATGGGATGTGTGTGAGTCGCGATGGTAAGTGTCAATGGGTAATGGTGTTGAAGGGGAAGGGAGAGGATGTGATGGGAGGAGAAGCAATAATAGAGGTGTCAATATTGGGAAGGGTTGATGATTTGCATGTGAGAGCTGCATCGGCTCCGCTGTCCGGTCGAGACGAGACATAGGTAATGCAACTTGCGACCATTGGCCTAGACACTTCATCAACGCATATTGCATCTCTAATCGGTGTGAAAGAGTTGGATTGATGGGGAAACATACTAAAGGAAGTAGTCTCTCGGAAAAACATACTCTTCAGAGAGACAGTACTTACCAGACGTGGTCTCTTTCATCTCTCAGTGGTGTCTGTTGGTCAAATTGACTTGTAAGGTAGTACGGCTTACGGAGGTAGGTAGTCTCCAACCGATAAACATACCTGTCAACGATCTAATGTCATACTTAGTGTCTTCATCACAACAGTCAAACAACGAAGATCTCGGACAATTTGAACTCGTCGATCAAGACAAGACTCAGGTTGGTAGGCAAGGTATGTCATAGTTATAGTTACAGTTGACACTTGAACACGGACCGAACCCTGCGCCGCATTCTCGGAATGTTCGGTAGGCCCCCAGCAAAAGTCTTCCCACTTCCGGCACTAAGCTGCTGAGCTACGCGACTCTCTCTCCCGCGGCGAACCTCCAACAAGGGAAATATGAGGTCGGACGACGTAGATGTGGGTACGTTTGTACAGTTGCACGCAGATAGGGAGAGCAGTATCCGATCCTTCCATTCTTCCGGATCTCATCATCACGTGGCTGTCACCAATAACCGAGTTCCAAACCACTCCCAAGCCCTTTGACATCACTCCCCAGACTCAAGATCCGCAATCTCTCCGGCCGTCTCACGACACGATCCACTGTTGTTGCTGTCGCAAGACGTACCAAGAGAACCGATCGATACCGTACCCTCTAGGTTTTAGCTGGAGTCGGAGAAATCCCAAGTCCATTTCTCTTCTTCCTCCCCTTCCACAACCCTTCCTCCTCCCCCAACAAACACCTCTCCACTCTCCCCTCCTCCTCCTCCACACACTATACCCAAACATGTCTGCGTCTGCGCTCTTGAAGAGCCGGGTTGCGAGACCCTCATATCTTTCCAAGCTTGCGAAGGCTGAGGATCTGATTGAGCACTTCCCTCACAACTCTTGGATTGTAAGTCGATTGAAAAACCTGAGATAGTTTGAACTCAATACTATCCAAATGTCTGAGGCTCAGCTTGGACGAATTTGGGTTTGACAGCGCACGATCGCTAACACTAAATCGCAGGGCTGGAGTGGTTTCACCGGTGTCGGCTACCCTAAGAAGACTCCCACTGCATTGGCCGACCATGTCGAGAAGAACGGCCTTCAGGGCCAACTCAAGTACAACCTCTTCGTTGGTGCCTCGTCTGGCGCCGAGACCGAGAACAGATGGGCGCGCAACAACATGATCGAGAGGAGAAGCCCCCACCAGGTCGGCAAAGATATCGCAAAGGGAATCAACAACGGCAACATCAAGTTCTTTGACAAGCACCTTTCTATGGGTCCTTCGGATCTGGTCTACGGATACTACACCAAGAACAACCCCAGCAAGAAGCTTGATGTCGCTGTCATCGAGGCTACTGCCATTACCCCCGAGGGTGGCATCATCCCTGGTGCTTCCGTTGGAGCTTCGCCTGAAATCATCCAAATGGCGGAGAAGATCATCATCGAAGTCAACACTGCCTCTCCGGATCTCACTGGCCTTCACGACATTGTTGGCACCGATGTTCCTCCTTACAAGAAGCCTTACCTCGTCATGTCGCCCGAGGACCGCATTGGTCTTCCCTACATTCCGGTCGACCCCGAGAAGGTCGTTGCTATCGTGGAGTCCGACTACATGGACCAGACTCAGCCTAACGCAGCCGAGGATGAGACCAGCCGTAAAATTGCCAGCAACCTGGTCGAGTTTCTGCAGCACGAGGTGAAGCACGGCCGTCTCCCTGCAAACCTCACTCCCGTTCAGTCCGGTATTGGTAACATCGCCAACGCCGTTGTTGGCGGTCTGGCCTCTGGCGGCGCCAACTTCAAGAACCTCAAGGTCTGGACCGAGGTGTTGCAGGACAGCTTCCTCGACCTCTTTGACAGCGGTAACCTCGACTTCGCAACCGCAACTTCCATCCGATTCAGCCCCGATGGATTCAAGCGCTTCTACGACAACTACGAGCGTTACGCACCTAAGCTTCTCCTCCGTCCCCAATCCGTCTCCAACTCCCCCGAGATTATCAAGAGACTGGGCATCATCGGCATGAACACCCCTGTTGAGGTCGACATCTACGCTCACGCCAACAGCACTTGCGTGATGGGCAGCCGCATGCTCAACGGTCTCGGTGGATCCGCCGACTTCCTCCGCAACTCCAAGTACTCCATCATGCACACTCCTTCCACCCGTCCCTCAAAGACCGACCCCACTGGTGTCTCCTGCATCGTCCCCATGTGCACACACGTCGACCAGACCGAGCACGACCGTAAGTTCCGACTCATCGTTTTGCCCACCGATCTCAATACTAACCTGCTTCTCAACAGTCGATATGGTCGTTACCGAAATTGGTTTCGCCGATGTCACTGGCATGTCTCCCCGCGAGCGTGCCCGCGAGATCATCAAGAAGTGCGCCCACCCCGACTACCAGCCCATCCTGACCGACTACCTCGACCGCGCCGAGTTCGAGTGCCTGCGTAAGGGCTGGGGCCACGAGCCTCACCTGTAAGTGCCTCCCGCATGTCCCACCGTAATACATGAACCACGCTAACTTCATTTCAGGCTCTGGAACGCGTTCGACATGCACAAGCACCTCAACGAGCATGGCACCATGAAGATTCCCAAGTGGGATGCCACCAGGTCGACTGGAAGCCCTTGAGCGACGAAAAAGCCACTTTTTTCTTCAATTTCTGATCCTTTGAGCGTTAGTACATCTCTTTCGAAATCTCATTTGTTGTGCGCTAGGCGCTGGTTGGTATGGTGTATGCGTTGTACAAAAGGCATACACGGGGAGGCATTATCTTTGCATTTTTTTTGCCCTATACAATATAGAAAAATCTCGAGGGGAGGCTGGACGAATTATTCCGTCCGAGGGGATCAAGATACATACGACGTCGTACGCGACGATCAAGAATGTACGCATGTTCGAATGGTGTAGAGTATACATAAGATTCACTGTGGACATTTACCAAGAATCGTTCGAGTGAAGCCGTACAATGAAGAAGCTGAACTTGGCTATCGATGGTCGATCAGACTTCGGCGCAGATATAGCGGATGTCACTTGGCAGATTTGACTCTCGATGGTACAGCACGTGGAAATCCGTACGAATGTATCAGGTAACACCGCGTGCGGTTACCACCGAGGTAGATGTGTACTGTAGGAAAGCCTCTCAATGGATAAACGCATGAAACGATAGATGGACACATCAGGTACTACCACGTGCACATGGTCATCACTGAGAAAGAGATGTGTAAACGTATGATCGGATCTCTCAATGGCACGAGGGAACGAGATTTACACAGGCGGGTAGAATATCACTGCATGAGATAACCGGGTAGGTGATGCCCACGAGAAGCCGCTGAGACGAATCAACGCCAGTGAGAGAAATCGTGCTTAATTCTACACCATCTCTGTATAACACATACCAATCAAACGACGCCATCCTAGCACGCGACTCCTACGCGACTTGATCGATAAAGTCCCGACGCGTTCCCTCGACATCTCAAGACCCCTCGTCAACCACAATGTCGGCAATGCCTTCCTCACCACCCAATAGCCCGCCGAAGAAGCGCAGCTTCGCAGACATAGACCTCGGACCCATACTCGGCCGACCAGCAAAAGCACAGCGCTCGTACTACGGCATAGACATCCACCATCTGCTCAAAGAAGCCCAAGCGGAAGATGAAATACCCAAAGCAGCACTCGAACTTCCCACACCACCCGCAGAGAAAGCGCCTTTGGTAGCAGCCAAAACAACTGGAAAGCCTGCATTGCTCTGGACGGAGAAGTACCGGGCCCGCAAGTTCACGGATCTGGTCGGCGATGAGCGCACGCATAGATCTGTGATGCATTGGCTGAAGAGATGGGACGAAATCGTCTTCCCTGGATCGTACCGGCCGAAGAAGGCGAAGAGAGGCGCGGATGGGGAGGAGCTGTTTGAGAAGGCGCATCGCAAGATCTTGATGCTTACTGGACCGCCTGGGCTGGGAAAGACTACTTTGGCGCACGTTTGCGCGAAACAGGCTGGATATGAGGCTCAGGAGATCAATGCGAGTGACGAGAGGAGTAGCAATGTCGTCAAGGGCAGGATCAGAGATATGGTGGGCACGGAGAATGTCAAGGGCATCGACACAAAGACCGTCAAAGGCAAAGTGCGCAAAGCAGGCAAGCCGGTGTGTGTGATTGTTGATGAGGTCGATGGAGTGGTTGGTGGCAGTGGGAGTGGTGGTGAGGGTGGATTCGTCAAGGCTCTGATCGATCTCGTTCTGCTGGATCAGAAGAACTCTCAAGCGTTATCGACACTGTCGCAAGCACCGGCCCGGAAAAAGAAAGGCGACCGCTTTCGCATGCTGAGGCCTATGATCCTCATTTGCAACGATGTATACCATCCCGCACTTCGACCTCTACGGCAAAGCAAT
>Ga0265780_10008399_pt1 | contig 12554 bp, 18 predicted proteins | sample P1T30metagenome_FD_192432 | JGI IMG/M metagenome (GOLD analysis project Ga0265780, IMG submission 192432) | Plant litter microbial communities from East Loma Ridge, Irvine, California - P1 T30 | ecosystem: Environmental > Terrestrial > Plant litter > Unclassified | place: USA: California...
TTAGGACGTTCAGGAAAATCTTTAAAAAGTTTAACATTAGAGGAGTTATTAAGAGAAGAGCTTTGCCAAGCATTTTTGACCAGCTCAGTAATATGACTAGCTCGGTAATGGTTTACGTTATAGTTAGTTATTGTTGCGAGGAAAATTGGCACAGCGGTGTGAGCACCGCGCTGCAGTGAAATACAGAATCATCTAAGAGTTTCGAAAGATTTTTAACTATAAATAACAGGGAATCGAGACTCTGATAGTGGTGGAGTGTTTGTGCGGGTTCATTGCGCCGTTGGGGTGTCTTACCTGAAATTACCACTACATGCCTACCTTAGCTCCAGCGCTTACGTGGTGTTCCAAAACCCAATTAGACGACCACCCCTCGCCAATAACTTACATAAGTTGTAAATTGCTGAAATCCTGCTTTGCATAAAGACCTCGCCTTTCGGGGCTCACCAACTTCTGCACTACAAATCTTAATCATCGTCCGAGGGTCACCGCGCTCGCGCTCGTCTCGTCGTCTTCTTCGCAAGCCCAACCCTCGCGGCACGCTCTGGCATCTTCAGGACGTTCTTTGCTTGCTTGCCTGCCATATCTGCCTTCCTAGCTTCCTTAGCTTTCTTTGCTCTGCGTTCCGCCATGAATTTTCGCTTAGTCTTCGTAGCTTCCTTTTCAGTCGCCCAGTGTGCGCCATACACCCGGACCTTGTTTGTTCGAGATCCCCGTAGGCCGCTCATCGCAATGAGCTCTTGGTAGGTGTAGTCCACGATGGTGCAGGCACGACTGCCCCAAGTATTATTGGCCTTGATCTTGTGCGGCTCGTGTTTCAATATGACTGTGTCGTCGTGATTTGGACGCCCGGCGACCCTACCTTTCCTCGCGATGTTGGCCCAGGTCGACTCCAGAAACCAACTATTGATATACTCAACGGGAAGCACAAAGTCATGCTGAACGGCATCAAGAGCCGATCTGCTCTCAGGAGCACCCTCCGTCGCGACCACGTAGCTCCACTGGTGCATTGAGAATAAGTTCGAGAGCTCTTCGCGCGCATGCATCTTCACCCTACCTGGCATCGGAACGCGTGTGCCGAACGCCCAATGTTCCCACGACTCCCCTATCTCTGGCTTCGTTCGTCGCGTCTCTGTTTTCGAAAACCACGGCTCTTCCTTAAAGCAGTTCCAACATCGCTTCTGAGCAAAGGCCCAGAATGCACGGGTGAGTTCGTGCACCAGAGTCGCCGCAACACTGGACTGGAAGCGCACTTCCTCGCAGTACGTCCAGTTTTCCTTCTCTGCGTCAACGAGATGCTTCTTCAAATCAGCATGCAGACCAATACGCATGTCCTGGAGCTTATCGGCAGGCACTTTTATCCCGTCGCGCGTGGCGGGACATGGTGTCCCATGCAAGTCGTCGTGGGCCTCGAGCTCATCAAGAAGCTGCGTCTATTTCTTCCTATTACGATTACCCGGCATTTGGCGTGTTCTGTGCACTTCTCGGAGGTCGCTGCATTCGAAGCGGCGGTAGTCACGATAGCCGCAGACGAAGCATGTACCACTTTTGACAGCTAGGCAGTATGCGCACTTCCCACATTCATCATCGTCATTGCATGCTCGGAAACGCTTACATCTCTTGTCGTCTGGGTCCGGGAAGTGTTCGCCGACTCGGCATGGATCCAGCGCGGACCACGCTGGGTCAATGTGAAACCTTCGGATATTTGGCGCAAGATTCCTAAGAGCTATGGTCGTCAGTGCCCGTGTCACGGTTCTACTTGTAAGTTCTGCAATGTAGTGCTCGGTAATCGTCTTGGCCTTAACTTTTCGTGTGCACTCTACGGGCTTGCCTGTGTAGAGATGTATGAAGAACCCCAGGTAACTTGGTTGCGTGATGAACTTGGAAGCCAGTAAGACCGCAGGTTCAATGGCTTTGTACTGCGCCGCATCGAGATACTGCGCCAATTATTCGGCCGCAAAGCATGGGTGGATCGTCAACCTCGATACAGCCACGGTCCCAAAGGCCACGGAATACCTCTGGTTCCATTTTGCCTTTGTTTAAGGGGTCCTTGACGAATTTGACGGCGTAGGGATGACGCTCGTCTGGAAAGTCGCTGGGAACGATAGAATTCGCTGCCATTATGTCGTTGTGCCTAGAATGATGAGATACACTTACACAGTATTTGCTGTCCGAAACTTGGTGGATATGGTCCCTCTTGAGACATGCTCAAGATCATACTCGGTGTGCACAATGTCCGATGCCGTCAAAGGGGATAGACCTAAGATTCGGAACACAATGCCATTGTTCCCCAAATAAAGAATAAACCTATAGCGACAAAGCCATTGTGAGCGTATTCCATCTCGTCCAGTGTCGAGATGTGGTCAAGTCGTATCAGCAATCGCGTCTAGCGACCAGTCAGGCGTCCGAAACCAGACTTGCGATATCGAATAGCCGTGACCATGAATCTGATTGATATCATCCAGGACATACTCCCCTAGTTATCCGGGGAATGGATGAGATAATCAGCCGAACCGAATGTGCGAGTCCATCTCCTCGGTCGAGATCCTTGTGACGACCCGTAAGTCCATTGTTTGCAATTCGAAGACGGATGAAAACATCGTCTACGGAACGCTTGCTATGTCGGTATGCAAATCCGTGGTTGATGGCTTCAGGACCATGGCCATTATTCTCTGGCTGGGTGCGGAAGGGGTAAGAAACAGGGTTCTATCCGAGCAAACATTGTAACGCCCACTGCGGCTAAATATGGCAGTCATGGGCGTCGTATAACTTCCAACTATTCGTCGTTGCAGGCGCTCGAGAATGTCTTGGGTGCGTGGTGACATGCCAAAGACGAAAGCTGAAAGCGAGAATGAAAAGACAGCGCCGCGACGCCACAAACCCAAACAGGAAACCTCCGCCCGAACCTCGGTATCTTCTCCGCAAAACTCAAGTCCACGACGACGTATCGCATAGAAAGCACGGTATGTTGCGTAAACAGTGCGTGCTATGAGAAAGCAGTTGTCAACATTCTGAAGTCCGTTCTTAACTTCCTACACCAACCTCAACGTGCACTTACGCTACTTCACGCCATCAAGACACCACCGCCAGATCACCACGACTAGCACAACGGCGCCCCCATCCAACCCAAACCCCCACCTAACCCAACCCAACCTCAACACAACCATGCCATCCTACACCTCAATCCACCTCTCCACGCGCCCAAAATCCAGCATCGAGCCCGGCAAAACCTTCACCCCCCAATCGCACTCCATCCCAACAACTTCCGACCTCAAAGATGGCGAAGTCCTCTTCCGCACCCTCTACCTCTCCCTCGACCCCGCGATGCGTGGCTGGCTCAATCCCACGCGCTCGTACATCCCGCCCGTCGCCATCGGCGCCGTAATGCGCGGCACGGGCGTCGGCCTGATCGTCGCGTCTAAATCCGCCAAGTTTCCTGTTGGCACATATGCGACGGGCATGTGCGGCTGGACCGAGTACGCCGTGCTGAAAGAGAAATTCGTCGAGCGTCTGGATTTACCCGAGGGCGCGGTACCCACGGATGCGCTGGGCGTGCTGGGCATGACTGCGCTGACTGCGTATTTTGGACTCCTTGATGTTGGGCAGGTCAAGGCCGGGGACTTTGTGGTTGTTAGTGGTGCGGCGGGCGCGACGGGGAGTGTGGTGGGGCAGATTGCGAAGATCAAGGGCGCTACTGTGTTGGGGCTTGCGGGCGAGGATAGTAAGGTGAAGTGGTTGAAGGAGGAGCTGGGGTTTGATGAGGCGTTGAATTATAAGGATGTGGAGTTTAAGAGGAAGTTTAGGGAGGCGACGAAGGGGTTGATTGATGTTTATTTTGATAATGGTACGTTGGGCTTGTTTGGGACGTCCGATGGATGATTGTGCTAACGGATGGCAGTTGGCGGCGAGATTCTGGATCTTGCGCTTTCGCGTGCGAAGCCATTTGCGCGCTTCGTTCAGTGCGGCGCTATCAGCGAGTATAACTCGGCAAAACCACAGGGCTTGAAGAACTACATGATGCTGATATCCATGCGCATCCGCATGCAAGGCTTTGTGGTGTTCGACTTTGAGCACAAGTACGCTGAGGCGCGCAAGCAGCTCGCGCAGTGGCTGGCGGAGGGCAAGTTGAAGAGGAGGGATACGATTGTGAAGGGTGGGATTGGGAAAGCGGAAGAGGCGCTTCTAGGGCTGTTTGAGGGGAAGAACACGGGTAAGACGATGGTGGAGGTTGCGAGGGTGGAGGATGTGAAGGCGAAGCTGTAAGGTTGAGGGAGATAGCATATAGGCCTTGTACGAAAAGACACGTGTAGCGCCAGAACACATTAGTAGATCAAGCTTCAGATCGTGAAAAACTGAATCGAAGTACGAGATTGGTCCAAAGCGTTGATGCACGGTCTCAAAACGCCGTGTTCTCTGACGTTTGAAAGAATCTGATCATGCGATGTGGGCCAATCAAAGTGGGTATATAACTGTCGCTCACTCTTCAGCGCCTTCCATCTCAACATCGCCCTCCTCGCCCTCGCCCTCCTCTTCCTGCTCGCCCCACCACAGCGTCGGGCCCAGTCCAGCTTGATTCATAGAGCCCTTGTCCAGCGTTAGTATACTTCCAAAGATCCAAATGACGTCTCAAACTTACGATAACCCTCCACGCCGTGCCCCTCTCCTCAACCACATTTCCCAGCTCATCCTTCTGCACAATCGTCGGCCTCTGATCAATCCACTCCTCCTGCTCGACCCTAAACAGCACCGGCTCCCCCTTATCCAAAAACAGCTCCGTCCCATCCGAATTCCACACCCACACGCCCTCCGCTTTCGAAAAGCTCGAATTCTCAAACAAATTCTGATACGGCACAAACACCTCCGACGTAAAGTCCAGATCCAGCGTGATACCTTCTTCATTGGACGACTTGATGCGCGCGTAGATGATCTCGCCGCGAAACGGGCGGAAGACGGTCATGCGGAACTCGATGTTGACGTTTACGAGGCCGGTGCCGTGGCCGATGAGGCCTTCGGTGGAGGAGAGCAGGTCCCACATGCAGATGCAGAGACCGATGTTGGGTATGATTTTGTTGGCGTATTTTTCGTTGACGACGTCTTTTATGGCTTGGTCTGAGGGCTTGGAGAAGTCGTGGGGCTTGATTTGGATTAGGTCTTGTATCGTGGTCTGCGTGTGGATTAGTGACTTTACTCTTGGGCACGAAGAGGTTGTGATTCGAATGGGTATTAAAGCACGTGAGAGAACGCATTCTGATTGACCGTATGATTGGGACTGCTTTCACAGAGCGCACGATGCGACAGAGTCGATATGGCACAAGGCCACTTTTCAAGGCAAGACTTACGAGAATGAACATAGTTGCGGTGTTTGGGGCTTCATGAGTGTATCTGGATTACGTTCGTCACCGAGACATGTGCGTAGAAGTTGTCGAGTCGCAGCAGAGGTGAGGGCCGAATTGTGCATATTTTAGCGTTGCATTAGCGCCATCGATAAGAAGATTTCCTGGAATTGCGGACTCCCGAGCGCGCATCTCTCATCCCAAGCCTATCGAAAACTCGATCTTCTTCGTCGCCATAACGCATCGCTGCCAGTCATGCCACCGATGCGCTCGACTTCAAATCAACTTCCATCGCGATGACGTCGTTCAAGTTCCCGCCTCCTCCGCCACCGCCGCCGAGAGCTGCCAGCGATAGTCAGCCGTCGTATCCCAGCCAGAGAGGTGGTCAGAGAGGCGGTCAGACAGGCGGTCAGAGAGGCGGTCAGAGGGGAGGACGAGGTGATGCCGGTCGGGGGAGGGGAGGTGGCTTGAGCCGTGGTGGAAACAACTTTGGTGGAAGTCCACGAGGAGGCAGTAGTCAAGGTCACGGTGGTCGCGGAAATCAGCACAACACAGGAGTGCCAAGAAGCAGCCAGCAGAATAACAAAGGAGGGCAGAATCAGAGAGGTGGATCGACCTTTGGCTATGGGCAACAGCAGCAGCAGTATATGCCTCCGGCGCAGGCGCCGACGAACGCCTACGCCAACCTTCCTTTCCAGGCCCCGATGCAAGCTGACGGGGATGCGCAATCCCATATGCCGCCGATAGCATTGACGAAGGCAATGTCGTTCATGTCGACACCAGCCGGCGTCCAGTCCATGGCAGCACTCGCGAGCCACATGGCCAGTACCGGAACGCAGTATCCGCACTCCCCTGCGCCTCAGCAACCGCAACAACAGCCTCGATACTCTCCGACACAACACTCTGGGCAGAAGCGGAAGCGCAATGATCAAGGTCAGGCCGTTCACATCCAGTCGCAGCCTCAATTGCAGCGCAAGCCACATGGCCCGAAGCCCCCGAGAGCAAAGGCAGCCGTTGCACCAGCGATTCCCAGCTTCGGCTTCAGTCTTCCGGAGCCAGCACCCGCGCCGCCTTCGAAACCCCCTCAGGTCGCTTTATCGAAGAACAATACAAAGGGGATGGTGAAGCTTGGTCTTGCGCACGTCGCATCAGCAGAAGAGAGCAGCGAAAGCGAGGGGGATGACGCGGACGAAGAGGTCGTGCTCGGCGCGGCATTAAAGGGCGGTGGCTACGCTTTCGAGCACGAAGGCGAACATATCTCACTTCAAACCGCCGGCGACGTCAAAGAGTGGATCAGAGACCGACGGCGGAACTTTCCGACCCACGAGAAAGCTGTCGAGAAAGCAAAGGCAGCAGTCGAGCGGCGCAAGCATGAGCTGGAGTTTGTGCGCAAGCTGAAGGGCAAGCCGCCACGCGAAGAACCACCGCCACAGCCGAGAGCAGCAAAGCCACCCAAGGTACACAGGCCGAGCGCACGAGACGAGAGGAAGCAAGAGGAACTTGCATCACTGCGGAAACGATTGCATGAAAGCATGCACATGAAGCAGGGAGTCAATCTCGGCGTCGAATACGGCAGCGAGACGAACTCAGACGCCGACAGCAGCTCAGTTCTATCTGAATCGTCTGTCGTCTCGAGCTCCGAAGAGTCATCAGACTCAGACGACGAATTCGACGAAGCCCCCGAACCCACCTCCTCCAAGATCGGCCCTCCGCCCATCAACATACCACCACCACCACCGCCACCGGTACATACCCATCCGCGACGTCCGGACAGCGAACGACCATGTCCAACACACCAGCGATACGGCAAATGCGCTTACGGCGACAAGTGCAAATTCAAGCATCCCAACAAGAAAGAAGAACCCAAGCGCGCAACACTCTACGAGAAGCTAGTAGAGCAAGAACTCCTCAAGAGCGATAACCTAGCGCTAGACGCGATCAAGTTCCTCGGCCAGAACGGCTTCCTAGGATAAATATAGTTCATTCGCCAATAACATATGTACATCCCTCCTCCCCAACCCAGACCTCGTGCACTTTATTCGCATCCACGTCCCATCGCCCACCTGCACCAAGTGTTTCTTTCTTCGCGTCTGCGTCATTGGGGTATGTGTATGTTAGGGAACCGGTGAGGATGAGGTGTGTGGTTGGGCCATTGTGTTTGTGGGGTGGGTAGTGTGCGTTGCTGGTGGTGTGTTAGTGGATTGTTCTGGGCGTCTGTGAGTGTTAGGAGGGGAGGGTTTTACGGGCTGTCGGTCCAGGTGAAGACGTGGGTGAAGCCCCAGGAGCGGACTTTGGTTTCTGCTTCTTTGCGTGACTTCGCCATGGTAGTTGATTGCGTGGCGACTTCACTTTGTCTTTACAAAAGTACACTGTAGATCATCGATGCGGGTAGGAAGCTTTGACGGTTGGACCCTGTGACGTACGGTCGCGTGGGGTGGCACATGTCAACAGAGCCAGGCATCGACATCAAGTAGACAGCTTTTCGCAACGATTGAATGACGGAAGGAACGTTGGGCAGACCATCAAACCTGTATTTCGCGGTGAGCCTGCCACGTTACAATGGGTCGATCAAACGGCTAGAGCGGCCTGCCAAGGTAGGCTGAAGCAGCCCACTTCCCACGCTGCGGGCCGCACTTCACTTTCTAGCTTCACTTCCACACTTGAGTCTTGGGAATTATTGTAGATACCGAACTGCTCGGTTGGAGAATTGAGTAATCTTTTGCTGTAAGTCATTGCGGTTTATGGAGATTGCGCACACTGGGAAGGACCACTGACGAGCATAAGCAGAGCTGAGCTGTGAGCCTACGACTGCACATGGGTGACGAGGCAGTCTGACACTTCACACATCTTCCTACTGCACTTGACTCTGGGAAACTGCTCTAGCAGACACGCGCTTACTCCAACCACCCACCCCGCGCCCACCACTCGAATACACCACAGCAAACATGGCCAATCCCGCCAAAGACCCCAAGCTCGGTGCGCCGAAGCTCGATCAGCCGCAGCTACAGGCAGGCGGCGGTACAGCCTCCAACTACGACCGCGCCCGCATCGTCGAGACACTCTCTCCCCTGTTCACCAAGTACATCCAGATCGTACACGACGATCTTGCCAAGCAGTACAACCTCGACTCGCAAGAGGGACAGCACCGATGGCTATCAGAGGAGCAGCAAGTCACAGAGGAAGAGCTGACTCTTCTTCGAGGTGGCTCCGTCACCCACTTCCACGACTACTTCCTCTCGGGCTCAGCCAACGTTATGAAGCCAGCTGCGACTGTCGACGAGTCATACCCAATATCTAACTACTTCATCTCCTCGAGCCACAACACATATCTCACGGGCAACCAGCTGTCCAGCGAGTCGAGTACGGACGCTTACAAGAACGTTCTTCTTCGTGGCTGTCGCTGTGTTGAGATCGACGTGTGGGATGGGGATGAGCCTTCGGACTCTAGTTCAGACGAAGAGGAATTGAAGAAATACGACGCGCCCAAGGCGGAGAAGAAGGAGAAATCCAAGAAGGACAAGGTCAGCTTTCGCAAGAAGCTCGAGCTTCGGTTTGGCAGGAAAGGTGCCTCATCGTCAGAAGGCAAATCACTCGCATCGTCACCACCACAAGAAGGCGGAGAACGGATCGAGCCCTGGAGATCAAATTCGTATACATATCGTGCAGAGCCAAGGGTCTATCACGGATACACTTTGACCAAGGACTTGCCTTTCCGAGCTGTATGCGCCACAATACGGGATTACGCCTTCAAGACGTCCAAGTTACCACTCATCGTCAGTCTCGAAGTGCATACATGTTCCGAGCAGCAGGAGATTATGGTGGAGCTCATGGACGAGTACTGGAAGGGCATGATGGTGGAGTTGCCTAAAGATACGTCGCAAACATCCGAGCAGGTTAGCCTACCCACGCTCAAAGAGCTGGAAGGAAAGATCTTGGTAAAGGTGAAGCGTTCATCACACAAGCAACTCAGCGAGGTACAGCCGAAGACGATGCCAAACACACTTCAGGCTCCAGCGCCCCCATTGAAGCACACCACAAGTGCCGAGTCGGTGGCTTCCTCCGTCTCTACTGAGGAGGAAGAGGCTCCGGAGGGTGAGAAGAAGCCTCCAGCGCCCAAGCCAAAGGTCATTGAGAGCCTATCAAAGCTGGGCGTCTACTTCGGCGGCTATCACTTCAAGGGACTAGACGCGCCTGGTACGTCAATCATGTCCTCACACAAATCAATCACTGACATCAAGCAGAGGCCGCCATACCCACACACGTCTTCTCCCTCTCCGAGAAAGCCCTTATGGAAGTCCACGAGACCAATCCAGCCGGCCTCTTCAAGCACAACAAGAACTTCTTCATGCGCGCATATCCCAAGGGCTTCCGCATCAACAGCTCGAACCTCAATCCCTCCGTCTTCTGGCGCGCCGGCGTGCAGATAGTAGCGCTCAACTGGCAGCGCTGGGACGGCGGCATGATGCAGAACGAAGCCATGTTCGCGGGCACACCGGGCTGGGTGCTTAAGCCCGAAGGATACCGCAGCACGTCCAACGAGACAACTCAAAAGACTGCAACGGTACATCACAATCTCGACTTGAGTATAGAGTTCCTCGCGGGTCAGGACATTCCGCTCCCGCCTGAGGAGGACGATCCGAAAGACTTCAAGCCGTATATTAAGGTTGAACTGCATGTTGAGAAGCGTCAGGAAAGGGACAATGAGCGTATTCCGGGTGGAGGCACAAGCCAGAAGGGCGAGTACAAGAAGAAGACGCGTACGCAGAAGACAAACAATCCGGACTTCGGACGCGAAATCGTGAGGTTTGAGGGGGTGAGGGGGGTGACGGAGGAGTTGACATTTGTGAGGTGAGTTTTGCGCTGTTCCTTTCCTTGTCGTTTCTCCTTGCCCCTATTCGCATCCATGGTGCTGTGGTTTTCTCGTTTCGAACTTTGATTGTTGGTATGCGGCTCGCCATGCCCACGACAATGGACCAGGACCAGGGCCAGGGTCAGGCTCTACACTTCGGCAATCTATTCCACGAATACTTTTCTCTGGTCCCAGGACGATGCAAGCTCTCCGCGGCCCCATCTAGATCAAAACGATGCCATTCCGTATCAAGGTGCACCAACGTTTGTGGCTGCGTAACACGATGCGCATGCAGTAGCGCCGTTATACCCGCCTGGTCGCCTCGTCATTTTTTCAACCTCCAACGCGACGACGACGATCAAGCATCTCGTATATGCGCTGCATCCACCATCTGCCGGCAACCTTAGGCCTGGTACCACGCCGCGATTCAGCTCAGTTGATTTTCGACAAGAGCGGTCAATACTGCAGCTATCTGCCGGCAACCAGGGACTTGGTACCACGTCGCGAACGCACGACGGAAAGTTCTGCCAGCCAATCGTTAGTCGTCTTGGAAGGACCATGAGAGCGAGGATGCGTGCTCTCGGCTGGGCATTTTGTCCAATGATGACCATCGGACCACATTCCGTCTACACATCGTTCTACGACCATGTCTCCAGCAAGCCAGCCTCATTTCCAAACCAGCAAACCATGTCCAAGCCACTTCCTTCTACAGCTCCACCTCCCGATTCCCGCACCCCCTATCTCCATCCTTCTCTCTCCACTTCCGCCTGCTAACCCGCTCCACCCAGATTCAAAGTCATGGACGACGAGCGTCTCTCCGACGACCTCGCCGCCTGGGCATGTTTCCGCCTCGACCGCTTGCAACCCGGCTTGCGCATGCTGCATTTGTACGACGCGAATGGGGTGGTGACGAGGGGGGTGTTGCTGGTGAGGATCAGGAAGACGGTTAGTGGGGAGAGGGTGGGGACGTGGTGATGCGATGCAGAGGGAAATGAGGGTTTTTTGGTGTATGATGATGTGGCTGATGTGTGTCTTTGTGTAGTTGTTTCCTCTTGGGCGACGGTTTGCGAAGAGGGGAGGAATTGTGGAGAGGGTGGGGAAGGGGAAGGGATCGAGAAGGGGACAGGTATCGGGTGAGTTGGGCATGGATGGAGCATGGCCGTGTGAGACTGTCAAGGACTGTGCAATTGCGATCACAATGGCGGAAGTTGAGGTTGATGTGGCACCTAGGGAGGAAGGGGGCGCGGATGGCTTTCTATGATGGGGATATTAATGGAGGGAAGGGAAGGGAATGGCTTGATGCCATGGAATGCAGCTGAGGTGCTGTTTGGGAAGGACGGTTCATAGATATCTATGTAATATTTCTTCAATTGACATGATGGTCTTTGGCTGTACTTGAACGTTATCTGCACGCAATTGTGATGGTGATCATGACGAGGAATATAGTTATCGCAGCCTTTTTGTACCGATAAATGTCGTTTTCAAAATGCTACCGCGGGAACGTTTCGATAGGTTTTTGAGTACAAGACTTCGTTATTGGAGATTGGATACGGAGTGGCAACGCGTGCGTTCGTTGCGTACATTTCATGTAATGCGATGTGATGTTATGTTCTTGATCTGCTGGGTAGTGACCTTTTGTCAATAGTGTGCGGCGTGCGCATCCATTCGATTCGACTCGTGACGAGGGAAGAATTTAGGTTCGAATTCCAATCGCAAAAGAAATGACGATGGAGATGAAGATGAACGTGGTAAGAATTCACGTGTGCAGGGCAGACAAACACTTTTCTTCCGCAGTCGCGTCGTGTTCGTGGTGCGCTAGTTCAACACCTGCAAATTGGAGCTTGCATGGGAAAGGGAAGAGCATGTCAATCCAGCTACAATCCCCTTTCGACCATTTCTCAGTCACTAATAATCGAGAAGCCGAAATCGAGAGCATATGCAATGCGAAGTACCAAGACTTGAATCCATGCCTCGTATCACTGTCAGAGACCAGACGGTGCGGAGCGAATGAGCAGCGGAATCGTGTGATTGGGTGTTGGATCGGATCGGAGTGTGTTGAGAATATGATATTTAACGAGCAATAGCTACCATCTCGTTGAGTTTCTGTACAAGTCTCTGCAACGTCCATTGCGCCCGACGCAGCTACGTCCAAGCCGCAGTGAAATCCCGACACATTGCCATCGCCAGGCAGGCTTCAAAACTTCAACATACTTCGAGATCTTCGCGAGTCATTTTCCTCCTTTCCTCTCCGAAATGTGCCTCGTCCGTCCGTTCCATGTACCGTACTGCAAATCTGATGCGTCACGCCACAACTACACTACACTACAATACACTACACGGTGACGAATCCCCATTTCCGCACATCGGGTCCATCT
>Ga0265780_10008401_pt1 | contig 12553 bp, 11 predicted proteins | sample P1T30metagenome_FD_192432 | JGI IMG/M metagenome (GOLD analysis project Ga0265780, IMG submission 192432) | Plant litter microbial communities from East Loma Ridge, Irvine, California - P1 T30 | ecosystem: Environmental > Terrestrial > Plant litter > Unclassified | place: USA: California...
AAGATCTAATTATGCTGAAGAAGAGCATACTGTGTTTTTGTCAGGAAATGGACCTTTAGTAGATGTTCTGAGAGAAGCCCTTTCAAGAGATAAGCATGAATCGTCTAAGATGGAAGGTAAGCCGTTGACTAAAGAGTCGGCTAAAACGCAAGTAAAATCTTTTATTCAAAATATTCATCATTTTAGAGATGCTTCGCTTAGAGATAACAAAGCTCCTATAGAGAAAGTTACAATATTTGATGAAGCACAAAGAGCTTGGACTAGAGAGCAAGCTTCAAGTTTTATGAAAAGAAATAAAGGGATTGTGGATTTTAATAAATCCGAGCCCGAATTTCTTATTGAAGTAATGGATAGACATAAAGATTGGTGTACCATAATTTGTCTAATTGGCGGTGGCCAAGAAATAAATACTGGAGAAGCAGGATTGGAAGAATGGATAAGACCATTTACTGCAAAATTTAAAAGCTGGAATATATATTATTCCTCTAAAATTATTGAAGATGAAAATTATATTAAAGATACTTCTGTCCTTAAAATTTTAAATGATAATAAAGCTGTAAAAAAGGAAGAACTTCATTTGTCAGTTTCACTACGCTCATTTCGTAGTGCACAGTTATCAAACTTCATTCAAAAATTAATTAGTAATGATGTCGACTCTGCTAAAAAAATCTATTTAGAATTTATAATTCAGCAATATCCAATTAAGATAACGAGAGATTTAACTACTGCAAAAGATTGGTTAAGGTCTAAGGCCAGAGGTAGTGAAAGAACTGGAATAATTGCTTCGTCTGGAGCTATTAGATTAAGACCATTAGGGCTAAATGTAAAGGTTAAAGTTGACGCTCCAAAATGGTTTTTAAATGATAAGAATGATATTAGATCTTCATCCTTTTTAGAAGAGGTTGCCACAGAGTTTGATATTCAAGGGCTGGAGCTGGATTGGACATGTTTAGCTTGGGATGGAGACTTGTATTATGATAACGGAAAATGGAATTATCAGAAGTTTAAAGGGACTAAATGGCAGAATATTGGAAGTGCAGATATAATAAATTATTTGTTTAACTCATACCGAGTTTTATTAACTAGGGCTAGACAGGGAATGATCTTGTATATTCCTAAAGGCGATGATAATGATGTTACTAGAATACATACTATGTATGATGGAACATACCAGTTTTTTAAAAAAATGGGAATAAAAGAAATTTAATACAAAAAACCGGCCTCTCAGCCGGTTTCTCTATTAATGTCTTCCATGGTGACCGTGATGATGATCATGCCCTCTGTGTTTAGGACGGTGTCCGTGGTGTCTGTAGTTATGCCTTACAACAACCGGAGCAGGTCGGTAATGGGCTACTCTTGCGGGTCTGTAATAGGTGTAAGGAGTGGTTCCGTAATAGTTATTCACCACTACTTTTGGGCCACGGTATAAGTTATAGTTTCGGTGGGCTACGGGAAGGTAAGCACGTCGTGCCCATGTTCCGCGATCCATATAGATATAGTGCCTTGTGCTAACATCATAATACGTTTCAATTTCGGGTAGGTAGTAATACCTCACTTCGGTATGTGCCGGTGGAGGTGGAGCCCATGCAGGGGCTGAACCAATATTTACATTAAGGCCAACAGAAACCTGAGCCTGTGCGCTGGCAGCAATAAACGCTATCCCTATCAGCAGTGTGTGTAACGTTTTCATAATATGTCGATTTAGATTTATTAGTTATGGTGCCAAATCCAACATCTGTGCCAATACTTTTTTATTAAGAAAACTTTAGGATGCAAAACACATACTGGAGATTTTGCTATTGCATAAAAAAACCGGCCTAAGCCGGTAATTTCTTAATGTTTTCCTTTTCCATGGCCTTTTCCATTGCCGTGCCCCTTTTCTTTTGCACCTGGACCGGCTACCATTTTTTTAGCCTGTCCGGGAGGGACGCCTATATTTTTCTGGGGCTTACCTTTGTAGCCTTTTGGATATTTTACTTTATAGGTGTTGTAGTAGGTATAAGGAGCAGCACCTCTGTAATCTGTCATTACTACCTTGTAGCCATTATAAAAATTATAGCTGCGGTGGGGAGCAGGTACAGTTACGGTTCGTGCCCATTTTCCATTATTCAGGTAGATGTATTCGCGGGTAGAAACATCGTAGTATGTTTCAATATCAGGAATATAGTAATACCGTGCTTCGGTATATCCTTCCGGTCCCCAAGCCGGTGGGGTGCCAATATTTACATTAACAGATACTTGTGCCTGTATGCCTGCGGAAGCAATAAATACTATTGCTATAAGCAGCTTTTGTAATGTTTTCATACTAGTAAGATTTAGAGTTCCCTGTAAAGGTATATCTACACCTGTGCCAATACTTTTTCATTAAGAAAATTTTAGGATGATGCCAACCCAAAAATTATTGCTAAATTTACTGTATATACCAGAAAACAACACCTATGGAAACTAAAAAAGAACTTACTGAAAAGATACTTAAGATAACCATACACATACAGGAAAAATATCCTGAACTTTCTAAATATCTAAGCGAAGTAGAAGACACTCTTCCTGCTTTTGAACATCCTGAAGTAGATACTGAGGCGTTAGCTAAATATTACCAGACACTTGACGAAATGCTTAAAGACTACCTGTTAGAGCATCCTGAATTGTAATTTATAGTATATCCTGAGCAGAGGTTCAAAAGTTAAACTTCCCTGAAAGCCCCACCATAAATAAATAGTACCGTTGTAACTTTATAAGTATACAAAAACAACGGTATGAAACAATCCCTGCTTGCTTTCAACGACAAAGGTATCTATTGCGCTCAGGCCGATGTATACCTTGACCCCTGGCGTCCTGTAGACAATGCCATAATTACGCATGGGCATAGCGACCACTCCCGTTGGGGGCATAAGCAATACATTACCCATCATATGAATGTGCCAATTATTAAGCACAGACTCGGAGATATTAATGTAACGGGAAAAGACTGGGGGGAAACTTTTACCATAAACAGTGTGAAATTTTCATTTCATCCTGCCGGACACATTATAGGCAGTGCCCAGGTGCGCGTTGAATACAAAGGAGAAGTATGGGTATTTACCGGTGATTATAAAACCGAAGATGATGGAATATCCACTCCCTATGAAGTTGTAAAATGCCACACCTTTATTACTGAGAATACTTTTGGGCTTCCGGCTTTTAAATGGCTTCCGCAGGCTGAGGTTATGACCGATGTAAATAACTGGTGGGCGCAAAACAGGGCTGAAGGCAAAACCTCGGTGCTTTTTGGGTATACACTAGGCAAAGCGCAGCGACTGCTGAAATTTCTGGATACCGATATAGGGAAAATATACACACACGGAGCTGTTGAAAACATGACGCAGGTACTGCGCACAATGGTCGATTTTCCTCCCACTACACTCGTAACCCGCGACACAAAAAAAGAAGATTTATTAGGAAGTATTGTTCTTGCTCCCCCAAGTGCGCATGGCAGTACATGGATACGAAAAATGACACCATTTGTAACAGGTTCAGCCAGCGGGTGGATGGCTTTTCGCGGCGCAAGGCGCAGAAGGGCTATCGATAAAGGATTTGTGCTGAGCGATCATTGCGACTGGCAGGGACTGCTTGAAAGCATTAAAGCTACCGGGGCAGAAAAGATTATTTGTACTCATGGGTATAGTGATATATTCTCGACTTATCTACGCGAACAGGGTTATGATGCCCGTACTGAGCAAACACAATATGAAGGTGATGAAGGCGAAGGTGAAACGAAACCAACAGACGATGTTGCTGAAGAAGGAGGGGAGTTATGAAAAATTTTGCCGAACTTATAAAAGCACTGGATAGTTCCAACAAAACATCAGTAAAGGTAGATGCCCTTACCGAATACTTTCGTAATGCCGGCGATACAGATAGGGTATGGACGATTGCTATACTTTCGCACCGCCGTCCGCCACGCCCTGTAAACACTACTTTGCTGCGCATGTGGGCAACCGAACTGGCAAACATTCCGCTATGGTTGTTTGAAGAATCCTACCATATTGTGGGTGACCTTGCCGAGACTATTGCTTTGGTTATTCCCACAACCAAAGAACATTCGGATAAAAGCCTTACCGAATATGTGCAGGAAATGATTGCGCTTAAAAAGAAACCCGATGACGAAAAGCGCGAATACCTCCACACCAATTGGCTGGCGCTGAATTATTACGAGCGATTTGTTTTCACCAAATTGATTACAGGAAGCTTTCGAATCGGCGTAAGCCAGAAATTAATGACCCGTGCGCTTAGTAAAGCGACTGGTGTTGATGAAGATATATTAGCCTATAAACTTATGGGCGATTGGGACCCGAACACGATTTCGTTCCAAAATCTGGTATTGGATGAAAAAGCGCAGGATTACCTCTCGAAACCCTATCCGTTTTATCTGGCGTATGCCATAGAAGGCGAACCTGAATCGTTAGGGGATGTATCGCAATGGAGTGCCGAACATAAATGGGATGGTATCCGTTCGCAGACGATTATCCGTGAAGGTAAATTGTATGTATGGAGCCGGGGCGAAGAACTGGTAACCGATAAATATCCTGAATTCAGCAGGTTTATTGGCGTTATTCCTGATGGAACTGTTTTGGATGGCGAGATACTGCCCTGGATTGATGATAACATTGGCAGCTTTAACGATCTGCAGACCCGCATTGGGCGAAAGACAGTTTCGCCTGCATTACTAAAAAAGACTCCGGTTATTATAAAAGCGTATGACCTGTTAGAATTTAATGGCGAAGACATCCGTCAGAAACCGTATGAAGAGCGCAGGCAGTTATTGGAACAATTATACGAGCAGGTTAAAGATACAGCTATTCCGCTACAGCTTTCAGAACGTATAACATTTGATACATGGGAAGATGCACAACGTGAAAAACAGCAGGCACGTGAACTGCGAAGTGAAGGGCTGATGTTTAAACGTAAAGATTCACCGTATTTGGTTGGGCGAAAAAAAGGTGACTGGTGGAAATGGAAACTCGATCCATTTGCCATAGATGCGGTGCTTACATACGCTATGCGCGGAAGCGGAAGACGTTCTACTCTGTTTACCGATTATACTTTCGCTCTTTGGCAAACCAATGAAGATGGAACGCGTGAACTGGTGACTTTTGCGAAAGCCTATTCCGGATTGACAGATGCTGAATTCAGGCAGGTCGATGATTACATTAAAAAGAATACGCTAGATCGTTTTGGGCCGGTGCGCAGCGTAGTGCCAAAACTGGTTTTTGAAATTGGGTTTGAAGGCATATCGCTTTCGGGCAGGCATAAAAGCGGGGTAGCAACACGATTTCCGCGAATACTGCGCTGGCGACAGGATAAAACTATGGAAGAAGCGAACACAATAGACGATCTAAAAAATATGATACCGAGATAAGATAAGCCACTAATTATACTAATTTATCAATGATAGACTAATTAGTGAGATTCGTGGCTGTAAAATCAAACTCTTTCAAAATTAAACATGAACAGGGAACAACTATTTGATATAGCTAATGGCTGGTTTGAAGGCAGAGGATGGAAGCCATTTCCGTTTCAGACCCAGACATGGACCGCTTTTCTGCAAGGGAAACACGGCCTGCTGAACGCGCCTACCGGCAGCGGTAAAACATACGCCATGTGGTTTCCTGTAGTGATGGAATACATTAAAAAGAATCCCGACTATAAAACAAAGCATAAACCCGGGCTAAAAGCCATATGGATTACACCGTTGCGTGCTTTATCTATTGAAATAAAACAAGCCGCCGAACGCGTTGCCGATGATCTTGGAACGCAGCTAACGGTTGGTGTCCGCACCGGAGATACATCTTCAACAGAACGAAGCCGTCAAAAAAATAAAATGCCCGACCTGTTAATTACCACTCCGGAGAGCCTTCAGTTATTGCTGGCTTCAAAAGGATATGATGCCATTTTTAAAGGCTGCACTGCCATTATTATTGACGAGTGGCATGAACTTTTGGGTACTAAACGTGGTGTACAGGTAGAATTGGCCTTATCCCGTTTAAAAACCGTTGCACCTAAAATGCGCATTTGGGGAATATCGGCAACTATTGGTAACCTGCAACAGGCAATGGAAGTGCTGTTGGGACCTGATTCTGATGCATTACAAAATTCAACGCTTATAAGAGCGCACATCAATAAAAAGATAAATGTATTATCGGTAATCCCTGAAAAGATGGATGCGTACCCGTGGCGAGGGCACATGGGTCTACACCTTGTAGATGAGGTTGCTAAAATTATTAAGCAGAGCCGCACAACGCTGATATTTACCAATGTGCGTGCGCAGTGCGAAATATGGTATCAGAAATTATTAGAGAAATACCCTGAGTTTGCAGGAGACATGGCTATGCACCACGGCAGCATAAGCCGTGAAACACGGCAATGGGTAGAGCAGGCTATACGTGATGAGCAGTTGCGCGCCGTTGTGTGCACTTCGAGCCTTGATTTGGGTGTTGACTTTGCTCCGGTAGAAACCGTAGTACAGGTAGGCGGGCCAAAAGGTGTTGCACGATTTTTACAGCGTGCAGGACGAAGTGGCCACCGCCCCGGTCAGGAAAGTAATATTTATTTTCTGGCAACGCATGCCATAGAATTGGTAGAAGCATCTGCTCTTAAACGTGCGGTGCAGGAAACGGTTGTAGAAGACCGTATTCCGTATCTTAATAGTTGGGATGTACTGGTGCAATACCTTGTAACACTTGCGGTATCTGACGGTTTTTATCCTGACCGGATATTTAAGGAAGTGAAAAGTACATTTTGTTTTCAGGGAATTAATGAAGACGAATGGCAGTTTTGCCTTAATTTTATAACCAGAGGCAGCCAAAGCCTACAGGCGTATGACGAATATAAAAAAGTAGAGATTGAAGCCGATGGCAAATTTAAAGTGAATAGTAAAACCATAGCACTACGCCATAGAATGCAGATGGGAACTATTGTAGGCGATGCAGTAATGAACGTAAAATTTCTTGGCGGCGGTTTTCTTGGTACTATAGAGGAATGGTTTATTTCTAAGCTGAACCCCGGCGATATATTTATTTTTGCGGGGAGAAAACTCGAATTGTACCGAGTAAAAAATATGGAAGTACTGGTGCGCCGTGCAGATCCCGGTGCAAAGGCGCGGCACGCAAGCTGGATGGGAGGGCGTATGACACTATCGGCACAAATGAGCGAACTGCTTCGGGAAGAATTGTATGCTGCCAACGGCACTGATATGTCGCCCGAACTGAAGTCGCTGGCACCTATGTTTAAACGCCAGCGCAAAGAATCGATTGTACCAACATCAAATGAATTTTTGATTGAAACGTTTAAAACCCGTGAAGGTTTCCATGCTATATTTTATCCGTTTGAAGGGCGCTATGTGCACGAAGCACTGGCGAGTTTAATGGCATACCGTATCAGCCTGCTTACGCCAATTACATTCTCACTGGCATATAACGATTACGGATTCGAATTGCTATCTGACAAGGAAATAGATATGCAACAGGTACTGGATAACGAACTGTTTACACCCCTGCATCTGCATCACGATTTGCAGGCAAGCCTTAACGCTACCGAGATGGCAAGGCGAAAATTCCGTGATATAGCCGTGATAGCAGGGCTTGTGTTTACGGGTTATCCCGGTAAAGTAGTAAAAACAAAACACCTGCAAAGCGGTTCGCAGCTTATCTTTGAAGTGTTTCGTGATTATGAACCTGAAAATCTTTTGTTTCAGCAGGCGTACAGGGAAACCTTTGAGCACCAGTTGGAAGAAGGCCGGCTGCTGATGGCTCTGGAGCGCATACAGCACCAGGAAATAGTGTGGAAGCAATGTGATAAACCAACGCCTTTCAGCTTTCCGATAATAACTGACAGACTTCGCGAAAGGTTAACAAGCGAAACCCTTGCTGAAAGAATAAAAAAGATGACTGCAAGTTATATGAAGGGGAGTTAGATATGAATATTGAGATGATAGATTTTAGATATAAGAAATAGAACGCTCCCTGCTCCCCTCCTTTGGAGAGAAGGCAGGAGATGAGGCCAAAAAATGACATTAGAAACCACTATAAACCACAACACATTTGTTTTGCATTGTTCCGGTGCTATGTACTGGGTAGGAAAGCGCATGCTTTTAATAAGCGACGTGCATTTGGGTAAAATATCGCATTTTAGGAAATTTGGGTCGGCATTACCGGGAAATGCCATTTATAAAAACTTTGTAAAGCTTGATGGCGTAGTAGAATATTTTAACCCTGAAAGCATTTGTTTTTTGGGCGACCTTTTTCATAGCACACTAAACAATGAATGGGATTTGTTTGCAGAATGGGTAAACCAAACACAACTTCCTATTATATTAGTGGCGGGTAACCATGATATTATATCACCTTTAAAATATGAAGAACTCGGCGTGACAGTTGTAAGCGAATGGACGCTGGATGGCTTTCTGCTAACCCATAACCCCGAAATACGCGAAGACTATTATACGATATCAGGGCATATACACCCGGCAGTACTACTGGAAGGCGCAGGCAGACAGTTCTTAAAGCTACCATGCTTTTTTAGAACGCCAAACCAGATTATTCTGCCCGCCTTTGGCGAGTTTACAGGGACCTATGTTATGGAACCTGCCGAAGACGACAAAGTATATGTAATTACAAAAGAAGATGTTGTTGAGGTAGCGAGGAAAGCACCTTGATCTTTGAAAGAATATTTTTATCTTCGGATGAAATTTCAGGATAATAATGGAGCAGGTACTTTCGGCAAATGGTGAATTTTTATTGGGTATTAAAAAAACAGGCAATGATTTTTTAAGTAATCCGATACAATTTTCGGAATATACTGTTTTGTATGTGCCAAAAGGGAAAGGATATTATCATGCCGATTTTGGAGTCTTCCCATTTACAGGACCGGTTCTTCTTTTTTCTACCCCACTACAGGCATTGCGTCTGGAGATGGAAATATCTTTGGAGATTTCTGTATTGCAGTTTCACAGCGATTTTTATTGTATAGAATATCACAGGGAAGAGGTAGCCTGCAACGGACTGCTGTTTAACAATATTTATATTGATCCGGTTATTAACCTTACCGTCGATGAGGTAAAAGCAATTGAACAGATATTTTACAATATCTCTAACGAATGTGCACAACCGCAGGTTTCAGAAATTGTGCTGCGTGCTTATCTTCAATTATTTTTAGCAAAATCTACCAGTATCAAGCTAAAGGTAATGAGCGAAGAAGAAAAAACTGCTGCCAAAGATGAATTAATGGAACGCTTCAGGCATTTGCTGGATCAGCACTACCTTACACTTCACAAACCAAATGATTATGCCGAACTTCTGGCAGTATCGCCTAACACGCTTACAAAGCGATGTACTAAATATTTTAAAAAGCCACCTACACATCTTATTGCCGAAAGGCTTATACTTGATGCAAAAAAGCAACTTCATTTAACCCGTAAAAGTATAAAGGAGATTGCCTTTGCGCTTAATTTTCAGGATGAATTTTATTTTAGCCGCGTGTTTAAAAAATTCACTAATGTATCGCCACAGGCTTTTCGCGATAAAACGGGCATATCTATAGTGGCAGATATGTACAGGTAATATCCATTTTAGTCCATGTTGTGCCTTGTAGGCCTGATGTAAATTTGTATCAAACATTTATACATCATGAAAAATACATTTTTAAATCTGATAGCCGGTTTTGATTCTTTAGGAAAAAAAGCAGTACGTTTTGGTATTGTTGTAGTTTTTGTATGGATCGGTTTTTTAAAATTCTTTACATATGAGGCTGATGGCATTGTGCCTTTTGTGGCTAACAGCCCCTTCATGTCATTTTTTTACAACCATCCGGCGGACTATAAAGAACACGTAAACAAAGAAGGTGAGTTTATAGCTGAAAACCATGCTTGGCACGAAACTAACAATACATATGGTTTTTCGAATGGATTAGGTGTTTTTCTTATCATCGTTGGCAGTATGGTAGCATTGCATAAACCTGCACCGCTGTTAAGTATGATGGGTAGCATACTTGTGTTCTTAATGACTTTAGGCACACTTTCGTTTTTGATTACAACTCCCGAAAGCTGGGTATCTCATCTTACAGATACCGAGTGGGGCTTTCCATATCTTTCGGGCAGGGGCAGGCTTATTATAAAAGACCTGGTTATACTTGGAGGATCTGTAATAACAATGAGCGAATCGGCAAGGCTGTACTTAAGCCGGAATAATAAAAACACAAATAAAAAATCATATTTATGAAAACAATTGTTGTGCCTGCAAAAGAGCAGGTAAGTGCAGATGCACAGGTTATACTTGAACAGATTCAGAAAAAAATGGGTAAAGTGCCAAATCTGTTTGCTACTATTGGCTATTCAGCCGAAGCCTTAAAAGGGCTGTTGGGTTTTGAGGCTGCATTTAGCCACACTGCCTTTACCGATAAAGAAAAAGAAGCTATAAACCTTGTAGTATCTCAGGTTAATAGTTGCGATTACTGTTTAGCGGCCCACACTATGCTGGCTACAATGAAAGGTTTTTCTAAAGAAGATACTTTCCAGTTCAGAAAAGGCCATGCTAACGATGCAAAACTTGATAGTGTTGTACAACTGGCTAAAGCCATTGCAAAAAATAAAGGAAATGTATCTGACCAGGTTAAAGAAAACTTCTTTGATGCCGGTTACGATGAAAAAGCCCTAATAGATCTTATAGGCATAGTAACAGTAAGAACATTTACTAATTACGTTTATGCCGCAACTAAAATTCCTATAGATTTTCCTGCAGCCGAAACATTAAATTAAACGGCAGTATTGTTAGGAAGAAAGACCGTCCAAATTGGGCGGTTTTTTATTTAAGGGAGTATCTATACAGATTTTAACTTGGTGACTTAGTTTTTGTTTCCTTTAAAAACGTGGTTTACTTTGAATTTTATACTTTTGTATAAATTAATCAGCATGGATACAGATGTAGAATATGCATTGCAGCAGCAAAAGGTAAGGGTTTTCAGGATGGATTCTGAGGAATACAAAACAGTATCTTATAACCGCCGTGATTATTACAAGATATCATTTGTTACTTCCGGAACGGGCTTAATGCACTTTGGTGATATACCTGTTGTAGTAGATAAGCCGTTTTTACTGTTCTTCAATCCATTAATGACATATTCCTGGACACCAACGTCTGAAACACATTCGGGGTATACCTGCCTGTTCAGGAAAGACTTTTTAGATAATTTTTCGCAGCAGTCTGGGCTGTCACACTCGCCGCTTTTTAGTGTTGGCGGAGTTCCTGCTTTTGCTCCCGATGAAAAAGAAAAAGCCGAACTTTCGCTGTTGTTTGACAGGATGATTGGCGAATTTAAATCAGGTTACACCTTTAAGGAAGATGTACTTAAAAATTATATTCATCTGCTTTTGCATGAGTCGGTTAAACAGATATCTGTATATGATAGTCCACATTATAACAATGCTGCCGAACGTATATCGCGTCAGTTCATAGAGCTGCTCCTGCGCCAGTTTCCTATAGATTCCCCTTTAGATTCCTTGCAATACCGCTCTCCCATTCAGTATGCTGAAGCACTTAATGTACACGTTAACCATTTAAACCAATCGGTTAAAACGGCAACGGGCAAAACCACCATTGCGCACATTCAGCAAAAAATAGTAAGTGAAGCCAAAATGCTACTGCTAAATACTGACTGGACTGTATCGCAGATTGCCTATTGCCTGGGTTTTGAATATCCTACCTATTTTAATAGTTTTTTTAAAAAGCATACCGATAGCACGCCGCTTTCGTTTAGGAGGTAGTGCTTTGAAAATTATACTTTTTACTTTGAATACTGTTAAGTAGAGACCCTGCTTTCTGCTGAACTTTGCAACTGTAATCTTAAAACAAAAAAAGATGTGGACAGCAAAAGATATTGAAAGCCAAAAAGGTAAAACTATAATTGTTACAGGAAGTAATATTGGTTTGGGCTACGAAACAGCATTGGCATTACATAAAGCAGGTGCCCATGTTGTATTGGCTTGCCGTGATAAAGATAAAGCTGAAGAAGCTATAAGTAAAATAAAAGCCGAAGGCGGAAACGGTTCGCTTGAAGCAGCGGTTCTTGATCTTGCCAGCCTGGCACAGATTGAACAATTTGCAGCCGACTTTAAACAGAAACATACACAACTTGATGTGCTTATTAATAATGCAGGCGTAATGGTACCGCCAAAATCATTTACCAATGATGGTTATGAGTTGCAGTTTGGCGTAAACTTTCTGGGGCACTTTGCATTAACGGGCCATTTGTATGACTTGCTTAAAGCTACTCATAACTCGCGTGTTGTAACGGTAAGCAGTGGTGCTTTCAGGAGGGGAACAATTAACTTTGGTAACTTTAAAGCAGAGCAGTCGTATGATTCGTGGCGCGAATATGCCCAGAGCAAACTGGGAAACATGTTTTTTGCCTTCGAACTGCAAAACAGGATTAATATAGCTGGAGATGCTGTACTATCTATTGCAGTACAGCCGGGTGCCAATAAAACCGACTTACAGCGAAACATGAGCGAGGAGGAATTTAC
>Ga0265780_10008403_pt1 | contig 12552 bp, 8 predicted proteins | sample P1T30metagenome_FD_192432 | JGI IMG/M metagenome (GOLD analysis project Ga0265780, IMG submission 192432) | Plant litter microbial communities from East Loma Ridge, Irvine, California - P1 T30 | ecosystem: Environmental > Terrestrial > Plant litter > Unclassified | place: USA: California...
GCGCAGAACAGCAGCGTGCACGACAGCATGCTCATGTCCATGAACAGCGCTTCGGCGCGCGCGATGCTGGCCGGATCGGCCCACTCGGGCAATTCCAGGCACGCGGCCAGGTAGTCCTTCAGCGCGGCGGCCGCTCGTGGGTCGAGGTCAGGCCCCGGCTGCCACGAGGCCAGCGCGCCATTGGTCTGCCATTGCGCCAGCTCGCGGTTGACCGCGGCGATCCGCGCTGCCATCGCGGTTGTCCCCTCGGCGCCGGCCAGCATGCGGGTGACGGTGTCGTCGGCAGGCGGGTCGGCGCGCAGCGATGGGGAAAGCAGATCCGGTGCGGCGCGGTTCATGAATCTCCCCGAATGGTCAGAAACGCAGGTCCAGGCGCAGGTCGGCCGTGCGCGGCGCCGTTGGCGTGGTCATGCCGAAGCTGTCGATGATCGACGGACGCACCGAATTTTCCAGGTTGCGCACGCGCGCCAGCAGGCTCCACATGCCACCGGCCGGCGCGTAGCGCAGCGTCGCGTCGCTGGTGGTATGGGCCGGGATCCGGTATTCGAGCAGCTGGCTTGGAATCGTGATCGCGTAGTCGGCGCTGCGGCGCGAGAACACACCGGCATGCAACTGGCCGCCGAACACGCCGAAGCGGTGTTCGTAGCCGCGCGTGTAGACATGGCTCGGTGCGCGATCGAGCTTGCGCCCGGCCCACGACACGGCGGCGGTCGGGTTGTAGGTCACGTAGTGGGCGTCCAGCACGGTGGCGCCGTAGCTCAGGCGGCCGTTGCTGCCGACCCGCACTTCGCCGTCGAGTTCCAGGCCGCGCGAACGGGCCACGCCGGCATTGCCGGTCAGGATGCGCGGGGCGCCCGAGACAATGGCGGTGCCGCTCAGCTGCAGATTGGTGTAGTCATACAGGAAGGCGGCGGCGTTGACCGTGACGCGCCCGCCGAACAGGCGCGACTTGACGCCGGCTTCGTACGCACGCAGTTCTTCCGGCTGGTAGTACAGCGCACTGCTCGACACCGCCGCCGCGGCCGGGCAGCCGATGCCGAGCGCCGTCGTGCCGGCGATGCAGCCGTCATTGAAGCCGCCCGCCTTGTAACCGGTGGACAGGCTGCCATACAGCAGCGTGGCCGGCAGCAGGTCGTACTCGGCGCCCAGGCGCCAGGTCGTGCGCGCGGTGGACAGTTCGGCGGCATTGAGCAGGCGCCGGTCGGTGGCTGGGTTGAACACGGGGCCCTGCTGGAAGTCGGTGGAGCCGACGCGGTCCTTGTCGTCTTCGGTGCGGCGCGCGCCGACGGTCAGGCGCAGGTCGTCCTGCACGCGCCAGGTCAGCTGGCCGAACACGGCGCGGCTGCGCGCCTCGGTCTGCAACGGGAAGGCGTAATAAGGCGGCAGGCCAACCGGCTGCAGGCCCTGGAATGAATACGATGTGTCCGAGCTTTCGCTGAAATAGTACAGGCCGCCCTGCGCGCTGAGCGGACCGGCGCCGTTGGTGGCGATGCGCAGCTCGTGCGAATCCTGCTCGTTCTTGCCATCGTAGTTGTTGATCACGCCCAGGGCGACGGTCGGCGCCACACGGTAGTAATAATTCTGGCGGATCTCCTGGTCCAGCTTGCGGTGCGATACGAGGTAATACAGGGTGGCGGGGCCGAGCTTCCAGCTCAGGTCAGCCGACAGGCCCTGCGTCACGCGGTCTTGCCAGCCCTGCACCAGCGCGATATTGCGCGGAACGAAGCTGTTGGTCAGGCGCTCGTCGGTGGTGCTGTCGCGCCAGGCCGGGGCGCCGCCCGCCACGCCGGTATAGAAATTCGTGTCCGGCACGAAGCGGTCGTTATTGCCTTCGGCCTGGCCGTAGTCGTAGCGCAGCACCACGCTCGCATCCTGGCCCAGCTTGAGCTTTGCACTCAGGCGCGCGTCGCGGTCGTCCTGGTCCATTCCCGGGCGCAGTTGCGTGCCCTGGCCGTTCTTCAGGTATGGGTCATGGCGCACGGTGCTGACGGCGGCGCGCAGCGACAGCATGTCGTTGACCGGGACATTGACGACGCCATCGACCTTGCGGCGGTTGTAGGTGCCGGCTTCGAGGCCAAGGGCGCCTTCGAAACGGTCGGTTGGCAGATTCGAGATCACGTTGACCAGGCCGGCGGTCGTGTTGCGGCCGTACAGCGTGCCTTGCGGTCCGCGCAAGACTTCGATGCGGTCGATGTCGAGGAAATTGCCGCTCTGGCCCGCAGGGCGGGCAATGTACACGCCGTCGAGCATGAAGGCGGCCGACGGGTCGCCCTTGTCGGTGGTGTCGCTGTTGCTGATGCCGCGAATCGTCAGGCGCAGGCCCGAGAAGGCCTGGTCGATGTAGACATTGGGCAGGCGCGGCCCGATGGTGCCGGGACCGTCGGCGCCGAGGTCGCGCAGCTGTTCGCCGCTGAGCACGCTCATGGCGAGTGGCGTGCGCGACGCCAGCGATTCGGTGCGCTGGGCGGTGACGACGACTTCCGGCACGGCCGCGCCGTCGTCAGCCGATGGTGGAACTTGCGCCGCGGCGATGCCGCAGACGAAACCCGATACGGCCGCGACCAGCAGCTTTTGCGCCGGGCGGACTGGTGTTGCTTTCATGTACACGACTCCCTGATGAGACCGATGCATGCCCGTCCTGGGCACTGCACGCTTGATATTGTTCTTTGTTGGCAAATTTCGTTACTTACGGAAACGCCAATCCCGGGAGTCTATCAAGTTATAACTACCGGAAATAGTCCCTGATAAAGTTATTGAACAAATTGCTGCCTATATGCAACGGTGCCGGGCTTTCTATGGTTGGATCGTCAACAGGATGGGCGTTGGTCGCTGGTCAACTGATCCACCGCGTTGGATACGCCGCTGGCTTCGGCAGGCGCGGCATGCAGCCGCACCGACCAGGCCACACCGGCCACCAGCAGCACGACGGCCGCCATCTCGAGCGGCCGCGGCCCGGCGCCCCGGTACACAAAGCCGTACAGCAGCGCGAACAGCGTTTCGAACAGGATCAACTGGCCGGTCAGCGTGACCGGGACGCGGCGGCTGGCCACGTTCCATAGCTGGTTGCCGATGACCGACGCGCCCAGCGCCAGCAGCGCGTTGCAGATCCAGAACACCGTCCAGTCACGGGCGACGGCGTCAGGCGCCCCACTATCGGGGGACGCGCCGAAGAAAGCAAAAGGCGCGAGCGTCAGCGCCAGCACGCCCGTCGCCAGACCGTACAGGGCCGACCATTCGGCGCTGCCAAAATGCGGATTGCGTTTCAAATAGCGGGCGTTGTCGAGCGCATACCAGCTCCAGCACAGCAGGGCGCCAACGGCGCACAGCACGCCGCCGGCAATGGCGGCGCCCGACGCAGCGGCGGGCGCGTGGGCGAAGGCATCGAGATTGATGCAGGCGATGCCCACTGCCACCAGCAGCAGTGGCGCCAGCATGCGACGCAACGGCACGGCGCCGTGGTCATGCCGCCCGAGCAGCGTGACGACCAGCGGGACCATGCCGACGATCAGCGAGGTCGGGGCGACGCCGGCATATTGCACGCCGTAGGCGAGCAGCACGTAGTACACCAGGTTGCCGGCCAGCGCATGACGCGCCAGCGCCCACAGGTCGGCGCGGGTCAGGCGCGCCAGCAGGGAGCGCAGGCGCGGCGCCAGCAGCAAGAGCGCCATGGCGCCATAGGCCAGGTAGCGCCCGGCGGCCAGTTGCAGCGGCGTGAACGCCGCCAGCCAGGCCGGCGCGACGAACACCATGCCCCACAGGGCGCCGGCCAGCAGGCCGCACAGTACGCCGATGCCCATTGATTTACTCTTGTCGTTGTTTCGTCAGCCGGCGATTGTAGCAGCGCTTGTCAGCCTGGCCTCAGGCCGGCAGGGCGATGCGGCCGGCAGATTGCGTCCCACGCGGGACGATCGGGCGGGCTGGCGCGCCGTCCAGACGGAAGGTGGCGACCACCGCTTCGAGCCCCCCGGCCTGTTCGCGCATCGCATCGGCGGCCGCGGCCGCTTCCTCGACCAGCGCGGCATTCTGCTGCGTCACGCGGTCCATCTCGACAATCGCGGTATTGACCTGCTCGATGCCGGCGCTCTGCTCTTCGCTGGCGGCGGCAATCTCGCTCATGATCACCGTGACCTGGCCGATGCTGTGCACGATCTGTTGCATGGTCGTGCCGGCCAGGTCGACCTGGCGCGTGCCTTCGCGCACCTGGTTGACCGAATCGTCGATCAGCCCCTTGATTTCCTTGGCCGCTGCGGCCGAACGATGCGCCAGGGTGCGCACTTCACCGGCCACGACCGCAAACCCGCGGCCCTGTTCGCCAGCCCGGGCTGCCTCGACTGCCGCATTGAGCGCCAGGATATTGGTCTGGAAGGCAATCCCGTCGATCACGCCGATGATATCGACGATGCGCTGCGACGAGGCGTCGATGCGGCCCATCGTGCCGACCACGTCGGCCACCATGCGGCCGCCTTCGCCGGCCACGCCGGCGGCGTTCGCCGCCAGGCTGTTGGCGCGGCGCGCGTGTTCCGTATTCTGGCGCACGGTCGAGGTCAGTTCTTCCATCGAGGCGGCGGTTTCCTCGAGCGAGCTGGCTTGCTGCTCGGTGCGGGACGACAGGTCCTGGTTGCCGGTGGCGATTTCTCCGGATACCTGGGAGATGGTCGCCGTGCCGTCGCGCACCTGGCCGACGATGCTTGCCAGGCTGCTGTTCATGCGGCCCAGCGCATCCATCAACTGGCCCACTTCGTCGCGGCGGCCAGCGTCGAAGCGGCTGGTCAGGTCGCCGCCGGCCACGCGTTCTGCGACCTCGACCGCGGCGCGCAGCGGCACGGTAATTGACCGGGTAATGAACCAGGCGCAGGCCGCGCCCATGAGCAGCGCGAGCGCGCCCAGCGTCAGCAGAATGACTTTGGTGCTGGCATACGACGCCAGAATGGTGGTTGCCACGTTGCTGGTGGAGGCGATTTGCATATTCGCAAATTTCTCGACCGTGGCGAGGTACGAGGTGGTCTGCGGCACCATGCGGCTGCGGTATATCTCGTCGAGCAGCGCGTGATTGCCGGCGCGTTTCGCCTCGAACAGGGCGTCGCGCGCCGCGATATAGGCAGTGCGCTCCTGCTTGACGAGTTGCAGCTGCTCGCGGACGGGGACGCTGACCAGGGCGTCCTCGATCTCCTTTTGCAGCACATTCGAGCGTGCGGTGATTGCCGCGCGGCGCGCGCCGACGACCTCGAGGATCGACGCATCGGGACCGTAGTAGACGGTCTCGTTGATGGCGCTGTTGACTTCGATGTTGCGGCGCCATTCGGCGATGGCGCGCTGGTTTTTCATGCTGGTCTTGACCAGGCGCTCGGTCATGCTGCCGGCCTGTTCCATGCGGGTCAGCGAGGTGGCGCTGAGGGCGACCAGCAACACGAGCACGACGGCAAAACCGAGCCCGAGGCGGGCGCCTAATTTCAGATTTTTCATTGGATTGATCCTATGGGGCGGGAGTGCAGCGTCAGGCTGCGGGTGGCGAAGCGCCGGGTTGGCCCGATTGCTGGCCCGCCGACGCGGTGGCGCTGCGAGCGGCGCCTTTCGGGGCGAGTATAGCCGCGTCTTGCACCAAAAAGTTGCAATGCGGCAAAATCGCAACTCAGTAATGGTGCCGATTGTCATGCACGCCGGATGATGCATCCGGTGCGCTCCCAGTCCTACAGGCAGCGGGGCCAGACGCCTATGGCAGAATGGCGCCCGACGTCTAAGATGGTTGAGTACACACCTGATGAGGAGAACACGATGTCAACGCAAAATGACGACAAGGATGTCAAGGGCCGCAGCTGGGATCAGTTGACGGGCGGCACGACCAGTGCAGCAACGATGGGTGCTGGCGCGACAGGCGATGTTGGGGCCAAGGCCGAGGACAAAGACCCCGCGCGCAGCAGGCAAAGTGCGCAGCAGGGGCAGGGGAGCAGCATGGGGCAGGCCGGGCGCACCGACGATTTGCTGGCAGGTGGCTCCAGTGAAGAGCAGGGCGATCAGGGCTTCCAGGGGAAAACCGCTGGCAAGCCGGGGCAGGCAGCGCCAGAGGCGATCCGGCGCGACAACAAGTAGGCCTCGCATTGCGCCACCTGCAACGTACGCTTGTACGGTGCAGGTGCCTGGCGCAGATCAGGCGGGCAGGGCCACGCGGCCGACGTGAGCGCCTGGTTCGGCCCTGTGCGTGGCGACCGCCCGTGGTTGGCCCGCGTCGACGCGGAAGGTGCCGACCACGGCTGCCAGTTGACCGGCCTGCTCACGCATCGCATCGGCGGCGGCTGCGGCTTCCTCGACCAGCGCCGCATTTTGCTGCGTCACGCGGTCCATCTCGACAATGGCGGTATTGACTTGCTCGATCCCGGCGCTCTGTTCTTCACTGGCGGCGGCGATTTCGCCCATGATCGCCGTCACGTGGCCGATGCGTTCGACAATCTGCTGCATCGTCGCGCCAGCGCGATCGACCTGGCGCGTGCCTTCGCGGACCTGATTCACGGAGTCGTCGATCAGCCCCTTGATTTCCTTGGCCGCTGCGGCGGAACGATGCGCCAGGGTGCGCACTTCGCCCGCTACCACCGCAAAGCCGCGACCCTGCTCGCCGGCACGGGCTGCTTCCACCGCAGCGTTTAGCGCCAGGATATTCGTCTGGAACGCGATGCCGTCGATGACGGCGATGATATCCACGATGCGCTGCGACGAGGCATCGATGCGGCCCATGGTGTCGACCACGTCGGCGACCATGCGGCCGCCGTCGCCGGCCACGCCGGCCGCATCGCGTGCCAGCCCGTTGGCGCGGCGCGCGTGTTCCGTATTCTGGCGCACGGTCGAGGTCAGTTCTTCCATCGAGGCGGCGGTTTCCTCGAGCGAACTGGCTTGCTGCTCGGTACGGGCCGAGAGGTCCTGGTTGCCGCTGGCAATCTCGCCTGACGCCTGGGCAATCGTTGCGGTGCCGTCCCGGACCCGGCCGACGATATCCGCCAGGTTCGTGTTCATGCGCCGCAGCGCCGCCATCAACTGGCCGACTTCGTCATGGCGGTCGGTGGCAAACCGGCTGGTCAGGTCGCCGCCGGCAACGCGCTCGGCCACCGCGACGGCTTCGCGCAGCGGCGTCGTGATCGAGCGGGTGATGAACCAGGCACAGGCGGCGCCGAACGCCAGCGCGGCCGCGCTCAGTGCCAGCAGGATGACGCGGGTGCTGGCATATGAATCGAGGATCGTCGTGGCAATCGCGCTGGTTGCCGTGATCTGCATGCCGGCGAACTTTTCGACCGAGGCCACGTAGGCTGCGGTGTGCGGTGTCAGGTTGGTGCGGTACACAGTGTCGAGCTGCGCCTGATCGCCGCTGCGCTTGGCCGCGAACAGGGCTTCGCGGGCGGCGAGGTAGTCGGCCCGTTCCTGTTTGACGACCTTGAACTGTTCACGCACGCCGGGGTTTTTCAGGGCCGCGTCGATTTCGCCCTGCAACACATCGAGCCGCGCCTTGATGGCCGTGCGGCGCACATCGTTGGTCTCCAGGATCGACGCATCTGCGCCGTAGTACACCGCATCGTCGATCGCGGTATTGACTTCGATGTGGCGGCGCCATTCGGCGATATCGCGCTGGTTCTTCATGCTGGTGTTGACCAGGCGATAGGTCAGGTCGCCCGCAGCCTGCATGCGGGTCAGGGACGTTGCGGCCAGTGCCAGCAGCAGTGCGAGAACGATGGCGAAGCCGAGCCCGAGCCGGGCGCCTAATGTCAGATTTTTCATTCGGGTAGTCCTGTGAGTCGGACCTGCGGAGCGGTTGCCGCAGGCTGCATGCGTCGCAATTTCGCGCGCTGCCAAATAATGTGGGTATGCAGAAAAGTGCAAATGGGCGCGAATTATAGGTCAAAATGGAAATGCTTGTTGCGATGCAGCAATTTCATTAGATGAGCGATTATGCGTACTTGGACATGCCGCTTTTAGCCATGCCCTGCGCGTGGCCGTCAGTGGAAATCCCGGCTCGACTGTCACGGCCTTGACCCTGTCCCAATGAGTGACATTCCCAATTGTCATCATTGCCAGTGATAATGTGTCAGAATATTGCGATGACTCAAGAGCTAACAAACACCCGCTCGTACCGCGGACAAACGCCCGAGCAGCGCCGCGCTGACCGGCGCAGCCGGCTGATCGCCGGCGCCATTGCGGTCTATGGCGAGCGTGGCTACCACCAGGCCACCGTCAAGGCGGTGTGCGACGCTGCCGGTCTGACAGAGCGTTACTTCTATGAATCGTTCGTCAACAGCGAAGCGCTCCTGATCGATTGCTACAAGACGGTGCTCGATGCTGTGCTGAACAAGATCCTGACTGCCGGTGAAATGGCGCGCGGCGGCAAGGTGGCGCGCTCCCGAGCCATGCTCCACGCTTATTTCTCTGCGCTGGAACGCGATCCACGCTCGGCGCGTGTCTTCCTGCTGGAGATTCGGGGCGTGAGCGCTGCCGTGGACAAACTATTCGACACGTCGCTGCGCGAGTTCGGCATTGCAGTGGCGCAGTTGCTGGCGCCGGAGGCGCGGGATGATGAGTTGCTGCAGGCCGGCGTGATCGGCGGCGTGATCCACATTGCCATGCGCTGGATTGCGTGCGATTACCAGCCGCCGATCGACGAGGCCGTCGCCACCGCCTTGCGCCTGGGCACCGTGCTGGCCAACCGCCGCGTCGGGCCACGCAGCGTGGTCTGAGCGGCGGCGCGGCCAGCCGGCTGCCCGCTTTTTTCCTCAGATGTGCAGCGCGTGCCCCAGTGCGCGCAGCGCTGCCTCTTGCACCGCCTCGCCGAGGGTCGGATGGGCGTGGATCGTGCGCGCCACGTCTTCCAGTTGCGCGCCCAGCTCGATCGACTGCGTGAAACCCGCCGCCAGTTCGGCCACCCCGACGCCGACGGCCTGCCAGCCCAGGATCACATGATTGTCCTTACGCGCCACGACGCGCACGAACCCATCGGTGCTCTCGATCGTCATCGCGCGGCCATTGGCGCTGAACGGGAAGCTTGCGCTGATCGCATCGATACCGGCCGCGGCCGCCTCGCCGGGAGACATGCCGGCCACCACGATCTCTGGGTCGGTATAGCAGACCGCGGGAATCGCCGCCGGCTGGAAGAAGCGGCGCTGGCCGGCGATGATCTCGGCCACCATCTCGCCCTGCGCCATGGCGCGGTGGGCCAGCATCGGTTCGCCGGTCAGGTCGCCGATGGCCCAGACATTGCGCATCGACGTGCGGCATTGCTCGTCGATTTTTACGGCGCGGCCAGCCATGTCGAGCATTAGGTGTTCGAGGCCCCAGCCGGTGGTGGCCGGCTTGCGGCCGACGGCCACCAGCACGCGGTCGGCGTCCAGGTACGCTTCGACGCCGGAGGCATCGCGCACTTTCACCCGGCCACCTTCCATCCCCAGCACCGAGGTGGCCAGGCGCATCTCGACACCGAGGCGTTCGAGTGAGCTGGCGACCGGCTTGACGAGGTCCGCATCGTAGGCCGGCAAGATGCGCCCGGCCGCTTCGACCACGGTGACCTGGCTGCCCAGCTTGCGAAACGCCGTGCCCAGTTCGAGGCCGATGTAGCCGGCGCCGACGACCACCAGGCGTTCCGGCACCGAGGTCAGCGCGAGCGCCTCGGTCGACGAAATCACCGGCCCGCCGAATGGCATGAACGGCAGTTCGACCGCCTGCGAACCGCTCGCCAGCAGTAGGTGCTCGCAGCGGATGCGCACCGTTGGCGCGTCGCCGCCCTGCGGCGCAACGACTTCCACGGTCTTGCCGTCGAGGACCCGCGCCCAGCCGCGCACGACACGCACGCCTTGCTTCTTGAGCAGGGCGCCCACGCCCCCGGTCAGGCGCTTGACGATGCCGTCCTTCCAGGCCACCGTGCGTTCGAGGTCGATACGCGGCGCATCGACCGTGATCCCGAGTGGCGATGTCTGCGCCGCATAGCCGACGGTTTTCGCGTATTCGTCCGCTGCGTGGATCAGCGCCTTCGACGGAATGCAGCCGATGTTCAGGCAGGTGCCGCCGGGCTGCGCGCCTTCGACGACGATGGCGGGAATGCCAAGCTGGCCGGCGCGGATGCCGGCCACATAGCCGGCCGGACCGCCGCCAATGATGAGCAGCGTGGTGTTGATGGTTTCCATCGGCTACTCCACGAACAGGGTGGCAGGGAATTCGAGGTAGCCCCGAATCGATTGCACGAACTGGGCCGCGACCATGCCATCGATGACGCGGTGGTCGAACGACGACGACAGGTTCATCATCTTGCGCGCGACCATCGCGCCGTCGCGGATCACCGGGCGGTCGACGATGCGGTTGACACCGACAATGGCGACTTCCGGCCGGTTGATCACCGGCGTGGTGACGATGCCGCCCAGGGCGCCCAGGCTCGTGATCGTGATCGTCGACCCGGTCAGTTCGTCGCGCGTGGCCTTGCCGCTGCGCGCCGCTTCCGCCAGGCGCGCGATTTCGGCGGCGCTCGACCATGGATCGCGCGACTCGGCATGGCGCACGACCGGCACCATCAGGCCCGATTCGGTCTGCGCCGCGATGCCGATGTGGGCCGCATCGAACGTGGTGAGCAGGTTGGCCTCGTCGTCGTAGCGCGCGCTCATCATCGGATAGCTGCGCAGAGCCAGCACCACGGCGCGCATCAGCAGCGGCAGCAGCGTGAGCTTGCCGCTCTCGGCGCCATAGCGCGCATTGAGCTGGGTGCGTAGCGCCTCGAGTTCGGTCACGTCGACTTCTTCGACATAGGTAAAGTGCGGGATGTTGCGCTTGGCTTCCTGCATCTTTTCGGCGATCTTGCGGCGCAGGCCGATGATCTGCGTGGCGTGTTCGCCGTGCTGCTCGGCGTAGCGTTCGTCGGCGCCGCCATTGGCCGCGCCGCCGCGGCGCCCGGCCACATGGGCATCGAGGTCGGCGTGGGTGATGCGGCCGGCCGGCCCGCTGCCGGGCACGAATTGCAGCTCGACGCCCAGGTCCCAGGCGCGCTGGCGCACGGCCGGCGGCGCCAGCGGTTTTTCGCCGTCGGCGCGCAGAGGCGCAGCATTCGTTGACCGCGCGCTCGGCGCCGGTGCCGGCCGCGTTGGCGCCGGCTTCGCAGGCGCCTGGGGTTCTGCGCGCGCTGGCGCTTCCATGGCGGCCACGGCTTCCAGCTGTGGTTCCGCCACTTCCTCGGCCGGCGCGGTCGCCGCGCCCGATTGCACCGGCTCGCGCCGCGCTTTCTCGGCGCTGATATTGCCGCTGCCCGCCACTTCGAGGCGGATCAGTTCCGCGCCGACAGCCAGCGCCTGGCCGATGGCGCCGCCCAGGCTCGTGATCGTGCCAGCGACCGGCGATGGAATTTCCACTGTCGCCTTGTCGGTCATGACGTCGGCCAGCACCTGGTCCTCGCGCACCGTGTCGCCCGGCTGCACGTGCCAGGCCACGACTTCCACTTCGGCGATGCCTTCGCCCAGGTCAGGCATCTTGATGACGTGAATCCCCATGATCAACCCTCCATCGCACGTTTCAGGGCCGCGCCGACACGGTCTGGCCCCGGGAAGTAAGCCCATTCCTGCGCATGCGGATACGGGGTGTCCCAGCCGGCGACGCGCCCGATCGGCGCCTCGAGCTGGTAGAAACAGTGTTCTTGCACGAGCGCGGCCAGTTCGGCGCCGAAGCCGCTGGTCTGCGTGGCCTCGTGCACGATCACGCAGCGGCCGGTCTTCTGGACCGACTGCACGATGGTGTCGAGGTCGAGCGGCCAGATGCTGCGCAGGTCGATCACTTCGGCGTCGATGCCCGACTCGCGCGCGGCCGCTTCGGCGACCCAGACCATGGTGCCGTAGGCCAGCACCGTGACCGCCTGGCCGGGACGCACGATGGCCGCCTTGTCCAGCTCCACCGTGTAGTACCCGCTCGGCACATCGCCTTTCGGGTGGCCCGACCATGGCACGACCGGCCGGTCGTGGTGGCCGTCGAACGGGCCGTTGTACAAGCGCTTGGGTTCGAGGAAGATCACCGGATCGTCGTTCTCGATCGAGGCAATCAATAGGCCCTTGGCGTCGTACGGGTTCGACGGCATCACGGTGCGCAGGCCGCAGACGTGGGTAAAGAACGCTTCCGGGCTCTGGCTGTGGGTCTGGCCGCCATAGATGCCGCCGCCGCAAGGCATGCGGATCACCATCGAGGCCGTGAATTCGCCGGCCGAGCGGTAGCGCAGGCGCGCGGCCTCGGACACGATCTGGTCGGTCGCCGGATAAAAATAATCGGCAAACTGGATTTCGACCACTGGCCGCAGGCCATACGCGGCCATGCCGACGGCGGTGCCGACGATGCCGCCTTCGGAAATCGGCGCGTCGAACGCGCGCGATTTGCCGTATTTGGCCTGCAGGCCGTCGGTAACCCGGAACACGCCGCCGAAGTAGCCGACGTCCTGGCCGTAGACGACCACGTTGTCGTCGCGTTCCATCATCACATCCATGGCCGAGCGCAGCGCCTGGATCATGGTCATCGGCACGGTGGCCGCGTCCTTTGGTAAATCGTCGCGTGCCATCGTCA
>Ga0265780_10008404_pt1 | contig 12551 bp, 8 predicted proteins | sample P1T30metagenome_FD_192432 | JGI IMG/M metagenome (GOLD analysis project Ga0265780, IMG submission 192432) | Plant litter microbial communities from East Loma Ridge, Irvine, California - P1 T30 | ecosystem: Environmental > Terrestrial > Plant litter > Unclassified | place: USA: California...
TGGATCGACTGTTCGTACTGCGCCACCGCGATGTCGCGCTGCGCCCGGGCGCTGCCCAGGTTGGCGCTGTTGCGGCCGTAGTCGAAGATCGGCAGGATCGCCTGCGGCGCGAAGGTCCAGCCCCAGGTGCCGCTGTCGAACAGGCCCGACAGCTCGGTGCTGGCGCTACCGGCCGAGCCGGTGAGCGTGATGCGCGGGAAGAAGTTCGCGCGCGCCGCGCCGATATTGGCGTTGGCCGCGATCAGCTGCTGCTCGGCCGAACGGATGTCCGGACGGTTGGCCAGCAGGTCCGATGGCAGGCCGGCCGGGATGTCCGGCAGCTCGGTCTTGGCCAGGGTTGCGCCGGCGCTCACGTCGGCCGGCAGCGGGCCGCCGACCAGCAGCGTCAGCAGGTTGATGTCCTGGGCGCGCAGGCGCTGCTGCTGGGCCAGGGTGGCGCGCGCGGTCTCGACCAGCGAGCGCGATTGCTGCAGCTCGAGGCGCGAGGCGACACCGTTCTCGAAGCGCAGCTGGAACAGCTTGTCCGACTCCAGGCGCGTGTTGAGGGTGTCTTGCGTGATGCGCAGCAGCTCCTCGTCGGCCAGCAGTTGCAGCCAGGCGCTCGCCACCGACGAGATCAGGCTGATCTGCGTGGTCTTGCGCGCTTCTTCGGTCGCCAGGTACTGCGCCAGCGCGGCCTCGGACAGGTTGCGCACCCGGCCGAACAGGTCGAGCTCGAACGAAGAGACCTGCAGGCCGGCCTGGTAGGTGCTGTTGATCGGCTGGTCTTCGCCCACGGTCTGGCGGTTGCCGCTGACTCCCAGGCCCACCGATGGCAGGCGGTCGGCGCGGACGATGCGGTACTGTGCACGCGCCTGCTCGATATTGGCGATCGCCACACGCAGGTCGCGGTTGTTGACCAGCGCGGCGTCGATCAGCGAGCGCAGGCGCGCGTCGGCGAAGAACTGTTGCCATGCGACCGTGGCCGGCGCCGCGGTGAGCAGCGGGCTGGTCGACTCGGTCGCCGCCTTTGGCGTTTCCGGGTAGGCGCCGGCAACCGGCGCCACCGGACGTTCATAGTCCGGCGCCAGCGACATGCAGCCTGCCAGCGCCATCGACAGCGCCAGCGGGGTCACGATGAGTTTGATGGTCTTGATCATGGTTTGGTTCCTTGGTCTGTTGCTTCGCGCTCGTGCAACTGCTCTTGATGGTGCGCATAGATCTTGCGCTGGCGCTCGCTTCCCTTGAACATGGTGCGAACGACAACGAAGAACACTGGCACGAAAATCACGCCGAGCACGGTGGCCGTGATCATACCGCCCATCACGCCGGTACCGATGGCGCGCTGCGATGCCGAGCCGGCGCCGCTGGCGATCACCAGCGGCAGCACGCCGAGGATGAAGGCCAGCGAGGTCATGATGATCGGACGGAACCGCAGGTGCGCCGCTTCCAGCGCCGCCTCGAACGGGGTCTTTCCTTCGGCCTGCAGGTCCTTGGCGAATTCGACGATCAGAATCGCGTTCTTCGCCGCCAGGCCGATGATCGTGATCAGGCCGACCTTGAAGTAGACGTCGTTCGTCAGCCCGCGCATGTTCGCCGCCAGCAGCGAGCCCAGGATACCCAGCGGCACCACCAGCATGACCGCCACCGGGATGGTCCAGCTTTCATACAGTGCGGCCAGGGCCAGGAACACCGCCAGCAGCGCGAAGCCGATCAGGATGAACACGGTCGAACCGGACAGCAGTTCTTCGCGCGACTGTCCGGTCCACTCGTACGAGAAACCGGGCGGCAGCTGGGCTGCCAGGCGCTGCATCTCGTCCAGCGCTTCGCCGCTCGAGTAGCCTGGGGCTGGTTCGCCGGTCAGTTTCATTGCCGGATAGCCGTTGTAGCGGTTGGTCTGCATCGGCCCGGTGGTCCATTCGGTGGTCGCGAACGACGACAGCGGCACCGGCTGGCCCTGGCTATTCAGGGCGTTGATCCGCAGCAGGTCGTCCGGCTGCATGCGCTGTGGCGCATCGGCCTGCACGATCACGCGCTGCAGGCGGCCGGCGTTCGGGAAGTCATTCACATACGACGAACCCATCGAGGTCGACAAGGCGGTATTGATCGCGGCGAACGTCACGCCCAGGGCCTGCGCCTTGTCGCGGTCGATGTTCAGCTTTAGTTGTGGCGCATCTTCCAGTCCTTCGGGACGCATGCCTGTCAGGATCTTGCTCTGCGAAGCCATGCCCAGCATCTGGTTACGCGCGGCCAGCAGGGCGGCGTGACCGTTGCCGGCGCGGTCCTGCAGGCGGAACGAGAAGCCGGTGCCGGTGCCGAGTTCAGGGATCGGCGGCGGGCTCACCACGAAGATGAACGAGTCGCGCAGCGCGCCCATGTGGCCCGTGATGCGGCCGGCGAACGATTGCGCATCCTGCCCTTTCTCCTTGCGCTCGTCCCATGCCTTCATCGGGATGAACGCCAGGCCCATGTTCTGGCCCTGGCCGGAGAACGAGAAACCGGTGATGGCCACGATATTCGAGGTTTCGGGCTGTTTCATCACGAAATCTTCCAGCGCGCGCATTACGGTATTGGTGCGCTCGGCGGTGGCGCCCGGCGGCAGCTGGACGTTGGCGATCACGTAGCCCTGGTCTTCGTTCGGCAGGAACGAGTTCGGCAGGCGGGTGAACAGCAGGCCGACCACCGCGACCAGCAGGGCGAACACGACCATCCAGCGGCCAGCACGCTTGAGCAGCGCACCGACGAAACCTTCATAGCGCTTGGCGCCACTGGTGAACTTGCGGTTGAACCAGCCAAAGAAACCCTTCTTCTCATGATGATGACCGGCCTCGACAGGTTTGAGCAGGTGTGCGCACAGCGCCGGGGTCAGCGACAGCGCCAGGAAGGCCGAGAAGCCGATCGAGGTCACCATCACCACCGAGAACTGGCGGTAGATGTTGCCGACCGCGCCGGCAAAGAAGGCCAGTGGCACGAACACCGCGATCAGGACCACGGTCACGCCGATGATGGCGCCCGAGATCTGGCCCATCGCCTTGCGCGTCGCTTCCAGCGGCGGCAAACCTTCCTCGCTCATGATGCGCTCGACGTTTTCCACCACCACGATCGCATCGTCGACCACGATACCGATCACCAGCACCATGCCGAACATGGTCAGCACGTTGATCGAGAAGCCCATCGCCAGCAAGCAGGCGAACGAACCCAGCAGCGCGATCGGCACCACGATGGTGGGGATCAGGGTATAGCGGAAGTTCTGCAGGAATAGATACATCACCAGGAACACCAGCACGATCGCTTCGACCAGGGTATGCACCACTTGCTCGATCGAGATGCTGATGAAGGTGGTCGAATCGTAAGGAATCGAGTACTTCACGCCTTTCGGGAACAGTTTCTGCAGTTCCGCCATGCGGGCCTTGATCAGGTCCGCGGTCTCGAGGGCGTTACCGGATGGCGCCAGCTGCACGCCGATACCGGCCGACGGCCTGCCGTTCAGACGCGCCGCAGTAGCATAGGCCTGGCCGCCCACTTCGATGCGCGCCACATCCTTCAGGCGCACGGTCGAGCCGTCCTGGTTCGCGCGCAGCACGATGTTGCCGAACTGCTCAACGTTCGACAACTGGCCGGTCACGATCACGGTGGCGCTGATCGTCTGGCCCTTGGCCAGCGGCAGATCGCCGATGGTGCCGGAGGCAACCTGGGCATTTTGCTGCGAGATCGCGCTGGTGACGTCGGCCGGCGACAGGTTGAAGCCGACCAGCTTGGTCGGGTCGATCCAGACGCGCATCGCCTTTTCGGTACCGAACAGCTGGGCCTGGCCGACGCCGGTGATCCGTTGGATCTCGGGCAGCACGTTACGCGACGCGTAGTCGCCCAGTGCGATCTGGTCCATGTTTGGATCATCCGACGACAGGATGGTGAACAGCAGGAAGTTCGAGCGCGACTTGTCGACGCGCACGCCTTGCTGCGTCACCGCCGGCGGCAGGCGCGGGGTGGCGCGCGACAGGCGGTTCTGGACGTCGACCTGGGCCAGTTCGGGATCAGTGCCAGTCTCGAATGAAATGGTGATCGAACCAGTGCCGTTGGCCTGGCTGGTCGATTCCATATAGATCATGCCCTGGGCGCCGTTCATCTCGCGTTCGATGATCGAGATAACGGAATCCTCCAGCGTCTGCGCCGATGCACCCGGGTAGGTGACGTTGACGACGATCGCAGGCGGGGCCACGGACGGATATTGCGCGATCGGCAGCTGCTTGATAGCAACGATGCCTAGCACGACGATGAACAGCGAGATCACCCACGCGAAAATGGGGCGGTCAATAAAAAAACGTGCCATTGGAAGTCCTGTCTATCTTGTTCTTAGCGGCTGCTGTCGGCCGGCGTGGTCGCACCCGCGGCCGGCGAACCGGCGTTCGGGGTGCGCGCGCCGGAAGCATTGGCGCCGGCAGCGGCCTGGGCGCCGGCGGCGTTCGGCTGGGCAGCCGGTGCACCGGCCTGTGCCGGGGCCTGGGCAGCGGCGACCGGGGTCCATGGCACTGGCTTGACCGGCGTGCCTGGCGGCATCATCTGCAGCTTCTGGAAACCGTCGACCATGACTTTCTCGCCTTCCTTCAGGCCGTCGGTGACGATCCAGTTCGCGTCCTGCTGCGAACCGATCTTGACTGGACGGGGCACCGGCTTGTTGTCGGCGCCGACCACCATCACGGTGTCGCCGTTCTGGCCGCCACGGGTGACCGCCTGCTGCGGCACCAGGATGCCGCGCGCCTGGGACTGCGACAGGCGCACGCGTGCGTACTGGCCTGGCAGCAGGGCATTGTCCGGATTGGCGATGGCGGCGCGCAGGGTAACCTGGCCGCTGGTCTCGTCGACGGTGATGTCCGAGAACAGCAGTTTGCCCTGGCGGCCCAGCACGGTGCCGTCGTCGAGGACGACCGTGACCGGCAGCGCCGCATCGACCTTGCCGCCGGCTTGCTTGCGCAGGCGCTGCAGGTCATTGGCCGACTGGGTGATGTTCAGGTACATATTGTCGGTTTGCTGGATCAGGGCCAGCTCGGTCGACTGGGTCGCCGAGACCAGCGCGCCCTCGGTCACCAGCGAACGGCCGATGCGGCCGGAAATCGGCGCATTGACGTTGGTGTAGCCCAGGTTGATCTGGGCAACGCGCACTTGCGCCCTGGAGGCGGCGACGTCGGCCTCACCCTGCTTCTGGGCGGCGACAGCGTTGTCGTATTCTTGTTTACTGACGGCATTGGCTTCGACCAGCGGCTTGTAGCGCTCGGCGATGGCTCTCGACGCTACCAGGTTTGCTTCGGCGCGCGCCTGGTCGGCGCGCGCTGCCGCCAGTTGGGCCTGGTATGGCGCCGGATCGATCTGGTACAGTGCCTGGCCCTGCTTGACCGTGCTGCCTTCGGTGAACAGGCGCTTGAGGACGACGCCGTCGACCCGGGCGCGCACCTGGGCGGTGCGGATGGCTTCGACGCGGGCCGGCAGCTCGGTCTGCAGCGCCACGGTTTCGAACTTGGTGGTGACGACGCCCACCTGGACGGCAGGAGCCTGCTGGCCGCCAGGCGCTGCGCCGGCTGGCGCGTCTTCTTTCTTGCCGCAGGCTGACAGCATGACCAGGGCCGCCATGGTGGCGACGGCAACCCGGGTGAGGGACGGGGACGAGGATTGGGCAGGGCGCATTACGTGTGCTTCCTTCTAGTTAGTAATTCGCGTGGACGTCAAATCCAGTCAGGAACCTATGTACCGGATATGATTTGAACGCTAGCTTTTACAAATAATTTTATATACTATCACGACTGTATGTAAAATGTTTTCACCCCATACTAATTCTAGGGTTACACAGAAGAAATGGTGCGCAGGACGAAGGAAGAAGCAGCGGCGACCCGCGACAGCATACTGGATGCAGCAGAAATCTTGTTCGCAAAGCAGGGTGTTTCGCGAACGACATTACAGCATATTGCGACCGCAGCGGGTGTAACGCGCGGTGCGATTTATTGGCATTTTGTCGACAAGGGCGCCGTGTTCAGCGCGATGATGGAACGCGCCACGATGCCAATGGACGAGGCAGTCAAGCTCGCGGGCGAGCGTGCGGTCACCGATCCGCTGCAGTGCCTGCGCGACGAGATGATGGCGGTGCTGATCATCGTGGCGGGCGACGAAAAGGCGCGCCGCGTGTTCGAGATCGCCACGCTCAAGACCGAATTTACCGACGAAGTCGATTCCGCCCGCGCCCACAAGCGCGAAGCGGTGGCGCGCTGGCGCGGCCGCATGGAAGTTCAATTCAACCAGGCCAAGGCCGAAGGCAAGCTGCCGGCCAGCGTCGATGCGCGCAATGCGTCGATGTGCGTCTGGACCATGCTCGATGGCTTGATCCGCAACTGGATCTTCGAGCCGGGGATGTTCGAGCTGGTGGCGCTGGGTGGGGAGTTGATCGACACCTACCTGGCGGGGTTGAAGGCGCGCTGACGCCGCCGGGCGCCGGCGGCGGCGCCGACCCTGCCAATGCAAGAAGCCCGCACGCGGCGGGCTTCCTTCACATACCGCGCGTGCGGTTTGCTGGCGCGCTTAACGCATCCCTTCGATCATCTGCTTGAGCTTGAGCGAATCGGCGACGAACGCGCGGATGCCTTCTGCCAGCTTCTCGGTGCCCATCGCGTCTTCGTTGAGCATGAAGCGGAAGGTCTTCTCGTCGATCGCGATCTTCTCCATCTCCACGCTATCGTCCTTGACCAGCTTGCGCTCGAGCGGCGCGTCGCTGTCGGCCAGCTTCTGCAGCAGGTCCGGCGAGATGGTCAACAGGTCGCAACCGGCCAATTCGAGGATCTGCGAGGTATTGCGGAAGCTCGCGCCCATCACTTCGGTTTCGTAGCCAAACTTGCGGTAGTACTGATAGATGCGCTTGACCGACTGCACGCCCGGATCCTCAGCGCCCTGGTAATCGGTGCCGCTCGACTTCTTGTACCAGTCATAGATGCGGCCGACAAACGGCGAGATCAGCTTGACGCCCGCTTCGGCGCAGGCGACGGCCTGGCACAGCGAGAACAGCAGGGTCAGGTTGCAGTGGATGCCGTCGCGTTCCAGGATCTCGGCGGCGCGGATACCTTCCCAGGTCGAGGCGATCTTGATCAGCACGCGCTCGCGCGAGACGCCGTTCTTTTCGTACAAAGCGATCAGTTCGCGGCCCTTGGCGACGGTCGCTTCGGTGTCGAACGACAGCGCGGCGTCGATCTCGGTCGAAACGCGGCCCGGCACATACTTGAGGATCTCGACGCCGAAGGCGATCAGGAGGCTGTCGATGATGGCGTCGATCGACGCGTCCGGCGCGTCGGCGATCGCTTTTTCGAGCAGCGGGCGGTATTCCGGCTTTTGCACGGCCTTCAGGATCAGCGACGGGTTGGTGGTCGCATCCTGCGGCGTGTAGGCCTTGATCGACTGGAAGTCGCCGGTGTCGGCGACCACGGTGGTGAATTGCTTGAGCTGTTCGAGTTGGTTCATGGCGCGGATATCAATCGTGGAATGGTAAGAAGTAGAGGGGCCGTGGCGTGGACGGCTCTGCCGTCCACGCATCCAACCGGCTCACGCGAAATCGGTAGCGCTGATAAAAGCCGCCAGCATGGCTTCCAGCCCGACGCGGTCCTCGTCCGAGAAGCGGTCGTGCTTGGGGCTGTCGATATCGAACACGCCCATCAGCTGGTCATCCTTGATGACCGGCATGACGATCTCCGACGCGGACGCCGAATCGCAAGCGATATGCCCCGGGAATGCGTGCACGTCCGGCACCACGATGGTCTTCTTTTCGACGGCGGTCGTGCCGCACACGCCGCGCCCGAACGGGATGCGCGCGCAGGCCGGCTTGCCCTGGAACGGGCCGACCAGCAGATCCTGGCCTTCGCCCTTTTTCGAGGGAACCGTGAAATAGAAGCCGGCCCAGTTCAGGTCGGACAGCGTGTCGTAGACCAGCGCCGAGAATTGCGCGGCATTCGCGGTCAGGTCGCGCTCGCCCTCGAGGACGCTGGCCACCTGGCGCACCAGCAGGTCATAGTCGGGACGGTCGCTGCGTTCAGGATTGATATGCATGATAGTGACGTGGGAACGGTCAGAAACCCTGCATTCTAGCCCAAATGCGACCGTGCGACGCCGGATGGCGTCGCCCCCTAGCGTGAACCCTTAAGCCGGGCCAGTGCGCGCTCGAGCACCGGATCCGCACCCTTGCGGATCGACCGTACGCTCGGCGCGACCGCGATGTCCGGCCTCAGCCCCACGCCCACCAGCTTGCCGCCATCGGGTAGCAGGTCGCGCTTGATGCAGATGCGTCCCGCGCCGCCGCCCGGCAGGCGGATGCTCATCGGCTGGCCGGTGCTGCCGCCGGTGGTGGCGCCCACCGTGAAGCCGCGCTTGAGGGCATTGAAGGCGAGGACGAAATCCTCGGCCGCGGAGAAGGTGCGGGCGCCGGTCAGCACCGCCACCGGTCCTTCAAAGACATCGCCGTCGCGCTGCTGCGCCGCCACGGAATGCGCCACCGGCTCCCAGGTCACCAGGCGCGATTCGGCGCGCGCCATGATGCTGGTGCCGCGCATGAAGCTCATGGCGCGCGGAATCGGCTGCCGGGTCAGGTGTTCGAGGATGCGTTCACCATGCAGGCTCGAGCCGCCGCCGTTGTGGCGCACGTCGATGATAAGGCCCTTGGCGCGCATGATGCGCGGCAGTGCGTCGGTGAACGCCTTGACGCCCGCGTCGCTCTCGAAATGGTCGAGCGAGATATACGCGATGTCGCCGGCGAGCAGTTGAAAGCCGAATTGCTCACGCGTGCTCGGGCCTTGCTCGCCGCGCATGATGCTCTCTTCGCGCTGGCGTCCGGCGCTGTCGCGCAGTGTCAGGCGCACCGGCTGGGCTGCGTCGCCCGCCAGCAGCTGGTAGGAATAGGTGCGCAGCGCATGGTCCTGTGGCGTCGAACTGCTGACGAACGGCGCCACCTTGTCCTCGGCATGGCGCTTGACCGGCACGCCGTCGACGGCGACCACCTCGTCGCCGACCCGCAGCCGTTTGGCCAGCGCAGGACTGTGCACGGCCACCACCAGCACGGTATCGTCCACCAGTTCCGTCACGATCGGCGGGCGCGCGTAGAAGCGTGCGTTCAGTTCCTGCGGCGCATAGATATTGGTGTGGCCGTCGCGCAGCAGCGGCGCCAGTTGCATCAGCACCCGGTAGTAATCGAGCGTGGTTTCCGCCGCCATTACCTTGGGCAGGAACTCGAGATAGGTCTTGTTCCAGTCCAGCTCGGGCGCATTGTCGAAATGGACGAAGTACTGCCTGGCGTCGGACCAGAATTGCGTCAGGCCGGCGATCCGTTCTTCGACCGGCAGGCGTTCGCGGTAGGGGGAGGCGGCGCCGAGATCCTTGAGCATGCGCTGCGGGATGGACGAGATGCGCAGGATGGCCTGGAAGCGCGGCTCGTTGCGGATCGGCGTGAACGCTTCGTCGGCCAGCACCATCGTCATCGCTTCGCCCAGCCAGCCGTAATGCAGCATGGTCTCGAGCGCATCGAGCGCCTTGCCGGTGTTGCCGAGCCGCAGATGGATGATGGCCAGCTCGCGTTGCACATCGAGACCACGGAAGTACAAAAAGCGCGATCCGGTGCCCAGGTCGCGCGTCAGGGGTGTGTCGAGCCAGGCCTGCAGCTGCTCGAGGCGGGTCGCCGCCCGTTCCAGGCTGGCGCGGTCCGATTTGCCTTCGAGGCTGGCGCTGACCTCGTTGCGCACCGTCTGCGCGTAGTCGTAACTGGCCTGGGCCGGTGAATAACCTGGGCGCTCGCCGGCCGCGGCAGGCAGGGCCAGGATGGCGCACAGGGCAAGGGCAAGAGAGGAGCGCGGCATCGAGGTACTCGGCAGTGGTCGGGCCGAAAAGTGTACAAGACTGCAAGCCGTGGAAGAATCACGCATTCCCACTGGCGAAGGCCGGGATGGTCCGCTATTGTTCGGCCGCCGCCGTCGCGGACGATTCGGTCTCCGGCAGCGCGGCAGGTTCGGGCGCAGGTTCCGGCGGCGTCATCGAGATCACCAGCCGCAGGCGCTGGCGCGCGCGCGGCTTGCCGTCGGGGTGTTTGCCGGGATGGACGTGCAGGTCGACCTGCAGGCGCTCGCCGTTGACCCGCAAGCGCTGCACCGTCACGTTGGCGCGTTCGTCGAACGGCAGCGCCACCGCGCTCTGGAACAGGTGCGCGCCGTCCGCATCGAGCAAATCGAGCAGCAGGCGCGCGCCGTCGCCCGATTCGATCACGATGAAGTTGTCGGTGCAGGCGAAGCTGTCGACATTCCTCCGCGGCCGGAAGGCCCATGCGCCCGCATCGAATTGGTGGGGCGTGTCGGCCTTGAAGATACGGTAAGCGGGAGGACAGCCATCGCCGCCTTGCAAGGGCGGATCGCCGTTGCCCGCCCGCAGCGGCGTTTGCGTTACCGGCGCCGTGGCATAGGGCTGGATCCCGGCCGGGGCTTGCGTGAGCAGCACCTTGCGCACGAACGCCATCGCATGCTGGCCGACCGCGCCGCTTTCTTCCTCGACCTGGCCGCTCTCCAGGTACCGGATGCCGAGCAGTCCGCGCTGGTCGCGCTCGCGGATGGACAGGCTGGACATACCTTTGGACTTCTCGTCCGGCCGATCCGCGATTTCCTCGACCAGGTAGGGCGTGGCGTTGTTCGCGCGTGGACGCACCACGACGCTGCCGGGGCCGGCGTGGCGGTAGATCCTGTCGCGGTAGATCACGAACGAATAGTTGGCCAACAATGCATCGTCAAGGCTGAAATGCGGCTGGAACGCGCCCGTCACACTGGCCCCAAACCCGGTGTGGCGCAGTTCGAAGCCGTCGACGTCGGGTACGCTGCGCACGACGATCGGGTCGGGCAGCTGCAGCCCGGGTTTGATTGAGCACATCGCCAGCAGGCCGGCAGCGATAACGAGCGTCAGGAGTATCTTGAAAGACTTTACCATTCAGGTGATTTTAGCCGATCCGGCGATCCGGCGATCCGGTTCCGGCGTCCCGGCGAACCCGCGCTCCGAACCAGGTCGGCCAGCCCGCTAGTGTCCTGAATCAGAGATTCGTTGAATAAATGCGGCGAGCGTCGCCCTGATACTGCGTCGCAAATGCGCGCAAGGCCCCGGCCTTGCTGTGCTTTGCTCCTTGTTTCAGGCCGACTTCGCCACATTTATTAATCAACGAACTTCCAATTCAGGACACTAGCCGATGAAGGAGTCGAACTGCATATCGTATTCCTGCAGCGCCTTCTGGGCGTTCTGCATCTTCTTGCGGAACTCCGGCCCACGGCGCAGCGCCAGGCCCACCGCCAGCACATCGATCACGACCAGGTAAGCCAGGCGCGCCGAGATCGGGGTGTAGGGATCGGTGGCGAACACCAGGTCGATCGGGATCAGGAGGGTGGCCATCTCGGCCAGCGGCGTGCCGGACGGCGCCAGCACGATCACGGCGGCGCCGCCGGCCTTGGCGAGCTTGGCCGAGCGTGTCAGCGCCGGGTTGTTGCCGCGCTGCGAGATCGCCACCAGCGCATCGCCTTCGCGCAGCAGGGCCGCCGCGATCGCGTGGATCGCCGGGTCGGTGTAGGCCACCGTGGGCACGCCCGAGCGGAAGAATTTATGCTGGGCGTCGGCTGCAACGAAGCCGGACGTGCCGTGGCCGTAGAACTCGATCTTGTTGGCGCGCGCCAGCAGCTCGAGGGCCTGCTGCACCAGCTCGGGCTTGAGGTTGTTGCGCAGGTCGAGCAGGGTGTTGATCGAGCGGCTGCAGATCTTGTTGATCAGGTCCGACGCCAGGTCGTCCTGGTGCGGCGCCTCGCTGGCGCCCGGCAGCGCCAGCGCCAGGCCTTGCGCGAGCTTGAGCTTGAACTCGTGCCAGCCGTCGTAGCCGAGCGTGCGGCAGAAGCGCACCACGGTCGGCTCGGACACCTGCGCGTTGCGGGCCAGGGCGGTGATGTTCTGGCTCACCGTGGCCGATGGCGCGGCCAGCACCGCGAGCGCCACCTTGCGCTCCGATTTGGAGAGCGAGTCGAGCTGGGTGCGGATCGAGTCGAGCAGCATGGTGGGCCTCGGGCGTCAGTCTTCGGGCAGCGATTCTTCGCGCCATTGCAGGCCGTCGCGGCCGATCAGGGCGCTGGCGGCGGCCGGGCCCCAGGTGCCCGACGTGTAAGGGGCGGGCGCACTGTCGTCCTGTTCCCAGTGCTCGAGGATCGGTTCGACCCATTCCCACGCCGCCTCCAGCTCGTCGCCGCGCATGAACAGCGTCAGTTGGCCGCGCAGCACGTCGAGCAGCAGGCGTTCATACGCCTCCATGCGCGGCGCCTTGAACTGCTCGCGGAAATCGAGTTCGAGTTCGGCCTGCTTCAGACGCATCGAGTCGCCCGGGGTCTTGGCCATCAGGTTCATCGACAGGCCTTCGTCGGGCTGCAGGCGGATCACCAGGCTGTTGGGCTGGAAGCTCGACGTCGGCTGGTTGAAGATCGAATGCGGGATCGGCTTGAAGCGCACCACGATCTCGGCCAGGCGGTCGGCCATGCGCTTGCCGGTGC